>WNGL01000529.1_pt1 | contig 45091 bp, 51 predicted proteins | sample 5400591 | NCBI WGS metagenome assembly WNGL01 (sample SAMN13153377, study PRJNA577476) | soil metagenome | isolation source: 80 cm soil or saprolite under Garry oak tree replicate 1 | place: USA:California | collected 2016-06-15 | reverse complement strand
GGGCTGGGCGCGCCGCTCATCGAGTTGGGCGACAAGCCGTTTTGCGGCGATCATCCGGTAGCTGTCCTCGATCAGTTCAGCCATTTCTTGCCAATCCTGCTCCACATCGAGCCGCGCGCCCACCCAGCCCTTGTGGCCCACATACGCGGGAACGAAGAAGCGCCGCGAGTCGCCCGCGACCAGCGCCTCCTGGACACCCACGGCTGCCTTGAACGTGATCGACAGCCTGTCTTCGCTCGTCATCACAAAAAACTTGCCACCAACCCGGAACGATGGCGCCGTGTGCCCGCCAAACGCCTTCTCGACCGCTCCCGGCAGCCCCAGGCAGACGGCCCGGATCCGCGCGACCGCGTCCTCTCCGCTCATAGGCGCCATGCTGCCATCAACGCCCACCCGTGACGGCCGGCCACCGCAAACCGGCACCGGAATTCTCGGCGCAGACCGGAAAGTGTCGGTGGTACCCGCTAGACTCGAACTAGCTTTCGAGATGGGTTGTTGAGGGAGGTGACCGGGTGTGTGTGACGGCGAACCGTTGAGCGTCACCGACGCGCTGACCATGCTCGATCACGCGTTAGATTCCCTGAACGGAACCGACGTGGCCGCTCTGCCAGCCGACACCCAAGCCCTCGCACTGCGAGCCCTGGAACGGGTGGAAGCCAAACACACCGCCGCCCGCGCGCGGATCCTCACCGCGTTCAGCGCCCAAGACGCCTATGAGGCCGACGGCCAGGGCAGCGCCCGGACCTGGCTGCGGTGGCAGACCCGCATCACCAAGGGCGCCGCCGCCGGCGCGGTGGGATGGATGAGACGCCTCAACTCCCACCCCGTCATCGCAGAGGCGCTGGCGGTGGGGGAGATCTCCGCGTCGTGGGCGAAGGACCTGTGCGCCTGGACCGACCGGCTTCCCCCGGGCACCAGTAGTGACGCTGACGAGATCCTGGTCGGCGCCGCCCGCGCCGGTGCCGACCAGGCGGACCTGGCAGGGCTGGCGCAGGAAATGTTCGAGCGGACCCGCGGCCCCGATACTGGCCCCAGCGACTTTGATGAACGCGGGGTGTGGCTGGGCACCACCATCGGCGGCGTGGGCCGGCTCACCGGCGACCTGACTCCCGGGGCAACCACCGCGCTGACCGCCGTGCTGAACGCTCTGGGCAAACGGGCAGGGCCGGAAGACCTGCGCACCGCCGCACAACGCCACCACGACGCGCTCGCGGAAGCCTGCCAACGGCTGCTCGCCGCCGGACTGCTGCCTGGCGCCGGCGGTCGGCCCGCCCACGCCCAGGTCCACCTCACCCTCTCCCAGCTCCGCAATCTCCCCGGCGCCTCAGACGCCGAATCCGCCTGGGCGGCAGCCCGGGCCAGTGAACCCGGGTGGCTGACCGGCCCCGACGCCGACGCCGCCGCGTGTGACGCCACCGTGGCACCAGTCGTCACCGGGTATGTGGAGCCGGTCGCGCTGGACAAGCTGACCGACGTGTTCCTGGCTGCTCACGGCCAGCAGCCTGACGGGCCGTGCGGCTGCACGTGCGGCAATTGCACCTGCCGCCCTCGGCAGCCGCTTTCACCAGCAACCAGGGCCCGGCTGAGTAAAGCGCTCCTCGGTCTGTGCGCCGACGTGCTCTCCGGGCCTGGCGGGCTGGCGTCCTGGCTCCGTCAAACGCAGTTCGCTGGCACGCCAGCGGCGGCTCCCAGCCTCCCGCTGAACGTCCCCATCCCGCTGGACACCGGCACGGCCGAACCCACTATCCCCGCGCACTTGCGCCGCGCCGTCCTGGCCCGCCGCCGGTGCTGCGCGTTCCCGGGCTGCCTCCACCCCGCGCGGGCATGCCACTTGCACCACCTCATCCCACGGTCAAAGGGCGGCCCGACTGCGCTATGGAATCTCGTGCCCGCGTGTGAGTTCCATCATCTGGTGGTCATCCATGGCTGGGGCTGGACGCTGCGGCTCAACCCCGACGGCACCACCACCGCGACCAGCCCTGACGGCACCCGCACCCTGCACAGTCACAGTCCACCCGAACAAGCCGCCTGACCGGGGGCGGTACCGGAGACACCCACGGGCGGTCGGCCGCCAGCCACATGTGCAGGCCTGCCCAACAGCTGCCAGGCCAGTGCACGGCAGTGGCCCCGGCCTTGCGGCGCGGCGGCGTGCGGCCAGGCCTTCCAGCCGGGCCTCACGCCGCCGCCTCACGCCGCCGCCGCCGCCCCACGCCCAGCGAGCTCGCAGGTTCAGGAGGGCTGAACCTGGATCGGATGCTCGCCTGTCAGCGGTCAAGGATGGCCGCGTCGGTACCGCCTTCCTCGCCGAGGATCGAGCCGATCTGTGCCACGGCCTCCGGGCGCCTGGAGCGCAGCCATGCCAGGACACCGAAACCGGCCACGAGCCAGGCCAGGGCCAGGTACGGGGTCCACTTGAGGATGCCGGGCGGGGTGGGGTGCACCGACCCGTAGAGCGCCGCCGCGAACACCACTGCGCCGAGCACCGGGACCCCCACATGGATGAGCGGATTCCAGCGCCGGGTGTCACGGGTCCGGCGGAAGAACACGATCCCGCCAACGCAGATCATGATGTAGACGACGATGATCGCCAGCGTGCCGGTGATGGCCCAGAAGTAGTAGTTGCTGAACGGGGCACCGAACAGCGAGTCCGACAGCGGGTAGCCCATGAGCAGGGCCATTCCCGTGGCGACCACGGACACGGCGATCGTGGCGTTGGCGGGTGTCTTGAACCGGCGGTGGGTGCGGCCGAACGCGGCAGGCAGCACGCCCTCGCGGCCCATGGCGAACAGGGTCCGGGAAGCCGCGGTAGCGCACGCCACGCAGACGATGAACGCCGCAAACAGGGCGCCGATCTCGACGAGCGTGCCGAGCCAGGAGCCCACGAACGTGGTGGCGATGGTCTTGAGCGCGAACGGGTCGGCCCCCCACTTGGCGCCGTTGTTGACGCCGAAGCCGATCGCCATCGCGTAGGTCGTCCACAGGTAGAAGATCACCACGAACGTGGTGGCGGCGATGATCGCGATCGGGATGTTGCGCCGCGGGTTCGCCGTTTCTTCGCCGAAGTCGGCCGCGGTCTCGAAGCCGATGTAGGAGGTGACGCCGAAGATGATGCCGTAGAAGACACCACTGAACCCGCCCTTGAGCGAGTGTCCGAAGCCGAACGCAGACAGGGCCTGGCCATGGCTGCCGCCCTTGGCGGTGGTCACCAGGTCCACGAGGACGATGACGGCCACGGTGATGATGCCCACGACGAGCTGGGTGCGGGTGGTGACCTTGATGTGGACCACGGACAGGATGACGAACAGCACCATGCCGAGGAAGAAGAACAGGATCCACCAGTTCGGGCTCAGGCCGAGCAGGTCCGCGGCGAGCGCCCCGACCCCGGACATCGTCATCGGCACAAAACACACCATCGCGAAGAAGTAGAGCCAGCCCGCCATGAACCCGGGTCCCTTGCCGAGACTCCGGGCGGCGTAGGTATAGGCGTAGCCGGCGGCCGCCATCCGGCGGGTGAAGCCGATCACGACGAACGCGAGCGTGATGCAGGCGATCCCGCCCAGCAGGAACGCCAACGGCGTGGAGCCGCCCGATACGACGGCGACGCCGGGAACGTTGAGCAGCATCGCCATCCCAGGCGCGATCAGCGACACACAGATCGTGATGGCGTCCCAGACGTTAAGCGAGCCGTGAGCGAGTTCGTTTTGGCCGGCCTGTGTCACCAGGGCGCGATCGACCTCTGCCATGGTCCTCCCCTTCCTTTCTTCCTTGCCTGGCCACCCGAAGAGGGGTTCGGGAGACCGGGAGTTCGGGTCTGGTCCCGTCGCCGACCCTGTTCCTTACTCAGCCAAGAGCACGGTCTGGTCGTTCAGGTGGTAGTCGAAGGCGAGGGGCGTGCACTCCCGCTCCACGATCCATTGGTTGAACCGCTGGTGGACCGGGTGGGCGCGGTAGCGGTCGAGGGTTTCGGTGTCCGGGAACTCCGTGTAGAGCAGGTATCCGTAGCCACGGGTGCGCGCGCCGGTGAGATCGGTGCCGAACCGGCACTTGGTCATGAGCCCGATCTCGTGCGGCCAGCTGGCAATCATCCCGCCCATCTCGGCCTCCTCGTCCGCGCTGAGCGGGCTGGGGAAGCTGAACAGGACGATGTGCTGAAGGGTCATTGGTTCCTCAGAAGAACTCGAAGTACTCGCGCATTTCCCAGTCGCTGACCGGCTGGCCCTCGGGTGGCGGGTTCTGCGCCACATCCGCCTCGTACCGCGCCAGTTCGGCCCGCTTCATCTGCAGCAGGTAATCCACGAAAACATCACCGAACGCCTGCCGGTAGAAACTGTCCTTCTCCAGCGCCTGCACGGCATCGGACAGGGACGCAGGGAGCATGGGGGCATCTGCGACGTAGGGATCGGCTTCCACCGGCGGCGGCGGCTCCAGGTTTCGCCGGATGCCATCCAGGCCCGCCGCGATGTCGGCCGCCATATACAAGTAGGGGTTGGCCGCGGGCTCCCCGATGCGGTCCTCCAGGTGGCTGTTGGCGTCCCCGGGCGTCCCCTGGACCCGGATCAGGGTGCCGCGGTTCTCTACCCCCCAGCAAATCCGGTCCGGGGCGAAGGAGTACGGCCGGAACCGCTTGTAGCCATTGACGGTGGGCGCGGCGAAGGGAGCCATGGGCAGTGCGTGCTCCAGCAGCCCGGCGACATAACTACGGCCTACCGCTGAGAGTGGCCCATCCTGGCTGACGAATGCGTTGTTCCCGGTCTCGCGGGAAATCAGGGACTCGTGCAGGTGCCAGCCAGAGGGGAAGAAGTTCGGTAGCGCCGGCCAGCACATGAACGAGGCCAGCAGCCCGCGGCGCTGGCAGACCTGTTTGACCACGGACCGGAACAGCACCACGGCGTCGGCGGCGGCCAGGCCGCCGATCGGGCTGAATGAGAACTCCATCTGGCCCGGACCCCACTCGTCCTCCATCGAGCGCGGTGGCAGCCCTACCCCCCACAGGGCGTCGCGGATGGCTTCGAGCGTGTCGGTGACGCCGTCCAGGCGCACTTCGGACAAGTACTGGTAACCGCGCTCGAACGCGCTCACCTCCGGCGGGGCCGGGGTGAACCCGGCGTTCTCCGGCATCAGCCGGCCGGTCTCCAGCCGCACGATGTAGTACTCGATCTCGATACCAGCGAGGTAGTCGTAGCCGGCCTCAGCCAGGTTGCCGAGTGTGCGGCGGAGCAGTCCCCGGCCATCCAGTGGCATGGGCTGGCCGTTGGAGAAGTAAACGTCGCACAGCATCCAGCCGGTCCGGTCAACCCACGGCAGCACCTGGAACGTGGCGGCGTCCGGCACCAGGACCACGTCCGGGAACCCGGTGAATTCCTGGATGCCGAAGCCGCCACCGCCCGCGAAGGCGGGGACGAACACCTGGTTGCCGGTATCCAGGCTGTAGATCGCTCCAGAGAAGTCCAGCCCGTTCGACATGGCCGCTATCGCTGCGTCCGGCGAGATGGACTTGCTGCGCGGCACGCCGTGCTGGTCCACCACGACGAGGCGCACGGTCCGCAGGCCCATTTCCCTGATCCGGGCGGCGACCTCAGTCGTGGCGGCGGCCTGCTCGTCATTAAGCAGGCCGTGCCGGGCCACGAAGCCGGGGACGCCGACACCGGCGCTGTCCGGCCGCTCATCCGGGATCGTTGTGCTCACCAGCAAGCCCTCCAATCGGGTATGTGATCATCTCGGCCGCTCCCCCGGATCAGTCCTGTTTCCGCAGCTGATCCAGCAGCCCGGCGGTGAAGTTGTCTGGCTCCACGTCGGCCAGGGACAGGAAGGTCTCGGTGCGCTGCACCCCCGGGATCTGGAAGATCCTGGTGAGCAGCAGGTCCCGCAAATGGGTGTGGTCGCGGACGCGCAGCCGGACCAGCAGGTCGAGTGCGCCGGTCACCACGGTCATGTCCTGCACCTCGGGCAGCAGCCGGATGGCGGCGATGATCCGGCTCAGGTCCATCCCCGGCACCGCCGTGACGGCCAGGTAAACCATGACGGGCAGGCCCAGCGCCGCCCAGTCGACCTCGACCCGGTAGCCGCGAATCACACCGGCACGTTCCAGCCGGGCCAGGCGGTCGGCAACCGCGGGTGGTGACATGCCGACTGCCCGGGCCAGTGCTCGCTGTGACTGCCGGGCGTCGGTGGCGAGTGCACTCAGCAAGGCGAGGTCCAGTGCGTCGGTCTCCACTTTCCGGGCCGACGAGGTGACCACCTGGGTGAGCTGCGCGAGTGGGGTCGCTGATTCTTTCATTTGCCAGGATTTCAGGGAAGAGTTAAGCAGCCTTATCGAAGCTGTCCCTAGTAGGCATGTCATACGCACGTTATAATTGCGGACAATTCTTACGTTTGACAGCCAGACTGTCAAGGGTGCGCTGTCAAGAGATGGGAGGCCACGGATGACCGCCCCGCTGCAGACACGTGACTGGACCGCGAGTTTCGCCCGCCGGACGCGTGCCCTGGGCGGTGGCGAGATCACCGCCATCCTGGCGCTCGCCGGCGCGACCGACGTGATTACCTTCTCCGGCGGGTTCCCGGCCCCTGAGACCTTCCCCACCAACGTCCTGACCGAGATCGCGCACCGGGTCGTGGGCAGCGATGCCGCGGTGTCGCTCCAGTACTCGCCGACGGAGGGCCTGGCGGGGCTGCGCGACTACCTGGCTGGCCGGATGGCGCGGCTGGAGGGGCAGCGCCCGGCCAGCGCGGAGCTGATGGTCACCAGTGGCGGGATCGACTGCATGGAGCTGCTGGCCAAGAGCATGATCGACCCGGGCGACGGGGTGGTCGTGGAGGCGCCCACCTACCTGGGCGCGATCATGGCGTTTCGCGGCTACGAGGCAGACCTGCGCGGCGTGCCCATGGACGGCGGGGGCATGCGGGTCGACCTGCTGGCCGGCCTGCTCGCCGATGGGCTGCGGCCCAAGGTTCTGTACGCCATCCCCGACTACCAGAACCCGACCGGCCTGTCGCTGGCCGCGGACCGGCGCCACGCCCTCGTCGAGTTGGCGCGCCACTACGGTTTCCTGATCCTGGAGGACGTGGCCTACCGCGAGCTGGGCTTTGGTGGCGAGCAGCCGCCGACCCTGTGGTCGATGGCACCCGATGCGGTGGTCCAGGCCGGGACATTCTCCAAAACGTTCTTCCCCGGCGTACGGCTGGGCTGGGCCGCGGGCCCGCCCGAAGTCATCAGCCAGCTCGTCGTCGCCAAGCAGAACTCCGACCAGTGCGCGGGCGCCCTTGGCCAGCGGATGCTGGAGGAGTACGGCCGTGGCGGGCACCTCGACCGCCAGATCGCCGCCTCGCGGGCCCTCTACGCGCGCCGTGCCCAGCTGCTGGCCAGCGCGCTCGCGGCCCACCTGCCGGAGGGCACGACCTGGACGACACCCCACGGTGGCTTCTACACCTGGGTGACCGCCCCCAGCGGGGTGGACACCGTGACGCTGTCGGCCGCCGCTGGTGAGCGTAAGGTCGCGTACGTGCCCGGGCGTCCCTTCTACCCGGATGACACGGGCATCAGCCAGCTCAGGCTCGCCTACAGCCGGGTGGCCGACCAACTCATCGACGAGGGCATGCGCCGTCTCGGTGGCCTCGTCCGCAGCGCATTGGAGGGACAGTGAGCGACGCCGCCACCCATTTCAGCACCGAGGCCCTGGGCGAGCCCGCCGGGACCGGCCGCTATGTGCGGGTCGAAGAGATCACCCCGGCGGAGTTCGTGCCGGGACTGGGGTTCCAGCCGGTGCTCGGTGAGCGGGCCATGGTGAACTTCGTGAGCTTCGAGCCGGGTGTCGAGGCGCCGCGGCACGTCCACGAGGAGGAGCAGATCGTCATCGTGCTCGACGGCGAGTTCACCTTTGACCTGGACGGCGACGTGCGGGTGATGCGCAAGGGCGACGTCGCCGTCGTCCCGTCGTGGGTTCCGCACGGCGCCTGGACCACCGACAGTCCCTGCGTCGAAGTCGACGTGTTCTGCCCGCCCCGGCGCAGCCTGCTCGCGCTGGCCGAGGAGCAGCTGGCGAAGGACGCGTGATGGACCTCGGTCTTGCGGGCCGGCGCGCGATCGTTACCGGTGGCTCAAAGGGCCTGGGCAAGGCGATCGCCGCGGAACTGCTCGCCGAGGGAGCGGTGGTGGCGATCTGCTCCCGGCATGCTGAGGAGCTGGCATCGGCTGCCGCCGAGCTTGGCGCGGGCGGCAAGATCACCTACCAGGTGTGCGATGTCACCGACCCGGCGCAGGTCGCCGCATTTGTCGACGACGCGGTGGCCGCGCTGGGCGGCCTCGACATCCTGGTCAACAACGCTGGCGGCGCCCGGCCCGGCCGGTTCGCCACCCTGACTGACGAGGACTGGCTCTCCGACACCGAGGTCAAGCTGATGTCCCAGATCCGCTGCACCCGCGCCGCCCTGCCGCATCTGCGGGGCAGCGCGGCCCCGCGGGTCATCAACATCAATGCGGTGTACGCGAAGTACCCGGAGCCTGCCTTTCTCGCCTCCTCGGTGAACCGGGCCTCGTGCCTCAGCCTGAGCAAGGCGCTGTCCATCGAACTGGGCGGTGAGGGCATCCTGGTCAACAGCGTGAACATCGGGCTGGTCACCACCCCCCAGTGGGAGAACATCCACCACCGCCGCGCGCCGGACATGCCCGCGGAGGAGTTCTTCGCGCAACTCGCGACCGATGTGCCGGTCGGCCGGTTTGGGCGCCCCGACGAGGTCGCGGGGATCGTGACGTTCCTGGCCGGTGACCGGGCCAGCTACATCACGGGTGCCTCCATCGATGTCGCGGGCGGCCTGGGGCAGTACCTCTAGTCACATGTGCCGCCTGCTCGCCTACTGCTCGCACCAGCGGGTCTCGGTCGCCGACGTCATCGGCGAGCAGGGATTCCGCGACTTCACCGCACTGTCGGCTTTTCACAGTGACGGCTGGGGGGTTGCCTGGTACAACGGCGGGCAGGTGCGGACCAGGAGGTCGCCGCGGCGGGCCGCCGATGACCCGCTCTATGACCGGCTGGGGCACTCCCGCCTGAGTGAGGCGGGGCTGGTTCACCTTCGCTGGGCCACACCCGGCCTGCCGGTCGGCACTCGCAGCTCCCATCCGTTCCGCCACGACGGTCACGCGATGGCGCACAACGGCGCTATTCACCCGCAGGACCGGCTCGGCGACCTGCTCCCGCCGGCCTGGGAGCGGCGCCTCACCAGCGGCACGGACAGCGAGCGGTACTTCCTCCATGTGATGTCCCAGCTCGCGGCCAGTGGTGGTGACCTGTGCGCCGCGATTGCCAGCACGGTGGCGCACATCCGCGGTCAGTTCCGCCCGAACAGCCTGAACGCGGTGTTCCTGGCTCCCGATGCCGTGTACGCGGTCTCCTGGCACGACCCGGACAACATTCCCGCCGCCGCCATCCTCAGACGCGGCTACACCGGCCCGCCCGAGCACGTGACGGGCTACTTCCACCTCGGCTACCGGGTGAGCGATCACTGCGTGGTAGTGGCGTCATCGGGGTGGCCGCAAGACGGCTGGGTCAGGCTGCCCAATGGCTCGGTGCTCGTCATCGACCGTGCCACCCTGAACACCCGGGTGGAGCTGCTGTCCCGCTACCGCGGGTCCGGGTTACCTGGTAGTCCGGTCTGCCACCAAAGCACCTGCGGGGCTGCCACGAAGACGGCGGCCTGACCCGCCCGGGCCTGACATGTACCGATTGCCGGCATATCATGAAGGGTTGCCAGCTTTGACCACAGCTACGTCGCTCCTGCCGGCACGCTGGTCCTCCCCGCGCTGGGGCTGCTCACCGCTCTGGCGCTGGAGGTAGCCGCCCTGCTCACCTCGCCCGGCCCGCGCCGTGGGCTGGAGACCCTGACCTGGAAGGGCTTCGCCCTGGTCGCCGTGGCCGCGGCCGCCATGGGTACGGCCGCGAGTTCCGGCTGGTGGCTGCCCAGTGTGCAGGACTGGCCGCTGCGGGAGTTGCCACTCGTCGCTGTCGTCGCGGTCCTAACGATCGGCATGGCCTGGTTCTCGCCGCTGAGCAGGCGGATCATGATCGCGCTCGCGGTCCCGGTCTTCTACGTCCTCATCGGCCAGCTCGTGCCGCGCATGGGGCCCGTGGGCGCCACTCTGGCCTACCTGCCGCTGGTGCTCCTTGGCCTAGCGGCCATCGCGGTAGCGCGTAACCGGCGCGCGATTCCGTCGGGCGGCGAACACGCCTAGCCGCCCGGCCCGCGCACCGCGGGGCCTGGCCACGAGGCTCCGCTCGCCCTAGCCGCCCGCCCCGGCAGGCGGGACGGGCGCGGCTGGGTCACCGGCCAGCCAGGCGCGGATCTCCTCGCCGTGCTCGTCCAGAGTGGGCGGGGGCAGCGGGTAGCTGGGCGGGGTCGCGGAGAACACCACCGGGTGCCGGATCGCGGGGACCGCTTTTTCGCCGTGCCCGGCGGAAACAACCGGTTCCAGGCCGATATCGCGGGCAAAGGCGATGCCCGCATCCACCGTGTTGATCGGGCCGCACGGAACGCCCACGGCGATCAGCACATCGAACCATTCCGCCGACGAGCGGCTGGCCAGCCGCTCGACCAGCAACGGCCGCAGTTCCTCCCGGTGCGCCGTCCGCCCGCCATTGGTCGCGAAACGCGGATCATCCGCCAGCCCCGGCACCCCAAGCACGTCACACAGTTTGCGGAACTGCGCGTCGTTGCCAGACGCGATGATGAGATCACCGTCCCCGGTGGGCAGCGGGTCATAGGGGAACAGGCTGGGGTGGGAGTTTCCCATCCGGAACGGGACCACTCCCCCGGCGGCGTACGCGCTGGTCTGGTTCACCATTCCGGACAGGGCCGAGGCCATGAGGCTGCCCTCGATGTACTGGCCCTCGCCGGTGACATCGCGGTGGTGCAGGGCGGCGAGGATGGCCAGGGCCGTGTGCAGTCCGGCGATCACGTCGAACAACGACATGCCAGCCCGGTGCGGGGGGCCAGCCGGGTCGCCGGTCAGGCTCATCAGGCCGGACATGGCCTGGACGATGAGATCGTAGCCGGGCAGGTCCTTCCCGCCAGCGGTACCGAACCCGGTGATCGAGGCATAAATGACCGCTGGGTTTCCCGCCCGCACCGACTCATAGTCCAGCCCGAACCCTCGCAGCCCACCCGGTTTGAAGTTCTCGACCATGATGTCGGCCCGGCGGGCCAGTTCGGCGGCGGAGGCCCGGCCGGCCGCGTCCTTCAGGTCCAGCACGACCGACCGCTTGTTGCGGTTGATCGCCAGGAAGTAGGTGGAGATGCCGTCCTTGGTCGTCGGCGGCACCCAGCGGCGGGTGTCGTCGCCGGCCGGGCTCTCCACCTTGATCACGTCGGCGCCAAGGTCGGCCAGCAGCATCGTGCAGTAGGGACCGGCCAGGACGCGGGAGAAGTCGGCGACGAGCAGGCCCGAGAGCGGGCCCGGCCGGGCGGCGCCCCGCTCCCCGGCAGGACCGTGTTGAGCGGCCGGGCCGGGCTGGCCCCGGGCGGGTGCGCCCATGGGAACGGGACGGTCCGGGCTGCTCGGCTGGCTCATGTGTGGTCCTTCTGTCCGAGCCGGCTCCTGCTCAGCCCGTTGCATGACTGGCCGGGGCTGCTGGGGTGGGCGGCACCGCCGTTTGGCGGCTTTGTCAGTGATAGGTCAGCACGCTGTGGCGGTCCGCGGCCACGCAGGAGTTTATTCTGGGGCAACTAAGCAGGCCCACGGTCGCAGCGTCGCGGGTTGTGGCCACGGTCCAGCTTCCGGCCCGGTAGACCGCGGCCTTGCCTGCCCGGCCGGTGGCCACACACTGGCCCCTCGCGGGGCAGGCGACCGCGACAGCCCTGATCCCGATGGGGGTGACGTGCCAGCGGCCGCCGCTGAACACGGCGGCGTTGCCGGCGTCATCCACCGCCGCGCAGAACGCCGGGCTCGCACAGGACACGCTGGTGAGCGCATGGCCCTCATCCACCGCAGCGGGGCCACCCCAGGCGCCGCCGTCGTAGGTGAAGACAACGCCGCGGGCACTCACCGCGATGCAGTGGCTGGGGCCCGTGCAGGACAGGCTCGTGAGCGCGGCCCCGCGCGAGTCCACGGTGAACGGGTGCCAGACACCGGCTGTATCCGTGAACGCGTTCCCACCACTGTCGGCCGTCAGGCAAAAGCGCGCCGTCGGGCAGGACACCGCGTCGAATGTGCTGCCCCGGGAATCGATGTAGAGCGGAGTGTGCCATGTCCCATGCCGTTGGATGAGCGCATTGCCGGTGCGGTCCAGCGCCATGCACTGCCGGGCGCTGGGGCAGGAGATCGCCTCCAGCGCACTGTTCGGGTCGGTGGCGACGACCCGCCAGTGCCCGCGGCCGCTGCTGGCCAGCACCTTCCCCGCGGTGTCCACCGCGTAGCAGGCTGACGGGCTGGGGCAGGAGAGCCCGGTGATGGCCGCGCCGCCATGCTCGATCCGCGCGGGCGAACTCCAGTGCAGCAGGCTGGCAGGCCGGGACGGCGAAGGGCTGGCGGATGCCGGGGTGCTGGCCGAGTTCGCCGGGCTGGCGGAGGCTTGTGGCGAGCTCGGCTTGGGCGGCGCGTTATGCCCGCTCAGCACCAGCGCGCCGACGCTGGCGAGAACAACCAGGCCCGCCACGGCGGCGGTCAGCCGGATGCCCCGGAACGGGTCCCGGCGGGAAAGGCGCGGACGGGCCGGGGGCGGACGGGCCGCGTGCGATGGGGCCGGGCGCGGCGGCGGCGGGGACTGACCGCTGGCCAGCGATCGCGACGGCGCGGGCGGGTCGGCCGGAGATTGCTCTGCCGGCCCCTGGAAGGTGGGCGCGTCCGCTGGGCTCGGGAAGGCGGGCGGGTCTGATGGAGCGGAGACGGTGGACCCGTTCAGCGGTCGCAGGCCGGCCAGGCGATCGGGACTCGTGCTGCTGTCGCTGGCCTTCGTGCTGCTGTCGCTGGCCTTCGTGCTGCTGTCGCTGGTGCTGCCGCTGTCGCGGGCACTGCTGCCCGGCCTCACGGCGGGCCTCCGCCCGGGACTCACCTGGGCGGCCTGCGCTGGGCTCGCCTCCGCGGCTCCCTCCTGTCCATCAACGATGAACTCCGTGAACGACCCACTGGAGTACTCAAAGTCAGACGGGTCCGCGCTCTGCCCGTGGTCACGCTCCGCAGGCAGCAGCAATTCCCCGCAGATGCCACAGAACTGCGACCCGGCGCTGCTCGCATGACCTTGCGTGCAGCGGACCCGGACGTCCTCTCCGCAGACCTCGCAGGAATCAAGTCCAGGGGAGACGGAGTGACCCTGACTGCAACTCGACACCGTTCCCCCTCTCACCCAATCTGCCGCTCGGAGGTCGATGTTAGATCCGGACCAGGCGGGTGTTGGTCCAGGACAAGGCGGTGATGGCCGACCGGAACATACCCGGCCAGATTGCACCGCCAGTCGACCGATGTTAGGCCACGCTGGTCCAGCCAGAGGTGCGCTTTTGCCAAGGTGAAGCCCTTGGTGATGTCAGGGGGAGCCCAGAGTCCACAACGCTTGCTCAGACCACGCCCCCACGATCGCCGTATCCGGATCCTGATGACGCAGCCGGGCAAAACGCTCAGCAACCAGCTGGAGCCGCACCGTCATCGGAATCTGGGCGAGCAGCGGCGGCAGGCCACCGCCGTCCTCCAGGACCGCGACCTGCATCCCCTCCCGCCGGGCGGCATCGGCGAGCGCCCCGGTGAGCCCGTCCGGGTCGGCGCCTGGTGCCAGCACAACCAGCCCGTCCGCAGCCGTGTATGGGACGGCCCCGCCGTGCAGCAGCCGGTCGGTGTCGAACCCCTCGGCGATCATCCGCGCCGCTTCCCTGACTTTCAGCGCACCCTCCCGTGCCGTGACCCCCCACGGGCCGCAGCCCACGATCGCGAGGCTGCGAGCGGGCACCGGGACCGGATCGGGATCGGGCGCCGCGCATATCTGGCGGACCTGTTCGGCCGCCTGGCTGACCTGCCCGGTGGCACCCTCCGGGGAACCCAGTTCGTGGGCCAGGCGGGCCAGCACCGCCACCGCGGCGGTGTAGCTCACTGTGTAGGTGTGAGACTCCTCCGGCGCCACGGTCTCGACCGCCTCCGGCCAACCCCGCCCGGTGCCCGTGATCGACACCACCGGGACACCGGTGGCCAGCGCGGCAGCCCGCGCCCGGGCGGCATAGGCGGTTTCGGCCGTGTGCGTGATCACGCACAGGGCATCCCCTGGCCTGGGCCCCGGGCTCCAGCGGGCCCAGGTGGCCGCCGGGTACCAGACTGCCTCCCGCCCAGCCCGGCTGAGCAGCATGGCGCCAAGCTCGGCGGCGTGCTGGCTGGTGCCGGTTCCGAGGACAACCACCCGGCGGGCGTCCTTCAGGATGGCTACCGGGCCGGTCAGGTCGAGCCCGCAGACATGCTCCAGCGCATCCGCCTGCCGGTTGATCATGCGCAAGAGCGCGGTGGTGGTCATAGGAGCCTCCTCTCTACGCCTGCCGATGCCAACCCAATCAACGCAGACTAGATCCTGGTACGTCCACGCGCGAAAACCGGGACACGGCCCGCCGCTACCTCAGGCGTTGCGGAGATACATGAGCACCGCCAGCACTCGCCGGTGATCGTCGGCCGCAGGCAGCAGGCCGAGCTTGGAGAACATGGAGCCTACGTGGGCCTCGACCGTTTTTGGCGAAAGGAACAGCTGCTCGCAGATGGCACGGTTGGTGCGGCCCTGCGCCATCAGGGAAAGAATGTCCCGCTCGCGGCCGGTGAGGTCCGCCAGTGCGCCGCCTTCTCCCCGGCGCCGCAAGAGCTGTCCCACCACTTCAGGGTCGACCACTGACCCACCGCGGGCGATGCGCCGGATGGTGTCAGCGAATTCCCTGATGTCGGACACACGGTCCTTGAGCAGGTAGCCGACACGCTGCGGCGCGTTGGTGAGCAGCTTGATCGCCTGCCGCGTCTCGACGTACTGGGAGAGGACCAGCACCCCGACGTGCGGGTGTTCGGCCCGGATCCGCTGCGCTGCCAGGAGCCCCTCGTTGGAGTTCGTCGGCGGCATCCGGATGTCGGTCACCACCACGTCTGGATCTTCCCGCTCGACCACCGCGTAGAGTTCCTCAGCGTCGCCTGCCTGCCCGACCACGAGAAAGCCGCTGTCGGCCAGGACTCGCGCTATCCCCTCGCGGAAAAGCACGGAGTCCTCGGCGATGACCACGCGGATCGCAGCCGAGGCTGCGGGGCCGCGCGCCGCCCGCGACGGCTCAGGATTCGCAGGGAATCTCCGCGAGGACACGGGTCCCCCCTCCCAGCTTGGTTTCCACACGGAAGCTGCCGCGGACGGCGGATACCCGGTCCTCGAGCCCGCGCAGACCGGATCCGTGGCTCGCGTCCGCTCCGCCAACGCCGTCATCGGCCACCTCCACCCGCAGGATCCCGTTCTGCCGCGACAGCTCAACTTGGGCGCCGGATGCTCGGGCGTATTTCATCACATTCGCCAGCGACTCCGACACGACGAAGTAGGCGATGGCCTCGATCGGCTCGGGCAACCGCTCGTCGAAGTCGGCACGGACCCGAACCGGAAGGGACGACCGATCCGCCAGCGCTTCCACGGCCGCGGGCAGACCGTCCTCGGTGAGGATCGCCGGATGGATCCCGCGCGCCAGCTCACGGAGCTCGCTGATCGCCCGCTTCAGCTCGGCGGCCGCCTGGTCGAGCGAGGACGCCATCGACGGGTCGCCGGCGGCCCGGTCACGGAGCATCGCGAGCGAGAGGGCGAGCGTCGCCATCCGCTGCTGCGCTCCGTCATGGAGATTCCGCTCCACCCGCCGGCGTTCAGCGTCCCGGCCTCCACGATGCGCTGCCGGGATGCCCGGACCTCCTCCAGCTGGGCGCGCACCTCTGCCTGCAACCGCTCATTCTCGATCGTCATCCCAGCTGCGGCAGCGGCCGCGCGGACGAGCCCTTCGTCGAGTGCCGGGTCGTGAATCAGCGCCGCGAGCGGCTCCCCTTCCCGCTCCACGACGGTGGCGTTCCTCGCCCATTGCCCGCTGCCCGCTGCCGGGAGCGTCACCGTTTGGCCGTCGTGATCCACCCATCGCTGCTGGCCTTCCAGCGCGTACACCAGTTCGAGCGAAGGATCGCCAAGAGCACGTGCGAGCGACGCCCGCAGTTCCCCGGGCAGGAGCGGCCGGTCCAGCTCCATCACCAGGTCACCGACCGCGCTGCGGGCAAGCCGGGCCGATAGGAGGCCCCACACCAAAACGATAGGCAAACTAATTTGCAAAACGCTTTGCAGCTCATAAATCAAGTACGCAAACGGGTCTTTCAGGTCGCCTGGCGTGGTGAAGGCTCCCATCATGTAAACCAGGCCCACAATGCAGACGCCCATCCAGAGCGGGCCGAGATCGCGTCGCGCGGCCGGCGATGCCCGCCGCCACCGCAGCCACACCGCAACGAGGACGAGCGGCACCACGACGACGGCCGCGCGCTGGCCCACCGTCTGTGCCGTTATGACGGCGGTTCTGCTCGGGAAAGGCGCTGGTTCCCAAGCGCACGAGGTGCAGCCGTCGGAACGAGGGTCGAACGCCAGGACCGTAACGAGGCCGACGAGAACCGCCAGGCCGTAGATCATGCCAGTGACCGCCCGCTCAAACCTCGTCCGCAGGCGGCCGGTGGGGTAGGACAGGACGATGTACACCACGATCGGAGCCCCAAGCTGCTGGCCGACGGCGAGGCCGATCAGGGGGAACGCCGGGAGCTGCAGGTTCCCCCAGTTGCCGAGGTACGCGGCGGCCACATAAGCGATCAGGAGCCAGCCAATGGCATTGCCCGGCCGCCGGTCGAGCGTGACGATCCCGGCAGCCAGGAAGGCGAGCCCGCTTATCGCATCAATGAAGTGGTTCTCAGGGACGCCTACGTGAATGCTCACCCACTCGCCGCCGATGATCCATGCCACCAGCGCGACACCGAGTGCGGCGAGCCACCACCTCCGCCTCGTCATGCCGCGCTCTCCCCAAGCACGGCCGCCAGCGTGCGCGCGGAGAGGTCGGCCTTCGAAATGAAACCGCGGGCCCCGCTTCGATCGATCCGCCGCCCATAGTCGGACGCGTCGCGGCTGGAGATCAGTACGATCACAGGCGGGTCGGGCTCGCAGTGAACCAGCCTCACCACCTCAAAGCCAGTGATGTCTGGAAGGTGGACGTCGAGCAGTACCACGTCGGGTGAGAGTTCCCTGGCCACACGCACCCCAGACTCTCCGTCTGCGGCCTCACCGACAACCTGGTAACCGGCAGCGGCCAGGAGCGCCCGGGCCTGAGCACGGAACCCCGGGTGATCATCAACGATAAGCACTCTGTGCGCCACCAGTCAGATGTTCGCATTGAAGCACCCCAAATGCATCAGGGCTAGCCCTGAAGCAACTCCCGGGATTGCCCCGAAGCGCACCGGCACCGGGTCTCCTACGGTCAAGCCATCGACCCGTTGGGAGGACCTGATGCAAACGCAGGCAATGGAACAGGCCCGCACGAAGCTCACCGCCAGCCGGGCTGGTGGCGTGGCCTACGTCGGAGCCGCCGCATTCGCCACCGCCGCGGTGTGGAACATGCTTGTCAGCAAAGCCATCACCGTCGCAGCCGCACCACAGATAACCCCGAAAACACCCCTACTGCAAGGAACGCACACCTACTTCCGGTGGCTGCTCACCACCTTCCCGCAGGAACGTGCGTGCACCATCGCGGCGATGATCGGGTTCGGGTGCCTGGCGGTCACCGCCAGCTTCACCCGCGACCTGCTCGGCCGTGACCGCACCCTGCCCCGGGCCGGCTCGGCGGCCATCACCTTCGGGGCAGCCCTGTGGGTCGCCGGGGCCATCCTGCAACTCGGCGGGCATCGCGCCATCGGCATGATGGCCACCCATGCCAATCCCATCCTGACGGTCGCCTCGATCGCCTTCACAATCGACCTGACCGGCGAAGCGTTCGCCCTAACCGCGTTCGCGCTCATCGGCGCTGGCCTGATCGCCTACGCCCGCGCAGCATCCCAGACCCACCCCCAGCACCGAGTCTGGGCTGGCTACACCCTCATCACGGCCGCCCTCGCCTTTGTCATCGCCGCGACGTACGCCACCAGCAATGGCAACCTGACCGACCTGCTGCTGCTTGCCGGCGGCGCAATAATCCTCCCCGTCTGGCTCATCTGGACCAGTCGCGTGACCGGGCGAACGGCGTAGGGCATGTTCGCTGACTGTCCGGCGTACCTGGCCGAAGAACCCGGTCACGTAACCGGGCGACCGGCGTAAGACGCCCTACCGCCTCAGCCCAGCACCGGTTCGGCAGCCACGTAGAGCAGGCACTTCTCGCGCTGCTCGACGGCCTGCGGGTGCCGCAAGCACCCGCCGGACCCGATCCAAACCCCACACCAAGGTGAGGCCATGCGAACCACAGCAGCCGCCGGAGGAAGCACTGTCTTCCTCGTGATCGCGCCCGGGACTGTCGCGGGCCTGGTGCCGTGGAGGCTCACCCGCTGGCAGGCGGGCAGTCCTCACCCGCTGCTGGTGCGGGCCGGCGATACCAGGCCTACCGGCGGCAGGTGCCCGCCTGGTGTCCGCGCCGGCGACCCCTCCGCAAGAGTGGTGGCGATCCACCCGCGCCGCCTTCCACGAGCCCGCACACCGCCACCGTCCCCGAAGCCCTTTCGCTGGTGAGAGCCCGTAGCGATTCGCAGCTGAGGGTGGCTGTCAGGGGGCTGGCGGCTGAGAGTGACTGTCAGGGGACTGGCGGCTGAGGTGCCGATGCTGTCGCGCCGGCACGGTGACGGCCAACCGCCGCGGCGGGTCTGCCCAGAAGGCGGTGAGCAGGTCCACCACGGCGGGGGCTGCCTCGAACAGCGGGGCGATGTGACCGGCGCCGGGGAGGATCACGCACGCACCGTTCGGCAGGCGGCTTGCGGCGCGCGCCGCGCTGGCGGGCGTCCAGCCGGGGTCGTCGGCAGCGGCGACGATCAGCGTCGGGGCGCTTATCTTCGCGAGCAGGGGCGTCAGGTCCGGCCGGTGCAGGCTCAGCGATTGGATCGCGCCGGCCATTCCACGGCGGCTGGCCCGGCGGAACGCTCCGCCGATGAGCGCGGCGGCCTCGGGATCGGCGGTGCGGGCACCGGGACCCAGCAGGGCATCGGTGAGGGGATTGACCAGCCGTGGCAGCGGGCCGCAGACCCGGTACACCCCGGTGAGCAGGGCTATCCGGCGCCGCTCGGGCGGGGAGAGGGCGTGGATGGGAGAGCCGATCGTGGCAAGGCTCCGGCAGCGCCCGGGATGGGCGGCCGCGAACGGGACGCCTATGTGCCCGCCCATGGCGTTCCCCACCCAGTCGACCGGTTCGGCGATCCGGAAGTGATCGAGCACGTCGGGTCGCGGCGCCGGCACAATCGTCGAGGGTGAACGGGCGGGCAACAGGGGGGTTGTGGCCGTGGCCAGGACCGTCGACCAGCAGCAACCGCCGCACTGAGGCGAGCGGCTCCCGGACTCGCATCCAGGTGGTGGAGTCGGCGAACAGGCTGTGCCACAGCAGTGCTGGCGGACCGGAGCCGACGGTCTCGACTCGCAGCGGCCCGAGTCTGGTCGGAACAGAAGTCACTGTTGTGCGGTCGGGCTCATCCATGGTTTTGCCCCCTGATCGGAAAATGCTTCGGGGTCCGAAGCTTAGGTATCCGAAGTATTATCGATACACCATGCCAACGTCAAGGGATCTGCCAGCTGGCCGACTCGCCATCGGCCAGCTCCTGGTGCGGCTGCTACGGCAGTTCCGCACCGAGCTGTTCGAGCCCGCGGCTGAGCACGGCTACCCCGATATGCGGGAGCCGCACATGCATATCTTTGGCAACCTGGGCGTGGACGGAGTCCGGCTCACCGACCTGGCTGCCCGGGCCCAACTGAGCCTCGCTACAGCCTCCGAACTGGTCAGCGACCTGCAGGAACTCGGCTATCTGGAACGCCGGCCCGACAGCACCGACAAGCGGGCGAAGCTCATCTTCCCGACCCCCCTCGGCCGGCGGGCGCTCGACGACGCCGGGGACCGAGTGGCCCAGATCGAGGAGCACTGGTCGCAGATCGTCGGCCCGGAGCGCTTCGCCGAAACGTGCCGCACCATGCAGGAACTGCTGGACACGCTGTCAATTGCCGAGGACCGCTAGGTCGAGCCGACGGAGGCGCTCAGGGCCGGCGATCACGCGGGTGTCCGAGCGGCTGAGCCGGAGCCAGGTTTCCGGTACGGCGTTGTCCGCCTCAGCGAGAGCGAGCTGGGCATCCGGCAGGCCACGACCCGCAGGTGAGCCCGGTTGGCCCAGAACCGCTCCGCCAGCCAGTCGTTTTTCGCCCATCGGTCACATTCCTTCGCTGCGTCGTGTCATAGCAGTGACCGGTGAAGCCTGGCCGATGTGACGAGGGCCGCATGATCGAGCCACTCGAGATGTACGCGCACGTGCCCGTGCTGCTGCGCGGCTACACCAGGCTGGAGCAGGCCACCGCCAAGGTGCACCGCCTCGACAAGCGCGTGCGGGCCCTCGCCGAGCTGAAGGCCGCCACGCTCACACACTGCGAGTACTGCATCGACATGGGCTCGCAGATCTCGCGCCGGTGGGGCCTGACCGACGAGGAACTGCTGGCACTGCCCTCCTACCGGACCAGCCCGCTGTTCACCGACATTGACAAGCTCATCCTCGACTACGCGGTCGGGATGAGCCGCACTCCTGTGGACGTGCCCGACGCTCTCTTCGCCAAGCTGCGCACGCATTTCGACGACGCCCAGCTCGTGGAGCTCACGCACCTGATCGCGCTGGAGAACTTGCGAGGCCGCTTCAACCTGGCCCTTGGTATCGGCGCAGCGGGTTTCAGCGAAGGCATGGTCTGCGCGGTACCAGCCATCGCCGGGCCGGCCGAATGACCCTGGCGCTGTCGCGCTGCTAAGGCCGCCACGCGGGGCTCTGCTTTGGGGGGCTCTTCGGCGGGCGCTCTGCCAGGGCGCCGCGGGGGCGCTCCGCTAGGGCCGCCGCGCGGGGGCGCTCTGCTAAGCCCCCTGTGCGGGCGCGTGCCCGGCGGCCGGGCCGGGCAGATCGCCGTGGTTGTCCGCTGCCCAGGCGGCCACCTGGGCGCGCGACCTGAATCCTAGTTTTGCCAGGATGTTGGCAACGTGCCGGGCCGCGGTGGCTGGACTGATGAAGAGTTCCTCCGCGATGGCCTTGTTGCTGCGGCCACTGGCAATCAGCGCGACGACCTCGCGCTCCCGGGGTGTGAGCGTACTGGGCGGTGCCGGTGCCGCCTCATACGCTCCGACCGTGGTCAGGGCGACGGTGTCTCGGCCCCCCTCGGCGGTTGCCGCCTGTGGAACGCCCAGCGCCAGAGCGACCGCGGCGTCGCTGTTCATGGCCAGTCCCTGCGCCCACAACCGGGCGACGGCCGGCTCCCCGAGGCGGCGCCCGGCCGCCAGGTAACGCTCAAGACGGGCACCGGAAAGCACGGGAAGACCAGCCGCCTCGCGCAGCGCATTGGCCGCCGCAGCCAGCTGAACCGCCAGCTCCGGCCGGTTCTCCTGGACGGTCAGCGCCGCGAATGTTTCGAGCCCGCGCGCCACGCCGATGCGGGCGCCGGTGGAATGACTGAGCCGGATGCTCTCGGCGAGATGCTGTCGGGCCAGCCCGGTCGCCTTCAGGTCCATGGCCACCCGCCCGAGGCCGGCCAGGCAGCGCGCGATCTCCGGCCGGGCGTCGATTTCCCGCAGGATGACCAGTGCCTCCAGGTACCGGCAGCGCGCGTCGCCGGGATCGCCGCGCAGCCGGGCCAGGTCACCAAGGCCCAGCAGCGCCCGGGCGACACCCCATTGCTGGTCGATGCGGCGCATGACGGCGATCGATGCCTTCCCCAGCTGCTGCGCCTCGCGCAGCTTGCCCAGCAGCCCCGCGACCGCTGCCCGGATGCCGAGTGCGTACCCCTCGTTCCACCCATCGCCAGCCGCCTGGGCGACCGACAGCGCTTCGCCGGCGCGAACCGCTGCATCGCCCGTCCGCCCGGTGTGGACAGCGATCTCACTGAGAAGGTTGAGCGCCGCCGCCGTCCAGAACTCGTCTCCGGCGGCGCGGCACAGCTCCAGCCCTTCCTTGGCCCGGGGCTCGGAGGCGGCAGGATCGGTGGGAAGGGCGAGCTGCGCGCTCCCAACCAGGGCCGCGCCGCGAACGCGCGGGGACACCTCACCCGCGTTGAGGGCCAGGAAGGAATCCAGCCACTCGCCACCCTCGGCATAGGTGCCCCGGACGATCCAGCACGGGCGAACGGCGGTGCAGATGCGCAGCCCGGTCTCCGCATCGGCGTCCGCCAGGCACCGGCTCAGCACCTGCCACACGTTCCCGGCTTCCGCGTCGTATCTGCGGAAGACGTCGACCCGTGCCGACCACGGGGCCGGGACCTGCGCCATCCCGATCGCCAGGTTGTGCTCCGCCACCCGCACCGTGTAATCGCGGAGCCTGCGCTCGAATGTTGCCGACTCCCCGGCGTCAGCCAGGTGAGCCGCCGCGTACTCGCGGATCGTGTCTAGCAGCCGGTAGCGCGCCTGGCCGAGCACCTCGGGCTCCAGCACCGCCAGCGACTTGTCCACCAGTGCGGCGATCAAGTCAAGCAGGTCCCGAGCTGGGATGTCATCATCGGAGCACACCTGCTCGGCCATCTCCAGCGACCAGCCAGCGAAGACCGAGAGCCGCCGCAGCACCACCTGCTCCCTGGCCGTGAGCAGGTCATGGCTCCAGTCGATGGCGGCGCGCAGGGTGCGCTGCCGAGGCGGAGCCGTCCGGTCACCAGTGGTGAGCAGCTCGAAACGATCAGCCAGGCGAGCGGCGATCTGCTCCACTGACAGCGCCCGGACCCGGGCAGCCGCCAGTTCGATCGCCAATGGCATGCCATCCAGCGCGCGACAGAGCGCGGCCACCGCCGCGACGTTCGCCGGGCCAACGGCGAATCCGGGAGCGGATGCGGTGGCCCGGTCGGAAAACAGGCGGATCGCCTCATAGCTGTATGCGTCCTCGGGAGATCCGGGCTCGGCGACGGGCCCGACGGACAGTGGCGGCACCTGCCACACTGTCTCGGCCGCCACGCGCAGCGGCTCACGGCTGGTAGTTACCAGGCGCAGTCCGGGTGAACTGGCCAGCAGATACTGGCAAACCCTCGCGCACGCATCGATCAGGTGCTCGCAATTGTCGAGCGCCAAAAGCAGCTGCCGCGACCGCAGCGCATCGGCGAGGGTTTCCAGCAACGGGCGGCCGGGCTCTTCGCCGACGCCGATGGCCGTCGCGACGCGCGAGACAACCAGATCGGGCTGGCGCAGGTCACCGAGCTGGACAAACCATGCCCCATCAGGAAATTCATCCGCCACTGCGGCGAGGAGCCGCAGCGCCAGCCTGGTCTTCCCGATGCCCCCCGTCCCGCACAGCGTCAGCGCACGGGTCATGCCCACCAGCTGATGCAGTTCGCCGAGCTCACGCTCACGGCCTACGAAGCTATTCGGTTCCTGGGGCACATTGGTCCGAATCTCTGCACCTCATTCCGTTATGCCTGAGCCCGCCCTGGCTGATCATGCCGAAAGCACTCGTGCCCACAATAATGTCGGCCTCATCACTGAATCTGACACTAATACATAACCATCTACATAGTTCTGACGACGCGGCCTGACACCCGTCCGCCTACCCTTCAGCCAGGCTCCGGCCGCCGCGGTCCGCCGCGCTAGGGGGGCGGGACGTGTTGCGAGAGCCGTAGTGCGCTCATCACGCTGAGATGGTGCGGGCCACGGCGGCCGGGGTTGGCCTGGTGCGCAGTCGAGCCCACGCGCGGGCTGGAATCTCGCGATTTGTTCGCCCAGACGCCTGGCCGGCGCCCCCTTCAGAGACTGGGGAAAATGCGGCGGTCGGTCGTGGATGCCTTGCTGGCCAGTGATGAGCTGCCGGTTCGGTGGAAGGTCCGCGTGGGCGCCCTGCGCGAGGACCCTGACTCGGCGCCGGTCCGCAGGCTGCGCGAGGAGATCCGCCGCTCGCCCACGGTGCGCCGCCTGCTTGCTGGCCATGCCGCGCTGCGCCCCAGAACCTACGCCAAGTGGCGTGGTGGCCACTGGGTGCTGCTCGCGCTCGCGGATCTCGGCTACCCGGCCGGTGACACCGGCCTGCTGCCGTTGTGTGACGAGGTGCTGGGGCGCTGGCTGGATGGCCGGTACTTTCGCGAATACGTGCCGCCGGAGTCAGGTGCCGGTGCCGCTCGCGCGGCCGTGCCGGTGGTGAAAGGCCGCTACCGGCGGTGCGCGTCTCAGCAGGGCGGTGCCCTGCTCGCGGTGACCCGCCTGGGCCTCGCGGGTGGCCGGGCGGCTCAGCTGGCGGAGCGCCTCCAGCACTGGCAGTGGCCCGACGGTGGCTGGAACTGCGATCGCGCACCGGACGCCGGATCCTCGTCGGTGTATGAGACACTGCTGCCGATGCGGGCGCTGTCCGCGTACGGGAAAAGCGCTGGCGATGTGGCCGCGCGCCGGGCCGCCAGCCGGGCGGCAGAGGTGCTGTTGTCCCGGCGGCTTGTGTTTCGGCGCTCGACCGGGCGGCCGATCCGCACTGACTGGCTCAGACTTCACTACCCCGTGTACTGGCATTACGACGTCCTGTCCGCGCTCAAGGGCCTGGCCGAGGCTGGCCAAACCGGTGATCCACGGTGCGGGGATGGCCTGGACCTGCTGCAGCGCAAAAAGCTTCCCGACGGGGGGTGGGCGGCTGAGGCCGCCTATCACCGCAGTGACGGTGTGCGGGGAACCGGCGACTATGTCGACTGGGGTGGTGTGGACACGGGCCGGATGAACGAATGGGTCACCGCCGACGCGCTCGGCGTGCTCGCCGCCTCCGGCCGGTACCGCGGGGACGGGTGACCCGGGCCGGGACGCGTTCTGGCTTGTCAGTGGCCGGATATAGCCAGGTCGAGGTGGCGGAGCCGCTCGGGGTCTGCGACCAGCTCGATAGCGGTGATTCGTCCGCCTGTGATCGTGAAAGTGAAGACGACACGTGGCCGTCCGCCCGAAGCCCACACGGCTCCAGCGGCTCGGTTGATGAGCGCCGGCTGGGCGGCCCGGGCGCGGCCGGAGAAGATGCCCGCCACCGCTGCCGGGCCGTGAACCTCCTTCGATGCACCCATCTGCACGGCTGTGCGATCGGCGCGGAGAACGACGCCGGGATCGAGAAGGGCGACCAGCGCGTCGAACTCGCCGTGGCGTGAGGCCGCGAGGAAAGCGGCGACGATTTCTCGCTGGCGGCTCGGGTCGGTGCCAGGCATCGTGGCCGTTCCCTGGATCCGCCGGCGCGCGCGGCTCGCGAGCTGGCGCGCGGTAGCCGGGGAGCGCTCGATGATGGGGGCAATCTGCTCGAATGGAATGTCGAACATGTCGTGCAGCACCAACGCCAGCCGCTCGGCGGGAGGCAGCGTGTCGAGAACCACGAGCAGCGCGAGGCCAACCGAGTCCCCCAGGACCGCTTCGTGCTCGGGTCCGGTCGCCTCCTCGCGGCCCGCGACCGGTTGGGGCAATTGCGCGCCGGCCAGTTCCTCCGCCGCGACTGGCGCGAGCGCAGCATGTCCAGGCACACCCGGCCGACGATGGTCGTCAGCCAGCCGCCCAGGTTCTGCACGCCGCTGGTGTTAGAGCGGCTCAGTCGCAGCCAGGATTCCTACACAGCATCCTCGGCCTCGCTCAGCGAGCCGAGCATCCGGTAGGCCACCGCCCGCAGATGGGTCCGGTGCTCCTCGAACCGCTCCGCCAGCCAGTCGTGTTCGTCCATCGGTCACATTCCCTCGCCGGGTTCCGTCATAGCACTGACGGGCGAATCCGGGCTCGTGTGACAGCCCGGCCGGCTGGATGCCGGGCATCCCGGTTCGGCGAAGGCACTCGAACACCTCTGGAGGAAGCAAGCATGCAAGCACGGATGAAGAACCCGGCCATGATCATTCCTGAGGCCGTGCAAGCCATCCAGGCTCTGAATTCAGCCACGGAAAAGGGCGGCGTGCCACCGGCGACGCTCGGGCTGGTCCACCTGCGCGCGAGCCAGATCAACGGCTGCAGTTCCTGCGTGGACTCGGGCTCGCGCCACTCCAAGAAGGCGGGAGAGACCCACGAACGGCTGTTCGCGGTGGCCGCCTGGCGGGAAGCCCCCTACTTCACCGACGCCGAACGCGCCGCGCTGGCGCTGACCGAAGCCGTCACCAGGCTCAGCGACCGGGCGGACCCGGTACCGGACGAGATCTGGGACGAGGCCGCCCGGCACTACGACGAACGGGGACTAGCGGCCCTGATCCTCATGATCGCCACGACGAACGTCTTCAACCGCCTCAACGTCGCCACCAGGCAGGTAGCCGGTGCCTGGGGCTGAACGCCATCGGGCAGCGCAGGTCGCCGCCCCGTCGGCTCTGTTGGAGTTCTGGGGTTGCGGGAAGCCTTACGAAAGGACGCTAGTGGTGATCACGGGATCGCGGCCAGGCCTGAGCCAGCGGATGATCTTGAGGAGGTCTGCCTGGGGGAGTGAGACACATCCTCCCGTGGCCTGGCCATCGCCCACGTGCAGGAAGATCGCCGACCCGACCCCCGGAATGCGGGCCACGTTGTAGGCAATCACCGCCGCATAGTTATACGAGGGGACATTGTGCATCGGCTCAGGATTCACGCCTGCGTAGTGATACCTGGTGTCGGTCCACAGGTTGTACCTTGAACTGCCCGGGTCATCGTCCCAGTAGTCGTAGCGGTAAGCGTGCCGCCAGGAAAAATGAACCCCCGGGTTGGCATACACCCCGAACATGAACTGGAAGCCGTAGCTGCCCTGGGGAGTGAGGTCGTCGCCCTCGATCTTCTGCCCGGGATCAGCGAAGCCTCCCCCACCTATGCGCGCGGTCCATGGCCCCGACTTATGGATCCAGGTGCCGCTGACCAGGCTGAAGGCATTGAAGAGGGCATATGTCCTGGTCTGGTCCCAGTTCGTCACGGTAAGCACCTGAGTCGTATCTCCAGGCAGGGCTACCTGGACGTACGCTGAGCGGCAGCCGCCCAGGGTTGGGTATGACTGGTACGGCGCGTACACATGGAAGCACCGATACGGGTAGGCCGTGGCCTGTGCCGCGGCAGGCAGGAGCGCCATGCCGGAAGCGGCAACCACCGCGGCGATGAGTCTCTTCACAGGCACGCTCTTCCCGGGGTTTCCGCCTCGATGAGATCTTCGTCAGTTCCCGCGGACTATACCCGTTGAGCGGGGTTACGGGGTGGCTGATCTACGGCGCCGCGAACGGCCCAAAGATCCGCAACATCGAATCGATCCCCCGCGTCTCCCTGCACCTGGAGGGTAACGGCAGGGGCGGCGCGAATGTCATCTTCGGGGGCACGGCCAGGATCGACCCGGCCGGGCCCCAGGTCACGTCCTGACAGTGTGGGAAGGCGGGTGTGGCGATGGGCTGGCCGATGGGTGGTCACACGGCGCGCAGCTGTCGCCGTGACAGACGACCAGCAGGTCGGCCGGCGGGATGTCGGCGAGCGGCTCGAGCGCCCTGTTGGTGCTGAGCGGCTCGTGGGCTGAAGGCCAGGAGGCCGGGTCGAGGCGGCCGTCGCTGACCTGCCGGCGGATGGCGGCGAGACGGTCTTCCGCGGTCCATGAGAACGGGCAGGAATCTACGGGAAGGGACTCGTGCATAGCGCGCAGGCCCTCCCCGACGGCCCGCACCGCTATCTGCGGCTGCGCCTTCCACCTGCTGGCGGCAGCGTTCTCACCGGGGAGCGCGTCGGTGACGATCCACGACCCCGTCTCGTCACTGTCGTGGCTGATGAGCCGCGGTACCGGGGTAAACGGCCGCGCCCATGCCAGCCGGGCGGCTTCGCTGGCCAGGTCGATGCCGCTTGCCGCTGGCGCCCATTTCACGAAGCACCGATCAGGACCCGCGCTCAATTCACAGGTAAGTCCGCCCGAGTTGTTCTGCCACACCACAACGGACGGCCCGGCCAGCGGCGACAGCCTTTACCGCTGGCGGCACCGCAGCCCGCGGCCCAGGATCCCGGCAGTCACCGGTTCAGCCTGCCAAACCCTCATCGTCGGCCGCGACATCCCCGGCATCAGCGGCTTCACTAGACGGCTGGGCCTGCCGATCAGGGCCCGCGGATTTTACGATTGGTCCAGCGGAGGAGATTAAAGATGACCGAGGACAGGGCAGGGAACCAGACAGGCATCGTGACCAAGCTCAGTCCCCGGTCGGTGGCCGACACCGTCTCGCATCTGACCGGCATGATCACCGCGAAGCGCATGAAGGTCTTCGCCGTGATCGACCAGAGCGCCGAGGCGCGGCAGGCCGGGCTTGATCTGCGGGAGACAACGCTGGTGATCTTCGGCAGCCCAGCGGCCGGCACGCCGGTGATGGCAGCTTCCCCATTGGCCGCCCTCGATCTGCCACTCAAGGTCCTGGTATGGGCCGACGCCGGTCAGACAAAAGTCTCCTACTACTCAGCTGAAGCTCTCGCCGTCCGTCATCACCTCACCGCCGACCTGACCGCGAATCTGGCTGGTATCGATCCGCTCACCACCGCGCTCATCGCGCCCTAAGTACTACAGGAAATCAGGCACGGAGCCGGCGACCCGCAGGCACAACGCTGCCACGCTGCCGAATCTGAGCGGGCCCACGACTCGGGCTCGACTGCGGATGGCATCCCAATCGGCGCGTTCGGCGCCCGGGCAGGACCGGACGGTGCCCCCCGGGCCTGCCGGCCGACTGAGGGGGTTCTGGCTGGTGCTGATCGTTTACGGTTGCCGTGAGAGGGGTCCTGAGCGGAGTTCCTTCTGGCACCTGGCAGCTCCAATTGGGCGGCGTGGCGCGTCTGGGCTGGTGCAGGGCTGGTCGTGCTCGCTCGCCTGGTGAGCCGGCGGTTGGCCCAAGGAGGCCGTTAGGAAATTCTGGCGTTCTCCGTGAACCGATCACCTTCCTAGCGCAATAGAGATGCGATGGACGACGATGGGCTGATCGCTGGCGTTGCCGCGGGCGATGATGCCGCGCTGCGGGAGTTGTTCTTCCGGCATGTGCCATGGCTGGCAACCCGGCTGCGCGTGGTGCTGCCCGCCGCTGACGTGGAGGACGTGCTGCAGGAGACGTTTCTCGCGGTCTGGTCCGGCGCGCCACGCTACCGGCCAGAAGGCGCGGCGCGGGGGTGGCTGTGGGGAATCGCCCGGCGCCAGGCTGCCCTGTTGCAGCGCCGCCGCGGCCCCGCCGCCCTGGTGCTGCCTGCCGTGGTGGCGGCGGACTGGCGGGCAGGTGATCCAGCAGAAGCGGCATTGTCGCGAGCGCACCTGGAACAGGCGGCTGCTGCGCTGGGCCCGCCCGGCGGGCCGGACCGCGAGGTTTGGCGGCTGCTGTATGTGGAGGACCGGCCGGTCGCCGAGGTAGCGATGCTGATGGGGGTCCCGGAGGGAACGGTGAAAAGCCGCGCGCACCGGGCGCGGCGGCTGCTGCGGGCCGCGCTGCGCGGCACAGGTCCGGCAGGGCGCGGCCGACAGACGGTGAAGGGGGGATCGCGATGAGCGAACCTGACGCGGGCCGGGATGGCCGGGCCACCCCGCTGGGAGGGCACTGGGACCCGGCGCCGGCCAATGTTGACCTGGGCCGGGTGTGGCTCGGGGTAGCCGCGGTGGTGTGGCGGCGCCAGCCGGGCTGGCTGGAGCGAGTGGCCGGGCGGCTGCTGCGCTCACCGGGGCTGGCCCGGGCGCTGGTGACCACGCCGTCCCTGCTGGTGCCGTGGCTGATCGCCAGCGTGGTGGTGCTGGTCGCCGGGATACTGGCCACCCTGGGGACTGGGACGCCGTACGTGGCCTTGGTCGCGCCCGCGGTCGCCGCGGCGGGCATTGCGTATGCCTACGGGCCGGGCATTGACCCGGCGTGGGAGCTGTCGTGCAGCATGGCGGTCAGCGACCGGATGGTGCTGCTGGTACGGGCGCTCGGGGTGTTCGCCGTCGAGGCGGTGCTTGGGCTGGCCGCATCGGCCGCGTCGGGAGCCGCGGTGGGGATCACGTTCGGCTGGCTGGTGCCGATGACTGCGGTTTCGGCGCTGGCGCTGGCAGTGGCGATGGTGGCACGGTCGGCGAATGTGGGCGTGGCGGCGGGCCTGGCCGGGTGGGTGATCACGATCCTTTCCGGGCGGACGGCCACCGGGCGGTTCACCGCCGTGATCACCGACTCTTCTCTTGTCTTTCCCTACCTGGCGTTCGCGGCCGTCTGCGGCGCGATCGTGCTGTATGCCAACCGGACGCCGAGAGGAACGTCATGAACATCGAGATCACTGGCCTGACCCGGAGGTTCGGACGCACCCGGGCCGTGAGCGGGGTGACGCTGGAGACCGGGACGGGGGTGTTCGGCCTGCTGGGCCGGAACGGGGCGGGCAAGACGACGCTGCTGCGGATGCTGGCGACGGTGATCCCGCCAACCTCGGGCAGGCTACAGCTGCTGGGCCGCGACCCCGGTGGCTACGGGCCACGGCGGGAGATCCGGCGCCGGCTCGGGTATCTGCCCCAGAATCTTGGCTACTATCCGGGCTTCACGGTGGCGGAGTTCGTCGAGTACTTCGCGCTGCTAAAGGACATGCCCCCGGCGCGGGTACCGCGAGCTGTGGCGGCCGCGGTCGAGCAAGTCGGCCTCGGGGATACGGCGAGGGCGAAGCTGCGGACCCTTTCGGGGGGGATGCTGCGCCGGGCCGGGATCGCGCAGGCGATCGTCAACGAGCCTCAGCTGCTGCTGCTGGACGAGCCGACCGCCGGGCTGGATCCCGAGCAGCGGGTGGCATTCCGTGCCCTGCTGCGCGACATCGGCGAGCGGGCCACCGTGGTGGTGAGCACCCACCTGGTCGAGGATGTCGGCGCCGCCTGTACCGAGGTTGCGCTGATGGACCAGGGAAAGATCGTGTTCCACGGAACGCCAGGTGAGCTGGCCGCCCGCGGCGAGGGCCACGGCACCGGGGACGCGCCGCTGGAGCGCGGGTACACGGCGGTGCTGGCGGAGGCGCGGTCATGACAGCTGTGCCAGCAGTGCCGGTGCCTGGCCGGCCGGCGCGGGCCACGCGCTTGCCGCTCTGGGCGGCGTGGCGGCTGCTGCGGCTGGAGCTGCGGCACAACGCGATGCTGTGGGTGCTGCCGGTTGCCGTCGCGCTGTTCTGGTTCACCACTTACCGCAAGAGCATGGCCTTGCCGCCGCTGTGGAACCTGCGCGCCATGAACATGCAGAGCAGTGCCGTGGCGGATTTCGTGCCGCTGGTGGTCGGCGCGGCCGCGTGGATGGGGTCGCGGGAGGGCCGCCACGGCATGACCGACCTGCTGGCGGTCGCCCGGCCGCGCTGGGCGCGCCAGCTCGCCACCTGGGCCGCCACCACCTCCTGGGCGATGGTTGCCTACCTGGGCTGTGTGGGCGTCCTGTACGGGGTCACCGCGCGACAGGCTGCCTGGGGCGGGCCGCTGTGGTGGCCGGCCGCGGTCGGCGCCGCGAGCCTGCCGGCCCTCTCCGCGCTCGGGTTCGCCATAGGGACGTTCTTCCCCAGCAGATTCATCACGCCACTGGCCGCGGTTGGCGCGTTCGTCGCGTTCGTGTTCGGCACCGAGCTGATCGTGGGCAGCCAGTCGTACTGGCAGATCTCGCCGGCGGTATCCGGTCCCTGGGATACCGGACCCGACGCGGGTGTGGGGACCTTCTACCACTACCTTCCCGACCTGCCCATCGCCCAGGTGATATTCCTCGCCGGGCTCACCGTGGCGGTGCTGGGCGTGCTCGGCCTGCCCGCGAGCTCCGGGGGACGGTGGCTGCACCGGTCCGCCGCGGCCATCACCGCGGCCGGCCTGCTGGCGGCCGGGACGGCCGTCGCGCTGGCGGGCACCGGGCGAATGGACGCGCACGGCATGATCGCCATCCCGGCCCTGCATGACGCGGCCAGTGACCGTCCGATCCTCTACACCCCCGTCTGCGGCCGTACCGCGATCCCGATGTGCCTGAACCCTGCCTACACCGGCTACCTGCCGGCCGTGTCGGCCGACCTGGAACCGGTGCTCAGCGAGGTGGCGGGCTTGCCCGGCGCGCCAGTCCGCATCAGCCATGCCGCCGCGACCTATCTACAGCGGCCAGGCAACGGCGTGAGTATCAGCATGGCTGGCCCTCCCATGAGCGGCAGGCCGCCGGTGTTCCACCTGATCCTCCCCGACCAGCTCTTGGGGCCCCCCATGACAATCAGCGAACTGGCCGCGCAGGTGCGATGGAACACCGGGCTCACCATCGTGGCCAGCGTCATCGGCGGCGGGCCCGGTGCGAGCCAGGCGCAGCAGGCCGTCATCGCGGCCCTGCTGAAGGCAGCCGGCGTGGCGCGGCCAGCCTCATCTGCTCCCGGGGTTCTGCAGCCGAACACCGCGGTACCGTTGTCGGCGCCCGTACATTCCGCGGCCGGGCGGTTCACCGCGCTGCCGGCCACTGCCCGCCGCGCCTGGCTCGTGAAGCACCTGGTCGCGCTGCGAGCCGGCCGGATCACCCTGGCGCAGCTGCCATGAGCGCCGGCGCGGCACGCATGCCGCAGCCAGGAGTGGCGGCGGACTGCGGGGAGGGATCGGCCCGGTTGCCGCGGGGTGGCCCGCGCCTGCTGCGGTTGCACCTGGCCAGCCGCCGGGTTCCCGCGGCCCTGGCAGTCGTGGCGACCTGCGCCCTTGCGCTGCGGATCGCGCTGCACTGGCACTGGGACACCTATGGCGCGCTGCAGCTGCCGCTGGTGTTCGAGGCAGCGTCGGCCACGGTCATCGCCGTCGCCACCGCAAACCCGTTCGGCGAGCCGGAACGCGCCACCGGCCGGTGGCTGCCGTTCCTGCGGCTGGGCGCCACGCTGGCGCTGGCCGTGACCGCGGCCGGGGCGCTGGCCGCCGCTGGGACCGGTGCTCACCTGGCCGGCGGCACCTTGGATGTGCTGCGCAACGTGGCCGGGCTGGCCGGCATCGGGCTGCTATGCGCAGCGGTGCTCGGCGGAGGGCTGGCCTGGGCCGGCCCGGTGGGCTACCTGGTCGTCGCCGTGTACGCGCTGTACACAGACTGGCACGGCCCGGCTCTGACCACACCATGGATCTGGCCGGCCCGGCCGCCGCACGACGTCGGCGCCGCGATCTGCGCCGGTCTGGTATTCGCCGCCGGGATTGCAGTCATCACGGTGCGCGGAGCCCGCGACCCCGCTGGCGAGTGAGTCTGATCTCAGGCCCGCAAGTGGCGGCATTGATCGTTCGGGGTGTGTGCCGCCAACGACCTCGAGTCGAGATCCCATATCTATCCATCTGCGCCCGTGGTCAGGAGCCTTGGCTGATTGGCAGGAACAGGGCGTTCCAGGTGTTGAGTTCTTCCTGGCTCTTGAACTGGTAGTAGTTTCTTGAGAGCTATGTGTAGTGCTGGCTTGGGAACACGGTTGGCGCGTCGGTGGTGACGGACGGAGGCAGGCCGACCGTCTTTTGTAGTTCCTTGAGCGTCGTCGCTGCCCAGTCGGCCGGGCGCAGGAGGACCTCGCGGGCGCCGGGAACTGGGCAGACGTAGTCGAGGTAGTAGTCGAGGACCGCCTGAACCTGCGGCCCCTCTTTCGGCATGAGCAGCTTGAGATCGCGGTACTTGCTGTTCAGGTCGGCGAAGAAGATGTCACCGGACCAGGCCTGGGAGACGACCGTGTCGCCGTTCTTGAGGTATTCGATGTAGCTCTGGTCGTAGTAGGCGCGGACAATGCCTTCGCTTTTTTGCCGCTGCAGCAGCGCGGCGGCCTTCTTCCAGTCGTCGTAGGTGGAGGTGGCCGGCTAGATACCCAGCGCCAGCAGCCCGGCCGACCCGAGTTCCCGCGGATCGGACATCATGCCCACATGCCGGCGTACTTCTTGTCGAACAGGATCTGGATGCTGTCACCGGGGTCCGGGATGACCGATGCGTTGTACCCGACCGCTGTCCAGCCTGACTGCCAGGCCATCCCGTACCGGTTCCCCGGGTCCCACCGGGGGCTCTTCACCAGCGGGCTGGCGTACGCTCCGAAGTTCGTCATCATGCTGTGATCCAGCGGGATCAGCCAGCCGTTGGCCTTCAGGAACCCCCACACCGGGGTGTTGTCCGTGATCACAATTACGTCGTAACCGGTGGGCTGGCCTGCCTGCAGCAGCGCCCGGAGCTTTGTATAGAACGGCATCGGGTCGGTCTCCGGTTCGCTGTAGCCGACCTTGATGCCGGTTTGCTCGGTGAAGTAGCGCAGCGTGGGGTGCTTGCCATTGAGCGTGTCGATGTAGATGGGCCAGTTGGCGACGTTCACCGTGTGGTGCAGTTGCTGCTCTCGCCACCATGCCGGGGTCCCGGCACCGGAGTTCGGGAGCTTCGCGCCGGCTGCCGTCGGGGCGGCGCCTTTTACCCCGCACGCTTCGAGCATCGCCGCGAGCCCTGGCGCGCCGGCACCCGTCCCCGCGCAGCGGAACAGGGTGCGGCGGGAAAGGCTCCTCTCGGTCAGTCCCCTGATGACAGCCGGGGCGGCCACCTGCTCCCCCGGCCGCTGGGCTTTGCTGGCCTCTGTCCTTCCGCTGGCCTGCGACATCCTTCCTCCCTTCGGCCCGGGGTGACCCGGGGATTGGTGGCCAGCCCTGCCGAAACGGCTGCTGCCGCCTGGGCGCGGCGGTCCGCCGTGAGCCCTCACGGCGGACCACTACCTGTCACTGCGCGGCCTGGCGGCCCGCCACGGCCACAGGCGAGGGGCCCGGGGCTGGCATCGTTTCCTTCCGCATAGCCAGGGCGCTGATGACCTCCATCACGGTGCGTTGCGCCAAGATCGCGGTGACCTCCGCGTGGTCGTAGGGCGGCGAGACCTCGACTACGTCCATCCCGGCGAGTTCCACCCGGCCAGCGATCTGGCGGACGGCCCGCAGCAGTTCCCGCGGCAGCATCCCGCCGGCCTCGGGCGTCCCGGTGCCGGGTGCCATTCCCGGGTCGACGACGTCAATGTCTACCGACAGGTAGATGCAGTCCGGTCCGTCGAGCGCTTCGCCGATCGCCTCGGCGATCACGGATTCGCTGCCGCGCTCCTCCAGCTCGGTCATAGGATGCCAGCGCATCTGCTGCTGCTTCATCCAGGTAAACGTGTCCCGGTCCGGCCAGTAGCCGCGGAGCCCCACCCGGACAAAGTTCCGCCCCGCCACCCAGCCCTCCTCGATGAGCCGCCGCATCGGCTGCCCGTGGGCGTGAAGGTTGCCCCACTGGTCGGCCCCGGTATCGGCGTGCGCGTCGAAGTGAACCACCCCGACCGTGCGCGGCCAGACATGGCGGGCGACCGCCGCGACGCTCGGGTACGTGATCGAGTGGTCGCCTCCCAGGACGATCGGGACCGGGCCAGCATCTGCCACCCGGAAGACCTTCTCGTGGATAACCCGGAGCGCGCGCTCAAACCGAGCGGGCACGATAGGCGCGTCACCGGCATCCACCACCTTCAGGTGCGCATACGGTTCAGTGCCGGACTGGATGGACCAGGCCCCGCTGCGGCTCCATGCGGTGGGCGCCATCCGGATCGCCCGGGGGCCGAACCGGGCTCCCTCCGGGACGACACCCCCTCGTCGAAGGGCGCGCCCACAATCGCGGCATCAGCCCCACTGGCGCGCAGAGCCGCCTCGCTCACGGCCCAGGGCAGCTTCTCGAACGAGCCATGCCAGTCCGAGTAGTAGGGCAGGTCCTCACTCGCGAACTCGCCGAACTCGTCAGTGCCCCGCAGCCCGGAGTGCTCAAGCCTGAAATCGGGTGGACCGCTCATTCCTGTGCTCGCCTCCTTCCGCGGACGCGCCTCAGCGTAGCTGAATGTGAAGCAATAGCTAGAGCAATACTCTAGACTGATACTTCGCTACACTGGGCACATGCCCAGAGGCAAGCCACGGAGCAGGCACGGCACACACCCATGACAAAGCCGGCCGCACGAGTCACCGCGCCAGCACGCAGCCGCCGCGGGCCAGCCAGCACGCAGGACGGGCAGCGCAGCCGCGACCGCGTCCTCAAGGCAGCCCTGGACCTGATCACCGAGGCAGGCATCGACCAGGTCCGGCTAGCCGAGATCGCCCGGCGGGCCAACATGAGCTCCGGCCAGGTGATGTACTACTTCACCACCAAGGAACACATCCTGCTGGAGACGCTGGCCTGGCGGGAACACCAGGACACCAGGCGGCGCCGCGCCTCCCTGGGCAAGGTGACCGGCGCGTGGCGCCAGCTCGAACGATTCATCGACCTCTACCTTCCGTCGAGCCTGGCAGACCCGAGCTGGATCCTCTGGATGGTGGCCTGGGCGCGCGCCCCCCACGACACAGAAGTGAGCCAGTTCCTCGATGAGCTGCTGCGCCCCTGGCGCGATGACCTCGCCGCAATCGTTGAACGCGGCGTGCAAGAGGGAGCATTCGCTCCCCAGAACGCGATCGGCGACTTCACCATCCGCTTCCCCGCCCTCCTCGACGGGCTCGCGATCCTCCGCCTGCGGCAAATGCCCAAGATATCCCGCAAGCGCCTCATCGAACTCGCCATGAGCGCCGCCCACGCGGAACTGACCCAAGCCCGCCTGCCGCACACCGCCGATCTGGATGGTCGGGCATAGTCAAGCGCCCGAACTTCACCGGTATGTGCGGTGCGAGCCATCGGCCGGGCCCTCGGTGCGGTGGGACGGCCGGTCCTGGGCGGCGAAAGGGCAGTGCTGGCGCATCAGGCGGGTGGGCTGGCGAGAATGAACAGGGCGTTGTGCGTGTTGGGTTTGTCATGCAGACCTGGGAGGCCATTACCTCGCGCCGCAACGTACGGTCCTTTGCTGACCGCCCGATTCCGGCGGCAGATCTGGACCAGATCCTCGAGGCCGGCCGCCGGTCCCCGTCCTCACAGAACTGGCAGCCGTGGGACTTTATCCTCGTCACCGATCGTGAGCAGCTGCGCGAGCTGGCAGGGGTCTGGCGGGGCGCCGGTCACGTGGCTCAGTCAGCGGCGACGATCGTGATCATCGGCCCCGCCGCCGATAACGAGTTCCACCGGGCCCAGCTCGATCTGGGTCAGGCGACGATGGCTATGACGCTGGCGGCCGCCGACCTTGGGATCGGCAGCTGCCATGCTGGCGTCGCCGACATCCGGCTCGCCCGTGAGCTTCTTGGCTTTCCCGGGGACCGGAACTGGGCACTGATCATTTCGCTCGGCTACCCGGCGAACCGGCCGCTGGCGCCGATCAGGAATCCCAAGCGGCGGCCCTTTGGCGAGGTCGTCCACCGCGGTCGCTGGTAGGCCGCCAGGCCCTGCCCGCACCTGGGCGGCGGCGACCTCGCTGAAGCTGCGGACACCGGCTGGCGCGCGGTCCTGCTGTGTCACGCCCGGGCCTGGAGCGGTCTCGGCTGGCGATAGGCCGCGGTAAAGCCATGGCGCCAGCTGGGGTAGCGGAGCGTCCACCCGAGTTCTCGCTTGGCCTTGGCGTTGGAGGCGCCGCGGGACTCGGTCATCATGACCAAGCCTTCGCCCATGAACAGCCGGGCGAGCCAGCCGGGGATGTGGCGGGGCGGCTTGGCGTCGAGCGCGTTCGCGAGCACGGGCAGCCAGTCGCGCGTTGGGGCGGGCTCGTCGTCAACGATGTTGTAGACGCCGGCTCGGTCGTGTTCGAGCGCGAGCACAGTTGCTGCGGCGGCGTCGTCGAGGTGGATGAACGAGGATACGCCGCCGCCGTCGCCGACGATCGGGAACTGCCGCTTGCGGACGGGCCCTACCAGCCCGTCGTTGGAGGCGCCGTAGAAGCCGCCGTAGCGAAGCGCGATCCCGCCGGCGTCCGTGACCGCCTGGTCGAGATGGCTCATTGCCGCGCTGGTCTCCCGCGCCGATGCCGGCGGGTAGGGTCGAGCGGATCGTTCTCGGTCTTGACCGGCCCGCCCTCGCGCGCGTAGCGGTAGCTGGCGAAGCTCTGCGCGACGAACCGGCGCACGCCTGCCTCGCGCGCGGCGGCCAGCAGCGCGTCGGTGCCCTCGGTCCGAAGCCGGTTCGTCGCCGCGAAGCTGCGGTCGAGGCTCTTGCCGAAGCGCACATTCGCCAGAGCGGTCGCCTGGTGGACGATCGCGTCGGGCCCGGTGTCGAGGACTGTCTTGCGCACGGCGCGCGCGTCGAGCAGGTCGAGCGCGGTCGGCTCCGCCCCGAGCGCCCGTACACGCTCGGCGTTTCCAGGCGAGTTGAAGGTCCCGATCACCTCGTGACCTCGATCGATGAGCTGAGGAACGAGCCGGGTCCCGATAGCACCGCTCGCCCCCACGACCAGGACTCGCATCGTGTGCTCCTTTTCTGTATTCCCTGTCACATCCGTCGTGTGTGTGGGGTCACTTCCGATGACACCTGGCAACGGGAGGATGTGACCGGTGGGCGAGAACGCGTGGCTGGCGGATCGGTTCGAGGAGCACCAGGCGCATCTGCGGGCGGTGGCCTACCGGATGCTGGGCTCGCTCGCCGACGCCGACGACGCCGTTCAGGACACCCGGCTGCGGCTGAGCCGGTCGGGGGCGGGCGAGGTCGAGAACCTAGGCGGATGGCTGACGGCGATCACCGCCCGCGTGTGCCTGAACATGCTGCGCTCGCGCAACTTCCGGCGCGAGGAGTCCGTCGGAGCGCGCCTGCCCGACCCTCTCGTCAGCCCAGACGCGGAGCCCCATCCGGAGGAGGAGGCGTTGCTGGCCGACTCGGTCGGCCTTGCCCTGCTGGTCGTGCTCGACACCCTGACCCCGGCCGAGAGGCTGGCGTTCGTGCTCCGTGACCTGTTCGAACTGCCGTTCGAGGAGATCGCCCCCATGGTTGGCGGAGATCCCTCGGCGGCGAGGCAGCTGGCCAGCAGGGCGCGACGCCGGGTGAAGGGCGCCGATGTACCGGCGCCTGACCCCGATCTCGCTCGCCAGCGGAAGGTGGCCGACGCTTTCTTCTCGGCGGTGCGGGGCGGCGATTTCGACGCCCTCGTCGCGGTGCTTGCTCCCGGCGTCGTGCTGCGGCTCGACGCGGGCGCCGGGCGCCCCGCAGCCTCCACGGCGATCCGCGGCGCGGCCGCGGTAGCAAGGCAGGCGCTCACCGGGCTCGCGACCGCCCTGCGGACCGCGCAGCTGCGCCCGGCGCTGGTGAACGGAGCAGTGGGAGCGGTCGTCACCGTGCGCGGACGGCCCGTCACGGTGATGGGTTTCACCGTCGCCGAAGGCAAGATCGCCGAGATCGACGCGATCGCCGACCCCGAACGCGTCCGCAGAATCACAGCGACTGTCCAGTTTGGATACTAGTTCGCCTACCGGTATACCGCTTGACGGTATACCGGCACACGATCTAGTATGCCCAGCTATGGCTCTCACCCAGACGGTCGAACATCTCCGGGCCGACCGGGCATGGAACGCCAGGACCCGCCCCGACGGCCAGTCTGCGGGCCGGCCCGGTCAAGGGCGCCGCCGGCTGGCACTCGCCTCGGCCGCGCTGCTCTTTGGGTCGCCGATGGCGGTAGCGCTGTTTCTGGTGTTCGTCATCCAGCCATGGACGGGGGCGACCGGTGGCTGCGGAGGCGGCTGAACGCACCAGGGGGGAGACCTGCCAGCGCGATGGGCACGAGTCCGCATCCGCAAGCCACAGGGCAGGTCAGGCGTGGCTATGGGGCACTGTGGCTCTCACCGTCGGCGCTGTGGCCGTGGTCGTGCTTCTCGCACCGCCGGGATCCGCCCGGCCCGGCCGCGCGCTGTCGTGGCTCCTGTTCACCGGGTCCCCGGTCCATGTGGCGGCCACCGGATGGCTATTCACCCTGCCGGACGTGCGAGGACATGCCCGCAGGCACCGGGCCCGTTACCTGTGGGTGCCTCTGGGTGTGGCTGGACTCGCCGCAGTGCTCGCCACACTGATCCCGCCAGCCGCATTCGGGAGGCTGCTGCTGCCCTACTTCGCCTGGCAGTTCTTCCACTTCCAGAAGCAGAATCTGGGCATGGCGGCGCTCGCCGCCTCCGCCCGCGGCGCCCCGCCGCTGTCCCCCGCCGAACGGCGGGCGCTGCAGGCTTCGGGCTGGGCAGGGATCATCGGCCTGATGGCCCGCCCGGGGCTGCTCGGGACGGGACTGGGCACCGGTGCTGGGGCGTTGCCGGGTGGACGGCTCACCGCAGCGGGATTCCTTGTGGCGGCCGTCATGTTCGGCTGCGCCGTGCTGCTGGGCCTGACCGCCCTCGCCCGGCGTTCCGCTGCGGGCCGCCCCGCCGGGTTCTCGGTCATGTACCTGGCCGCACTGCTGTTCTCGGCCCCGGTCTTCGCCTTCGCCTCGCCCTATGCGGCGGTGGGTGGGATGACCGCGGCGCACGGGTTCCAGTACCTCCTGCTCGTCGCTCTTGTCGCCGCCGGGCGAGCGGGCGGGATGCCGTCCCGGCTGGCGGGCCTGGCGCTACTCGCTAACATCGCGCTGATCGGGGGCGCCGCCCTCAGCACCGCCTCCCACCTGCACAGCGCCAGCCAGGCCGGGCGCGCGGTGTTCGGGGCGTACCTCGGGGTGGTGATGGCCCATTTCGTGGTCGACGCGGGACTGTGGCGCATGCGGGACCGCTTTCCTCGGCAGTTCCTCGCCAGCCACGTGCCGTATCTGGTCCGGGCGGCCGCCAGCCCCGCGCATCCCGTCATAATCTCGTCCACCGATCGATCGGTGCCCGATATAGGATGGCCCGCATGACCGGTGTGAGTGAACGGGGGGGCGGCGGGGCGCTGGGCGGCCTGGGCCGGTCCACCGGACCCGCCACCCTCATCCTGTCCAGCCTGGCCGACGGCGCCAAACACGGATACGCCCTGACCAAGGACATTGAGGCATTCGCGGGCGAGCGCCTGGCGCCCGGGACGCTCTACGAAGCGCTGAGCCGGCTGGAGGGGCAGGGGCTCATCGAGGCGCTGGAGAGCGAGGATCGCCGCCGCCCGTACCGGCTCACCGCTGCGGGCGCGCAGGTGCTGCGGGCACATCTGGAGGCGCAGCGGCGGGTCGCCGACCTGGGGCTGCAGCGGCTGGCCGGCGGCTGGAGTCCGGCGTGACCGCTCCCTGCGCCCCGCAGCCGTCCGCCCCGCAGCCGTCCGCCCCGCAGCCGTCCGCCCCGCTGGTCCGCCAGGCCCGCCGGCTGCTGCGCTGCTACCCACCGGCTTGGCGGGCGCGTTACGGCGACGAGTTCGCTGAACTGCTCCTGGCGGATCTGTCCGAGCACCCTCACTCGTGGCGCCTGACCGCCGACGTGATCCGCAGCGGCATTGCCGCCCGTCTTGCCAGCGCCGGGCTCGGCGGTCACCCACTCGACCCCGCCACCGCGGCCCGGGCCAGCCTCGCCACCGCCGCGTCCGCGCTGGCCGCATTCCTGGTTGCCGGCGCCACCCTGTGGGCGCAGCTCACCACCGGTTGGCAAAGGGCGCCACCGGTCAGTCCCGTGACAACGATGGCCATGCTCATCATGTCGGGCATGATGGGGCTCTTCGCCGTGCTCGCGGTGCTCGCCGCCGTCCCGGTGATCTGGGCGGCGGCCTGTGCCGGCCACGCCGGGGCTGGACGTGCCCTGCGGGCGCCGGCGCTGCTGCTGGCCCTCAGCGCGCTCGTGCTCGTGGTGGGTGGCCGTCACTTCCAGAACGGCTGGCCCGGCACCGGCGCACCCTGGTGGCCACGCCAGCATCTCGTGCCGGCCGGCGTCGCAGCCTTCGCCTGGGCCTGCACGCTGCCGGTGACCTCTTACTGGGCTCATCCGGCCGCGCTGGCGTCGTTCCCTGGGGCCGAGATGGCCTGGATGACGGTCAGCCCCGCGGCCATGCTGGGGGTGGTCACCGGCGCGGCCGGGCTCGTGCGGCGGGTGACGCTCACACCACGGGTGCACCGGTATGAGGCGTGGCTGGGCAGGGCGGCGGGCGCGGTGATGGGCGCGTTCCTCGCCGCCGCGCTGTGCTGGGTGACCGAAGGGGGCCCAGCGCCGCGGGGGCTGTTCCACGCCGGCGTGATCGACAGCGCCGGGATCGCGATCATGCTGTCCGCACTCACCGTCGGTGGGCAGGCCCTGCGCCGGGCGGACCAGGCCGGAGGCCCATTTGTGAGCACCAATCCGTCCCTGCAGGGCCGGCGATGACGTCGAACGGCACCCCGCCTCCCATCGGCGCTCCCAGCCATCCGCCCACAGGAGCGGGCGCACGCTGGCCGCGTCGCCGGATGCTGGGGGCCAGCCTCGGCGGCCTGGCCGCCGTCATCGCCGCTGGCGCAGGTGGCCTCGAACTCATCGCCCGCGGCGTGCTCCCCGGCCAGCAGTTCCTCAGCCACCTGGACGGGGCCTGCTCAGTGGACAGCCCCCCGCTGAGGCTCTTTCACCCAGGTCCCTCGGTGCCGGGCAGCTTCCGCTCCCGCGCCCGCCGCCAGCATGTCCGCTACACGATCGCCTACCCGCCCGGCCACCGGCCGGGCGACGCGCTCCCGCTCATCGTGGGACTGCACGCGTTCGGGGCCGACCACGCCCGGCTGCTCACCCACCTGACCATGGCGCAGGCACTGGCGCTGCGTGTGAACGGCCATCCACTGCCGCCGATGGCGATGGCGGCCGCGGACGGAGGCAACGGCTACTGGAACCCCCACCCCGGCGACAGCCCGATGGCGATGGTGATCGACGAGTTCATCCCGATGTGCCAGCGACTCGGCCTCGGCCGCGCCCCCCGGTCAATCGGCACGCTCGGCATATCCATGGGCGGTTACGGGGCCATCCTCCTCGCAGAGAAATTCCCGCACCTGATCACGGCCGTCGCGGCGATAGGCCCAGCGATCTGGACCAGCTACGCGCAAGCCCGTTCAGTCAATCCTGGGGCATACACCTCAGCGGCGGCGTTCGCGGCGGCGGACGCGGTCACCCACGCCCATGCCCTCGCCCCAGTGGCAGTGCGGGTCGCCAGCGGGCTGAGCGACCCGTTCCACCAAGGCGTGCAAGCGCTAGCCAAAATCCTCCCACCAGGCGCGGAAGTCGAAATCTCGCACGGCTGCCACAGCGCACCGTTCTTCGTCTCGCAAGAGCCACCGTCCCTGGCATTCCTCGGACGGCACATCACCCCCTAGCCATCCGGGGCACCTGCGTGCCACGCGACGGCGATTCCATCGGAGGCGGCAGACCGCCTTTGGCGCAGCCCCCGCAGACCTTGGCGCAGCCCGCAGACCGCAATGCGATGCGCTTCTTGGTTGGCATGCTCCTGCTCACGCCGGGCGGACGGACGGGAGCCGTCAGGCGGGCTGTTCGGCCTGCAACTGCTGGACCATCTCCAGCGCGTCGTTTACGTGCTGGTCAATGTTGGCCATTGAGCTGAAGACGTGCCTTACCGTGCCCTGGCGGTCGATCACGTACGTGACCCGGCCGGGTAGCAAACCGAGCACCGCCGGTACCCCGTAGCGTTTGCGGACCTGGCCGCCCTGGTCGCTGAGCAGCGTGAATGGCAGCTTGTGCTTGCCGGCGAAGGCGGCGTGCCTGCCGACTGAGTCGGAGCTGACCCCGATCACCTCGGCGCCGGCGTCGGTGAACACCTCGTGGCTGTCGCGGAAGGCGCACGCCTCGGCGGTGCAGCCGCGGGTGTCGTCCTTGGGGTAGAAGTACAGGACAACAACCCGTTCACCGAGCCGGTCCTGCAGCCGGACCGGTTCACCGGACTGCGACGGGAGGGTGAAGTCGGGTGCCTTGTCGCCTACCTGAATGCCGTGTGCCATGCTGTTCCTCCGTGTTCCCGCCGGGGACCGCGGGCCCGCGCGATCTTCGGCTAGTTCCGATGAGTGCTGGACGACCAGGTCCGGCCGCGACGGCCGCGACCACCGCGACACCCGCACCACTCGAAGCTACGTGGCCATCTGGCTGGGTCAGTCCGGGCGGCTGAGGAGCCGGCCGGGCAGCTTCGTCGGCTCGTGGACGACCAGGCCTGGGTGCTCGGCCCCGGCCACCCCACCACGCGCACGACCAGGAACCTCCTGGCACAGATGGAAGAGGTGGCTAAGCCTCGATCCACCGTGTAAATTCAGGTGATCATTTTCCGGAGGCGGGCCCGGCGGAATTGATCTTGGGGCTGGCGGTGGGCGTGGTTTTGCCGCCGTGCGGCTTGTCCACATGTCCTTGCCGGGGATCTTGGCTTGGCGGTGTGCCGGGTGGCCGGTTACGGCTGTATGTGTGCGGTGACCTGGTCTGGGCTGGTCAGGCCGCTGTGGCGGGTGGGCCGCAGGCGGCTTCGAGGAGGTTCGTCCACTCGTGCTCGCGGTGCCATTGTTCGGGCAGGTGCAAGGTGATGTGGCCGCGGCCGTGGCGGGCGGTGCGGGCGGCGACGTCGATGAGGTCGCGGCGCAGCGTGGCGCCGGGGGCTTTGGCGTAGGCGAGGCTGGCCAGGGACCCGGCCGCGCGCAGCAGGTTATGGGCGATGGCGGCTAGCGCGAGCCAGGCCGCGTTGGCGGGGAACGAGCCCGACGGCAGGTGCGCCATGGGGCCGTCTGCCCAGTCCGCGAAGACCTGTTCCACCTGGGCGTGGTCGCGGTGGTGTCCCCGGCCTGGAGCATCACGAACGGGGAGTCGGTGAACACGGCGTGGTCGCGCCACACGGGGAACAGTTCGTCCTGGCCCTGGCCGGCCTGCCGGTAGGTCTTTGACCCGGCGCACGATCAGCCGGGCGGTGATCGCCTGCCCCTTCTTGGAGGTGAACGCGGTGTATTCGGTCTCGGCGACCTCGGCGTCGCTCACCCAGGCGCGCAGCTGGCCGTCCCAGATGGCCCGGGGTATTTGATAGGGGTCCAGGCGTCCTCGCCGATGGCCGCGATCGCCGCCCGCACATGCGGGTTCATCTGGGCGGTGACCGAGAAGAACGCCCCCGCCCGGCGCACCGCCGACGTGAACGCCGCCGGGTAGAACGCCGAGTCGGCCCGCACCACCACGATCCCGGTGCACCCGGTGGCGCGGGCGGTACCGGCCGCTTCGGCGGCGAACGACGCGGCGCCGCGGGCCGAGTTCGCGGTGCCGCCGCGCAGCCGGGTGGCGGCGACC
>WNGL01000527.1_pt1 | contig 45163 bp, 44 predicted proteins | sample 5400591 | NCBI WGS metagenome assembly WNGL01 (sample SAMN13153377, study PRJNA577476) | soil metagenome | isolation source: 80 cm soil or saprolite under Garry oak tree replicate 1 | place: USA:California | collected 2016-06-15 | reverse complement strand
CCCATTTCAGGACTCTCCATCGTTGTCGCCTTTCTCGTTTCGTGTTCCACCGGGATGATTTTTGGATATCTTCCGGCGAGCCGGGCGGCCAAACTGCAACCAACCGAAGCACTACGATATGAATAAAACTAGAAATATTTGGTGCGCGTTATTATGCGCGGCGTTGTTGGGCGTGCCGGAGGTTCCGGCGCAGGACGCCGTTTCGATCAACCTCAAGCAGGCCGTGGAGATGGCATTGCGAAATAGCCGTGAGGTCGGCCTGGCGCAGGCTCGATACAACGTTGCGCAGAACACCGTAGACGTGAACCGCTCCGCGTTTCGTCCGAGTCTTTTCACGGGCTCGGGAGCGGCCTACACGCACGGATTTCCGCAAACGCCCAGTGGAGCAGCTCCTTCGATCGTCAACGCGTCGTATCTTCAAACGGTTTTCAATCCCCTGTTGGCGTCGCAGGTGCGCTCAGCCGATGAACGCCGGGAGGCGCAGCGGCTCGAACTGGAGAAGACACGGAACTCGGTTATGCTTCAGACGAGCTCCTCATATCTAGAGCTGGCAAAGGTCCGGCACTCACTGGACCTGATGCGGGCACACCGGCAAAGCAATGCCAGGATTCTTGAATTTACGCGTCAACGATCGAGCGAGGGTCTGGAATTGCCCATTGAAGTGACGCGCGCCGAGCTCAACGAAGCACGCTCAGAGCAACGCATTGTCCAGCTTGAAAGCCGCCAGCGGGTGCTCGAGCGCCAGCTCGGGGCCTTGATCGGTGTTCCCGGAGACCGGCGCATCGAGATCGAATCGGAAATCGTTCCTCTCAACGAGCAGCAGCGGGAACAGGAATTGGTCGATCGCGCGTTATCGAGCAGTCTCGATTTGCAGCAGGCGGAGTTCGAGAGGAGGGCGCGCGCGCATCGCCTTGAAGGCGAAATCGCAACGAAATGGCCGACCGTCGACCTTTTCGCCGAGTATGGCCTATTTGCCCGGTTCAACAACTTTCAGGATTTCTTTCAGCGATTTCAAAGAAACAATTTCAATATAGGTCTCCAGGTTCGAATCCCTCTGGTGACCTCGCAGCGTTCGGCCAACGTCGCTCTGGCCAGGAGTGAGCTGACGACGGCCGAAATGGATCTGAAAGCGAAGCGCCAAAATGTCGAGCTCGACGTCGAACGCCAATACCAGCGTCTTCGCGAGCTCGATGCAGCGCGCGAGGTTGCGCGGCTCGAATTGAAGCTGGCTCAGGAGAACCTTCAGATCGTTCAAGCCAATTTTGGTGAAGGCCGTTCCAATCTTCGCGATGTGGAAAAAGCGCGGCTCGAAGAAAATGACAGGTGGCTGGCGTTTCTCGACAGCGACTACGAGCATCAGAAGGCTCAGCTCGATTTGTTGAATACTACCGGCGATCTTGGCCGGTTATTCCGGTAGCGCCCAAAAATGACAATTGAACACTGAACAATGAACATTTCCCCGAAATTCTCATTGTTCACTGTTCAGTTGTCATTTTTGGGACCTTTCCCAGAGGGAGAGGGTGTGCTCTAAAGCCAATTCCAGTACAATAAAACGTTTCTTGCGGTACCAATTCCAGGTGGAGGATGTTTCTGTGGCTTCTGTGATGAAAACGCTCCTGTTGAATCCGCCCAGCTTCAAGAACTTCGATGGCGGCGCCAGTTCTCGATGGCCCGCTACCAGAGAGATTGCTTCCTACTGGTATCCCGTCTGGCTGAGCTATCCCGCCGGGATGCTGCCGGGAAGCCGGCTGCTGGACGCGCCTCCGCACGGGATCACTCCCGAGCAAACGGTCGAAATTGCCCGCGGCTACGATTTTGTTGTGCTGTTCACTTCGACCGTGGGTTTCTCAAATGACGTCGCGCTGGCTCGAATGATGAAGCAAGCCAGAGCCGATCTGAAAATCGCATTCGTCGGTCCGCATGTTCAGATCAAACCGGATTGTCTCGTGAACAATCCGGAGATCGACTTTATTGTTACCGGCGAATTCGATCATGCCATTGTTGAATTTGCGGAAGGCAAACCTCTCGATCAGATTGCAGGTGCAGGCTATCGCCACAATGGCGGTATTCATTTGAATTCTCCTCGGCCCAGCATGCAGACGGAGGATCTCGACCGCCTGCCGTTCGCGACGGAAGTCTTTAAGCGCGATCTCGTAATCGAGAACTACAACGTTCCGTTCTTGCTGCATCCTTACGTGGCGTTCTACACATCACGCGGGTGCCCGGCGCTCTGCACGTTTTGTCTATGGCCTCAAACTCTGTCGGGCCACCCCTGGCGTGTCCGCTCCAGCGAGAACGTCGCTCGCGAGGTGAAGCAAGCCCTGCAGTTATTTCCTCAAGCGAAAGAATTTTTCTTTGACGACGATACGTTCAATTACCGCAAAGACCGGGTCCTGGAGGTTTGCTCAAAGTTCAAGCCTCTCGGATTTCGTTGGTCGTCTACGGCGCGCGTGACCAGCGACTACGAAACTTTGAAGGCAATGGCCGATGCGGGCGCCCGGCTCTTCATTGTCGGATATGAGTCGGGCGATCCTCAGATTTTGAAGAACATCAAGAAAGGAGCGACTGTCGAACACGCCCGCCAGTTCACGAAGAATTGCAAGAAGGTCGGGATCAAGATCCACGGAGATTTCATCATCGGCCTGCCCGGAGAAACAAAAGAAACAATTCAGCGCACGCTGGACTTTGCCAAGGAACTGGATGTGGAGACCATCCAGGTTTCTATCGCGCACGCCTATCCGGGAACCGAACTTTACCAACAACTCGCGACTGCAAACTCGATGGCTACCGAAGCTTTGGCCGACAGCGGCGGGCATCAACTGCCGCACATCGAGTATCCGGGCCTGCCGCGCGAAGAGATGATGGCGGCTGTGAACCGGTTTTATGATGCCTATTATTTCCGGCCGCGCGTCGTGTGGCGGATCGTCCGTGACGCCCTGTGGGACTCGCGCGAGCGGCGGCGCTTATATACCGAGGCCGTCGAATATCTTCGCGTTCGCTCGGAGCGCTGGAAGTATGCGCGCAAACGCCTGCCGAGCGCATGAGTCCCAAACGGCTTCGGACGAAAACTTACCTGCTGTTGGCATTGATGGTGCTCTTCGGTTCCTTGGGAAATGTCCTGCTCAGCCGGGGTATGAAAGAGACCGGAGAGATCCTGGACTTTTCTCCGCTTGCATTGGCCGCGGTATTTGGGAAAGTTTTCACGAATGGTTCGATTTGGTTCGGAATATCGAGCCTGCTGATTTTCTTTGTTTCGTATTTGCTGTTGCTTTCGTGGGCGGATTTCAGCTACGTACAGCCCGCTTCCGCTGTTGGATATGCGCTCGTCGCCCTGCTCGGCTATTTCATGCTCGGTGAATTCATACCTCTGACGCGATGGACCGGTGTAGTGCTCATCTGTGCCGGCGTGGCACTGGTCGGCAGGACCGATCCCTCTCCCTCTGGGAGAGGGCGGCGCGGCAGCCAGCGGGCTGGCGCGCGCGAAGCGCAAGCCCGTCAGGGCGAAGCCTCAAGGAATGGCGAGGGTCCCAGGGGTGCCGAACTTGAAACCCTCACCCCGGCATCACCAGAGGCTGCGCCCTACCGGGCTTGCGCTCCGCGTCCCAAAGGGAGAGGGTGATATGCGGCTCATTCTGTTCATCGCGATCGTCATACTGACCGGCACTGCGGGTGACCTCGCGGTCAGTCACGCGATGAAGCAAATTGGGCACGTTTCTCCGATCACACCTTCAGCGATTTTCAGATTCCTGGCCCTGGCGTTCCAAATGGTTTGGCTATGGATTGGCATCGCTTTGATGGCCACAGGTTTTTTCTCATTGCTGGCTTTGCTTTCGTGGGCCGACGTCAGTCTCGTCGTTCCGGCGACGGCCCTGAGCTACGCCGCCGGCGCGTTGGGGGCGAAGTTTCTCCTGAATGAACACGTGACGCCCGCGCGCTGGGCGGGTGTGTTGCTGGTTTGCCTCGGTGTAGCTCTAATCTCGATGAGCTGATCCGATGTGGATTTTCTTGCACGCGCTTCTCTTGATTGCCGCGTGGCTTGGAATCGCGTATTGTTTCCTGGCGTTTTGGACGACCGTTAAATTTCACTTTCACAACCGCAAAACGCCGGCTGGCGATTTCACGCCGCCGGTTTCCATTCTGAAGCCGCTGTGCGGCTTGGATCCTCATGGTTATGAGAGTCTGCGGAGTCATTGCATTCAGGATTACCCGGACTACGAAATCATCTTTGGAGTAGCTGCGCCGGACGATCCCGCAGTGGCGGCAGTTGAACGGTTGATCACGGAATTTCCCGAGCTTTCGATGCGGCTGGTTGTCTGCAGCAATGTCTTCGGAATGAATTTCAAGATCAGCAATCTCTTGCAAATGCTGCCGGAGGCCCGGCACCCGTATCTCGTCATCAACGACAGCGATATCGGCGTGCCGCGCGATTACTTGCGAAAAGTGGTTGGACCTCTCCATAACCGAGGGGTCGGCACTGTTACATGCCTTTATCGAGGCGTCGCGAGCCAGAATATCAGATCGCGGCTGGAGTTGATGGCGATCGAAGGAGACTTCATCCCGGGTGTCTTATTTGCCAGAGAGATAGAAAAGGGAATCCATTTCGCGATGGGTTCCACCATGGCGCTTCATCGAGATGTCTTGGAACGTATTGGCGGCCTGGCGAGCGTGGCCGATTATCTCGCCGACGATTATGAGCTCGGACACCGGGTTTCGGACGCAGGCCTGGAAATCGTACTTGCAGACTGCATTGTCGACCATTACCTTCCTCGATATTCGTGGGCAGATTTTTTTCAACACCAACTCCGATGGGCGCGCACCGTAAGAAGTTGCCGTCCCGAAGGATATGCGGGATTGATTCTGACCTTCGCTTTCCCGTGGAGCGTTTTGTCATTCGCGGCAGCGCCTTCGATTCTGGGGTTGAGCGTTGTGGTCATTTCTGTCGTCTTGCGATCGATGATGGCCGTCGCTTCAGGATATTTGGTCTTGCGTGATCTCCGGGTATTCGGGAATCTATGGCTCATCCCGCTTCGAGACTTCGTATCACTCGCGATCTGGATCTTGTCATACGCGGGAAGCCACATTGTTTGGCGGGGAAATAAATTTGAGCTTGCAAATGGGAAACTCCGCCCGGCCTAAAAGACTGATCATTACGGCGGACGATTTAGGGCTTGCGCGGGGGATCAATGAGGCCGTCGAGAAGGCGCATCGAGACGGAGTTGTGACGGCAGCAAGCCTGATCGTCAACGGCGGCGCCTTTGAATCGGCCGTCGATGTCCTGAAGCGGAATCCGCGGCTCGATGCCGGCCTTCACCTGAATTTGACAGAGGGATGCCCTGTGACTCCGCTCGAGCGAATTCCAAGCCTCGCCAACTCGAGCGGCTTTTTGTACCATCATCCATTCGAATTGTTGAAAGCGCTGATTCGGCGGCGAGTTCGGCTGATCGATCTGGAGACCGAAATCGGCGGACAGCTTCAGAAGGTATCGGCGTCTGGTGTCCGGGTGACGCACCTCGACGGGCATAAGCACGTGCATGTGGTACCGCAAGTCTTTGATCTCGTCTGCCGCATCGCGCCGGTTTATGGAATCCTGGCAGTACGCTCGACGGTTGAACGAGCGCCGAAGCTGTGTTCGCTGATCGTGAGGAACCGCGGAGCCGCCGGGCAAGTTTTGAAGCAATACGTTTTTGGCAAGACGGTATCAGCGACATTTGTTATGGCCAGGTCGAGAAATGGGCACCGGACGCTGAATACGCCCGACCGGTTCTACGGCATTACTCAGACCGGCTTTCTGGACATGCCGACATTTGCCGACATGATTAGCAGTCTCCCAAACGGCGTCAGCGAGCTCATGTGCCATCCGGGCTATGTTGACGAAGAACTGATGCGCGCGCCGACCCGTCTTCACCTTCAGCGTGAGCGCGAGTTGGAATTGTTGACAGGGAGTGAAGCCCGCGATCTGCTAAAACAGGCGGGCGTGGAACTGATTAGCTACAGAGAGCTGGGAACTTGGAAGGGATAATGGAAACGACGAACTACTCTATCGTGGTGCCACTGTACAACGAACAAGACAACGTGCTGCCTTTGTACTCGCGCATTCTGGAAGCCATGACCATGGTAAGCGGGACTTATGAAATCGTCTTCGTCGATGATGGCAGCCGCGATAACACCTTCAAAGTTCTTTCGGAAATATCGGCCATCGATTCCCGCATAACCGTTGTACGGCTACGAAAGAATTTCGGACAGACCGCGGGGCTGAAAGCCGGCTTCGATTTTGCGCGAGGCGACGTCATTATTTCGATGGATGGAGATCTTCAACACGATCCCATCGAAATCCCGGCGTTCATTGCCAAGATGAGCGAGGGATACGACATTGTCAGCGGCTGGCGGCTTCAACGGCACGATGCCTGGTTGACTCGGCAGCTTCCGAGCCGCGCCGCGAACTGGCTCATGGCGCGCCTTTGCCGCCTCGACCTGCATGATTTCGGGACGACGTTCAAAGCTTACCGGCGCGAAACCATCAAGGATCTCCATCTCTACGGCGAACTGCATCGCTTTATTCCTGCATTGGCAAGCTGGTCCGGTGCAAGCATTGCAGAGATTCCGATCAAGAACCTGGCGCGGCAGAGCGGCAAATCGAATTACGGTCTCTCGCGAACTATCACGGTTGTGCTGGATCTGATCTGTATCAAATTCCTGCTGGATTATTCGACGAAACCGTTGCAGCTTTTCGGCAGTTGGGGATTGCTGAGCACGGCGGCGGGTGGCCTCGCGGCTGGATTTCTGCTGTTGCGAAAATTCGTCTCCGACGTCGACGTCATGACGGAGCACGGCCCTTTGTTGTTTGCCTCCGTGCTTCTGATCGTCTGCGGGATTCAGCTTATATCCCTGGGTCTTGTGGGCGAAGTGCTCGCACGTACGTACTACGAAAGCCAGCGCAAACCCATCTACTCGGTGCGCGAAGTGAAGCGGTCACACACTTGATAAGGCTTAGAATCACGCGCTGGTAAGTGGGCAGATTTGAAAATTGGGCGAATCCTGCATCTCAAATCCGAAATTTCGAAATTTCGAATTGGAGCTTGCATCTGATCGTCCAATTTAAGATGTCGGATTTCGGATTTGAGATGCAGGATTCGTCCGGACAGTCGATTCGAATTGCTTTTCCGTTATCATATTGTGCGCAGATGTGCAGATAACAGGATGCGAATATCGTAGCCCATGCCGTCGCAATTGACTCAATTCAAGGCGGAATTTTTCAAGGCTCTCGCTCATCCTCTTCGAATTGCGATTCTTGACAGTCTTCGTGACGGCGAGCGGACAGTTGCCGAAATCAGTCAAAAATTCGGCATTGAGCAGACCAACGCGTCGCAACAACTCGCAGTGCTTCGCAACAAAAACATCATCGCTGCCCGCAAGGCCGGCACCAATGTGTACTACTCCGTTAGCGATGCCACCGTCTACAAGCTTCTGGATGCCGCCAGAGAGATCTTCAATAATCATCTGATCGGCGTTCGGATCATGCTCGAAGAAATTAGAGCGGAAGGCCGGCGCAGGAAGCAATGAAGTTGTTGTTGCGAAATATCTTCAAAACCCATGTCGTGACGGAATCGGGCCGTCCAAGTGTCGACGAACATATCGAGATGATCGGCGGGAGGATTCACGAGCAAGTGCGGAAGCAGTTCGGCCGGTCGCTACATATCCGCGAAGTCGACCCCGGTTCGTGCAATGGATGCGAGCTGGAAATCGCCGGGCTCAACTGCCCGTATTACGACTTGGAGCGGTTTGGATTGCAATTCGTGGCCTCTCCACGTCACGCCGATTGCCTCCTTGTTACCGGTCCGGTGACTCGGAATATGGCGGATCCGTTGAGACGAACCTATGATGCCACACCGGATCCGAAGCTTGTTGTCGCCGTCGGGGACTGTTCAAGGGACTGCGGCATTTTTGCTGGTGCTTACGGTGTCGTCGGGCCTGTATCGGCCGTCATTCCGGTCGATGTTGTTGTGCCGGGCTGCCCTCCAACGCCCCGAGCGATTCTAGCCGGCATCTTGCAGGCTCTCGAGTCGCGGAAGATAAGATCGGTGCGATAGATGCTCGAGTCGGCCACAATTCTGTTTTCTTCAACATTGATGTTTTTCGCCAGCGGCGCGATAGGCGCGCTCGTGTGCGCCCGTCATCACGATCTGTGCCGGCGCGTGACCCACGGCTTCGTATTCGGCGGCAGTGTCCTGATTTTTGGTCTTAGTATCCTGGGACTTCTTGGGGGGACATTTGAGCTAGTTCTGCCTGGGATTCTGCCTTTCGCTGGAGGACTGGCGCTCGGGTTGGACCGTCTGTCTGCTTTCTTTTTGCTGATTATTGCCACCGGGGTGGCGCCTTCGGCGCTATATGCCATCAGTTACACACGTCAATACCCCAAAAAGCAGTCATCAATGGGATTCATGTTAAATATCTTCGTCCCAGCGATGATGTTGGTCGTTCTCGCGCGCAATGTCCTCACGTTTCTTCTCTTCTGGGAAGCGATGTCATTGGCCTCGTATTTTCTCGTTATGACCGAAAGCGAGCATGAGGAGACATGCAACGCGGGTTGGCTGTATCTGGTCATGATGCATGCAGGACTGGCTTGTTTACTGATTGGTTTCCTTGCCATGTCGCAGGCATCGGGAACCTTCAACATGTCGGAATGGGCACGATCGGCAAGCGGGATCGACATGGGAATGCGAAACCTTGTTTTTCTCGTGATGGCTGCCGGTTTTCTCTCCAAGGCCGGTGCTATTCCGTTCCACGTTTGGCTGCCGCGTGCCCATCCAGCCGCGCCGAGTCATGTTTCGGCGATGATGTCGGGTGTGATGATTAAACTCGGTGTCTACGGTCTCATCCGCATTGCGTTTGAATGGCTCGGTCAGGGACCTGCATGGTGGGGCGCAGTCATTTTAATGGTTGGAGCAGTCTCTGCGCTTCTTGGAGTTCTTTACGCGCTGGTGCAACATGACCTCAAGTCTCTACTGGCCTTCTCCAGTGTCGAGAACATCGGGATTATCCTTCTTGGTGTCGGCGCTGGGCTGCTGTTTCGAACTTATAACTTGGGATCCCTCGCCTCGCTGGCGCTTGTGGCGGGACTCTACCATTGCTTAAATCACGCCATCTTCAAAACGCTGCTCTTTCTAGGCGCGGGTGCAGTCGTTGAAGAGACCCATACTCGAAACATGGAAGAAATGGGCGGCTTGTTGAAGCGGATGCCGCATACCGGAGCCTATTTCTTTATCGGCTCGCTGGCGATCGCCGGTTTGCCGCCCTTCAACGGATTCATCAGCGAATGGTTGACGTTTCAGGCTTTGATGCTCAGCTTCAACATACCCGTACAATTCCTCAATTTGCTGTTTGCCCTATCGATTGCTGCCCTGGCAATGACCGCTGGGCTGGCCGCGGCCTGCTTTGTTAAGGCTTTTGGGATTACATTCCTGGCTCTTCCGCGCGGTGAGACTGTTGATCAAGCGCATGAAGCCAGCAGGACAATGCGGGCATCGATGGGATTGCTGTCCGTTGCGTGTCTCGCGCTCGGTGTCCTGCCTGCGTTGGTGTTACGTCCCCTGAGCAATACGATTGCTGAATTCATTGGAGACCGGCCGGAACTTTCATTCAATTGGAACAACATCTCGGCAGCTGACGTCTTTGCCGTGATTGCGCCATTCTGGATGGCAATGATTCTTGTCGTGTTGATCTTGACTGTATGGGTCGGACTGCATGCCTTCGGAACCAACTTTCGTCGCCGTTATTACGAGACGTGGGGTTGTGGACGTGCTCTGCAAACGGCAGCATTCGAATACACGGCGGCGGCATTCGCTTATCCGTTCAAGCGCGTTTTTGCGCTTCTCTATCGTTCCATCGAGGAAACGGAAATCGAAGCGCATCCCGAATCCCGTTTCTTCGTGAAGACGATTACGTATCGGCACGAAACCCGCTCCATTATCGAGGATTCTGTTTACGCTCCAATTGCCGCAACGGTGCGACGACTGGCGGCGAAGGCGCGTATGCTTCAATCGGGAAATGTCCATAGCTATCTCTTTTACATTCTCGTGGCACTGTTGGCATTGGTGTTGTTTGCCAAGTGAGGAATCACGATGACCCTGGAAGTTGCAATTACGGTTCTTCAATGGCTCGTCGCGGTGCTGGGCGCGCCGCTTTTGGTTGGAATCGTACGTAAGACCAAAGCGCGTTTACAAGGGCGGCGCGGGGCAGGGGTATGGCAGCCGTATCGGAACCTTCGCAAGCTTCTCGTCAAAGAAGTGGTGATCTCCGGCACTACGTCCTGGGTCTTCCGGCTAACACCTTACGTTGTGATTTCAACGATGCTGCTGTCGGCACTCATGGTGCCGGTGCTGACCACGTCGGGTGCATTGCCGTTTCTCGGAAACATCATCATGCTCATGTCCGTATTTCTGCTCGGGACGTTTTTCCTGGCGCTTGCCGCCCTTGATGCGGGCAGTTCATTCGGCGGAATGGGATCGAGCCGGGAAATGGTCATTGCGGCACTGGCCGAACCCACAGTGATGATCGCGATATTCGCGATTGCTCTTCGCGCCGGAAGCACGGACCTGAACGAAATGGTGCGCCGTTCGGTTTCCGATCCGTTGTTGCTGCTGAATCCCGGACACCTTCTTGCGTTCTTTTCCTTCGTGATCGTCGCGCTCGCGGAGACCGGCCGGCTGCCGGTGGACAATCCTTCGACACATTTGGAGCTGACCATGATCCATGAGGCCATGATCCTGGAGTATTCGGGACGATACCTAGCACTTATCGAGTGGGCCTCGTCCATAAAACTTTTCCTGTTTCTGACCTTGCTCGGGAACATTTTCTTTCCCTGGGGTGTAGCGGTGACGCCGGAGCCGGTAGCGTTGGTTATCGGAGTCTTTGCGCTCGCGATTAAACTTGGCGTCCTTGCCTTGGGTCTCGCCATTCTTGAGACTTCCGTGGCGAAGCTGCGCCTTTTTCTGGTGCCGGAGCTGTTGAGTGGGTCATTCCTGCTCGCACTCTTAGCCGTGATTTCATTCTTCTTTCTGAGGTGAGGGGCGTGGGGGGACCGGCCAGTAGTAAAAAGGCCGCCGCGCGCAGCGCAAGCGCGATAGCGCGCAGCCTCAATGAAGGCGGTGTACCGAAGCGATCTGGCCGGTGGGCCCGACGCGAAAACCGGCGGGCCCGACGCTAAAGGAGGTGAATCCAGGTGCCTTTTGCCAGAATCACCAACCTGCTGTCATTTATTTTTTTGTTAATGTCATTTCTCCTTCTCATGCGGAACAGCTTGGCTGCTCAGGTCCGGATGTTTGCCGTGCAGTCGGGCGTTCTGTCCGCACTCGCAGCTGCCGTTGCCTTTTTTGGCGGAAGCAAGGAACTGTTCAGTGTGGCCGTCGTATTTGCTCTTATCAAAGTCATTGTGATTCCGAACGTGCTGAATCGAGCGGTCACCAAGATCGGTATCCAACGGGCGGTCGCGCCGTATCTTGGTACTTCTGCGACGCTCGGTATTTGCGCAGGGCTGGTCGTGGTCGCATTTTACGCCATGGCGCCCGTGACGGCATTGAAACGGCTTCCAACGGTGGATGGCATCCCGCTCGCTTTTGCGGGAGTCCTGATCGGGCTCTTCACTACAGTCAATCGCCGGCGCGCGCTGACTCAGATTTTGGGCTTCCTTATGTTGGAGAACAGTGTCTTTATGGTCGCATTACTTGCGACTTACGGCGTTCCGCTCATTGTTGAGATGGGTATATTTCTCGATGTCCTTGTAGCGGTCTTGATCCTGGAAGTATTTGTTTACCGAATCCGGGAGAACTTCGAATCTATCGATGTCCAACATTTGGGTTCGCTTCGAGGTTGATTGAATGATCCTTCTCTTGCTTCTTTCGATTCCTTCAGTAGCCTCCGCCGCCATCATGGGCACGCGGCGGCGTCGAACGATGGAATGGATTCATGCGTCGGCAACCGTTGTCGCTTTGATTGTCGGCGCAAGTATTGGCACCCGAATATGGGCGGGCGAACCAGTGGTCTCGTGGAGTTTGTTGCGTGCGGATGCGCTGTCGGCCTTCATGATTGGGATCGTAACGTTCGTGGGTGCCGTAGCCGGGCTATACGCAGTGGCCTACATGCGGTTGGAATTCGATGACAATCACCTGTCTCAGGTGCGATTGTTTTACGCCCTGTTTCAGTTGTTTATCTTTACGATGCTGCTTGCGGTGGCAACTGACAATCTTGGACTCATGTGGGTCGCCATTGAGGGCACAACGCTTGCGACCGTCTTCCTGGTGAATCTTCACGACAGCCATACCGGGCTGGAAGCGGCATATAAGTACCTGATTATTTCCTCCGTCGGAATTGCTCTGGCGTTCATGGGTACCGTCCTGATGTATTACGCTGCGTCGATCGAAGTGGGCGAGATTGGCCTGAGCTGGACAATGCTGATCAGCATCGCCGCCCGGTTGAATCCGAGTATCGTCAAGCTCGCGTTCATATTCATCTTGATCGGATATGGCACCAAGGCGGGTTTGGCGCCGATGCACACGTGGCTGCCGGACGCGCACAGCGAAGCGCCCGCCCCGATCAGCGCGCTCATGTCGGGCGTTCTTTTGAACGTTGGTATATATGCGTTGATCCGGTTCAAGACAGTGACCGACGTTGCCGCAGGTCCGGAATTTTCCTCGGTCTGGTTAATGCGCTTTGGACTACTCTCGCTTGGACTCGCCGCCGCATTCCTTCTCTCTCAGGGTGATTACAAAAGGATGCTGGCATATTCGAGCGTCGAACACACGGGCATCGTGGCCCTTGGATTGGGCTTCGGCGGGTACTGGGGCCTATTGGGCGCCTTGCTGCACATGATCAATCATGCGCTGACGAAATCGATGCTCTTCCTGGTTTCAGGCAACATATCGCTGAGGTATCACACAACGGAGATTTACGGAGTGCGTGGCCTGCTGAAGACCGCACCGTGGACAGGATTTGCTTTTTTATGGGGGATTCTCGCTTTGATAGGCTTGCCGCCATTTGGGCCATTCATTAGCGAGTTCATTATCTTTCGTTCCGGTTTCGCAGCCCATTCTACGCCTTATGCCGTCACAGGTATCGCGTTGTTGGTTGTTGTCTTCGCAGGAATGCTCGCGAGCTTGAATCACATGCTCTATGGTCAGCCATCCGGACCAATGGAAGCGCGAGATCCGTTGCGCTGGTCGATGGTGCCATTGGCGCTGAATGCGATCTTGCTGCTTGGATTTGGACTGACCTTGCCGGCCGGGGTCCGGGCGTTCCTTGGTCAGGTATTGAAAACTGTCGGAGTCTCCCTGTGAGTGCTCAAAATCGTGAACGCGTCGTTTCGACGATAAGAGAATTCAGTTGGGTGGGGGTGCGCTTCGATTCCGATTCCGGCCACAACGACGTGCGTGTCGCTATTTCGCCCGCCGAATTCCTCGGCTTTAGCGATTATCTCCGAAATTGCTTTGATGCCAGGCCCGAATTGATCGTCGCTGAAGATAGTCGTGCAGAGTGCGGCGGGTTCACCCTACGTTACATATTTGAGTTGCCGGGTTGCGATGTATTTGTACTGGTTTCGACGCTGGTGGATAAGGAGCAGCGTTGGTTTCCTTCCCTTGCCACGCGTTGGCATTTGGCGAGCCTTTTCGAGCGTGAAATTCACGACCTTTTCGGTCTAATACCTTTACATCATCCGGACCTTCGGCGTCTGCCGCTGCACCAGTTTTGGCCGGCAGACTATCATCCACTGCTGAGAGACGCCGAACCTCCGGCGGTCTTCGAAGACGATGGCCGGCCGTTCCCATTCCAGCAAGTGCAGGGTGAAGGGATCTACCAGATAACTGTCGGCCCCGTTCATGCAGGGATCATTGAGCCTGGTCATTTCCGATTCAGTGTGGATGGCGAGACGATTGTCAATCTCGAATCGCGTCTTTTCTTCTTGCATAAAGGTATTGAAAAGTTATTCGAGTCGATGATTCCCTCGCGAGGCGTCGAATTGGCGGAACGCATCTCCGGCGACTCCAGTGTGGCGCACGCGCTTGCGTTTTCGATGGCGATTGAGCGATGCGCCGGGGTTGAGGTGCCGGAGCAAGCAGCATGGCTGCGTGTCCTTCTTCAGGAGCTGGAGCGCCTTTATAACCACATTGCGGATATCGGCGCCATCTGCACAGATACAGGATTTGCCCTAGCCAACGCGCACGCCATGCGCCTTCGGGAAGACATACTGAGACTGAACGAACGGCTGACCGGTCATCGCCTTCTTCGGGGGGCTATAGTGCCGGGCGGCGTATCGATGAATCCTTTATCGAATAAGCAGATTGCGGACGTGCTGAACACTATTCGACGGGTTCAACACGATTTCGACGAAGTCGTCGCGATGGCATTGGACAATGGGTTGGTGATGAACCGCTTGCATGGGACTGGTGTCCTTAACAACCCAACAGCTCGCGATTTGCAGGTAAGTGGCATCGTCGCTAGAGCCAGTGGCATCGATGCGGATACACGCCGTGACCACCCTTATGCCGCCTACAATAAACTGAGATTTAAGGTTCCGGTCTTTCAAGACGGTGACGTGCTGGCGCGCTTGATGGTGCGCGTGGAGGAAGCACGCGAAAGTTTCAGCATGATTGCTCTAGTTCTAGAAGCATTACCTTCCGGGGAGAGGCTTCACTCCATCACCACATTAAAGCCAGGAGCAAGCGCTTTTGGTTTGGTTGAAGGATGGCGCGGCCCAATATGGCACTGGGTTGTCGTCGGTCCAAACGGGACGCTTTGGCGCGTGAAAGTCAAGGATCCCTCATTTGCCAACTGGCCTGCGCTGAATTACGCCATTCTGAAGAACATCGTTCCTGATTTCCCGCTTTGTAACAAAAGCTTCAATCTCTCCTACGCGGGAAACGACCTGTAAGCCGTTCAGGACATGCTATAATCCGCCAAATTTCTTGGAACCAATTATGCGCTTATTGGGATCGCTGTTTTTGGCAGTGCTTGTCTCAAGTCAGACCACCAACATTCCTCCAGATCCGTTGCAGGAGGTGGTCCGCCGTCTTGAACTCGACCGGTACAAGGCGCACATCAAGGGGCTCGCGCAGTTCGGCGATCGCCTGCAGGGAACCCAGCGCAACCGCGCTGCGATCGACTGGCTCGAGAAACAATTGCGCAGCTTCGGGTATACGAATGTCGTGCGGCATCGATTCATTTCCAGCAGCGGACCACTTGAAAATATCTACGCCACCACGACCGGAGCAACCACGCCGGGGGAGATGTATATCGTCTCTGCACACATGGATGGGCGCGGCGGGGGCGAGGCCGCGGACGACGACGCATCGGGTTGCGCGGTTGTTCTCGAACTGGCCCGGGTTCTGGCAATGCCCGACGTCCGGACGAATCGCTCCGTGAGGTTCATCTTTTGGAACAACGAGGAGTTCGGGATGGACGGCAGCGGGACCTATGTGAGCGAGCGGGCTTCATTACAAGGCACGGCAGCTGAACCGAAATGGCTCGGAATCATCCAGCACGACATGATGATGTTCGACCACGGTATGCCTCCGGCGCCGAAGCAGAGTCCCGAGGCCGACATTAATGTTGATTACCAGAGGAGTTCGGCCAAGGCAGCCGACTCCGCGAAACTGGCCGCCGCGCTCCAGGCAGCGAACCGGTCGTATGCGCAGGATTATCCTGCAACCGTCGGAACGAATATGGCCGGGACTGATTCGATACGGTTTGAAGACGTCGTCGCCTCGGTCAGCGTGCGGGAAAACGAAAGAGTGACCGGGATTGTCATGGGCTCGAACCCGAATCATCATGAGCCGACCGACAAGTACGAGAGTTACGCCGAAGAAGACTTTCGTTTCGGCTTTACTGCCGCCAAGACGACTCTGGGTGCTTTGGGACAATTGGCCGGGATCACGTTCGTGCGCGGCGGGGAAAATTAGCCACAAAAAGGCACAAAATTCACAAAGAAATCTTTTGTGTCTTTTGTGCCTTTTTGTGGCTAGCTCTCTTCTTCACAGTTTCACCATCTTCCCATCTCTAACGAGACGGTAGCGCTCGTTGCGCCAGGTGATCTCGTTGCCGGTAAAGCTGGCGCACCAGACAAAAAATCCGATGAGATCGCGGACCGGATACAGCCAGCAGAATCGCAGGGCTTGCGGATCGCCGATGAAAGCCCAACCGATTGCAATTGATTGAAGCATCCGATTAAGGAATGCCCATGCGAGCAAAGCGCTTCCCAGTTGCCAGCCGTAAAGGGCGGCACCTGCAAACAAGCCGAGCAGACCAAAGGGCATGGCGTATGTGAGACCGGTGCCGATATGTGCGGCGCCCCGGGAGAAACGGGTGCTTCTCATCCACCGGATCTGGTGAGCAAGCGATGATCGTGCCGACGTATTCATGGCCACGTGATCGATGAAGTGATGCGACAGCACGACCTGCTTTCCCGATTGAAATGCAAGGTTTCCCAGAACGTAGTCATCCGCGCAATAGGATCCCAGCAACCGAACGCCTCCGATCGATTCGAGGATGTCCTTGCGCGTCGCCATCGTCGGCCCAAGGGCGAATCGCATGCCTTCTAGCATATTTGCGATAAGCACTCCGGATGTCATCTCCACCGACATGCCCTGGGCCTCTAACATCGACCAGAAGCCGCCGGCCGCGACGCCGCGATAAAGACAGGTGACGACGCCGACTGCCGGGTCGAGCAGAGGCATCACGACGTCCTTCAGACAATCCAGCCTGACGTAAACATCGCTGTCGGTGATCACCAGGCAATTTCCGCCGGCAGCAGACATCATTTTTTCCAAAGCAAAGACTTTCGCATTTGGGTATTCCGGCTCACCCGACAAGACCACAGACGTTCTCACTTGCGGATATTTGAGCCGAAGTCCTTCGACGATTTGAAGCGCGGGATCTTCTCTATGGCGAGCGCCAAAGACGATTTCAAATTTCGGATAGTCCTGACGGAAAAAACTTTCCAGATTACGTTCCAGCATCGGTTCCATCCCATGGAGGGGCTTCAGGACACTGACAAACGGTAGCTGCGCTACGGTTCTCCGCTCATTTCGAGATTCTCTGCGAAACCGCCGTGCCGCGACGATAGCCAGGAGCAAGTAGGTCGTGCTGGAGAGGAGTCCGAGAATCGAGCAGACGAAAAGCACGCGAGTCATGGACGCCGGTTCGAAAGCAAATATTTTCCGCCGCTTTCCGCAACCACGTGGACGGCAGAGGGACCGGCCAGTTCATGAATGCGCGGCAGATCCTCGTGATTAGCGAGCAAATAATAGCGATCAGCGCTCCTCCATAGCGCTTCGAAATCGGCATCACCAATGAACACCTGGGCAGCGCCAGGAGCGTAGGATCCATATTCCAGATTGTCCTTTCTGCCGTTCCAGAGCAGTGCCTGCCGATTTGTGTAGAAGAAAACGGACGAGAAGGCGTAATACGCATCAGCCTCGATCAATTTACCGGGAGGGGCGTTGCCGAGAGCATCGGCGAGAGGTTTCGAGCCGAGATAGGGATCAAAAACGACCATGGCCAGGCGCGCGGCATGAAAGAAGAGAATCATCGTTGCGGCCATCACAAAAAAACAAAGGCGCTGGCTGGGCCAACAACGCGCAATGGCGATGGCTCCCGTCATCACGGCCACCCCTGCGACGGCTAGCGGAAGCCGCAGGTAGGCAAACGACGAAAGCGTGAGATCACCAAGGTGTCCCAAGGACAAGGTGTATAGATCCGGGTGCTGGGTGAGAGCTGCGGAGATATCTCCCGGCGCCGGCAAAGTCCGAACTTCCCAAAGAATGACTGCGATTACGGCAGTAGCGAGTAACAGCACGGTGCCCCACGCTTTCGTCCCACGGGTGATCCAGACATCTTTAGCGCTCATCGCAGACCCGAGCAGCAAAGCAAGAGCGGGATAGATCGGCAGCGAGTAGTATTCCTGGGTCGTTGAAAAGCTGAAGAAGGCCATCACAAAACCTGCCCAACAGAGCGCCAACAGCCGCGTGCGGCCTGCTCTATCGAAACCTGTGTAGCGTAGCCGGACGGCGGCGGGAAAATAAAAGCTCCACGGCGACAACCACACAATGTGGAGAGTCCAAAAGAGAAAGCGAGGCACGGTGTTGTAATCGCGCGGGTAACGGAGATTCAAAAATCGTAGCACGTGTTCATTGATGAAATAGAACCAGAAGAAACCGTGATACTGGCCCGGCATGCTGCGGAATGTAAAATCGAAGACCGGCGGGTTTCTCAACGTTGCCAAAACGATCCACGGAGCCGCAATCAGAATAACGATCCCGGCGCCGGAGAACGGATGAAGGCGCTGCCACACCGCTCGCGAAAAGAGCTGGCGCGTCACGGCCATGTAGACGAATGCGGCTCCGGCCGGGAATACAATGGCGATCAGGCCTTTCAGAAGAAAGCCGATTCCAACGAACACCGCAAATAGCGTTGCCCACAAGCGTGTGTGGCGCTCGTCGGGCTCGAGCGTGCGCAGAAAACACCACATTGCCATTGTGATTGTCAGAGTAAGCGTTGCATCTGGTATGAGAATCCGCGTGAAGAGAAAAAGACCGATACACGTGCTCAACACCAGCCCGGAGTAGAAGCCGGCTTCGGTTCCAAAAGCCCACCGGCCGAACCGGACTGTGACCCAACACAACAAGACAACGGCCAAAACCAGCGGCAAACGGCCCGCCCAGTCGTGCACGCCAAAGAGACTGAACGAGGTTGCGATCATCCAGTAGTTCAACGGGGACTTTTCAAGATAAGCGATGCCGTTGAGACGCGCCGTAACCCAATCGCCGGACTGAAGCATGTTGCGGGCGATCTGCGCCTGCACGGCATCGACATCATCCATAAGATGAGGGGGGCTGAATGCGCAGCCAAGAAAGATGGCGGCGGCGACAAGGACAACGATCAGGTCAGGCTTGAAACTGTTTCGGGCGATGGCGAAACTTTGTACTCGAGCGGCGTCGACGACGATTGAATCCTCCACTTCTTCATCCACAGAAACAGGATCATCAGACCCCATAGGTGATAACCCGAGTTCGCTCGTCTTTCAAGATGATCTTTGACGAGGGATTCGACCTCCTTCCAGCGGAATAGCCCCGTGCCCTTCACACACTCTTCGGTGAGCACATCCAAAAGAAGCGGCTTGAGTCGTCCCCGCAACCATTCATGAGCAGGTATATCGAATCCCGTCTTGCTCCGCCGCAAGATTGCGGGAGGGAGCTTGTCCTTCATCAGCTCGCGTAAAATGAATTTCAAGCTCGAGCCGCGAATCTTCAACTGTATCGGAAGTGATTCGGCGAATTCACAGATCCGGTGGTCCAGAAAAGGCGGCCGTACCTCGAGTGAATGAGCCATGCTCATGCGATCCACTTTACAAAGGATATCGTCGGGAAGATAGTACTGCCGGTCGAATCGCAGATGACGGGCGAGTTCGGGACCACTCTTTACCCGATCGAACAAGCCGGTGAGCGCATGGCGCTCGGATTTTAAAAACAGCCGCTGTTTCTCGTCCTCGGAGAACGTCCCCGCCCAAAACACATGCGCGTCGTCGGGCGGCATGAACGATCCGTGAACGAATCGTTTCAACTTGTATTCCAGGCTGATTTTCTCGTCCGATACCGGCCAGCGACGCAGGAGTTCCAATCCGCGAGCCCGAATATTCGCCGGAACGCTTCGGAACCAGCGGGCGTAACGATCAGCGATGTAAGTAATATAGCCCCCGAATAATTCATCGGCTCCTTCGCCGGAGAGCGCCACGGTAACATCTCTTCGGCTCATTTCCGCCAGAAACCACACCGGCAGCGCACCCGCATCCGCGCAAGGGTCATCGGAATAATAGGCGAATTGTTCGATTGCGCTCGGCAGATCGAGACCCTCGTTCAAGTCGAGTTCCACATGATCTGTCTCGTAACGCTTGGAAACGGCAGCAATGTATCGGCTCTCATCGAAGCTGCGGCCGTGGAACGTAATCGAAAAAGTCTTCAGGCGGCCGGAAGCTATGTCCGACGCATAGTGAACGATCGTGGAGGAGTCGATGCCGCCGCTCAACCAGATTCCGACGGGCACATCCGATATCAAATGCTCGCGGACGGAATCCCGCAGCAGGCGATCCAGTTCTTCTTTGGCATCTTCCAAGGTTCGGGGCCGGATTTCAGTTGGGGGTTGCCAATAGGCGTGCGACCGGGTTTGGCCATCCGTCCATTGCATCACATGACCGGGAGCAAGCTTCTCTATCCCGCGAACCATGGTATATGGAGCCGGTACATAGTTCAGCCGCAGAAAGCAATTCAACGCATTGATGTCGATTTGCCGCTCGACGACAGGATCCTCAAAGATAGCTTTGATCTCGGACCCGAAAAGAAGATCGCTGCCGGCGTGACAGAAATAGAGGGGCTTGATTCCCATTCGGTCTCGCGCCAGGACCAACCGTTTTTGTGACCTGATCCAAATCGCGAGTGCAAACATTCCTCGCAGCCGGTGAAAACAGTCCACATCCCATTCACGAAATGCATGGAGCACGACCTCCGTGTCACTGGAAGAGACAAATCGGCGGCCCCTGGCGCGAAGGGAATAGCGCAATTCCTCGTGATTATAGATTTCACCGTTGAACACCAGGATCACATCGCCGTCTTCGCTGCTGATGGGTTGGTCCCCGCCAGCGAGATCAATGATCCTGAGGCGCACTGCGCCCAGAGAAACATCCGCCGACTCGTAGAGTCCTTGCTGGTCCGGACCGCGATGGACCAGCGCCCGGACGGCGTTTCGAATACAGTTTGGGCTTACACTATGGAATCTATGCGTGAAACCAGCGATTCCGCACAATCAGTCACTCCGCTCAGACAAAAATAGGCGCAACCGGAACTCAGGAAGGAAGTCGAGTCCGAATGCAAAAGCACCGCGAACCATGGCAAAACTAATTCCGCTCTCGGGCGCGGATTATAGCCTATTCACTGATGTTGAGCAAAAAGCCAACCGACCAGGTCGGGTTCGGCAAAAGCGGGCACCCAGATGTCGTGGGCGAGATTACGGTATTCGGTGTAACGGGGATGTCCTCCCGCCTTTTGGATTGCAGCGATCATTTTTCGTGATTCGGCTACAGGAATTATTGGATCGCGGGCTCCATGAAAAGCCCAAATCGGCATCTTCGCGAGCCGGTAGGCTTGTGACGGATCTCCTCCGCCGCACAATGGAATTGCCGCGGCGAAAAGATCGGGCCTTTGCGTGATCACGTTCCATGTACCCACTCCGCCGTCGGACTGGCCGGCAACGTAAATGCGGTTCTCATCAATATTGAACTCTGTGCGGACCGCCTCGAGTATTTCGAGGACCAAAAGCATCTCAGGACTGAGCGATTCGACACCATCGGAAATCCAATTCGTCGGGCTTTGGGGTACAAGCACGAACGTGGGGAACTTTGCCTGGTTTTGCGGCTTCGTCCACGTATGTGTGCCGGGAATCTGATCTTGAGAGATCTGCGCCCGATTGTTCGTCCCTGCGCCGCCGGCGCCATGCAGCCACAAGACGAGAGGATACGGTTTGCTGTTGTCATAGCCCGGAGGAATGAACAGGCGGAAGGGCATCCTTTGCCCTGACGGATTGGTGTAAATCCGTCCGGCGAAACCATCGATCAATTGGGCTGCGCATGGCAACGCGAGCATCAGTACAAATGTAGGTGTAAGGAACCGCATGCGAAACGAATATTTGGCCACAAAAAGGCGCAAGAAACACAAGAAATTGGAATACGTTTGTGATTTTCTGTGCCTTTTTGTGGCCATTCCCTTTTAGAATTTTCGCCGGAGAAGCTCATGAAGGCCATACGCGTTCACAATTATGGTGGTCCCGAAGTTCTCAAGTTCGAAGATGCGCCCGCTCCTGTTGCCGGAAAAGGTGAGGCCGTGGTGAAGATCGCGGCAGCCGGTTTGAACTTCGTCGACATCTACTACCGGACCGGCTTGTATAAAGCGCCGCAACTGCCATTCATTCCAGGACAGGAGGCGGCCGGGACGGTTACTTCAATCGGCGAAGGAGTGACTGAGGTCCAGCCGGGCGATCGTGTTGCCTACGCGATGACGCAAGGCTCCTATGCGGAGTTCGCGGCGGTTCCGGCGTGGAAGCTCGTGAAGCTGCCCGAGAATGTCGACTTCAAGCTCGGCGCAGCAATCATGTTGCAGGGCATGACCGCGCATTATCTGACCCACAGCACGTTTCCGCTCAAGCAAGCCCAAACGGCCCTCGTGCACGCCGGCGCAGGCGGCGTCGGCTTGTTGTTAATACAGATTGCGAAAAAGCTTGGCGCGACCGTCTATACGACCGTCGGCAATGAAGCTAAGGGTGAATTGGCGCGGGATGCCGGTGCCGACGAAGTCATCGTCTATTCCCGGCAGGATTTTGAAGCGGAAGTCAAACGGCTCACCGGCGGCCGCGGTGTCGACGTAGTTTATGATTCGGTCGGCGCCTCGACGTTCGAGAAGAGTCTGAATTGTTTGCGGCCGCGCGGATATCTGGTCTATTACGGCCATTCGAGCGGGCCTGTGCCTCCGCTGGATCCTGCGATTTTGGTCGCGAAAGGATCGCTCTTCCTAACGCGTCCATCGCTCGCGCATTATGCAGCGACGCGGGAAGAGGTGCTCTCTCGCGCAAATGATCTGTTTCAATGGCTCGGGAAAGCTGAATTGAAGGTGCGGATCGGCCACACATTCCCTTTGGCCGAAGCTCGGAAAGCCCACGAAGACCTGGCCGGCAGGCGGACCACCGGCAAGGTCTTGTTGTTCTCCTCCTAACTTAGGAGGAGAGTGACCTATTTCAGCGCCTGCAGCTCCGGCTTCTCGCCCGGCGCAAGTGGATAGCGGTCCACGTTCAGCAGCATTGATACGAGCTGGTAGTAGCCCATCACGCCGATCAGATCGACTACACCTCGCTCTCCGAACTTCTCAACAGCGGCCTTGAACACAGGATCACTAACCTGTTTGCTGTTCAGCAGTTCATTGCCGAAATTGTAGACAACCGTTTCGGCGGGATCCATCGAGGACGGGCGCTTACCCGCCGCAATCGCCTGAATGATGGATTCGCTGAGCCCCGCTTCGGCCGCGGCTTTTCGATGAGCAGTCCACTCATATTGAGCGGTCCAATGTCGCGCCGTGATGATGATCGCCATTTCATTCAGCTTTTTCGGCAATGACGAATGAAACCGCATCGACGCGCCAAATTGCTGCGCGAGGTCTCCCATCTCCGGGCTGCGTAGCAAGACGTTGAACGGACCTCCCGCCCCGCGGCGCTCTCCCGCGAACAGGTGTTCCAGCATCGTTTTCTGTGCGGGCGTCATTTCATCCCACTTCAGCGGTTTGAACCGGTCGCCAACCAGCTTAATATCGCGGGCGCTGGGAGCCTGAGCTTGCGCCGCCATCAGCGAGAAAACTATAAAACAAACCACGATCCATCCACGACGATGCATATAATCTCTCCTTCCACTTTGCCGCAGAGTTTATAGCTAGCCATTGCGATTGGGAATCATTTTCGACGTGCGCCGAACGGGACTGTCTAATCGCAGCCGAAGCCGCAATAAAGGCGGTGAGCGCTCGTTGCAAACTTACCCCAGGACCTTAGACCCCCCTATGGTGTTTGCCTTATTGCGGCCGAGCAATGCGCTGGTCTAGGATGTCGTCGTTTTTCGGAACAGAAGATCGACAAGCAATCCAAGCTCGCCGCTAACATCTGTTCGTCACCAATAGCCGGCACGAAGCAGGCTCAAGTCGGCAGGAGTCCTTTTCATCTCGAGAGTGAAGTAATGAAACGGAGAAAAAGCGGCAGCAGGTGAGCGGCCATCGCGGGCATGCTTTCCGGCCGGTTTTCCCCTGAGTGGTCTTCAATACAAAAAACGAAAGGCAGACAGTATGATCGCGCGATTTCTCGTGGTGTTTCTGCTTCTGGCAGGCGTCGGATTTTGCCAAACCTTCGTGGGCACACTTGACGGTTATTTCGGTTACAACCTCAACAAGCCGCAGAGCCAGAGGAACCTGTATCGTAATTTCGATTTCAAGCACAATCAGTTCAGCCTGAACTACGCGGAGATCTCAGTCGAGCAGAAGCCCGGCGACACGATGCCGGTCGGCTATAGGGCTGACGTCGGATTTGGCGACGCGGCCACATGGATCCACGCCACGGAGCCGGCCGGAGCCGATGTATTTCGGTACCTTCAGCAGGCTTATGTTTCCGCCTCACACAAAAAGGTCCAGGTCGATTTCGGAAAATTCGTAACCTGGAACGGCGCCGAGGTCATCGAGACGAAGGACAACTGGAACTATTCCCGCTCGATATTGTTTGCGTGGGCAATACCGTATTACCACTTCGGCGTACGAACGACATGGACAGCCACCGACAAGGTCGCGCTGGCCGGTTTTGTCGTGAACGGCTGGAATAATGTAGAGGATAACAACACAGGAAAAACTGTCGGCGCACAGGCGGTGTTGAAACCGGTATCGAAGCTCACCTTCACGCAAAACTACACGGTCGGTAAGGAGCAGAGCGGTCGTAACGCCGACGCCGTAAGACACCTGGTCGATACAATCGCCTTGGTCGACGTCACTCCGAAGGTTAGCCTGATGGCGAACTACGACTACGGCATGGACCGGTTCAACGGCAATCGTGTGCGGTGGCAAGGCATTGCCGTGTATGGACGAGCCAGCCCGACGTCAAAGCTCCGGATCGCGCCGCGTTTCGAATGGTATGACGATCCGCAAGGGTTCCAACTTGGAAGAGCTCAGACACTGAAAGAAGGGACGCTGACCACCGACATCGTGATGAACGAAAACATGTTCCTGCGCGGTGAGTATCGTTACGACTGGTCGGACCGCGCTGTCTTTGAACGGAACAACGACCGGAGACTTCTATCCCACCAAAGCACTCTGACTGTCGGGGTCGTCTTCACCTACACAAAGACGAGATGACGGGATGCGCCCAATCGACTATCAATAAGGAGAAACCAAGATGGAACGAAAATGGCAGACGGTAATGCTCCTCGTTGCTTTTATTGCGTTTGCGTCCGTTGCTCAGGCACAGAATGTGAAGATCACACCGGTTGGCCTGCGTACGGGTGATTTTTGTGCGCTGGATAGGGCGCTTCTCTTTGAAGATCCCACGGGTGTACGCATCCTCTATGATCCGGGAAACTCCATAGCTGGTCCCAGGGACCCCCGGCTCGGTACTGTTCATGTCATTCTCGTGACCCACGCCCATGGCGATCATCTCGGCGCCGTAGTTTTGAATCAGAATCCCGACGCCCCTAATGCCATCTGCGCCGGCAATTTCCCATCGATCCCGACGCCGAATAGCATCACCGCGGAAATTGCAGGGGCGAAAAATTCTGCCGTGTTCGCCAACGCTACTTTGGCGAGTTTCATCGCGACAAAGATTGCTGCCGTATTGGGGACACCCGCAACGGCGGGTTGTCCGGGGACGGGCCTCGGAAACGAGGTGGTGGTTCCGTTGACATCGCCCTGTACGGCCCCCTTGAATAGCGGGGCCAAAAGAACTGTCAGGCTGAGTTCAGCGAGTCAAGGCGTGGAGATCCATGCCGTAACCGCCGAACACCCGAGCGAGCCGCCGCTCACAGTCCTGAACGATCAGCTCAGAACACTTCTCGCTGCAAATGGAGTGAACGTGTCTGTGGGACTCGCGCAGGGCTTTGTCATTACCTTTACAAACGGACTGAAGGTGTACTTATCGGGGGACACCGGCTGGACCCACGAGATGGATTCCATCCTTAAGAACATAGGCGTGAATTTAGTTGTCATCAACATCGGCGATAGCTTCACCACGGGTCCTCCCGAAGCCGCCTTTGCCGTTGGCTTGATCCAGCCGGCAGCAGTCATACCTTCACACGCAAATGAGGTGGCGACAACTGGCGGAAATGTGAACAGCGGAACTCGCACGGAACAGTTCATCAACCTGGTATCGGAGTTGCGCCTGTCGCAGTTCAATGACGTGCGCGACAGATTCATACCGCCACGGACGGTTCAGGCCTACGTTCCGCGTAGCGGCATCACGATGGAATTTGACAGCGATGCCCAGTGTGTCTCCGGCTGCCCCTGATCCTGAGCGTAGTCCGGCGCGTGGTATGATTCCGCTTCAATGGCTGAACTGTAGCGGCGGTCTAAGGAGTGAACAATGAACTTGCGTAGTTTCAGTTTCGTTTTATTAGTGCTTGCCGTCACGATGGTCGCATTTGCCCCCGCACCGGTTGCTGCTGCCACCTGCGAGAGCTTGAAATCGCTTTCGCTGGAGAACGCAACCATCACATCAGCCCAGGCCGTCGCGGCGGGACAGTTTTCACTGCCTGAAGCTGGACGAGGCGCGGCACAAGAGAACGCGGTTTTCCCGCAACTCCCTACGTTCTGCCGTGTCGTCGCAACCTTGAGGCCCTCGAGTGACTCCGATATCAAGATCGAAGTGTGGCTACCCATGGGAAACTGGAACGGCAAATACCAGGCGGTCGGGAACGGCGGCTGGGCGGGTGTGATCAGCTATTCGGCAATGGCCGAAGCGCTTGCCCGCGGGTACGCCACAAGCTCCACCGATACCGGACACGTTGGAGGCAGCGGCAGCTTCGCGCTTGGCCATCAGGAGAAGCTCGTCGATTTCGGCTATCGATCGGAACATGAGATGACCGTCAAATCGAAGCTCCTCATCAAGGCGTTTTACGGAAATCCTCCGCAATTTTCTTATTGGAACGGGTGCTCCACCGGCGGCCGGCAAGGACTAAAGGAAGCTCAGATGTTCCCGAATGACTACGATGGCATCATCGCCGGAGCGCCCGCTAACCGCACGGCGATGCCTTTGTGGATCGCATCGGCCGCGCTGAAGGATAAGGACAGTTACATCCCAACCAGCAAATATCCAGCCATCCATGAAGCCGCACTCAAGTCGTGTGATGCGCTCGACGGAGTCAAGGATGGTCTTATCGAAGATCCGCGGCAGTGTAAGTTCGATCCGAAGGTCCTGCTTTGTAAAGCTGAGGACAACGCTTCGTGTCTGACTGCTCCTCAAGTGGAAGCCGCCAGAAAGATTTACTCGCCCGGCAAGAATCCGCGGACCGGTAAGGAACTCTTTCCTTCTTTGGTTCCTGGTACGGAACTCGGTTGGGGCATACAAGCTGCCGGCCCGGATCCATCCGCCAACATTTTTGATCACTACAAGTATGTCGTTTACAAGGATCCGCACTGGGATTGGCGCACGTTCGACTTTGATAAGGGCATCGAGCGTGCCGAAAAGCCGGAAAATAACGTGATGAACGCGACGGCCCCCGATCTTAAGGAGTTCTTCGCGCACAATGGAAAACTGCTGCTATATCACGGCTGGTCGGATCCGCAAGTGGCGACGCTGAATACCATCAAATACTACGAGAGCGTCGTCGGTACGATGGGTGGTGCCTCGAAAACTTCAAACAATATTCGGCTATTCCTGGAGCCTGGAATGGGTCACTGCCGCGGCGGCGAGGGCCCGAACGTGTTCGATAAAGTGGGCACGCTCGAACAATGGGTGGAAAAAGGAACGGCCCCCGATCAAATCATTGCGTCCCACTCCACAAACGGCAAGGTGGATCGCACGAGGCCGCTCTGCGCGTACCCGAAGATTGCGCAGTACAAGGGATCGGGAAGTATCGATGACGCGGCGAACTTTGTGTGCAAGTAGGAAGCAGTAAAAAATAGCCGCAAAAAGGCACAAAAATCACAGAAAGCATTTCAGTCTTTTGTGCCTTTTTGTGGCCATAGATACCCTCCGTTTTTTGGTATAGTTACGCCATCTTGAGACAGACAGCCGTCCTGGACGTACGCCAATTCATCGATGAGCAGCCATTCACCAGGTATCAACTGCTGGTCGCCTCGATGTGCGCCATGGTCGTCTTCATCGATGGTTTCGATGCTCAGGTGATGGGCTTCGTTGCGCCGGCGCTCAGCGCGCAGCTTCACATTGCGCGGGTTGCTCTAGGTTCCGTGATTTCGAGCGGAACGTTCGGGATGATGATTGGAGCTCTGATTTTTGGTCCTCTCGCGGATCGCTTTGGACGCAAACCTGTACTGGTTACGTGCGCGCTTGCATTCGGCGTAGGATCATTGCTCACGGCCACGGCAACTTCGGTTGCGCAGCTTACGGCTTTCCGGGTGTTTACCGGATTCGGCATGGGTGGTGCCATGCCGAATGCAATCGCCCTGACCTCGGAATACATGCCGAAGCGAACGCGAAATGCCGCCGTCATGACGATGTTTTGCGGTTTTTCCTTCGGCTCGGCCGTTGCCGGCTGGGTTGCGGCCGCCGTTATCCGCCAGTTCGGCTGGCAGTCGGTATTTCTCGTCGGCGGCACGATACCGGTCGTTGTCGCTATTCTTCTGATCGCCCTTCTGCCGGAGTCGATTCGCTTCCTCGTCCTTAAAGGAGGCCATCAGAGAAAGGTTTCGGAATATCTGTCCCGCATTATGCCGGGCATGGCCGTGCCCGATGACTTTATCGTCGGAGCCGATGAACATCAGTCCGGCTCGTTTTCTGTTGGGCAGCTTTTCACCGATGGGCGCGCTGCCGTTACGTTGATGTTATGGACGATGTTCTTCATGAACCTTCTCAATCTGTGGTTCCTGAATAACTGGCTTCCGACCATCATGAACGATGCGGGTATGGAAGTGGAGACGGCGAGTCTGGTCACGTCTTTATTTCAGATCGGTGGATTGGTTGGCGCTCTTTTGTTGGCCGGCACGCTAGGCCGGCGCTTGTCGTTCGGCACGTTGGCAATGACGTATTTTGCCGCGGCCATTTTCATCCTGTTGATCGGCGAGGCCGGAGCGTCGGTTCCTTTGCTGGTGGTGACGGTATTCGCGTCGGGCATGGGGGTGATCGGCGGCCAGACTGTGTCCAATGCCTTGAGCGCGGATTTTTATCCCACGCCGATTCGTTCGACGGGTGTGGGCTGGTCGTTGGGGATCGGGAGAGTCGGTTCGATTCTCGGGCCGATTCTTGGCGGCATTTTATTATCCTACGGAGGCAGCGCTCGGCGCGTGTTTTGGGCCGCTGCCGTGCCGGCTTTAATTGCAACACTGGCTGCGGCGGCAGTTCGTTTTTTAAAGCCCGATAAGGAAACATCATGAAAATCGATATTTTCAATCATCTCTTTCCGAAGAAGTTTTTCGACAGGTACATCAACGCAGGCTCGGGCGGCAAAGACATCGGAAAACGGGTCGCGAACATTCAGACCATCGTCGATGTGGATTCCCGCTTCCGAATCCTGGACGAGTTTGGTGACTATGTCCAGGTGCTGACGCTTCCTCTCCCGCCATTGGAAATCCTCGCCGGACCCGAGAAGTCACCGCAACTGGCACGTGAAGGCAATGATGGCCTCGCGGAACTCGTCCAAAAATACGATCGATTTTTGGGATTTGCGGCGTCTCTGCCGATGAATAATCCGGATGCCGCGCTCAAAGAAATGGAACGCGCGGTGGATCAACTTGGAGCCTTTGGCGTTCAGATATACTCCAACGCGGCCGGCAAGCCGCTCGACGCTCCGGAATTCCTGCCTCTATTTCAGGAGGCCGTCCGCCGGGATATCCCGATCTGGATGCATCCCGCGCGCGGCGCCGATTTTCCGGATTACCAGACGGAAACGAAGTCATTGTATGAAATCTGGTGGACGTTCGGATGGCCCTACGAGACGAGCGTGGCTATGGCTCGGCTCGTCTTTGCAGGTTACTTCGACAAGCTCCCAAACTTGAAAATCATCACACACCACATGGGCGGTATGATCCCGTACTTCGAAGGCCGTGTCGGATACGGATGGGATCAGCTCGGCAAGAGGACTTCAGATGTGGACTACGTTTCGTTGCTGAAGTCCATGAAGAAGCGTCCCGTCGATTACTTCAAGAATTTTTACGCCGATACGGCGCTGTTTGGCGCGGGTCCGGCAACAAAGTGCGGCTTCGAATTCTTCGGCCTGGAAAATGTCGTCTTCGCCTCTGATATGCCGTTTGAGCCGGCGCCGGGGCTCTATGCGCGCGAGACCATCAAATGTGTGGAAGCGCTCGATCTGACCAAAGAACAGAAGGACAAGATCTACAGAGGCAACGCGGAAAAGCTGCTCAAGCTGAAGTCTGTCGCCGCCCGGACCTAGGTTTTAGCCACAAAAAGTCACAAAAGTTTTTTGTGACTTTGTGCCTTTTTTGTGGCTACTTCTCTTCAATCATTCCCGCCGCAACCGTATCGTTGTTCTCATCGATGAGGACGAAGCCGCCGGTCTGGCGGTTCACGCTGTAGGGGTCGCATACCACCGGCTGAAGTGTCTTGATTCTCACCTGACCGATGTCGTTAGTCTGAAGTTCCGATATGGGCGATTCACACTCAAGCGTGTTCACGTTCAGCCGGTGATTGATCTCACCGATGATGGCGCGAACCGTTTTCGTTGTGTGGCGCAGGGTATACCGCTGATTCAAATGCAGCTCCTGTTCACTTATCCAACACAACGTCGCTTTGAATTCCGTCCGGACCTGTGGTGGCTGTGGCTCGCAGGAAATCATATCTCCGCGCCCAACGTCGAGATCGTCGGCCAGCGTCAACGTAACGGATTGACGGGCGAATGCCTCTTGAAGAAGACCATCGTGCGTCACGATTCCTGTGACCGTGGTTCGCGCGCGAGAAGGCAACAGCACGACATGGTCGCCAACACGAATCGATCCGGATACCACGCGTCCCATGTAACCTCGAAAATCGGGCAAGCCCGGAGACGCGGGCGGGCGGCTCACCAATTGAACCGGAAAGCGGAAGTGAAGCTTGTGTTGCTGATCGTCGACTTCGATGGATTCGAGCAGTTCGAGAAGCCTCGGCCCCGTATACCACGGCATGCGCGTGCTGGATTTTGTGACGAGATCGCCTTTGAGGGCGGATATCGGAACACAATAGATTGCCGCTCCGCCCAAACGATCGATGAAAGTCGTAAAATCCTTCCGGATTTCTTCGTAGTGCTCTCGCCGGTAGTCGACGAGATCCATTTTGTTGATCGCGACAATGAAATGGCGAATTCCTAGCAGGTGCGCGATGAAGGCATGGCGCCGCGACTGGGTCAGCATCCCATGACGCGCATCGATGAGGATGAGGGCCACATCGCTGGTGCTCGCGCTGGTCACAAGGTTGCGCGTATATTGCTCGTGCCCGGGCGCATCCGCGATGATGAACTTTCTTTTAGGAGTTGCAAAATAGCGGTAAGCAACATCAATCGTAATGCCTTGCTCCCGTTCCGCGCGCAGGCCGTCGGTCAGCAGAGAGAAATCGATGCCTTTGCCGCCGCGCCTTTCGTTTTCGCGCTTCGCGCCTTCGATCTGGTCTTCAAATGCGCCCTGAGTTTCAACCAATAAGCGGCCGATCAGAGTGGATTTGCCATCGTCGACGTTGCCGGCCGTAGTGAACCGAAGAACGTTACCGCTCAAAAGTATCCTTCCCGCTTTTTGTCTTCCATGGTGTTCGTGCCATGATCGATGATTCTCGTGGAGCGCTCGCTGATTTTGGCTGCTCCCGTCTCCGCTGCAATTTCTTCGAGAGTCGTCGCGCGGGACTCGATGGCCCCGGTACAGGGCGCGCAACCCAGTGTGCGGTAACGCACCCACATCCTCTCCGGAACTTCACCATCCTTGAGGTGGATGCTGTCGTCGGCCGGAATCAGCGTGCCGTTGCGGCGCACGACCAACCGTTCTTGCGCGTAGTAGAGCGGGACGACGGGAATCTTTTCCTGAACGATGTATTGCCAGATATCCCGCTCGGTCCAATTCGAGAGCGGGAATACCCGCATCGTCTCGCCCTCGTGAATCGCTCCGCTGTAAAGGGACCACAATTCCGCACGCTGCCGGCGTGGGTCCCATTGGCCGAATGTATCGCGCAGCGAAAAGACCCGCTCTTTGGCCCGTGAGCGCTCTTCTTCACGGCGCGCGCCGCCGATTGCCGCATCAAATTGGTATTTGTCGAGCGCGTGAAGAAGCGCCGCCGTCTTCAATTGGCCGCAGCATCGCGCGACGCCCAGTTTGAGCGGGTGAGCGCCGGCCGCGATGGCATCATCGTTACGATGCACGATGAGCCGTGCTCCGATCTCCGTCGTAAAGCGCTCTCGGAATTCGAGCATCTCTTTGAATTTGTAACCCGTGTCGACATGAAGCAGAGGAAACGGAAGCGGTCCGGGGTGAAACGCCTTGCGAGCCACATGAACCAACACGCTCGAATCCTTGCCCACCGAGTACAGCAACACCGGATTCCGGAACTGCGCAACCGTTTCCCGCAAAATATAAATCGATTCGCTTTCAAGCTCGCGAAGATGAGTCCAGTTGTGCGTCATAGGTCCTATTAACTCCCCTCCTAACTTAGGAGGCGATCCACCACATGCAGCCCGCATTCTCTGGAACTCGATTCCCACCACCATCGTCCGGCGCGGCTGTCTTCACCGGGCTCGACCGCTCGAGTACAGGGCGCGCAGCCGATACTTGGATACCCGCGGTCATGCAGCGCGTTGTAAGGAACGCCGTACGTCTTGATGTAAACCCAAACATCATCGCTCGTCCATTCCACGAGGGGATTGATTTTGATCAGGCCGTTCGCCTCATCCCAAGCCTCAAACTCCAGCGTCTGCCGGCCCGCCGATTGCTCCCGCCGGAGCCCCGTAATCCAGCTCTTCTTTCCAGTCAATGCCCGCTTTAGCGCCTCGACCTTTCGAATATGGCAACACTGGCGGCGCTGAGCGATGCTCTTGAAAAAGCCATTTGGGCCATTCTGTTCAACCCATGTCTGAACGGCAACGGCGTCGGGAAAATATGTCGGAATCGTTATCGAGTATGTATTTCGCGCCGTCTCCATGAGGGCGTGTGTTTCCTCGGGAAGCCGCCCCGTATCCAACGTGAAGACCTGGATTGCTCGTGCGTTCTTAGCAATCGCGTCGAGAATGACCATGTCTTCGGCGCCAAAGCTGCACGCAAATGCAGTCGGAGATTGGTTTCGTTCGATTCGTTCGAGATTTGAGATCAGTTCGCGCGTCTTACGGCCGAGGTCCATTACAACTCTAACCTCCAACGACGCAGGCGATGCCGATCACCAGAAGGACACAAGCGAGAATACGGCGCATTATCACCTCGGGCAACCTGCTGCTGAGGGTGCTTCCAATGTAGATACCCGGGACTGAACCCAGCAGCAAACCCAGCAAGAGATGGTAATCGATATTTCCGAGTTGCAGATGCCCAAGGCCCGCTATCGTCACGAGCGGGATCGCATGCGCTAGGTCCGATCCGACCACCTCCGCTCCCCGCAGTTTCGGATAAAGAAGCATGAGGGCTGCGACGCCAATGGCCCCAGCGCCAACCGAAGTCAGCGTTACCGTGACTCCCAGAACGATCCCGACAAGGACGGCAAGAAGGTTCGATACTTGTTCGCTCAAGCCGAACAGCTCTCCGCCAGCCCAGATAATGCGCTTGCGCAAAAGGACCGCGCTCGCCGTAACTACCAGCGAAATTCCTAGTAACGGAAGGATAATTCCATCCAGCGGCTTGCCGTGGGCCTTCAGTTGGCTCATCAGAAAAATCGTCGCAATCGATGCCGGCAGACTCCCGGCACCAAGCCGCATCACGATGCCCCAATGGACATTCCCGCGGGCGCTATGAGCGGTGACACCGGCAATTTTGGTCAGTGAGGCGAAGAGCAAATCCGTACCGACGGCAATATCCACAGGAATTTTGAAAAGGAAAACCAAAGCCGGCGTCATGAGCGATCCACCGCCCACACCGGTAAGCCCCACGATCAGGCCGACAATCAATCCGACGACGGGGTATAGCGAATCCGACGGCAACCGCCCTCCTTGAAGAGGAGTTATAGACTAACTTGATGGATTAAGTCAAGTATGCATTCTGGCTTGTGCCATTATGGAGAAGCGGCAACCGATGCAGCGGTCGCGGCCATTGCCAGCCGCTGCCTAGGGAATTGTTGACGAACGGTATAGAATCGGACCAGATTAGCTCATGGCTCTGACCATCAAACAGCGCACTGTTTCCGATGTTGCAGTCCTGGATCTCACGGGCCGCCTGTGGATCCTTGACCTGCCACTGCGCGATCTGATGAATAACCTTTTGGGCGATGGCCAGCAGCGTTTTGTTTTGAATCTCGCCGGCGTAGACTACATCGACAGTTCCGGCTTGGGACAACTCGTCTCGATCTGGACATCGATCCGGAACAAGAACGGTCATCTGACACTGTTGAATCCGAGCAAACGGGTCGAGAGGCTCTTCGAAATTACCCGCCTCCATACCATATTTGAAATTTTCGCCGAGGAACCCGCCGCCGTCGAAAAAGCTCGCAAACTGACAGCGTAATCAGGTTTCCGGGCGCAGGTCGATTATTGCGCCATCGGCACGGATCGTCGAAGGATCATTTCCGCCACGTACCGCGCAATCCCCATGCTTGCCGAAAGGCCGGGCGAATCGATGCCGATGAGGTTGATGAAGGGAGGCGTCTGACGTTCCAAGCGGATCGTGAAATCCGATTTTCCGTTTTCGGCCACGCGCGTTGAACGCACGCCGGCGTAGGACCACTCGAGATCGTCATCGGAAATTTGCGGAAGAAACTGCCGGGCAGCTTCAAGAAAGACGGGCTTCGGAGCGGGTTCAGATAACGGTGTGGCGCTTGGGCCAATGTACAACCGTCCGTCGGTACGAGGGCCGAAGTGGATGCCTTTTGACCGCGACCGCGGCGGCATTGCGGGATAGACAAGAGTGCGGATGCCCCATCTTTCGATTCCACCCTTCATCTCATAGTAGTCGCCGCGAACGAATTCGATGTCGTACTTGGGACCGCCGGCCATCTGCGAAATCTGGTGCGCGGCAAGTCCCGCGGAATTGATCAGAGTGCGCGCTTCGATGGCGCCGCGAATCGTATGTATCACGTGATGCGACGCCTGGACATCGATTCCAATAACCTCGCTGCCAAAAAAAAACTGCGCTCCGGCTGTTTTCGCGTCGTTGAGGAGGAGCTGCATAAGCGTTTCAAGATCGATAACACAGACAGACGGAATGAAGATGCCGCTCATCGCTTGAATCGGCGCGATACGCTGGACGCCAGCGGCCGTCAGCACGACCCGAAAGGGAATCTTTTGCTGCCTGCCCTGCGCCCACATCTTCCACAGAGCGCCGGTTTCACGCCACAATCCCGCGCGAATACTGCCGTGTGGAATGGCGATAAGCATGCCCGTTCGGAGCAGCTTGACCCCGCGCTCCTCCGCGTAGCGAATGATCAACCGGCTGCCTTCACGGGCCAGTTCGGCTTTGAGCGTACCCGGAATTTCGTGGAATCCCGAGTGGATGACACGGCTGTTGAGAGCTGAGGTTTCCTGACACGCTGTTGGATGCTTCTCGATCGCTGCAACAGAAAGGCCGTGGCCGGCAAGCTCGCGCGCTATAGCGCAGCCGACGATGCCTCCCCCGCCTACGATACCAGCGTCGAACATCTCTCTGGAAAGTCGGTAAAGATCCCGTCCACGCCGAGGCTCCGAAATCTTGAAATCTCGGCAGGGTCGTTGACGGTCCAGACGTGGATTTGCAGCTTCGCGTCGCGGGCGGCCTCGATGAGACTTGGAGTGACAATGTCTTTGTGAGGATGAATGGCCCTCGCGTGCAGCTGACGCGCGGCTGAGATGAGATCCGCCAGTTTCGAGCTCAATAGCCCTAGCGGAATTTCGGGGAACGCGCCCTTAAGCTCTTGCCATTGAAACGAAGAGAGAATGACGTGCCGTTCAAGCCGGCGTTCGAGGACGAGTTTTTTGACGTCGTCGGCAATTCCGGTTTCTTTCACTTCGATATTCAGCAGGCATCGGGTTCCGAATTCGTCCAGCACATCGGCCAGCCGCGGGATCGGGCTGCCGAATCCCGCATCGAACTTGGAGAGTTCGTCGTAAGTTAAATCCGCCACGCGGCCTCTCCCGTTCGTGGTGCGGTCAATCGTCTCGTCATGAATGACCACCAGCTGCCCATCCGCGCACCGGCGGACATCGAACTCCAGCCCCGTCGCGCTCCACTCCAAAGCTTTTCTGAACGAAACCGCGGTGTTTTCCCCGAACCGCGGATAACCTGGCGCGCCACGGTGTCCGAATATGATCATCCCTCCAGTTTACCCAATTTCAATTCATTCACATCTTTCTGATATAACGTTCAGGCAGGAGAGAGTAATGGCTAATACCGTTTCGGATCTTGAACGCCAGATGGATTCGTTCCAGTCGGAATTCCGCCGGGTGCATCAGGAAATTTCGAAGGTCATTGTCGGATATTCCGATGTGATCGATGACATTTTGATGGCCATCCTTGGAAAAGGCCACGTGCTGCTGGAAGGAGTGCCTGGCCTGGGAAAGACCAAGCTGGTTCAGACCTTGAGCGATGCGCTGCACCTGCGATCTTCGCGAATCCAGTTCACTCCGGACCTGATGCCGGCCGATATCGTCGGGACCAACGTCGTTCAGGAAAACGAGCACGGCGATAAGTTCCTCGACTTCCAGCCGGGTCCGGTCTTCGCCAACATCATTCTTGCCGATGAGATCAATCGCGCGACTCCCAAGACCCAATCGGCGCTGCTGGAAGCAATGCAAGAGAAGACCGTCACCGTCGGCAAGCAGACCTATAAACTTGAATTGCCATTTGTCGTACTGGCAACACTGAATCCGCTGGAGCTGGAAGCGACTTATCCGCTGCCGGAAGCGCAACTGGATCGCTTCTTCATCAAGCTCCGTATGAATTTTCCCGGTGTGGAGGATATTCACATGATTCTCGACCGCACAACCTACCTCGACGAACCCACTGTCGAGCGCGTGTGGGATGCGGAAAAGATTCTTCAGCTCCGCGAAGTCGCGCTGGCCGTGCCGATTTCCGAGACCGTCCAGGATTATGCCATCCGTATTGTTATGGCCACGCAGCCGACGACTTCTCTTGCCCACGAACAGACAAAGAAATATTTACGGTATGGCGCCAGCCCTCGCGGCGCGCAGGCTCTGATCATCGGAGGCAAAGTGAGAGCGCTGCTCAGCGGCCGGTCCGAAGTCGCTTGCGAAGATATACGGCATGTGGTCTTGCCTGCGCTGCGCCATCGGGTGATTTTGAATTTCGAAGGCGAGGCTGAACGCATCGATCCGGATGCGATTCTTGAAGCGATCATCGAATGGGTGCTCGAGAAGCGGTAGAATAGTGCCCTCTCCCTCTGGGAGAGGGTGGATCCGTATGGATTTCAAGGTAACCACAAGACGCGTAGACTCTGTGCTTATCATCGATCTCGCGGGTAAGTTCACCGCAGGCGAGGCGCTCACGAGTCTGCGCGAGACGATTCGCGACGAAATTGCCAAAGGACACAACAAGATTTTGCTCAATCTGAAAGATCTTTCCTATGTGGACAGTAGCGGGCTTGGTGAGCTGATCATGGCATTGGGCACCGTTGAGCAGATGATCTGTGCGGCGTGCGGCGCGACAGTCTTCAAAGACGACGAAGGCAACTGGGACGCCTGTCCGCAGTGTGAAGGCAAAGAGCGGAAGCCTTGGGGCCAACTGAAGCTCAGCAATCCCGGGCGTCAGGTCACCGATCTGCTTCAGTTCACAAAATTGTATACCGTATTTGACGTCCACGAGTCTGAGCAACAGGCGCTGGCACGTTTTAGATCCAGATAGTCCCTCCGGATGAGCACGGTTCCGAACAAAGTCATTTACTCCATGGTTGGAGTAAGCCGGTACTTCGATAAGAAGGCCGTTCTGAAGGACATCTATCTCTCTTATTTTTATGGAGCGAAGATCGGCGTTATCGGTCTGAACGGATCCGGAAAGAGCACGCTGTTGAGGATTCTGGCCGGCGTCGATCAAGACTTCCAGGGCAAGACGGCCGTGTCGCCGGGGTTCACGATCGGCTTTCTCGAACAGGAACCGCAACTCGACCCCGCAAAGACCGTCCGCGAGATCGTCGAAGAAGGTGTCCAGCCGATCGTGGTTCTGTTGCGTGAGTTCGATGAGATCAACGCCAAATTCGCCGATCCCATGTCTGACGAAGAGATGTCTGATCTTTTGGAGAAGCAAGGAAAGGTTCAGGAAAGGTTAGATGCCGCTCAAGCCTGGGATCTCGACTCCCGCCTTGAAATGGCCATGGACGCGCTGCGATGTCCGCCGCCGGAAACAAGTGTCTCGATTTTGTCCGGCGGCGAGAAGCGGCGTGTTGCCCTTTGCCGTTTGCTGCTTCAGAAGCCGGACATTCTGCTTTTGGATGAACCGACGAATCACCTTGATGCGGAGTCTGTGGCGTGGCTCGAACATCACATCCAGCAATATGAAGGTACGGTTATTGCCGTGACGCACGATCGATACTTCCTCGACAATGTCGCAGGATGGATTTTGGAGTTAGATCGCGGCCATGGAATCCCATGGGAAGGCAATTACTCTTCGTGGCTCGCGCAAAAGCGAATCCGGCTTCAGCAGGAAGATAAAACCGAAACGCAGCGCCAGAAAACGCTGGAGCGCGAATTGGAATGGATTCGCATGTCGCCCAAAGGACGCCACGCCAAAGGGAAGGCGCGCATCAATTCTTATGAAGCATTGCTCAGTCAGGAGACCGAACGCCGGGCGCAAGATCTGGAAATTTACATTCCGCCTGGGCCTCGGCTTGGTCAGGTTGTCATCGAGGCTCTAGGTTTGAAGAAAACATACGGCGACCGATTACTTTTTGAAGACCTGAACTTCCGTTTGCCTCCGGGCGGAATCGTTGGAGTCATTGGCCCCAATGGCGCTGGTAAGACGACGTTGTTTCGTCTGATCACCGGACAGGAGAAACCGGATGCCGGATCCATTCGCCTAGGCGACACCGTGAAGCTTGCGTACGTGGATCAAAGCCGAGACCTGCTCGACCCGGAAAAGACGGCATGGCAGGAAATCTCGGATGGATTCGATACTGTTAAACTCGGTTCCCGCGAAGTGAACTCGCGCGCCTATGTTGCGCGTTTCAACTTTTCAGGTAGCGATCAGCAAAAGAAAGTCGGAAACCTATCAGGCGGTGAGAGGAATCGAGTGCATTTGGCGAAGACGCTGAAGCAAGGGGCCAATGTGCTGCTTCTTGACGAGCCGACGAATGATCTCGATGTAAACACACTGCGGGCTCTTGAAGAAGCACTGGAGAATTTCGCCGGATGCGCGGTCATCATCAGCCACGACCGGTGGTTTCTCGATCGCGTCGCGACGCACATTCTCGCGTTTGAGGGCGACAGCCAAGTCGTGTGGTTCGAAGGGAATTACTCCGACTACGAAGCCGACCGTCGCTCTCGTTTAGGTACAGCCGCCGGCCAACCGCATCGGATCAAGTACAGGCATTTGACGAGGTGAACCCTCTCCCTCTGGGAGAGGGCAGCGCGACAGCCAGCGGGCTGACGCGCCGGGTGAGGGTTTCAAGTCTTATATCGAATCTTCAGAAGGAGAGGGTTTTCTCCTGTCCTCAGGAAATTTCTACCCGATACACGGCGCTTCCGTCTAAGGAGTGCGTTGATTCATCAGCACTACGGCAAGCGGAAGCCGAATTGCTCACTAACAGAAATCTCAAGGAGGGATCGAGCCGTGCGAAAGAGTAGTTCGCCCCAATTCGTCTACAGCAGGCCAACGATGTGCCTGCACTGTCATTTGATTGTGGAGATGGTTCACGAGCGCGATGCCGATCCTCAGAAGGGATCATGGCAGTGCCCTGAGTGTGGTCACATCTACCCATTCCAACATTGGAAGATTCGAAAGCAGTCTGCGAAGAAGGCTGAAGCCGCGTAGTTCTGAAATATCAGCCGGCCGATTGGCGTGGCGTAAAGAGGCAAGCAAGATGTCCAAGTTGTTCCTCGTCAATATTCCCTACAACTGCTCAGAGCGTGAGCTTCAAGAATGGGTGGAGTCCCGCGGTTTCCATACGCGATCTATCCGCATTGTGCACGATCTCGTGGCAGGACTATCGCCTGCGTTCGGATACGTCGAGCTTCAAGACGACACCCAAACCCATGAAGCAATCGATATCCTCAACGGCAAGAGGATGCGCAACCAAACTATTCGGGTCAGGGAGGCTCAGGTTCAAACAACCGGCGCCACACGCGGCGGGCTGGAGCGAAGGACGGCATAATTTACCGAAGCCGCGGTGCGCTATATCGGGAAAGAACCCAGAGCATTCACAATCGAGAACATGATGGCTATTGCTGTCAGCGCCAGACATGCGAGCGCGGCCACAAGATGGTCCAGACGTTCTGGCTGCAGCGGATCCAAAAATTTCGCCGCCGCGTAACCGCCAGCGAAACCGCCGAGGTGCGCCCAATTGTCGACCCCACGGAAAATGAACCCAAAAATGAATAGGGCCACGGCCCAGGATTTGGCCTGATCTCCCACTATGCTGCTGCCGGTCCGGCGGCCGTAAAAAACCAAAGCTCCAAGCAAGCCGAAGATCGGCGCAGAGGCCCCAACCGTGAAACCGGCACCCCCCAGGAAAGGTATGAATGCGCCCGATAACGTGCTCGCAGCAAATCCTGTGACACCTGCAATTGTGTAGATGATGACCATGCGGCTCGGGCCGTACATTTCCGACGCGGCCGGCGCGAGCTGCCGGATCCACATCATATTGAAGAGAATGTGTAAAACTCCGGCATGGAGCCAGCCCGCGGTTAAAAACGTCCACCATCGTCCGGCGCGAAAGACCGGAATCACACCGCTGGCCCCAAAAACGAAAAGACTCCGGCCGCTGGGGGCGAGGAAGTTGAAGCCGCCCGTACTCACGCCTTGGACGTCGAAGGCCAGCGTCAACAAGTAGAGAATGATGCAACTCCACATCACAAATTGCGTGAATCCGAGATCACGTCCCAAACGGCTCAGCAGCGGCGCAAATCCCCATAATCCCGGATTCCACCGTCCGCACGTAAAGCATCGCTCGTCATTGACGCCCACGAGATTGCGGCATGAGGGACAAACGACGGATCCCCATTTCTGTCTCAACATGAAATAAGCTTATGACAAAATCGCGAAATTACCCTCTCCCAGAGGGAGAGGGACGAGTTCGTGATATATAACTATCCATGCAACAGCATATCGTCAGGCTTTTTCTCATCACCATTTTGGCTACGCCTGCGTTTGCACAAGATCCAGTGAAGCTTCTTGTGGACCGTTTGGAGCTCGAAAAATACAAAGCCACGATCAAAGGGCTCACCCAGTTCGGGGACAGGCGCGAGGGAACGGAGCGCAACCGCCGAGCCATCGATTGGATCGAGCAGCAACTGAAGAGTTATGGATGTATCAATACCGAACGGCTAACCTACAATTACCAGCCGGAGGCACGCTCCCGAGCGAATCTGCCGCCGAACACCGCTGCGGGAGGAGGTCGGCCGCGGGGAGTACGGGTGCCTACGGGCGTGAACACAGACCCGGTGAAACAGCGAAATGCAAAATTGCGCGAGCTCAACCGTGAGCCCTCGGTGCCGGGTCCGCGCGAAGAGGTCTACTGTACGAAGATCGGTGTCACGCATCCCGAGGAAATGTATATCCTTGGCGCGCACATGGATGGCCATGGTTGGGGTGAAGCGGCAAACGACGACGGCTCCGGCACAGCGCTCGTGATGGAAGTCGCCCGCGTGTTGAGCAGCCCCGATGTCGAGACCGATCGATCGATCCGCTTCATCCTCTGGAACAACGAAGAAACCGGTCTCAATGGCGCGCGTTCTTACGTGGATCAGCGAAGGAATCTTCAAGGCAAGGAAGATCCGCCGGGATCTGAAAGATATCCGGAGCCGAGGTGGCTTGGCATGGTCCAGCACGACATGATGCTGTTTGATCATGGGATGCCGCGGCCGGACGGCACCCTCAGCAAAGAGCCGCGTCCTGAAGCCGATGTCAACATCGAGTTTCAGATCAACTCGAAAATGGCGGCCGAATCACAGTCGCTCGCCTGGGTCTTCGAGAAGGCCAACGAGAAATACGCGACGGATTATCCGGCTTCGGTCGGCAGCCATATGACCAATACCGATTCGACTCCATTTCAGGACCTCGTCCCTTCGATCAGCCTCCGCGAGAACGAACGCGGAACACAGATCGGCAACGGGTGGGATCCGCAGTGGCATCAACCATCGGACCTGTATGCCACCTACAGCGACAAAGACTTCCGGCTTGGCTTGAATGCCGCACAGACGACGCTGGCTGCCATCGCACAACTGGCGGGCGCACGACTTGCTTCCGGGCGTGGGCAAACGTCTGCCACCGCACCATAATTCCACGCCGGCAAGTCGAAATTTCCCGCGTCCGTTTGCTGCAGGCTTTTGTACGGTGTTTAACCTATTGATTGGGAAGCATGCTCAGGCTGGCATTTAGCATGCAATTCACAGGGCGGGTTCTACAAATGGCACAGAACGGTGAGATTAATAAAAAGTTTGGGGTTTACAAGAGCCTGTGCTGCGGCTTCGAAATTGTGCTCGTTGAAGGAGCGAAATTTCCCGATTGCCCAAACCATCCCAGACTCACAACAGAATGGAAGTCCCCCAGCGAAGAACGGTTCCCCCGAGCTACTGAACTTCCCAGCGCTAAAAAGAGGAGCAACCCCGCCGCATAGCCTCTCCCTGTGGGTTCTTCTGCTCGTAAACCCGGTCTTCTGGCATGCCAGTCTGGATGAGCCGCTGCGCCCCCATCTTGCCCTGTTTTCCCTATTGAACCCGCTGCCGGCCGCAGTTAATGACCCGAACCGGACCCCTTCGATAAAAAACGCAATTCTGTTTGGATCTTTCGAAGCGTCGATCGGGCGGGTGCGATACCTGGACGAAACGACCCGTTCAACCCTGAGGGAGATTCAGAATTTTGCTCCGAAAGATCGCCCATCCCTCATCATTACCACTGACGCGTACGTCGATCAGTGGTTCATGAATTGGCGAATCGGCCGCTACTATCTGCCAGAACAGGATTTTTCGATTGATGGCGTCAAATCATACCGAAGTTGTGAGCCATGGATTTCAATGACGTTCGATTGAGATACGAATCGCTTCGCGATGAGATCGACAATGCTATTGGTAGCGTGCTATCCGGCGGCCGCTACATTCTCGGTCCATTGGTTGAGACGTTCGAGGACGAATTCGCGCGATATTGCGGAGCGGCCAGAGGAATCGGTGTGGGTTCGGTGACGGACGCACTCAAAATCGGTCTGCGGGCCATCGGCGTCCGGCCGGGCGACGACGTTCTGGTACCCGCCGTGAGCGCAGCCGCGACGGCGATGTCGGTCGCCGCCATGGGTGCAAGACCGGTGTTTGTTGATATCTCTTTGGATGACTTCAACATCCTTCCTGAGCAGTGTCTGGAGAGAAAAACTTCGCGGACGAAGGCTGTCATTCCCGTGCATTTGTACGGAATGCCCGCGCGCCTGAAGCAGATTGGGAAAGCCGGCCTTCCCATTCTCGAAGATGCGGCCCAGGCACATGGCAGCGATGCGAGTTGGGGCCGATGCGGTTCGTTTGGCATGGCCGCCGCGTTCAGTTTTTATCCCACGAAGAACCTTGCAACTTATGGCGATGGAGGAATGCTTGTGACCTCGGACGCCACCATAGCTGAAGCGTCGAGGCTGCTGCGCAATTACGGACAACGTGAGAATTACTCATCGAAGATCCTTGGCGAAAACAGCCGCCTCGATGAGCTGCATGCAGCAATTCTCCGCCTCAACCTCCGAAGACTTGATGAATGGAACGGCAGGCGGCGCGCCATTGCGGAAAAATACCGAGAAGCCTTTCGTGAATTGCCGATCGGGCTGCAGGCCCAGACCGGCAAGAGCAACGCTCACCTGTTTGTCGTCACTACTGCGCACCGCGACAGACTTCGCAGTTACCTTGATGAATGCGGCGTACCAACATTCACTCATTATCCCGTGTCCCTGCATCGCCAAAAAGCTTTCGCGGAGTTCAGGCCGGCTCGCTGCCCAAATGCAGATCTGCTCTGCTCTCGCGTGCTGAGCCTGCCGATGCACGCTTTCCTGTCGGATGCCGACGTGTTTCGGGTGATCGAAACGGTCCATGAATTCTTTAAGCGCAAGGTGTAGCCGCGAAGCGCGTTAAGAAAATAGCCCAGCGGTAAGGGCGTGTTGCCCAAAGCCGTGGGGCGGGCGTGAAGAGTTCAGCCCAGGGCTCAAGCCGAACACGGATTTCTTTGCGGATTCTGAGCCTACCGATGCAGGCTTTCTTTCGGAGGTGGAGGCAGATCGAGTGATTGATGCCCTGAGAGGCTCCTAGCGTAAGTGATATGATCCTGCCGCAATGAATCGCGAAGCAATGCTCATGTACCCGGACGAATACCGGGTGATGTTTGAATTCGAAGACGATTACTGGTGGTATCGGGGTTTGCGTGTCCTGCTCAAGCGTTTGCTTGCGCAATACGGGCCGGCGGATCAAGCCAGCGCGATGATTTTGGACGTGGGATGCGGCACAGGTGGGAATCTGCGGGTATTGCAATCCTATGGTCATGCGATCGGCGTGGATATTTCCGAACAGGCCATCGCCTTTTGCCGGGCGCGCGGCATTCCGGAAAGCCGAGCATTTTTAGCATCTGCCGATGAGCTGCCCTTTCCGAATTCGATCTTCGATCTTGCAGTCTCATTCGACGTCATTTGCAATTTCGCAGACGATGCGCCCGCGTTCGGTGAAATTGCACGCGTGCTCAGACCGGGTGCGCCGTTCATAGTCGGTCTGCCGGCATACCAGTGGCTGTGGAGCGTGCATGACGTAGCGGTCGGGCATCGACGCCGCTATGACGCGCGGCAGCTTCGGCAGAAAATCTCCATGGCGGGCTTTGAAATCGAGCGCATCACATATGCCAACCTCCTCTTGATGCCGCTCATCGCGACGGTCCGGCTGATGTGCCGCCGCGTCAAAGGGAACGGCCACGCGGTCCATTCCGATCTAGTGCCGCTGCCCCGCATCATCAATGCATCGCTGGCGGCGCTTTTCATTGGGGAGATGCATGCCGCGTCGCGAGTGAATTTGCCGTACGGTTTGTCGGTGATTGCAGTCGCACGGAAACGGCGGTCAACGACCAGTGAGTTGTAAGCCCTCAGCCGGCATCCATCAGCGGTATTTCGATAGTAGATACTCTCCCGATCG
>WNGL01001093.1_pt1 | contig 45166 bp, 47 predicted proteins | sample 5400591 | NCBI WGS metagenome assembly WNGL01 (sample SAMN13153377, study PRJNA577476) | soil metagenome | isolation source: 80 cm soil or saprolite under Garry oak tree replicate 1 | place: USA:California | collected 2016-06-15 | reverse complement strand
GAGAGATCCTTCGCTGCGCTCAGGATGACCCTCTTGAAGCGGCTTCGTTTGACTCGCAAAACGTCTTCTTTGAAATGTCTTGGCCACAAGGCCGCCCAACTTTTTTCAGTCATCCAATAATTCTCCACGCATCACCGTTACGGCTTGCCCACCTAACTGTACACGTTCGCCATTGACGCGCACACGCACGACACCACCACGTGCCGAGGCCTGATACGCTAGCATCTCATGCTTCCCCAGCCGCGAACCCCAGTACGGGGCAAGACAGCAATGGGCCGAACCGGTCACCGGGTCCTCGTTCACCCCCACCTGCGGCGCAAAAAAGCGCGAGACAAAATCATACCCTGGCGTAGAGGCACGACTTGTCACTATCACACCACGCACCGGCACAGTTGCCAGCAAACTTATATTTGGCTGCATTCTGCGCACTTCGTCTTCGCTCTCAATCTCTACCAGGTAATCAAAAACATTTTTCCCCACATAGCGGGCAGAAACCCCCAACGCTTCTAACAGAGTTGGTGGCGCATCAACCTGTTCCTCTCGCTTGGCCGGAAAATCCATCTCAATCCAGCCATCTGCGCCACGTTGCGCCGTCAACAGCCCGCTCAGAGTAGAGAAGCGTGCCTGCTCGTCCGCCGCTAGCTGTCCCGTCTCCCAGAGAATATGTGCGCTGGCAAGTGTAGCATGTCCACACAGTTCAACCTCGCTGGCAGGCGTGAACCAGCGCAAATTGAAACCATCCCCTTGCTTATACAAAAAAGCCGTTTCCGACAGATTCATCTCTGTCGCCACTAGCTGCATCCATTTGGCATCCCCTGGCTCCGCTAAAATACACACCGCTGCCGGATTGCCTGCAAAGGGCCTACCCGTAAATGCATCAACTTGAAAAATTGTTAAGCCCATAGATATCCTGCCTTGAATATATAACTAAAGCTCCCGATGTTCTTTCTTCTCATGGTGTTCCCTCACCATATCAATGACAATAGCAAGCGCAATGATGAAAGGAGCATCAACGTTTGGAGCAATATCGACGGCATAACTATCACGGAAGATCGAGAATTGCTGACCAATTCGTGCCAGCAGGTTGCCGTAATCGTCACTGACGGTGAAATTCCAGCGCCAGATATCGCCGTTGACGTGGAATGTCATGCCGTTAGCACCCTCGACCTTGAAACGTTCACCAAACAAGCGAAACTGCTCATGCATGCTGGCCCAAAGTTGGCCATTGCGGTAAATCTCATAACGTGGCAGGAGCGAGAGCATACGTTGCTTGATATGTACCAACTCCTGACCTGTATAACGGTCAAACAGAACCAAGTTATCACCGATGTGGAAGAATTTGCCCCGTACCTCAAAAACAGGATTGCCCGCGTCGTCCCGCACGACAAAAGCCTCAGTCAGGCTCCAGGCTCGTTCTTTAATGTGATAGCGCATAATAAAGCACCTCTCTCTAGAGCATAATCACGCAGCCTTTTCGGAATAGGTGGAAACAAAAACTCGCCACTGGGATCATGCGCCTTATACCGGCTTAAAGCCACATCTCTCTGTTTCACTGCATAGCAGTAGACGCAGCCATGCGGGCAGGTATCGTATTCTCCTATATCCCTTGAGGCAAAGCAGCCGCACTCTTCACGATTACCTTTCAGCTTCACTCTATCGGTAATTCCACGCCCAGAAATGTGTTCAAGGCGGTTCGCATCAATGCAGCGTGCCTCCTCGATCAATCCTGGCACTAGAAATGTTCTCTGTGAACAGACCTTCAGTTGCATGCCACAGGCTCTGGCTATTTGAGCAAACTCAATAGCCAATTCACGTCCCTTCTCCTGACAAAGAGTCTCATGCTCATCCCATTGGAAAGCAAAGGTTTGCGCTGCCTCATCCATGTTGCGTTTCGTTTTCTTGTAAATCTGCGCGAACGAAATCACCACTTCGTCCGTTACGCCTGCTAAAGCTTTAGCCAATGTTTCAAAGCTGCGCCGGTGCCAGTCTAAAGGTGTTAACGATGAAAAGACGATAGGATCATACCGCCAGATAACCACCTCTGGCCCATACGTTTCAGCTACTTGTCGCAAATACTCAACCGTATAAGCGGCGTTGAGGACACGCGACTCTAATTCGCGAGGATAACCCGTGATGGTATGCTGGACAAGAAACGGATAGTCCTGTTTATGAATGGTGGGCAAATACTTGAGAAACGGACCGATATTCTTTGTCCAGAAGACAAAGCCATCAACCTGCTGTGGTCTCAGGTCAATGGTATAGATCTGTCCACCATAGGGATTGACCATCTTACAGTAGCCAGCCTGGAGACGGTTCATAAACCACTCGCCATAGAAAGCAGGGATGTCTGTTTTGTAGCTTGCTGATATAATCATGATGTTACTATCTCTTCAACTTTCGCCAAGAGTTGTTCCAACGGCATTTCATCCAGAGACGTCAGCTGCATGTCTGCCTGTTCCAATGGCAGTTGACTGGTCACGAGATTAGGGATAGCCACACAGAAGATACCGGCTCGTTGAGCAGCTCGTACACCGTTGGGCGAATCTTCCAGGGCAATCGCTTGCTTTCCACGCACGTTCAAGGCATCTAGCACAGCGAGATATAATGCGGGATCGGGCTTGACGTGTTCTACGTCGTTACTGCACTTGATGGCATCAAAGTAGCTGAGGATGCCCAGGCGCTCCAGGTGATTGTCAACCCACTCATGATGGGAGCTTGAGGCCAATCCGATCCGCAAGCCGCGCTGTTTGGCCTCACGAAGATAGGTCTCTACCCCTGGCAGGAGTGGCTGTTTTTCAACGATCGCTACATGTCGCGTCCGTCGCCTGTGGAGGATTTCGTCGCGCTGAAGTGGTCGTCCCAACAACGACTCAAGATGCGTATAAGGGTCAAAAGCATAGGCTGAAGTACCTATACATACCGCCCATGTCTCAAAGGGTAAATCGCAATCGTGTTCCTGGTAAATTCCCTGCCATGTTTGGAAAGAAGAAAGTTCGGTATCAAGAATCAAACCATCAAAATCAAAGATCAGTGCCTGTATCATTGTTCCTCTTTTGTGTACTTCCCTACGCAATGTAGTGACCTGGTGTTCTATACCATCCAAACTTGTACATTATTATACACCACATCCGTAGTGTTGTTGTCCTCATCGGCAGCCAGTCCGATCTGTCCGCTTTGATAGCCACTGTTGTCTACCTCGGCGATGGGTTGCTTATTTACAATAGGGATTAATCTGATAAATAGGTGTGCTTTCCCGTAACCAATCTCCCTTTACATACGTTTCATAAAGGTATACTACTCGGCTATTCCGAATCTTAATTCTTGCATTCAGGAAAGGAGAACATCATGCCAGAGGAGGTTATTCCCCCAGCTGCGCAAAGTCTGTTCGGTGAGACAATTCTCATTGTCGAGGAAGATGCACATATTGGGGAATTTCTTCAACAGCTTATAGAAGAGGAAACACCCTACAATTCCACCGTCATTTCCAATAGCCAGCAGGCTCTGGAAACGGCTCCACATATACATCCTTGCTTGTTACTGTTGGATTACCGCATGCCCGGTATCAATGGGATAGAGCTCTATGATCGCTTGCAAGAGAGGCAAGAGATAAGTGGGGTACCCGCGATTATGATGAGTGCTACACTCCCCCTTGACGAATTACAGAAGCGTGGTATTTACCAGCTCCGCAAGCCCATGGATATCGGCAGCGTCATTCGCATGATCACGCATGCTCTGGCGTCCTCTCAAGAAAAACAACTCTATACAACGTGAGACGAGATGCATGCAGATGGTGGAGCCTTCTTCCACCAAGCAGTACACCTCTACCTAGAAGAGAGAAAGATCACTCTCCCTCTTCTGCAAAAAAATCTGGTACAATATAGTCACATAGGAGTTTCGCCAAGTAGTGAGGGTTGCTATGAAGTGCCACTTCTTGTGAGTGGCAGGTCACCTTCGCTCTTGTGGTTCTGGCTGAGATAATAGAAGCAGGAGGTACATATATCATGGCAAATAAAGAACAGAGAAAGGTGCAGAAAGCTGCACCCAAATCGAACAAACAAAAGAAGGAGTTGCAAAGAGAGAAGAAAGCTGCCAAGGCAAATAGCAGTGGTATTTCTTTGAAGAAGGAATAATTCTGCTGCGCTGGTGGAGAGACTACCTCTTATCTCCATCAGCGTTGTTCTATCGCGCTATAGCCTATTACTTTCCTCCCTTCCAGCCTCTATCCTTCCGCCTCCTAATTACGAGTCATCCCTTTTTCCTGGCTCATACGTTAATATATACAAGCCAAGGATGTAACCAAGTGACGCTCTTGACACACCAGTTACGATTCAAGTAGAATGGCTCTAGAAGAGTCGTACACACCCGCTCATACTGGTAGATTTCCATTGCTGAAATTGCTGATGTGAGAAGGTCAAAAGAGAATGGGGGGTTTACATGCAATCAGCTTCGCATGATGGTACCTTGAGGCCTGAGGTATCCCCACAGCAATGGGTACAAAGAACAGTCGCCCGACCAGATGTGTACGCAGAACAGGAAGATCAATGGGCCGTCCTGCGGCATGAGGTGGAGGTTGAGGATATGCAGAGGTATAATGAGCCGGTTCGGTCAAGCTGGGATCAGCGCAACACAGGAGATGATGAGCTTCCTTCTCCACCTTCTTTCATGACGCCTGATCAGCAGACACACCATGTCGATATCGTGGTCGTGGGTGTCGGGGGTGGTGGCATGAACGCTATCAACCGCATGATCAGTACGCGTGTGCGGGGTGTGCGCTTCATTGCAATGAATACAGATGCACAAGTGCTTAATCTCTCAGCCGCCCGGAGCCGTATCTGCTTGGGCCAGCATCAAACGAAAGGACTGGGAACGGGCGGTAACGCGGCCATCGGTATGCGAGCAGCAACTGAGAGCGATACAGAGATTTGCGCCGTACTGGGTGAGCCCGACCTTGTCTTTATTGCTGCCGGTATGGGTGGAGGCACCGGCACAGGCGCTGCACCCGTTGTCGCCTCCATCGCTCGGAAATTAGGTGCCCTGACCATCGGCATCGTTACCTTGCCCTTCACTTTTGAAGGTACACGCCGTCGTCGCGTGGCCGACGAAGGATTGAAGGAGTTGAGCACGGAAATTGATGCATTGATTACCGTGCCCAATGATCGTCTGCTAGCCAACATTGGGCGTGAACGTAGCCTACACGAAGCGTTTCAACTGGCCGATGATGTATTGCGCCAGGGTGTGCAGGGTATTGCCGAGGTCATCAATGTACCGGGGATGATCAATGTAGACTTCGCCGATGTACGCAGCGTTCTCAACGAGGCGGGTACCGCCTTGATGAGCATTGGACGAGGTCAGGGGCCTCATCGCGCTCAGCTAGCTGCCGAAGAGGCTATAGCTGGCGGCTTCCTCAACGTGAGCATTCGAGGGGCCAAGCGCGTGCTTTTTAATATCAGTGGTGGCGAAGATATGACACTCTTTGAAGTCAATGAAGTGGCCGAAAGAATCGGTGCCGCTATCGATTCCTTTGCAGATATTACCTTCGGGGCCGTCATCGATCCCACGCTTAAAGATGCCCTGCGCGTCACCTTAATTGCTGCTGGTATGGAAGAACGCAGCACCGTACGTATGCCGGCTATTCAGCTGAATGCAAGCAATCCTACTGATGGGAGAGAGCTCCAACCGAAGCAAAGACCGGTTGTTCCTGCTGCGCCATCACACGTACCGGCCACGCCAAAGTCTGCCTCTCCTGCTTCCAACCCTGCTGCACGCCCCGCTGGCTACGACGGACGCCCCCAACATGAGGCTACTAATCCAAGTACCTTACCGCCTCCAGCGCGGCAACCTCAGTCGCCGCCGCAACCACCACCGATACGCCCAGGACTTCCACCAGGGCGTCAGCAACGTAGCCTCGATGATCTGCGCGGTATTCGCAGCATGGGTCAACGCCATGATGCCATCCGCCGCCGCCAAACCGGCGAAAACGAAGCAGAAGAGATGGTAGATATACCTCCCTTTATGAAGCGACCTCAGTAAACATAGCAAATAGAAGGGGCAGAAACGGCACCCCCAGCCATTTCTGCCCCTTCTATTTGCTATGTTCACTCTTTGGGTTCAGCCGCGGCCCGACCACGTTCACCACCTTTTTTGCCAATCTTGGAGTAAAACTCAGACCCCTGCTGACGTTTGGTAGATTCGCCACCCTTTTTCCCAATCTCAGCATAGAACTGCGCTCCCCGCTTCTCCTTCACGGTTTCGCCACCTTTCTTGCCAATCTTGGAGTAAAACTCAGCACCATACTTTTCTCGTACAGCCTGACCACCATGTTTCGCCTTTTGTGACCCCGGCTCTGGTCCTCGTTTGTTACTTGCCATAGAAGGTCCCGCCTCTCTATTACTCGTGCTACCACATATTCCCAACGTACAATTCACGCGGTGAGACATTCTTCCATAGATCTAAAGAACATCTCGCTGCATCCTTACTGCAAGTGATGTTCTCGCGCCTGCGCCACACGGTTCGCTATCAATGCTGCCGTTATCCCCGCTCCAACACCATTGTCAATGTTCACTACGGAGAGACCTGGCGCACACGTCTGCAACATCGAAAGCAACGCGGCAACCCCTTTGCCGCCTAGTCCATATCCAATCGCAGTTGGTAAACCAATCACCGGAACAGGAACCAGCCCTGCTACCACTGATGGCAAGGCACCATCCATCCCAGCTGCTACCACGATGACATCCACTCCCGCGCTAAGCAGATTGCGCAAAGGGTCGACCAGACGATGCAAGCCTGCTACTCCTACGTCATAGATGCGTGTCACCTCACAACCCATTTCTTCCGCCAACACTGCCGCTTCGTCAGCTACCGGAATATCGGATGTACCTGCACTAATCACCCCTACAAGCCCACCTGTCCTACGTCGCACATAGTCAGGCCTGTAGATAACTACACATCGAGCCGCTTCACGAACATTCACGTTATATGTTGGAAACGCCTCGCGCAACATCTCTACTACCTCAGGCCTCACCCTGCTGATAATTGCTCTCCCCGTTCTATCAAGCAGGGCCTGCGCCATGGCAATAATCTGCGCTACCGTCTTTGCTTCACCAAAGATGACCTCCGGCGTTCCCTTCCGTCGCTCACGTTCCGGGTCGGGGCGGATCTCGATTTCAGACGAGTGTGCATTGTTCTGAGCGTGAGGCGATTTTTGCGTTACACTGCTAACCTGCTCAGCATCGCTGGTCTGCGCATTCCCTTGCTTAGCCAGTTGCTCTGAGGACAAGAGGTTGAGTGCCTCTAATTGTTCATCAGCCTGAAAATTCACAAAAAAACACACCTCAAGTGAAGTTTTACACAAACATTGCTCATCTGGGAGTTTCCAACCAGTCATAGTTTAACATAGTTATTTGTAATGGGCAAGGTGGAATTGATTAGTTTTGCGAAGAATCTTCAGAATGTTGTTGAGAATTTTCAGCATAGCACGGCCAACTTAGCCGTGCCATGCTGAAAATTCTCAACAAAACTAATCAATGCCTTAATTTATGAAATTGGCTCACTACTGAACACAACCTGCACCCCTTGCCGTTGCATCTCCCTCAACTCGGCCTCAGCCAATGTATCAAAATCAATGGCAGGATGCTGCACAGAACTGGTGCAGTCCTTGAGGAAATGCAGTTTCTTCAAGAACTCAGGCTGCTTAGCAAAGCGACCCACCAGTTGTCGTTCCGTCTCTAATACACAGTGTGACTTGGCTTCGCCCGCCACATAAACCTTATCATGCTTCATCACCGCATCCAGTAGGGTTACGTTCAAGGCACTGTCGGGGTCTTCGGGATCGGGTACCTCGGCTCCAAAGATGCCATAATACTCTGTGCGAATGGTACGCCCCTTGACCACGTACGTTGGCTGAGTATTGCGAGCGGCACTATGCCACGCAATGGCCTCACTGATCGGGGATACCAGCATATGCCCGAGCGTTCCCTCCATCGTGTGATAAGGCCAGATCATCAAGTCCTTCCTGGCCTGCTCTTGCAATTGATGCACATAGCGGATCGACCAGTTTGGCTGGATGATCGGTACCCAGCGCATGTTCGTTACATCATCGACCGTGATAGGTGTGAAGGGCTGCGGATGCTCTCCTGTCTGCGGATTTTTCCACCACGAACTGTAGAAAATCTGGAAGGGCAGGTGCGTATCCAGCGAGGCATAGAGGGACGTAATCCGATGCGCGTTCGCATAGAACCATGTCAGGAAACGCGCCACATCCTGCTGGGACCCTGGTACATAGAGGGTGCCCGTGGGGTCAACAAAATCATGCTGGTAATCCACCAGGATTACCGCGATTTTCTCGGCATCGGTATGCGCTGGAGTCAAACCTGCCTTTTGTCCCGCCTCTGTAAAATCCGCGATACGAGGAGCATACGGTCCCCTCATCGTATCCTGGACATCAAACAGTGGCGGTGCGCTAGAAATCTGTGCCATAATCGTATTCTCCTCTGTGATTTAATGTAGTTCCAGGTAACGTACCTGGTGTTCGCTAATAATCAATAGACCAGGGTGATAAAGTGCAAGGTGCTCTGTTTTTAAGGATATCATAGAAAACTTAAATCTTCTGCATCCTTGAAGTCCATGATACGTTATAGTAACATGTTATCGTAAACGCGGTTTCCAAGCATATCATAAATACACAACCATTACATTTCTTCAGAGAAGGTGCAGCTATGGCAATGCAACACCAGTACAACGATGATCAAACAGATAGACTTGTTATCAGCTTCGTTCCTGAACTAAGCAGGCGCATTGAAAAAGCGGCAGCACAGAGTAATCTTTCTGCTGATGAGTATGTCAGACAAATTATGGATCAGATTGTTCCTTCCGAAACACCCTTTGTAAAGGGAAAAGGAGGGCTTAACCAGGCAGCTATAGAAGACTTGAAACGATACCGTGAAGAAATTAGGCGTGCTCATCCAGATGTTATTTTTGAAGATTCTGTGGAACTGCTTCGCCAGGCCCGCGAGGAACGCACGAGGGAGTTAGAACAGCGATGAGCGATAGTAATGTAGTAGTGGTTGATGCAAACCTTGCTCTTAAATGGGCTATTCTTGAGCCAGACTCTGATAGAGCGATGATGTTGTTAGACAAATGGAATGATGAAGGAAAAACAATCATTGCTCCTGCTCTATTTGCCTATGAGGTTACCAATATTATCTATCGTCAAGCTTTAGCAAGCAAGCTTACTTATGATGAGGCAAAACAAGGACTTAGAAAGCTGTTTGCAATTGGAGTGTTACTCCAATTCTCGCTATATCAGAATATTAGCGTACAGGCCATGGAGTTTGCTCATCGCTTTGGCCTAGCGGCTACATATGATACACATTATCTCGCACTAGCTCACCATGAGAATTGCGAATTTTGGACAGCTGATACGCGCTTATGGAATGCCGTCAAAGGGAAATTGGATTGGGTACATACACTAAAGGATTATCAGCCCTAATTGCCCATCAATACGGCCCTCGATCTTCAATAATCATCTCGGATACAGGTTTGCCACCAGCAAACAACTTGCCAAGTCGTTCAATCTCAGCCTCTTCTTCTTGTGTCACTTGCTGGGGATCGGGGAGATTGATAAGCTTTCCTTCACGATATTGCTTCTCCATGAGCTCACGTACTGTCATCGGGCGTTTTACCTCAGAAACTGGCGGCAACCGCCGCACCATATCATAGAGAAACTGCTCAGGTTCCTTACCCTTTCTAGTTGCCGCGGCTGCAAGTGCTTTATATTCTTCCTCAGTTAAAGTGATGGTTATTTCGTGAGTCATGGAACTATCTCATGTAGGAAACGGGCTTGCGTCCTTTCGGCACATAGCTGACACTACTTCTACCAATGTTGCCTGCGAGATATATAGATTATGTCCTTGCTCTGGAGCGCAAAGGTCAACTATCCAAGCATGGCCTTGTTCAGGAAAGTAATGCTTGACAATGGCTGAGGTATCAAAAAAGTAGGTAGTCATTAATAAGGTCCTCTATCCTCAATAACCATTTCAGATGCAGATTTGCCACCTCTATCTCTAAGACTTTGGATAAAACGTTCACGTTCAGTTGCTTCTTCTGATGTTAATGGCCGTCGTGTAGGTAGATTAGCAAGCTTCCCTTCACGATATTGCTTCTCTACTAATTCCCGGGCGGTCATCGGACGTTTTGTCTGAGCAGGCGGCTCCAACTTCTCCACCATATCATGCAGAAACGCTTCGGGCTGCTTACCATTTTGCGCTGCTGCCGCAGCTAGCTTTGCATATTCCTGCTCGTTTAATTTCACATTCACTTCGTAAATCATCGAAGAACCTCCTCACGTAAGATTAAGCATACCTCTATGCTAGTATAACATCATCATGCCTGCATGATAAGCTCTTTTTTGTCAGAGGGTGCGTTTCATTTTTTTGCCTTGAGCGCAGGTGGGGGAACCTGACCCCCACAAGGGGGGTCACTACATGTTCCACAGATGGAGGTGGGATCAAATGCAGTCCCCAGCTACCATCGACCGCGACCGGTATTCGTTCAGCAAACTACTGTTGTCCATCCTGTAACACATTTCTCTCTTATCGCTATCTATTTATCACTGAACATCAGCAGGCGATTGCACAGCCAAAACAAGTGAGGAAAAACCTATGAAAAAAATGTCCCTCGTCTCCATCTCCGGCACCAGTCTGCTCGTCCTATCCCTCCTCTGCGTGCTCTTCCTCTCAGAAGCCAGAGCAACACAGGCACGAGCAACCTCTCCGAACACCGCTAAAGCCTGGCATATTGTTCCCAGCCCGAACGTCCAGGCAAACTACAATGCCCTCAACGGGGTAGTTGCACTTTCTACTACTAATGCATGGGCCGTTGGACAGGAATCGAGCTATCCCAACCCAAATCAGGCCCTCAGTGAGCATTGGAACGGCACCTCCTGGAGCATTGTTCCTACCCCGACCGTTGGTACCGAGAGCGCGTTCAATGCCGTCGCCCAGATTCCCAACACCAATCACCTCTGGGCCGTCGGTAGCCAGTTCACCAACAACCTGCCCCAAACCCTGGTCGAACGCTGGAATGGCACCCAATGGAAGGTCATTCCTACCCCAACTCTCAATGGAGACCCCGAAGCGACAACGAACATCTTCTATGCCGTCACCGCCCTCTCCACTACTGACGCCTGGGCCGTTGGGGTCTATTTTCCGAATAGCAGCCAGCCACAAGTGCCATTGATTGAACATTGGAATGGTACCGTGTGGAGTCTCGTCCCCGGTGCAACCCCCGCTAATACCGGCATTGGATTCCTATATGGCCTTGTCGCCCTTTCTAGCAATGATGTCTGGGCTGTTGGGACATATGCTACGCAGGTAAGCAAGGAAGAGATGACCCTGATCGAACATTGGAATGGCAGCACCTGGAGTCTCATTTCAGCCCCCAATCCAGGCTCGATTGCCAATTTCCTGTACAGCGTGACCCGTGTCCCTGGCATGAAGCACCTCTGGGCCGTCGGCAACTACCTCTCTGGTGGTGCTTACCAGACGTTGACTGAATACTGGAACGGCAATACCTGGAGCGTTGTCGCCAGCCCCAGCCCTGGCACAAACGGCAACGGCCTGCAAGGAGTAGCTGCCATCTCGGCTACCAACGTCTGGGCAATCGGCTCCTATACCAGTGGCAATGGCGACCTGAACCTCATTGAGCAGTGGAACGGCACCGCCTGGAACCTCGTCGCCAATCCAAACCCACCCAACACCAACACCACCTTCCTCAGTGCTGTGACGCGGATTCCCGCCAGTGGCGGCGATCTCTGGGCCGTCGGCAATTACTACGATAGCAACAATAACCAGACGCTTACCGAGCGTTACAGCTAAGCCGCCATGACGCCCGCAAGGGGCGTCACTACTATAGACGGTCTGGCTCGCTTCGCTCGTAGACGCATCATTGCCAGGACGAGCGGAGCAATGTCCCCATCGTGTATAGTAGTGACGCCCCTTGCGGGCGTCATGGCGGCGGGGCGTCATGGACGTGGGGCATCATGGACGTGGGGCGGCACTCGCAAAAAAGTAACCCTCACCCTCTCTTCTTTCAACCATTGCAAAAAACGAAATATTTTGATACATTGTACTACGATAAAAGGCCAGTAGGCTCATGCTGTTTTACAGCATGATACATATGCATGTTTATACGTAAGGAGGGTATATTAGTATTTATGGCCATAGACGCACACAAAGAAACGTTAGGCTTTCAAGCAGAGGTACGCCAACTGCTTGACCTCATGATTCATTCACTTTATAGCAATAAGGAGATATTCTTACGGGAACTTATCTCCAATGCCTCGGATGCCATTGACCAGCTGCGCTTTGCCGCACTGTCTGAGTCATCGCTCTACGAAAGTGATAGTGATTTCAAAATTCGCATCGAGTATGATAAAGACGGTCGTACCATCACCGTCTCCGACAACGGCATTGGCATGACGCGGGACGAGGTCGCTGAAAACATCGGCACCATTGCTCGCTCCGGCACACGCGAGTTCTTCCAGTCGCTTACCGGCGACCAACAAAAGGACGCGGCCCTCATCGGCCAGTTTGGCGTCGGCTTCTACTCCTCTTTTGTAGTTGCCGATAGAGTCACCCTGATCACACGCAAGGCTGGCTTGAATCACGATCAGGGCGTGCGCTGGGAGTCCAACGGCGAGGGCGAGTATACCCTTGAAACTATCCAGAAGCCGACCCGTGGCACGGATGTGATCCTGCACCTGCGCCCGGACGAAGACGAACTACTTGATAGCTACCGGTTGCGTTCCATCATTCGCAAGTTCTCCGATCACATCACCCTGCCCATCGTGATGAAGGTTGAAAAGGAAGGCAAGGAAGAGGACGAAGTTGTCAATCAAGCGTCCGCGTTGTGGACTCGTCCTAAGAGTGAGATCACCGAAGAGCAGTACAACGAGTTCTATAAACATATCACGCACGACTTCAACGATCCTCTGGCCTACGTACATAGCCGCATGGAAGGTACGTACGAGTATACTTTACTGCTCTATCTTCCCTCACGGGCTCCCTTCGACCTGTGGATGCGCGAACATCACCACGGCGTCAAACTGTACGTACGCCGTGTCTTTATCATGGATGAGGCTGAGAAGTTGATGCCCCACTACTTACGTTTCGTGCGTGGCATCATCGACTCCAGTGATCTCCCTCTCAACGTCTCGCGTGAACTGCTCCAGCATAACCGCCTGATCGACGCCATTCGTTCCAACGCCACGAAGAAAATTCTGGGCCTGTTGGGCGATCTGGTGGCTAACAATCAGGAGAAGTACGCCACCTTCTGGAAAGAATTTGGTCGCGTCCTCAAAGAAGGGCTGGCCGAGGATACGGCTAATCGCGACACTATCGCCAAACTGCTGCGTTTCTCCACTACGCAATCGGGTAGCGAAACTCAGGATGTCTCGCTCGAAGACTACGTGAGTCGCATGAAAGAGGGCCAGGAGAAGATCTACTACATCGTCGCCGATAGCTACGCCGCTGCCAAAAACAGTCCGTTGCTGGAAATCTTCAACAAGAAGGGCATTGAAGTCCTGCTTTTATCCGACCCAATCGACCATATTCTGGAGCCGGACCTTCGGGAGTTCAAAGGCAAGCAACTGCAATCCGTTGCCAGAGGCGAAATTGACCTCTCCAAGCTGGAAGATCAACAGGAGAAAGAGGAGAACCAGAAGACTGCTGACGAGGCACGTGACCTTGTAGAGCGCATCAAAGCAACGCTGAACGACAAGGTCAAGGATGTCCGTACTACCACGCGCCTGATCACCTCACCGGCCTGTCTGGTCGTCGATGAATACGGCATCGATCCCAACCTCAAACGTCTCCTAAAATCAACAGGGCAAGCCTTGCCCGAAGACAAGCCCATTCTGGAGATCAACCCACAGCATCCTATTATCGCCAAACTGAAAAACGTCGCTGACGAAAAACGCTTCACCGACTGGGCCTACGTTCTCTTTGACCAATCCTTGCTCAGCATCGGCGAAAAGCTCGATGATCCGGTCAGCTTCGTTAATCGGTTGAACGAGCTGCTGGCACAACTCTAAATTTCTTTCCAAGACCGAACACAGCACGGGACTCAGCCTCGGCTGAGATCCATGCTGTGTTCAGCGTTGGAAATTATTACGCCTGATAATGTATATGCTAAGAGGCGTTACGTAAACGTTACGAACTCAAACACTACCCTCATCATCGAACCCGAAAAGTGCTGATTGTGCTATTTTTGTAGAGTAAGCAATCTGGGCCAGGGTCAGGTATATCCCGTCAATTTGCCGCTGGCTCATACGATATGCTCTTGCGTGTTCTTCTGACCAGAAGAAGAGAGAGTTCTCTCAATAGTCATGAATGATCGTTGTCCCCTGAAAATGCGCCCAGTCAATTTCTGGCTCAAAGACCAGAGGATTAGCGTCTTGCTCCCTGATCCTCCACTTCAACTCACTATCCAATGTCAGGTGCAGATCTTGGCCGCAATGCGCACAGCAGGTCTCAATCTCAACTGAAATCTTCTCGTTACGTAATTGCCCTTGCACGAAGGGCGTTGCTATCGCATCTTCGGCTCAAGCCGCGAATGTGTACTCACCACTGCTAAAGCGTAAACGATGAGCTGTCTTCTCTGATGTCACAGGAAAAGCCCAACTTACCTGTCCAGCCGTGTTCCGCACCAGGAAAAACAAGTTTTTCTGGAGATCATCGAGTATCGCAACAACCGTTGCAAGTGGCAGACGTAATCTCTCCGCAATAGCTTCAGGACTCAAAGGTTCTCCAGCATGGCGAGGTAGCTCCAACACAACAAAGTTGCGCACACGATGATGCTCATCCGTCATAAAACTGAGTCGTTCTGATGGATGATGTCGTACCTTGGCAAGGTGTTTCCTCCAATGTGCCTCAGGCACCTCGAGGATCTTTCCTCCTCGTCCAAGCAGGATAACATCTTTCATCTGCCTTCTCCTTCCTGAACTTTACCTTTTTGTTCATTGCTCGCTGGATACTCCATAAACCGATGGCTGGCACCCACCCCATAGTCCATGCCATAAACTTCCTTGAGTTGCACAATACGCTTGAGCGTTTCTTCACTAAAGGGATTTTGGCTCTCGAAGACATGCAGAGTAATTCCCTCCAGCAGATCACCGAGGGAAATATCATGGTATTCTGCGAGTGCCTTGAGAACTTTGACCATCCTTTTTTCCATTCTTACGCCAATTTGCACACGCTCAACGGGAATGCGCTTCCCTTCCGCATCGGCGTTTTCTTCGGGCTTAGTCATGATCTTCTCTTCTATGTACCTTATTTATGATTAAACAATGTACATTTTTACCTTTGTAACTTTGTAACAGCTTAACACAGATAGAACAAAAAAGCAAGTTTAGCACTGAAGCAGGGGGCGCGTGCGATTTTTGCAGGATGTGTGGCGTGGTAAGCACGAAGCCGGAGTATAGTAGTGATGACCCTTGCGGTCATCACTACTATACTCCGGCTTCGCAGGCCGACGCATGCGTGTATAGTAGTGATGACCCTTGCGGTCATCATGCTCACCCAATATGCGTTAAGGGATTGCTTTTGGCACACGAATCGAGTACCCTTCTGATGCAAGCGATTCTTATTAAAACACACTACCAACACCGCACGCTTCCATGACCATTGTCTGCTTATACACAACACCAATAGAGGTACTATGACGATTTCCTTGTCTGACGATCAGGTGTGTCTCCTACGCATGCGTGCTCAGCGGCTTGTACCAGGACAACCGGATACGGCAACTTCTGCTGCTCACGTCGTGAAAGAGGTATGTGGCATTCAAGCCCAGGACACAAGCGCAGCAACACTGGCGATACGTGTGCGCAGTGCTGGATTGGTTGCTACCGATGTCGAACATGCACGGATACAGCAGCGTACTATCATCCGTACATGGGGGCCACGTGGGACACTGCATCTGTTGGCAACAGAAGACCTCCGTTGGCTTCTGCCGCTCCTCGGTCCCATTTTTATTGCAGGAGGCCAGCGACGGCGTGCAGAGCTGGGTCTGGACGAGGACACCTGTGCGCGAGGTATCCACATCATCCGCAATGTACTCGCGAACCTTGGTCCACTTACCCGCGCCGAACTCGTTGAGCAGTTAGCATTCCATGGCATCCAGCTCGTGGGTCAGGCCAGACCCTACCTTCTGCAAAGAGCCGCGCTCGAAGGCATCATTTGCTTCGGACCTGACCGTGGTGCCGAGCCGACCTACGTTCTCCTAAGCGACTGGATTGGTCAGGAGCATAGAGAGCAAGCATTATCCGAGGTCGCAGCTCATACAGAACTCACACGCCGCTACCTCAAAGTCTATGGCCCTGCAACACCAAAGGATCAGGCGGCGTGGTCAGGGATGCCTCTGAGCAAGATACGAGCAGCATGGCAACATATTGCCGACCAGCTCATTGAGGTAGAGGTTGCCGGTTCTCCATCCTGGATGCTCAAATCGTGTGCAGCATGGTTGGATGAGCCACTCGAACATGCCCCAATTGTTCGCCTATTGCCACACTTTGACACCTACCTACTTGGTTATCAGGGTCGCGACCTGTCCGTACCACCTCAGTACGCAAAACGCATCAATGCCGGTGGTGGAATGCTTCATCCAACGGTGCTGGTAGATGGTCGCGTAATGGGAACGTGGAAGAGCAAGCGACAGAAAAACCACCTGGACGTGCTGGTGGAACCATTTGACCCTCTCACACCTGAGGTGCTTGCAGGACTAGAGACAGAGGTAACAGATCTCGCCCGTTTCCTGGAGGTGCAAGCTACACTCAAATAAGGGTCTGCGTCCTTGCGGGTGAAAGACGAGACCTCACTGGAGGAGCGCAATTCATAGTGCCCCATAAGCGTCAAGTGATGGTTGTAGGAAATACTTGTCAAAGCTCAGGCGCATATGGTACACTCGTCACAGAAAAGTCGCACCAGAACTACCCTTCTGGAACGAGTAGAGCAAGAAACGCATCAACGTCGGTCTGCTCTCACGCTCAACCCTCCTCAAAGGATAGAAGCTTGGAGGAACACGTTGGTCAAAAGGTGACAAACGCTATGAAGACGCTTTTGGGGACCCCAATCATTTGCCCGGTCTTGATTGGCCGCAGAGCCGAGCTCACGACACTGCGCTTGCTCGTTGATCGAGCGAGGAGCGGCAAGGGGCAGGTTGCCCTGCTTTCCGGCGAAGCGGGGATCGGCAAATCACGCCTGGTTGCCGAGGCGAAGACCTACGCGACTGCTCAAGGCTTCCTCCTCCTCGAGGGCCAGTCTTTCCCAACGGATCGTTCCTGTCCCTACGCTCCTCTACTCGATCTGTTGCGGTCACACCTGGCCACCTCTTCCCCAGAACAGGTGGCCACGGAAATGGGTTCCCTGGCCTCTGCCTTGTCTCCCTTGCTTCCTGATCTGCTTCCTCTGCCGTCTGCTCTCCCCCTGCTGCCCCCACTTGCTCCTGAGCAAGAGAAACGTCGTCTCTTCGCCGCCCTGGCTCATCTCTTCCTCCGCCAGGCAACCAAACAACCGGCGCTGCTGATCGTTGAGGACCTGCATTGGAGTGACGAGACCAGCCTGGAATTTCTCCATTACCTGGCGCGACGCTGTACTGCTTCCCCCCTGCTTGTCCTGCTGACCTACCGGAGTGACGAGGTTCACCCAGGCCTGAGCCATTTCCTGGCGCACCTGGACCGTGAACGTCTCGCCCAGGAATTCGCCCTCGCCCCCCTCACCCGCGGTGAGATGAGTGCCATGCTGCATGCGATCTTCGATCTTCGTCGCTCGGTGTTCATGGTGCCTCCCCTGGCGCAAGGCGAACTGCTGGATACCATGTACACCTTGACTGAGGGCAATCCCTTTATCATCGAGGAACTGCTCAAATCGCTCATCGAGGCCGGAGACATTTTTGATGAGCAAGGTCGCTGGAAGCGCAAGGAGATCCGCGAGTTGTACATCCCACGGAGCGTTCAGGATGCCGTCGAGCTTCGCACCCCTCATCTGAGTGAAGGAGCCAGGCAGGTGTTGAACCTGGCAGCCGTGGCCGGACGGCACTTCGATTTTGCCCTGCTGCAAGAACTCACCCGACAAGACGAAGCGCAACTCCTGCGGCTCATCAAGGAGTTGATGGCGGCCCAACTCGTCGTCGAGGAGTCAGCCGAGCAGTTTGCGTTCCGGCACGCACTGACGCGGCAAGCCGTCTCTGCGCAACTCCTGGTACGCGAACGGAAGGCGTTGCACCGCACGATTGCCGAGACCTTCGAACGTCTCTATGCATCGACGCTCGAGGCGCACCTAGCAGATCTCGCCTCCCATTTTTCTGAAGCAGAGGCGTGGGAGCAAGCGCTGGAGTATGGCCGACGTGCGGGCGAACAGGCGCAGGCCCTCTATGCACCGCAGGCCGCCAGTGAACACTTCACGCGGGCGCTCGATGCCGCCAGTCATGTGTCTCTCACGCCTCCTGCCAACTTGTATCGTGCGCGTGGGTTGGCCTACGAAACCCTGGGAGACTTTGAGCGGGCGCGTGCTGATCAGGAGACCGCGCTTCAGATGGCCCACGAAGCTTCCGATCGCCACGGGGAATGGCAGGCGTTACTCGACTTAGGCTTTCTGTGGGCGGGGCGCGCTTACGCAGAGGCAGGTGCCTATTACCAACGGGCACTTGCACTGGCACGCATCATGGACGATCCGGCTGCCCTTGCCCACAGCCTCAACCGTCTGGGCAACTGGTACCTGAATGTCGAGCAACCGCATGAAGCGCTGCGCTGCCATCAGGAGGCGCTTGCTACGTTTCAAGTGTTGAACGATCGGCGCGGCAAGGCTTCGACGCTGGACCTCCTGGGGATGGCGAGTTTACTGAGCGGCGACCTGGTGCAAAGTGCGGTGTATTATGAGCAAGCCATCGCGCTCTTGCGTGAGCTGGACGAGCGCGAGCGTTTGCCTAACAGCCTGGCAACCCTGATGTTGTGTGGTGGCAATTATCAGACCGAGACGCTCGTCCCAGCGGCGGTAGGTTTTGCGGAGTCGCTTCATCAAGGCGAGCTCGCGTTGAAGATCGCAGGCGAGATTGGCCAGCGCTCTGATGAAGCCTACACCCTGATTCACATGGCCATGTGCCTGGGCCCACGGGGTGAGTATGCACGTGCGCTGGAGGTGGCACAGCGTGGCCTTGTCATCGCCGAAGAGATCGAGCATCGCCAGTGGGTAACGGCGGGACACCGGGCATTGGGAGCACTGTATCTCGACCTGCTCGTCCTGCCAATGGCCCAGCAGCACCTGGAGCAAGCGCTCGCACTCGCCCAGGAGATCGGCTCACGGTACTGGACCCGCATTGTATCTGGGTTCCTGGCTCTCGTCTCTCTTGCACAACACGATGTGACGCGGGCCGAATCCCTTCTCAACGCCGCGCTCGGGCCTGATGATCCCGCCCAAACGGTCGGGCAGCGGATCGTCTGGTACGCGCGTGCAGAACTCGCACTTGCCCGCAACGATCCACTTCTTGCCCTGCACATCACCGATCAACTGCTCGCATCCGCCGTCGGCCTCTCGAGTGAGTCGAGCATTCCCCGCCTCTCGAGATTGCGTGGGGAGGCACTCACCAAACTGAAGCAAGGAGCAGAAGCTGAAACGATCCTCCAACAGGCACGAGCGACAGCACTCAAGCACGGCCTGCGACCATTGCTGTGGCGTATTTCCCTGACCCAGGGCAAACTGGCTCACTCCCAACGGAGATACGAAGAGGCTGAACGACGATTTGCCGAGGCCCTGGAAATGCTAGAGGACCTTGTGAGCAGCTTACCAGACGAGACATTACAACAGCACTTTCTGCAACACGCGCAGGCACTGTTCCCTCGCACACGGCAACCCTCTCCACATCGTCTGACGAAAAAGACCTTCGAGGGATTGACCCAACGCGAACGTGCTGTGGCCGCCTTGATCGCCAGGGGCAAGTCGAATCGCGAGATTGCGGATTCGCTGGTCGTCGCACCACGCACGATTGAAACGCACATCAGCAGTATTCTGTCAAAGCTTGACTTTACCTCACGAACTCAGATCGCGATATGGGCGACGGAAAAAGGACTCTCGAACGACGCGATGTAACGGCTGTGTCGGTAGAACCCTGCTCAAAATCTGCGTGTTTCTACGCATTTTCCTCCCCTTGCTCTCCACTGCTCGCGCAAAATTTCGATGTTTTCCACGATGAAAAAACGGCACTTTTCAGGCACACTCGTGGTGGAAGAGTGCCAATCGGTTGTTGGCACGAAGATGCGCCATCAGGAACGACTGGTCACACATCACAGCGGAAGAGAAAGAAAGGAGGTCATCGGGAGCGAGAATCTCCACCGATTTCAAGAAGTCATTGCGACGACGGATCATCCTTTAGGCGCACACTGATTTCCATCTGCTCAACGAAAAGCAGTAGTCACACAAGGAGAAGAACACTATGACAACACAGGCAGATACAAAGAAGACCTACGTACTCGATGGTACCCTCCTGGAAGCTTGTTCATGCGGAGGACCATGCCCCTGCTGGGTGGGCGATGATCCAGACGGTGGTCGTTGCGACTCCGTCAATGCCTACCACATTGATCGGGGACGGGTGGGGGGCGTGGATGTCTCGAACCTCTCGTTTGTACAGGTCAATCAGATTCCCGGCAATGTACTGGCGGGGAACTGGAGGGCCGTATTCTACATTGATGACAAGGCAACGCCCGCGCAGCAAGAAGCCATCCTCAATGCCTTTGGTGGAAAGTTGGGCGGCCCCCTGGCTGACGTAGCGGGTCTGGTCGGCGAACGCGTGGCGGTCCACTTCGTGCCCATTGAGCACCGGGTCGAGGGCGGGAAAGGGACACTGCGTGTGGGAGAAGTCGTTGAAGCGGAGATGGCCCCCTACACGGATGCCAACGGCCGACCCACTACCATCCATGATACCGTCTTCAGCACGATTCCTGGTTCGCCAGCCTACCTTGCCAAGGCTCAGCAGCACCGTGTGAACATTCCAGAGTATGGCATGATCTGGGAGTTCACTGGACGCAACGCCATTCAAGGCGATTTCCACTTCGAAGCATAACGGCTGACGTTCAAAACAAGGAGGTGTCTGATGGATACAATGCATGTTCCTGATGTAGAGAGCCAGAAGAGGATACCATCTTCTTTGCCCCATCGGGCACCTGTTCTCTGGTCTTGGATTCTGGTCATTGTGGCCTGGATGGTTGCCCTTGTGGCAGCCCTCACTCACCAGAACATCCTGATCAACCATGACTACCTGATCGAGGAGAGCCACTTCCCCTTACCGCTTGCCCTGGTCATCTTCCTGGCCTGCTGGCAGATCATGACGGTGGCCATGATGCTGCCGTCAAGTATGCCGATGGTCTACATGATGGTGCATGCCAGTCGACAACAGCCGCATCCACGAGCGGTACAAGCGGCGTTCCTGGCAGGCTATGCCCTCGTCTGGACGGCGTTCGCGCTCGTTGCTTTGCTGGGAGATACCCAGATCCACCGCTTGGTAGACAGTTGGCCCTGGCTCGACCAGCATTCCTGGCTGATTGGTGCCGCCACTTTCGCGGTGGCGGGCGGCTTTCAGTTCAGCCCACTCAAGGGACGTTGTCTCAAGCAGTGCCGCAGCCCGTTTAGTTTCTTTGTACGCTACTATCGCAAGGGGGTAGGAGCAGCCTGGCATCTGGGTTTGCGCCACGGTGCGTTCTGCCTGGGCTGCTGTTGGGCACTGATGCTCGTCATGTTCGGTCTCGGGGTAGGCAACCTGGTGTGGATGACGGTGCTGGCTGGGGTGATGGTCGTGGAGAAAACCTTTCCGGGCGGGCAGCGACTCAGTCCGATCATAGGCATCGCCTTGCTGGGGCTTTCGGCTCTCTGGCTGGCTCATCCCGTTTGGCTCCTCAGCGGGATTGGCGTGTAAGCATCCCACTTCTGCAATGGGGAAGTCTACGGAGAGGTGTTTCGCGTAGCACACATCAGACACCACGATATGAACGAGTCACATGAAAAGAGATGACGAACATGTACGGAACAGTGGCACGTTTTCACGTCAAACCAGCAATGGAAGGAGACTCAATATGAGGAAGACATTTATTATTCCAACAATCATTGCCCTTGTAGCATTGGCAGTAGCAAGCTTTTCAGTTGCCCTGATCAGCAGTCGTTTGGTTCATGCCAATAGCACCAAAGCAATTCACGTCATCGAACATCTTACCAATGTGGCCATTGGAGACGTTCCGCCAGCAGGTGACTCGGCTGGTGACCAGCTGGCCTTTCATAACCCTCTCTTCGACGCTGCCGATAAGCACCAGGTCGGACAGAACGACGGAGATTGCGTTCGCACAGTCGTCGGTCAAGTGTATGAGTGTTTCGCGACGATCTTTCTTTCCGCAGGCCAGATTACGGTCGAAGGTCCCTTCTACAGCAGCGGTGCTGACTCTATGTTCGCTATCACGGGCGGCACAGGTGCCTACCAGGAAGCGCGTGGACAAATGAGGGTTCATGCCACCGGTAACCCCGTCGGCTCAGAGCATGATCTCCTCCTCACGATTGCCGACTAAAGAGAGGTGCTCGATGAACAAGACACGTGCAGCACTGCACCCCATGCGCATTCTTGTTGCGATCTTGCAGGCACTGATGGGGCAGGAGTACTTCGTGCCGGTCTCTCTCGTCTCCGAGGTTGAACCCGAGTTCCTCGCATTGCAGGGGGCATCATGAACGAACCAGGATTTTACCAGGGACGACTGGAGACATACGATTATATCGTGATTGGTGCAGGATCAGCGGGGTGCGTGCTCGCAAATCGGCTTACTGAGACATCTGACGCACAAGTATTGTTGCTAGAGGCCGGTGGGGTGGATAAGAATCCGAACATCCACGATCCTGCTAGTCTGTTTGCACTCCGGGAAGGCGAAGAGGACTGGGCCTATGCTACTGCTCCACAGAAGTATGCCGCCGACCGGGCGCTGCGCTGGCCGCGAGGAAAAGTGCTCGGCGGGAGCAGTTCACTCAACGGCATGATCTACGTTCGTGGGCATCGCACTGACTATGACCATTGGGCCTATCTGGGAAATGCCGGGTGGGATTATGAAAGTCTCCTGCCATACTTTAAGCGCTCCGAGGACTTCGATCGAGGCGAATCCCGCTATCATGGACAGGGTGGTCCCTTGCACGTGCTTTCACAGTTTGAGCCGCATCCCGTCAACAAGGCTATTATCGCGGCTGCTGTTGAAAAGGGCTATCCCCACCGAGACGACTTCAATGCTGACGCCGACGAGATCTACGGAGTCGGTGTCTGCCACCTGACCATCAAGGACGGCAAGCGCCAGAGTACAGCCAGCGCGTTTCTGAAGCCAGCGCTAGCACGTCCCCATCTCACCGTACTTACTCGTGCATTGGCGCGGCGACTTCTGTTCGATGGAACGCACTGCATTGGCGTGGAGTATACCCAGGATGGTGACCTCAAGCAGGCGCATGCTACGAGAGAAGTCATCGTCAGCGGTGGAACTTTGGAATCCCCGAAGCTTTTGCTGCTCTCCGGCATCGGACCGGCAGACCAGCTTCGTCACCTCGGGATGGATGTCCTCGTCGATCTGCCAGGAGTCGGCCAGAATCTGCATGATCACACGCTTTCGCCCCTCATCTACGCAGCGAAGCAGCGTGTGCCGCCACCTGTACCCGGTCTCCAATTCATGCACAGCCAACTGTTCTGGTCTAGCGACAACAGGCTCCCCGGCCCCGACCTCCAGCCGCTGTTCTTCCATGTCCCCATCTATATACCCGGCATGGCTGGACCGGCAGAGGGGTACACGCTTATGGCAGGGCACATTCGCCCGGCAAGCCGGGGATTCCTGCGGCTTACCTCGGCTGACCCATCGGTTCCGCTGGAGATTAATCCCAACTACCTCTCGATGCAGTCCGACGTGAAAGCCCTTGTGCAGGCATTGGAAATTTGCCGCGAGATAGGTGCGGCGAAGGCTCTGGACGAATGGAACGGTGGCGAACTCTATCCTGGCCCAGACGCTGTCAGTAAAAAAGATCTCGAATGCTATGTCAGGCAGTCCGTTCTCACGTACCATCACCAGGTAGGTACCTGCAAGATGGGCGTGGACGCGATGGCCGTAGTGGACCCCACATTGCATGTCTATGGTGTAGAGCGACTTCGTGTGGTCGATGCATCGATCATGCCAAGTGTGACATCAGGGAACACCAATGCGCCAGCCATCATGATCGGCGAAAAGGGGGCTGATATGATCAAGGCGACAAGTAGGGCATAAAAGTTCATGCAGTTTCAACATGAGTGTGGGTCACACTAACTTTGAGTGGGGGTGGCTCAAAGTGACAGAAGTGATCGCTGTGACTACTGATATTGTGCTGATCGCCCAAAAACCTGCTACAATATCAGGAAGCAACCTACAAGGAGTACACATGCGACGAGAATTTTGTCTTACCCATACCGTGCGCTACGATGAATGCAATTGCGATGGCTTCCTCACTCCCACAGCGTTCTTACGCTATATGCAGGATATTGCAGCACGCGATGTTGAGGATGCTCAGCTTGTAAGCAATGGCTACTGGGTGATTAAAAGGTCGATCATCTCCTTTGCAACTCCAGTTCCGACACATGCTCAGCTCGAATTGAAGACCTTTGGCATCGGTATTTCACGCATCACTGCTCAACGTGGCTACGAAGCACGCCTTGCCGATGCACACTCCCACGAACCAGCCATTTCCGCACGGACCCTCTGGGTCTACGTTGAGCCTCGTGGGCGACCAACGCGCCTGCCAGAAAGAACAGGACAGATCTGGTTCCCCGATGGACCTCTTCCACAACAACCGGAAGCTCCTCTGCCAGCCTTTCCTGAGAGCATATCAGCTACGACTTCTGCTGTCGTACGTTTCTCTGATATCGACCCCATGAGGCACTTGAACAATGCCTCAGCCGTTGAGATGCTAGACAACGCAGCCTGGGAAGGCTATGTACAAGGCGGAATCACACCTGACACAGCTCACTTCGACATCTTGCACTACGACATTGAATACCTCGACAGCCCACTCTTCAGCGAAAAGCTCGCAATCCAGAGCTGGCTTGAGCCTTTTCCAGCGGCAGGGCAGGAATGTACCCGGCTTCAGCAAATCGTGCGAGAGGGAAGAGTAATGGTTCGTGCATACTCACGCTGGCTATGGAGAGCACCTTCCTCTGTGCAGTCGGAGATATGAGTACACAGACTGAAGATAGCAATTCAGAACGTTGCCTTTTGTGACCCCTCATGCTATATTAAACACCACTAAGAAACGTTACCCATGCTACGTGTGAGCAAGAAGTTAATAATCGACGATGACAAAAATTAATGGCGAAACACACATCATTGGCTTCTTTGGAGCTACATACAAAACAAGCAAGATGTACAGTATGTACAATGCTGCTTTTGAAGCATTAGGGCTGAATTATGTCTATGTTCCATTCATTGTTCAAGACATAGAGAAAGCAATCGCAGCAGTACGTCATTTAGGCATAAAAGCCATCGGTGTAACCATACCCTATAAAATTGCTATCATACCGTACCTTGATGAATTGGATAGCGATGCCAGAAGAATTGGAGCAGTCAATGCTGTTATTAATAATAATGGCAGGTTATGCGGCGCAAATACAGACGGGAAAGGAGCAGTGAGGGCATTACAAGAAGTAACGCATATAGCTGGAAAGAAGGTAGTCATGCTGGGTGCCGGTGGGGCAGCGCGAGCTATCGCGTTTGCTATTGTGGACGAAGGGGGAAGTTTAGTTATTGTCAATAGAACGAAAGATGCGGCAGCAGATTTAGCCAAAGCCGTTGGTTGTAAATACGAAACTCTAGATAAGCTAGAACAAGAAATACGAGGTGCCCATATTGTGATTAATGCAACTTCAGTTGGCATGGCACCAATAGAAAACGCATCATTAGTAAGAAAAGAATTATTATCGCCAGAATTCATTGTTATGGATCTTGTCTCTAATCCAAGAGAAACAAAATTGCTCAAAGAAGCCAAAGAAAGAGGATGCACAATCGTCTATGGTGAGCGTATGCTTTTCTGGCAAGGTGCGCTGAAATTTCGAGCCTATACTGGAGTTGAACCGCCTATTGAAGTAATGGAACAGGCTCTTAGAGTAGGACGCCTCGGCGAGTAGGATGTCTCGGCTGGAAGAGTGTGATCTTTGAAGTGTGACACCTGAGTTGCAAGGCTACATGTTTTCCTCCCGATCCGCTCACCACGCAAAAGCTGACGTGAGAGTTGGTATGCTCTCGAGAGAGCAGTTTCCTCCCTCTCGCCATTTTCTCAGCGGCAGAACAAAATAACCCTCCCTCACAGCAGTCAGACGGATTATAATCTAAACATAAAAATATCAATGAGGGAGACACAATGCGTATTCTCATTCTTGGCGGTGATGGCTATCTCGGTTGGCCACAATCACTCTACCTTTCTAGTAAAGGACATAATATTACTATCTTCGACAACCTTATGCGCAGACACTTTGATCTTGAACGCGGCTTCAATAGTCTGGTTCCCATCTCCACCCTTCATGAACGCATCGAGGTGTGGAAAGAAGTCTCCGGACGACAGATGCAGCTCTCTATTGGCGATACGATGGACTACGAAGCAGTTTCCGCAGTCTTTCAAGCTTTTCAGCCGGAGGCTGTAGTCCACTTTGCCGAACAGCGTTCCGCCCCTTACTCTATGATTGACCGTCGGCACGCTGTTTTCACACAAACAAACAATGTCATTGGCACGCTTAACATCCTGTACGCCATGAAGGAATTTGCGCCTCACTGTCATCTGGTGAAACTGGGTACCATGGGCGAATATGGCACACCCAATATCGATATTGAAGAGGGCTTTATCGAGATCCATCATAAAGGCCGTTCGGATATTTTGCCGTATCCAAAACAACCTGGGTCGTTCTATCATTTAAGTAAGACTTTTGATAGTCACAATATCATGTTCTGCTGCAAAATCTGGGGGCTGCGTGCCACCGACTTGAATCAAGGGGTTGTGTATGGTGTCGAGACCGACGAGACCGTACTCGATAGCCGCCTGGCTACTCGCTTCGACTACGATCAGATCTATGGCACGGCCCTGAATCGCTTCTGTGTCCAGGCCGCCGTAGGTTATCCCCTCACCGTTTATGGTCAGGGTCTGCAAACGCGTGGATACATCAATCTGAGAGACACTATCAGATGCATCGAACTGGCTCTTGCTTCGCCACCTCGAGAAGGTGAGTACAGGGTCTTTAATCAGATCACCGAACAGTTCTCGCTCATTGAGTTGGTGGAAATGGTTGTCAGGCAAAGCAAGTACTTCGGATTAGAGCCACAGATCAGACACCTCCCGAATCCGCGTGTCGAGGCAGAGCAACACTACTATAACGCTACGCATACCAGGCTCATCGAGCTAGGACTCGAACCACATCTGCTGAACGAAACTGTGCTGACATCGCTTATTGGACTTGCCATCAAATATCGTGAGCAAGCCGACAGGAACCAGATCCTGCCAACCGTCAATTGGCGTGCAACAAAAAACGAGGTTACACAGAACGATGCCTGACGATTGATCTGTTGTTCAAGAAAGCAACTGATCAATGATTGGGCAAATATCTTGATTCGCTTGCATATTCCAGGCTTTATAGGCACGGATACTTGCCATCTTCTCAGCAATCATAGCTCGGTTGCTTACCATCGTGGTCAGCAGTTCTTGTAGAGCGGCCCTTCCCTGGCAGACCCAACCCAGATTGTGCCGCTCGATGAATTCCAGATTAGGCGTCTCCTGGCCTGGAATAAAGGTTGTAACGAGGAATGGTTTCTCCAGCACAAAGGCTTCGGATATAAAGCTCGCTCCCGCTTTGCCAGCTATCACGTCTGCCGCAGCCATATACGGAGCGATTTTTTCAGTAAAAGGCAGAGTGCGTATCCGCTCATGCCCAATATAGCGTGCTGCCATCTCCTTGTTATTACCGACTGCCAGTATGATCTGGATGGGTACGTCCGCACTCGACAGGCTCTCGATAGTCTGGTCAAGACTGGCTGATCCTTTCGCTCCTCCCTGAAGAAAGATGGTAAAGATGGCGGGATCAAGCTTCAAAGCAGTGAATGTTTCACCTCTGGCATGCAGAGAGGCTTCCCAAAACTGACGGCGTACCGGTCTTCCGGTGAGGTATAAGCGGTTTTTATCGATACCCTGCGCCTGAGCCTGAGCAAAAATTTCGCGTGTCGGGGCAAAGTAGGCATCGACGCGCTTTTCGGTAAACCACGTCATATGCACCTGTCCCAGATCGGTGAGTTGAAAGACGAGGGGGACAGGTTTCCCGCGACGTTCATTGGCGCGGGCGGTGGCATGTGATAGTAGTGCATGGGTTGTGATAATGAGCTGGGGCTGGACATGCTCTATAATGCTGAGTATATGTTTGCTGTCGAACAACGTAACAACGCGGTGCAAGCACAGCGAGGCGATTTCATTGTCGGTCCAGGTGTATTGCCAATTTAAAAATTTCAAGAAATGCCGACTGACCGAAGCATAAAAATGATCCACAAGAGGGGATTGAGGATTCACGATAACGGCTTCATAGCGTGCCTCGAGCATCCCCTTCAGTGCCTGGGCGAGATTCAGATGCCCACCGCCGGTGTGGGTGGTCAGAATCAAAATAGTGGGCCTCGCTGTGGTCATCACAGGTCTCCGGGCATAGACAGGGGATTAGTGGTATGCTTAGCTTTATTTTCAATCGTTTGAAGTTCCTCGCTCGCCTCAGCATCGGCGGTGCGAGTATATTTACGCTGGCGCACCTTGCGCACAAGCACAATAGAGAGAACAGCAGCGGCCAGGAAGACGAGAAAGAGGCTTGAGAAGGCTCCAAAAAGACTTGCTGCTTCCTCCCAGCTTGCGGCAAAGATATAACCCAGGCCAAGAGAAATAATGACACTGAGGATCTGGCCGCTCACGTCCCAGAACAGAAATTTACGGTACGGATACCGTTCCAGTCCGGCCAGAAGATTTATCGGGCCGCCGAGGGCGACAATGAGAAAACGCGTGATAAAGATTGCCCACGCTGCCCTCCGCTTGAAGTAGGTACGCCCCCGCCCCATTGCCCGCGGTGAAATCCAACGAAAGCGCTTCTGCCGCTCAAGCCACACCAGGAGAGGTGCTCCCACGCGCCGACCAATGAAAAAGGTAAGATTATCTCCCATCACGGCTGCACTTAGCGCAACTGGAAACAGGATGATTATGTTCATATCGCCAAGAGCGGCAAATGCTCCTGCAGCAACGAGAAGCAGAGAGCCAGAAATGGGAGCACCAGCGGCGGCGGCGAAAACAATCAACCAGAGGGCAGAGTAGCCATAGTGCTGTAGCGCACTGACAAAGAATGCGTTCAATAGTGCGCCCTCCCCGGCGTTGGTAAAGGACGTTGCACATTATGTCCCGGTGGTGACGGCGTTGAAATAAGGGGATGTTGCTTACGATACGTCAAGACGGCACGCTTGATGGTACGTACAACCTGATCTACAGGCTGGCGTTTACGGTTAGCAAGCTCATAAAGCGTGGCATGACGGAGCGTAACAGAATCTTCCATATTGAGCGAGCGGTACAAGTAGCCTTCGGGAACATGGAAAATAGAGGAAACCACGTGAATGGTCATCCAGGGATGAATGGCATTCACATCTCCCGATTTGACAGCACTATATTGCATCTGGAGACTTCGTGCTGCCTGGAGGGCATTGACAGTAGTAAAGGCGAGGATACCTAGCGTGAGAAGCAGCAGCAGGCAGAGCAGGCCCAACTTGGCGCGTTCGCTTAGTCTGTCCAACTCTTACTGACCCTTTCTCTCGTTACAGCTAGCAGTGCTGACAACAAGTTTCAACTTAGCCAAGCTTCTATACAGTACGGCGACGAACTCATCATGCATGCATAATCATTGCCGTAATCCATCGACTAATACAGCCGTCACTGCCGTATTCACTCTAATGATAACATGCCTGGCAAGATGGACACGGGGGTAAGCGTCAGATTTTTGCATGAAGCCAAGAGGCATGGTAGAGGCGGCATTTATGACGCCAGTCCACCTCCAAGCCTGCTCGGAGGTGGACTGGCGTCATAAATGCCGCCTCTACCGTATACCTTGACTATTTTCTCAAAACTCATGATGACGTCTGTTCGCTTCAGGAGCGGAACGGGTATCATCAATGCCGCTTCCCCTGTCCATTTAGATGTGACTGTTGTGAATGTGCTGACGGCGACACTCAGCCATCCACAGGTCGGCAGCTAGCCCGAAGATCGCCACACCGAGTACAAAGTAGACAGCGTAAAACCAATCGAGATGCTCAACCTGTGCTCTATATATGATCTGGTAGGCGGCCATACTGACCCCAGCCAGAGCCGACACGAACACGCCAACTTCGCGCCTTGCGAGGATCATTGCTGCAGCAAAAAGCGAACTGCCACCCACGACAATCGCCAGCATCAGGCCGGGGATCATATAGTCACTGAAAGGCGTGCCCTGCAACCACTCGACCGGGAACGTTATCGCCCCTATTGCAAGAGCCACACCACCCGTGACAGCAGTCAGGCCGACAATCGCCTCGAGTACAACGAGCACAATATACACGAATGTGTGTTTCATTATCTTACTCCTTTCGTTCCACGATCTCTGTGCATCTCATGATCACGCAGTGCAAACACCTTTCCTGTATGCAGTGTAATGCAGGAACGTCACGAGAGCATCACGAGAAGCGACTTCACTCTCACAGAACCATCACAAGTTGGCAGGGCGACCACGAAGATCGTCCAATAGGCATCAACCTAAGCGCAAAGAAGAGAGAGAAGGTGAGACGTCAAGATAAAAAAGCCTTCCTCTATAATACTTCTTTGTTCTATGGTATAGTACAGGAGGAAAAAGCTATGAAGTGTGTCATCTGTCAGTACGGAGAAACTGAAGCAGGAACCACAACGGTCACACTCACCAGAGGTGAGACAACCATTGTTATTCGTGATGTGCCCGCTCAAATCTGCACAACCTGCGGCGAGGATATGTGGATGCAGCAACGGGCAAGCGACTTTCTCAGATTGCTGAAACCGCTGTGAATGAAGGCGTACAAGTGGATGTCCGACGCTATAAAGCCGCATAACGGGACTGGGCGGCCGCTCCTCTCAGGGGTAGATTTTTTGGGAACCCGCTTGGGAACGGGTCTCGCGTAGGGGCGGGGGCGGCGTGGATGTGGGGTTGGGGCCCTTGTGGCCGCCCGCTGCCGGGAGATGCTTGTTCGCCCAAGGAAAAACCTAACCGTGTGAGGGGGGGGGCAGGGGGTCAAACCCCCATTACAAATTCCAGATAATCACCACCAGCAATCCCGCCAAAGCAATTGCTCCAAGGGCGAATAGAAGATTAGCTACACGCAGCCAAGTCACTTTATGCCTGATCAGGCTTTTGAGTTCCTTGCCCATTTCACTGACGTTGTAGAGGTAGCGATTGTAGTAGCGCACTTGCGTAGCCCAGATGCCCGCACAGATGGCGAGCAGAAAGAAGGCCAGTGTGACAATGATCATGACCTTGGCAGGCGCGTTGCCTTTGAGGTAGGGCGGCGGGAAGTTGTTGCTCAGTACCGACACCGCGAACAGCACACCCAGGAAGGTGGCAATGCGTTCGATGAGACTTTTCCCCGCCTCGTCGAGGGTGTCGAGTTGCTTGCTCTCGATGTCATCAAAGACGGTTTTGATGCGCTGAACCTCTGCCGACGGCTGCACTCCCTCATAAATGGGGATTTCTTGCTGCTGTTGTTGTTGATCGCTCATTTTTTATGTTCCTTTTTATAGCCCTCGCAGTCTACATGGACAACCATCTCCTCACCACACTGTTCGCACTGAAGGTACAATATATCGAGCTTTTTGCCTGCCCGATCCATAGTCTCACGCGCCACCGAACCGCTGGCCGGACAGACACGTTGTTTATTGAAGTAGGTCACATGCCCATTTTTACACCTGACCCCAAAGATATGGCGCGACTCATCCGAGCCAAACCGCCATGATGGTGCAGGAGGAGCCTTCTGGACATCAGCATCAATTACCCCTTGCGCCTTATCGCGCACACCCGTCATGAGATCGTTGCTTGCCAGGTATTCCAGGATAGCCAGCACCTCCTCGCGATGCTCATTGCGCTGCAGCATCTCAGCAGCCAGATCGATAGCTTCCTTGCGGATTTTGATAAATTCATGGGCAGCCTTCTCGCTAAGAATGTGCAATGGCTCTTTACTGTCTGGTTGGAGCAGAACAGGCAACAATTGTGCCACCACATCGCTACAAGGGGCCTGACTGCTGAAAGTCTTGTCTACGATCAGGGTATTGGGCAGAGCCGTTCCATCCAGCAAGATCGGCACAAGTGGCTTCTTCAGACGCTGCGCAAAGAGCCGGTGCCGCTCGACCCAATCCGATGAAGCGGCACTACTGCTCCACAGCAGCACCACCGCCGCACTGGCCAGAATCTCATTTTCAATGGTTCGGGGATAAAGGACGGATTCCATAGTTAGAGAGGCTGGTTCGCGCCAGATACTGTAGCCCTGCGCCTCCAATCCTTGCAGAATAGCCTCTGCACATGCGTTGTCTTCTTTTGCATAAGAAACGAAAACCGAAGTTATAGGTGTCTGCTCCTTTATTTTATTTCTGTCTATCTCGAAGGTATGCCTCAATCGCTTGCCACACCTGTGCATAGATACCTGTCAAACTTGCTCCCAAGGCCTCTGGCTTGCCTCCTGCATCCAGCAGCCCGATCACCGCATCTACCAGCGCAACCAACTGCGCGTTTTCTTTCTCCGTGGCGTCACTCTTGATCTGTAGCAGCGTATCGCGCCATGCACCTTGTTGCTCTGCCGCAGGCCCAAATACCGCCACTGTATTCTGGGCGATCATGCTCAACAGACGGGGGTCAACACCACCAGCCTCAACCCCCAGAACAATCATCTCCCACGCCTCCTTGTACACACCGCTCAAGTTCTGTCCCACCTGTGAGAGATTTCCCCCAAACAGAGCCAGCTGGATCACCTGGAAAAGAGCCTTCAATCCTGCATCTGTGGCAGAAGTGCTCATTTCAGTAAGGTACTGCACGTGCGCCATGCGTTCCTGTGGCCCACCCGCTAGAGCAGCAATGCTGTGCGGTATCAGCTCAGCATCAAAGGGAAGTTCATCATCCTCATCAGCCTCTTGGTCCTCCTCATCCTGCAAACCACCTGCGGCAATACCTTCCTGAATAGCTCTCAGAGCAGGAGCATAAGGATGATCGCCAGGTAATCCAGGTGCCTGCCCATCCAGTAGAGCTAGGATAGCCGTGTAGAAATCTACTTCAATTTGCCAGTCGGCTCCCCGTTGTTGGGCATCCTGCAAATCATTCGCGATGGCTTCCCGCCACACTGTCCGTCGATCTTGCAGATTCGTCATGACAGCAACCGTGTTCGAGATAATCGCATCAATCTGCTTTACAGGCATGATGGATGGGCCGCTAGCCTGTCCTCCCAACGGACCTCTGGCACGCATAACCTCCAGAATACGCTGCAAATCTTCCACTGTACTTCTAGCTGCATCCTGTGGTAAACCGGTTATGCGTAGCACAGCGATCGCCTCCTCCATCCTGGTGATAGCTTCCTAACGACGATTCAGATGTTGATAAAGCAATCGTGCTAGGCCAACCAATCCAGCTACCTCTCCAGCAGGATGGTTCACTTCTCGTTCCAACTCGACGGACTGCTCAAAAGCAGTCAAAGCATCTTTATAGTGTTGCATATCCATAAAGAGATATGCCAAGCCGTTGAGGGTGGCGGCTTCTCCGGCGCGGTCCCCCACCTCGCGCCTGAGGGGCAAGGCTTGCTCACACAAGGCTAAGGCGCGTTGGGGTTGGCCGATGCCTTGATAGACTAATGCCAGGTTGTTGAGGGTGGCCGCTTCCCCAGCACGGTCACCCACCTCGCGCCGGAGGGGCAAAGCTTGCTCACACAAGGCTAAGGCCCGTTGGGGTTGGCCGATGCCTTGATAGACTAATGCCAGGTTGTTGAGAGCCTCCAGCTTCAATGATTGTTGAGCCAGGCTTTGTCCCATTTCCAGGGCCTGCTCGGTCAAGGCCAGCCCATGCCTGCTATCGATCAGACGCCATAGCACCCATCCCCAATCGAGCAGGTAGTAGCCCTGAGTCACGCCTGTGACCGATGACATCCCCCGTTCTAGGTCTTCACGGCACTGCACAGCCATGAAGGCAGCTATCCCACTACGCTTCAGTTCATCGTGGAGAAAGCGTACCAGCCCGGCATATGCCTTTCCAAAGCGTGCCAGTAATTGCTCGCGCTCCTCGGCTCGTGCCAGATAGTGTTCGATGTAGGGGCGTATGGTCGGCAGCAGGCGATAGAGCTGCACCATCCCTTCGCGCAAGGTTGTTTCTTCGAGATTGAGCAAGCCACGTTGGCGCAGGGCAAACAACTGATCGTAGACAGGAGAACGTGTGTCTTCGGTTTGTTCCTCTGTCGGATCACAAATTTCTACGGCGATTTGAGGTAAAAAGGGAGCGTGGAAGATCCATAGTTTGCTGAGCAGAGTGCGCAGTTCATCATCCAGGTAGCGCACGCTGGTGTCAATGCAGGCGTAGAGAGTGCGCTGGCGGTGCTCGGGGCCAAGGTACTTGTTTTCAGCTTGCAATAACTGTGTCTCGCAGTCGCGTATAAAGGCGGGCAGGGTGATGGTGCTGGCATTGAAGGCCCCACCGAGCAGGCGCAGGCTTAAGGGATGGCCTCCTACCTTCTGGCTGAGTTGCTCTGCCTCTGCAAGGTTCACTTCACTCATGCGCTGTGGGGCACTCTGCTGGAAGAGGCTGGCTCCCTCTGCTGGGGCAAGTCCTGTCAGGTCGTGCTTGAGGCCCACTTCGCCGCTCCAACTGAGATAGGTACGCGAGGTGACCAGCAGGCAGAGCAGGGGGTTCATCAATCGCTCTTGCAGTAATTGTGCCAGGCGGTGGGCGGCTTCGTTGCCTGCACGGCTTCCACCAGCGTCTCTGCGTTGTCCAGGACGATCAGGGTGCGCTGCTGGGCGAGTTGTGATAAGACCTGTCGCTCTAGTTCAGCAGGGTCGGTTATTTGTTGGGGGGCGAGGTTCAGGAAGCGGGCCAGGTCGGTGATCAAGACTTCCCAGGTGGGCAGGTTCTCCAGCGAGGTAGCATAGGCGCCGCCCGGCCATGCCCAGGCGAAACGCTCGACCGCTTCACGCGCCAAGGCCGTTTTGCCCTGCCCACCACTGCCATGGATGGTCAGCAGCCCTGGACACTGATCACCGGTGAGATGGCCGCCCAGCTCTATCAGTTCGTTGATGCGCCCCTGGAAGGTTCCTAGAGCACGCGACAAATTACTCACTTCCATGCGTGCTTGATGCTCTGCCACCGTAGGTGTTCCCGCCGGGCAGGTGAAGCCGGGAGCAGGTGCGGCCAGCGAGGTATAGAGGACAGGCACGCCAATCACCCAGTTCTGGGGGCTGTCGGCCAGCGTCTGGCGGGCCTGGAAGAGGGCTTCTTCGACGGAGATGCCGCGTGCCAGTTCGCTGTAGAAGGCGCGTGAGAAGTCACGCGCATCCTCGTCAACAATACTGAAACGCATGCCCAGAGCGTACGGGATCTTTTGCCGTGCCAGGGCTGCGGCAAAATTGCCGAAGCGCGTTTCCCCCGGCGTGGCGCTGACGCAGGCATTGAGCGTGACCAGGAAGACGGTTCCACGCACCCGGCGAATGAACTCCCGAGCGGTTACCGCATCAAGCGTGCCGTTCTCCTTCTCAAAACACAGGAACGCGCCCTGCTTCTCATCCTGCCCACCATGTCCCATAAAATGGATTACGCGCTGACGCTGGTTGGCGAGCAGGCGGCGTGTCTGCTCCATCGTCGGTGGGCGCGTGCGTTCCAGGGTGAGGGCATAGGGAACCTGCTGGATATCGTCTTTGAGGCGCTGCCATTCGCCATCAATGTTGAGCGGTGCGATGTGGCGGCTCAAGGGATTGGAGGGAACGGCGATGATGTGCAGGCCGCTCTCCAGCTTCGGTGGGTCGATGCGCTGGCCGACGGGGAGGCCACGCACGATATGGCAGGCCAGAACGAGAAAGTCGTCGGTATCGTCGGTGCCATAGGGGCCATAGGCGTATTCCCACGGGATGGCATCGAGGTCGTCATCGGTTGTGACAAATAGGATGCGTTCGGGTGCATTGGCCAGAGCGTGTGAAGCGGCTGTCTGCGGTGGGAACAGGGCAGCATAGATGGCCTTGCCGTAAGTTACGGGATCGGCGAGGGGATGCGGTAGTTTGTTTTGGTCATCAGGGATTAGTGTGCGTATATCAAAGCTGTGTGAAGGCTGGTTGTCACAGGTGACCTGTGCCTGTGTGCCTTCCTGGCGCGTGAGGGCAGTTCCATATGGGTTTCTACCTTCCGGCAATACATATCTATCCACTCACCACATATCCTGGGCAGCGTTAAAAGATATGCTTCCTACAGTAAATAGACGGACAGGTTATTCCTCTTTCCAATGCCGCATCTACATCCCTTGTCGGCCTGTTCCGCTTAAGCTCTTGCTGAGTATAACAGGTAGATATATAAGCGTCAATTATTTTTAGGAGTAGTGAGTACGTTTCATATTCTTGCGCGAGGCATGATGACTCTCCATCCTATGATGCCCCCTCCGCCCCCATGATGCCCGCAAGGGGCATCACTACTATATACGAATACTTCGGCCTGCGAAGGCGTAGTATAGTAGTGATGCCCCTTGCGGGCATCATGAGGTGGAGGGGGCATCATGAGACGGGGGGATGCGTGAGCAGGTAAAATAAGAAACATGAAAGCAGAGGAATGGCAATACACCAGTGAAACGGTTGCGGGAAATATCGTACAATGAAGAGCAGAAAGGCCAACAAATGGCTGTCTCTCTGAAGTCGTTCGTCGTGTCGCGGTTTGAGCCGCATGCGTTTCGCCGGTTTATTGAGGATCAGTACAGAGAGGGATGAGAGGAGAGTAATCAGCTTCCAGGAAGGAGTAAAGCTATGCTGGTATCTGAGCAACTGCATCTCGATCGTTTCACCGCATCAGCGCGACAAGTCCTCCAGAGCGCCCAACACCAAGCAGCACAGATGCAGGCGCAGGAAGTCTATCCAGAGCATTTGCTGCTTGGTGTTCTTGCACAGGATGATGACGAGGCAGCCGAAGTCTTGAGCCGTTTAGGGATGAACATGCAGGTGCTTCGTGCGCAAGTCGCTTCCACCTTTGGCAGCAGCACTTCGGTCGCCTCAGAGGCACACCCCGTCCTCCCCTTGACTCAAGAAGCTCACGCCTGTCTTGACTGGGCCATTGCTTTTGCAGAGCAGCGGAATACCTCGTTGGTTCCCTCAGCCTATGTGTTGCTCAGCGCAGTACGTCATCAGAGGGTGCAACCGCTCCTTGCCCTTCTGCTGTCCTCAGCGGGGATCTTGCTTTCCTCTCTGGCAGAAAGGACAGGGCTGGCTTACACCCAAGCGATCGACCAACTCATACAAGCGAAGGTCGGCGAACCGAGGAGTGGGGACCTCAATCAGGACGGGTGGACTTCCACTGGCATCAAGGTTGAGCGTCCAACGATCACGTTTGCAGATATTCTTGGAGCAGAGACGGCCAAAAAAGAGTTACGCGAGGTGATCACCTTGCTGCGTTGGCCGCAGTTCTTCCAACCTGCAGAGAAAACGACGCCGGTCGGGATGCTGCATGGGGTGCTCCTCGTGGGTCATCCCTGTACGGAGAGAACGCTGCTCGTGCATGCTACCGCGAGTGAGGCGATTGCTCCCCTGGTTTCCCTCCCGCTGACGACACTGGTTTGGACACTGCTTGGCGCTAGCGAGCGTGAGGGTGCCCATGAAGGCCGCAGGGTTATCCGACAGGTTTTTGAGCAGGCGAAAAGAAGAGCACCCAGTCTGCTCTTTCTCAACGACCTTGACGCATTGGAACGAGTGGAGGCGAAGGACGAACGCGAGTCCTTGCTGAACCAGGTGCTCGTCGAGCTGGACGGGCTGGAGCCCTACCCGCCTGTTGTGGTTATTGCCACGACCTACAAGGCTGAGATGCTTGCACCGGCACTGCTCTCTCCTGGCCGGTTTGACCGGAAGATTCGCTTTAGTGCGAGTTTCAGCGTCCATCCGGCAGCTCAGACAAAACTCTGCCTTTCCTGTAAGCGCGAGGGGCTTTCCAGCTGGAAATACTGCATCTACTGTGGGGCCTTGTTAGTACAGGCCTGTCCCACCTGTGGTGCTCCCCACCTTGAGGTGGAGGGAGCTCGCTATTGCTTCGCGTGTGGAAGCGCATGGCGGTCTGGTTGAGCGAGGGCTCCACGCGACTCTCGTTCAGATTGCGTCACGGGATATTCGTATGAGAAAGATATACTGCTCTCTGATTGCCCTCTTGCTCCTGTTGCAACTCACTGCATGTACGGGTGTGCCAGGTATTACAATTAGTCAGGGGACTCCTGTAGCAACAGCCACGGGCTCTCAGGCACAAGGGGCGGGAGAAGAACAGCAGCTGGCGCAACGGCTGTTCAAGCAGATTAACCAGGACCGCGCCGCGAACGGTCTTGCCCCACTGGCGTGGGAGCCCGGGCTGGAACGGAGCACGCACCAGCATGATCTTGTGATGGCGGCAGGGTGCGGGCTGATGCATCAATGCCCCAATGAGCCAGACCTGGGGACACGTATAAGTAACCAGGGAGTGCAATGGCAGACCGTGGGTGAGAATATCGGAGAGGGAGGGCCTGTTTTTTCAAATGATCTTGCCTGGAATATGGTGTCGATGATCCACCAGGGGATGATGGCGGAAAAGCCACCCGATGATGGCCATCGACGAAATCTGCTGAGCAAGGACTTCCATCGTCTTGGCATAAGCATTTCTATCGATGCCCACCAGACACTTTGGCTCACGGAGGATTTCGCCAATTAGCTGTGACGAGTGGGGATTTGCGGCCATGGTGCCCATCCGACGCATGATGCCCGCCCCGCCCATGATGCCCGCCCCGCCCATGATGCCCGCCCCGCCCATGATGCCCGCAAGGGGCATCACTACTATATACGACGGCTTCGCAGGCCGAGGTATCCGTATATAGTAGTGATGCCCCTTGCGGGCATCATGGCTATTTATTCAGTGCCTCTACTATTAGCCTTCCCATCTGCTTCGTTCCTACCACCTCTTTACCGGCTTCGCGGATGTCTTCGGTGCGATAGCCGGCCTCGATAACTTGGGTGACAGCAGCTTCGACGGCGTCGGCCTCCTGGTGTAGGCTGCATGAATAGCGCAGCATCATGGCCACTGAGAGGATGGTGGCGAGGGGGTTGGCCTTTTGCTGTCCGGCGATATCGGGGGCGGAACCGTGAATGGGTTCGTAGAGGCCGAGGAGACCGTGAGCGGTGCGCCGTGTCCCTAGACTGGCGGAGGGGAGCATACCCATGGAGCCGGCCAGCATTGAGGCTTCATCGGTCAAAATATCGCCAAACATATTCTCGGTGACGATCACATCGAAGCTGGATGGGCGACGAATGAGATGCATGGCACAGGCATCGACCAGCAGGTGTTCCAGGGATACGTCAGGATAATCGGCGGCTACGCGGTCGGCTACACGTCGCCACAGCCGTGATGAGCTGAGGACATTGGCTTTGTCTACTGAGGTGACTTGCTTGCGCCGGTTGCGTGCTAACTCAAAGGCGGTGCGTACAATACGTTCGATCTCGGCTTCGCTATAGATAAGCGTGTCGATGGCATCATAGCCTTCTGGCGTCTGGCGAATTTCGCTGGGCTTGCCGAAGTAGATACCCCCTGTCAATTCACGTACGACCAGCAAATCGGTGCCTTGCAGGACTTCAGCTTTGATGGTCGAGGCATTGAGTAAAGCCTGAAATGGACGGATGGGTCGTAGGTTGGCATAGAGTACGAGTTCTTTGCGCAAGCGGAAGAGGGCACGTTCCGGCTGCACCTTGGCGTTTGGCCCCTCGTAGTGAGCAGCACCGCCGACGGCACCGAAAAGTACGGCATCGCTCTGCTGGCACAATTGCATCGTTGCATCAGAGATAGCATCGCCCTCAGCCTTAATAGCGGCTATACCTACTAGAGCTTGTGTGGTGTTAAAGGTATGTCCATAACGTTGAGCTATGGTTTGTAGTACGGCCATAGCCTGTTCTATAACTTCTGGCCCGATGCCATCACCCGGTAATACGGCTATGTTATAGCTTCCCATATGCTTTTTCTGCCTTTCAAAAATAAAGAGGTTAGTTTTTTTCCTGTCCCATTATAGCAGTTCTGACCAGTTTTCAGTTACTTTTGGTTATGAAGTACGTGTAGTTGTTGCCAAAAAGTCTTGACAAGTAAATAGTAAATAGTGTATGCTCAGACAAAGCAGGAACACAGTTATCAGTGTGTATCGGCAAGGTTGCTGATAGTATCGCTTGTTTTGTCAGAACAAAAATTTCACGCAGTAGTCAGGGTAGTATTATGTCAGTAATGTCAATTGTGGACGCAACGCCAGCACTGTTGGCTGGTCAAAATGACGAGAAAGATATGCCCTCGACCATGCCCTTTATGTGTATGGCTAGTACTGCTGCTGCCATGGGCATTATTTTTGTGGGAACCGGCGTGTTAGCGTCGGTTTCTTTGTTTGTTGTAGTACTTAGCGTTAGCCTCCTTGTTAGCCTTGTACTTATCGGCCTCACCCTTAGCGGCCTTACCGGACTTCTTATCAGTCTGGTAGGGCTTGTCACAGAGGTAGATATAAGCAAGAAGCAGGGAGATTAAAGGAAGCAACGGCGCAACCAATCCAAAGCAGGTAACCTAACGAGGACCTCCCAATGCGGGCGGTTCTCGTTTTTTTTATAGTTTTAAGGAAGGAGCACTTATAGTCATGCAGATAGCTGCAAAAATTGCCGAGGAGACAACTCGTCCACCAGCCCAGAATGCGAACGGACACAAAGAGGAGTACGATGAGGTGTATGAACTGCCCGGCAGCCATATTTTGTGCCGCGCTTTAGAACGCGAGGGGGTAGAACTGCTTTATGGCTACCCTGGCGGTGCCATCATGCCCTTTTATGATGCACTGACCTCGTATTCCAAGTTGCATCACGTCCTGGTGAGACATGAGCAAGCCGCTGCCCACGCCGCCGATGGTTACGCACGTGCTACGGGCAAGGTGGGTGTCTGTGTCGCTACCAGTGGCCCCGGTGCCACCAATCTTGTGACCGGCCTGGCAACAGCATTCATGGACTCTACCCCCATTGTTGCCATTACCGGACAAGTGGCTCGCCACTTTATCGGACGTGATGCCTTTCAGGAGACCGATGTCCTCGGTGTAACGCAGCCCATCACCAAGCACAACTTCCTCGTACTGCGTATCGAAGATCTGGCCGACATTGTCCATCAAGCTTTCCGTTTAGCCCTTAGTGGACGTCCTGGCCCCGTTCTTATCGATGTTCCTAAAGATGTATTGCAAGGTAAGGCACTCTACCGGCCAGCTGCTTCGCTCACCTCCAGTGAGTATTTTCAGGCCACCCAGCCTGCTCAGCCCGAAGCCTCGGCAATTGTGCAAGCCGCGCATTTGATCAATGAGGCCAAACGCCCCATTATTATGTCCGGCCATGGAGTCATTCTGTCCAATGCTTACCGCGAATTGCAGGCTTTCGCTGAAAAAACGCATATTCCGGTCATCACGACATTGTTGGGGCTCAGTGCCTTTCCAGAAACGCACCCACTCTCCATCGGCATGCCGGGCATGCATGGGCCTGCCCATGTCAACCGCGCCATTGGTGTCGCCGATCTGATTGTTGGGGTTGGCCTGCGCTTCGATGATCGCGTCACCGGCAAGGTCAGCGAGTTTGCGCCCAATGCCCGCATTGTCCATATTGATATCGATCCGACCGAGATGCACAAGGTCAAACGGGCGGCGGTGCCGATTGTGGCCGATGCCAAAGCTGCCCTGGCCGCCCTGACTGCGGCGGTTGAGCCAGGTGAGCATAGTGTGTGGCTGGATGAAATACGCGGATGGGAAGCGCAGAACACCGAGCGCACTGCAACCATCAAAAGGAACCACACACATCCTGATCCTACCTCCATCCTTAAAGCCATCCGTGCGGCAACGAATGGCGAAGCCATCATTGTCACCGATGTAGGACAACATCAGATGTGGACAGCGCGTCACTACACCTGGACACAGCCTAACAGCCATATTACCTCCGGTGGACTGGGAACAATGGGTTTTTCACTACCGGCGGCTATGGGTGTGAAGATGGGTCTGCCCGATGCACAGGTCTGGGTCGTGGCTGGCGATGGCGGTATCCAGATGAACATTCAGGAGCTGGCTACGCTCCAACAGGAAGGCGTTACCGTCAAGGTGGCGATCATGAACAATGGCTATTTGGGCATGGTGCGTCAGTGGCAGCAATTCTTCCATAATGGCAATTACTCGGAGACCCCCATCACCGGCCCCGATTATACCAAATTGGCCGCCGCTTACGGTTTGACCGGTATGAGGATCACCAGGGGCGCGGATGTGGTAGATGCCGTACAACGGGCGATGCAGATCGAGGGAACTGTCATTATTGATTTCGTGATTGAGTCAGAAGCGAATGTCTATCCCATGGTCGCACCCGGTTCCGGCATTACCAGCATGATTGAAGAAAAGGCAGAGGAGAAGGCTGACCATGACTGAGCAGACCATTCCTGCTGAACGCTCTGGACAATCCAGTGTTGTGCCGGGTGCAGCTCGTTCATATACCCTGATCATAAGTGCCAGGGAGCAGCACGGAACACTTGACCGGGTCGTTGGCGTGCTGCGCCGTCGTCGTGCCAAACCACAAACACTGACGGTTGTGCGCAGTGAACTGACCGGTACCTTGCGTATCACGGTCGTCACGGATGACAGCGAGGTAGAAGTTCAACAGCTTATTGAGCAGTTACGCAAAGTTGCTGATGTTCAGCAGGTGATCAATCTCTCGCCTGAGCAAGCCATAGCGCGTGAACTGGCCTTGATTAAGGTCAATAGTTCAGCAACACGCTTCAACGAAATCATCGAGCAGGGACAAACTTTTGGTGCTCATGTGATCGATGTAGCTCAGGAGTCAGTCACCTTCGAAGTGACAGGGAGTAGCGAGAAAATTGAGCAAGTAGTTCGTCTTTTACAAAATTACGGAGTTTGTGAAGTCGTTCGCACCGGTTATGTGGCTATCACCCGTGGCAACGATGCACAGAGTACTACCTTTCAGACTGCCTGACCGAAGGGCTGTGTCTGGGAGACACTAATAGCAAGACACGACAGGACCCTGTCTGGGAGACAGGTAATCGTTGTCGGTCTGGATTTCAAGTGTACTAAGGAGCTTTAAAAGTTCCCAAAATGATGTGAAAAAGTCATCTTATGTGTTCACCGTGAATACATCGGGCGTAGCGTACCCGGATAGTCGGTAGACTGCACTGCCGTTAATCCCTCCAATCGCGGATTGCAGAGAGTGCTGCGTCAAGCGGCAACCAGAGCGTTCATCTCTGGATTTTTGAACCATATTGGTACCGATGGTTCCTTGCCCGGCTCGGGCCACACACGGGCGATCCCGTGCGGTGTGCGGACGTTTTCACCGCAATCAACACGTTTAGAAAGGCAGTAAAAATACATGGCAAATATTTATTATGACGCTGATGCAAATTTGGAACTCATTCAAGCAAAACGTATAGCCATCATCGGCTATGGCAGCCAGGGCCATGCTCATGCGCTCAATCTACGTGATAACGGCTGTAATGTAGTGGTCGGTCTTCCAGCAGGCAGTAAGAGCCGTGAGAAAGCCGAGGCCGAAGGTTTACAGGTCATGACCCCCGCAGCGGCAGCAGAGCAGGCCGACGTGATCATGATCCTCATTCCCGACCAACATCACCGTGAAGTTTTCGAGCGCGACATTCGACCAGGACTGGCCGCAGGCAAAATGTTGATGACCGCCCATGGCTTTAGCCTGCACTACTCACAAATCGTCCCTCCTCCAGATATCGATGTGGCGATGGTGGCACCTAAAGGCCCCGGCCACATGCTGCGTCGCCTCTTCACCGAGGGGATTGGCGTACCTTCCCTGTGGGCCGTCCACCAGAATGCTACCGGCAATGCCGAAGCGCTAACCCTGGCGTATGCACGGGCCCTCGGCAGTACTCGTGCAGGCGTATTGCGTACCACCATTGCTGAAGAGACCGAAACCGATCTCTTTGGAGAGCAAGCCGTACTCTGTGGAGGTGTCACCTCGCTGATCCGTGCCGGCTTTGAGACACTCGTCGAAGCTGGCTATCAGCCAGAAATAGCCTACTTTGAGTGTATGCACGAGATGAAGCTGATCGTAGACCTCATGTACCAGGGTGGTATGAGCTATATGCGCTACTCTATCAGCGATACTCTCCGGCCCACGCATCGTTGACGACCGTACACGCGATGAGATGCGCCGCATATTGCACGAGATCCAGAACGGCACCTTTGCGACACGCTGGATTCTGGAGAATCAGGCCGGACGTCCCAGCTTCCAGGCCATGCGCCGCGCCAACGCGGCGCACCAGATTGAACAGGTCGGTCAGGAACTACGCGCTATGATGCCCTGGCTCAATCCGCCTAATAAGAAAGCAGAAATTGCCCAACCTCAAAGCGAAAAAACAACAACCTCGAAACCTGAAATTGCGGAGAAAAAATAACTGTAGTGGCCCCCTTGTGGGCAATCCATTTCAAAGACGAGACCCTCTCGCTTTGTCATCCTGAGCGAAGCGAAGGATCTCTCGCCCGATAGAGATCCTTCGCTTCGCTCAGGATGACACGGGTGAATCGACTTGGTTTGACTGGCAAAACGTCTTCTTTGAAATGGATTGACCCTTGCGGGGGGTCAGGCGACCCTAGAATAGATAAAGGAAAAGACAATGGCAAGCCCTGCGGTGGTTCGGATTTTTGACACAACCTTGCGTGATGGTGAACAATCCCCTGGCGCAAGCATGACTTTTGCAGAGAAGCTTAAGGTAGCCGAACGACTAGTACGTCTCAATGTTGATATCATCGAAGCAGGTTTTCCCGCTGCCTCTCCTGGTGATATAGTAGCCGTCAAAG
>WNGL01000525.1_pt1 | contig 45181 bp, 29 predicted proteins | sample 5400591 | NCBI WGS metagenome assembly WNGL01 (sample SAMN13153377, study PRJNA577476) | soil metagenome | isolation source: 80 cm soil or saprolite under Garry oak tree replicate 1 | place: USA:California | collected 2016-06-15 | reverse complement strand
CCCAGTCCGTGACCCCAGACAGCATAGTGTGTCAGTTGGTTCAAACGCTTAGTTCCGACTTGTAAGCCGGGAGCGTTCAAACCGGAGCCGTAGCCGGCCACGGTAAACGTATGGATCTCGTTCATGGTCATCCAGTGGCGGACGCGGTCGGAAAGCTTACTGGCGACGAAGCCTGCATAGTCGGCAAAAGCCCGCGCGGTGTCGGGGCTCTCCCATCCACCCTTGTCTTGGAGGGCTTGCGGCAGGTCCCAGTGATACAACGTGCAGTATGGTTGGATTCCTGCCTGGAGCATGGTATCGACCAGATCCCGATAATGATCAAGGCCGGCTTGATTTGGCTGGCCACTGCCGTCGGGGAAAATGCGGGACCAAGCCATCGAAAATCGGGCGGTTTTTAGGCCGAGATCTTTCATCAGGGCGACGTCTTGCCCATTGCGGTGGTAATTGTCATCGGCGATATCACCTGTTTCGCCGTTGGCCGTCTTGCCGGGGGCGTGAGAGAACACATCCCAGATTGAAGTCCCGCGCCCCCCCTCCTTGACTGCTCCTTCTACCTGGTAACTGGCCGTCGCCGCGCCCCATAAGAAACCTGAAGGAAACTTGAGTGCACCGAGAGAGTCGTAACTTGGAACTCCGGGAGTGTCGTGCTTCACCTCAGGAGAGGATTCTACGGCGAGACTTGGCGGGGCTGTGGCAGCGGAAAGAGCACCTGCTCCTAGCAGGCGCGCAAAAGTGCGGCGGGAAATGTGTTCGGTCACGATGGGAATCTCACTTTCATGATTGGTGTTATGTAAGAACGAAGAAACTGTTTCGGCAGTAGCATCAGGTAACCCACAGTTCGCAAGGACATCTTGATCAACATTGGTTCTCTCGGTGGGCCGTCAAATGTGCGAAGCCGATTAACTCTGATGAAGAGCCAGCCCGACATTGAGTGCCGTATAGCCTGCTCGATGATTTGTTTAACAGCGACCTTGTGGTCTATTCACTACAGGTGGAGCAGGCCGCGCTGAAGGGCGGTAACCACGGCCTGCGTTCGATCATTTACGCTGAGCTTTTGCAGAATCGTGCTGACGCGGCATTTTACTGTGATCTCAGCTATGCCCAGTTCGCTTGCAATCTCCTTATTGCTTTTACCTTGGGCAATCCGTAATAAGACTTCTCGTTCACGGACACTCAGGTCGGTATTGGGAGTCCTTGCCGCCAGCGTGCGCCGGACCATAGAGGGAAAGAACAACCCGCCGGCGTGAACCTTCAGGATTGCATTCATCAAAGTGTCGTGGGGCATGCCTTTGATGACGTACCCACTGGCACCCGCCTGCACAGCTTGATGGATATCTTCGTCGCCTTCATATGTCGTCAGCACAATGAAACGCGCCTTCGGCGACTTCCGCCGGATCGCGAGGATAGTTTCCACGCCGCTCATCCCGGGGAGGCGAAGGTCCATCAGCGTAACGTCCGGCTGATGCTTCTCATGCAGCAGGACAGCCTCTTCACCGCTGCCGGCCTGCGCCACCGACTCGAGGTCCGCACGTGTCGACATCAACGCCGCAATACCGATACGCATGATCGGGTGATCTTCTACCAGCATCACCCTAACAATCGCTGTTGATGCGGAAGACGAGACCAACGTAGGCGGTACGCGGCCAGTCTCGATCGTCGGTTTCATGGTGACACCTCCTGGAATACTACACGCTCGCGCGGCAACTCTACGCGCACCTGTGTTCCCTCGCGGGAAATGCTCTGGATGTCGACTTCACCTCCGAGTTGCCGCACACGCTCCTGGATGCCGATCAGCCCAAAGTGGCCTTTGAAGACCTCGTTCGGTTGAAAGCCGCATCCGTCGTCATGGATGACGAGCGTCAAGGTGTCCGTCCCGTAAACTGCCCGCAGCGTGACCTGTGATGGGCTTGCATGCATCAGGGCATTGAATAGCGCTTCGCGGCTAACCATCATAATTTCGTGCATCGCCTGAGCATGGAAGGCATATGGCGTGCCCTCGACAACGCACTGAACTGCAACACCGGAGTCGTGGCCGATCGTTTCAGCTAGCCTTCTCAGGGCATCGCCAAGATTGCCTGATTCTTGGGTCCGCAAGTTCCAAACTGCTTGGCGGGCCTCATCAATCGAAGTTGCCAACTGAATTCGCGCATACTCGATGAGTTCCAGCTGCTGTTCGCGATCGCTATCATCGGTACCAGAACACGCTTCCAGCAACGCCGAAACGCTGTTGCAGCCCTGGATCAAGGTATCGTGCATCTCGCGAGCAAGGCGCGCACGTTCATCGATCACAGCTTGAAATTTCTGATGCATTCGCCGGAGGTGCATTCGGTAGATGGTCCATACGACGAAAGCGGCCGCGAGGGAGCACAACGCGAGGAACCAGTAGGTCAGATAAAAATGTTGATGTTTTATAATGCCGATTGTTGTTTCGGTAGCCCGATCCGGCGATGTGGCTTCGAAGGCACGCACACGAAATATGTATCGGCCAGCGGGAAGGTTTGTGTAATACGCTACCCGCCGTGATGACGCGTATCTCCAATCCTGATCGAAAGGCTCGAGTTTGTAGACGAAGCGCAGGTCCTCCTGCGACTTAAGTTGCAGCGGGGCGTAGGCAATCTCCAGGTTCGAGTTCGCAGAGTCGAGCACTGCGGATTGACCCACAGGTAGTACCTTCCCATCCGCGATGATCTGATCAATAAACACCTTGGGCCCGGCAGGCTCGTCAGTATCGTCGTCAACCGCTATGTGGACCGGACCGCGAAGAGTTGGAAACCAGACCTCGCCGTCCGGCGTTAGTGCCGCGGCTGGCTGAATGCCGCCATACAACCCTGTGATCGCACCCGCATCGGCGCGGGTCACGAATTTCTGCGACACCGGCACCGAACGGTCATTTGCCCGTGCCTCTACTTCGCTGGCGTTCATTCTTGAAATTCCGTTAGGGCTTCCTATCCAGAGCCGCTGCCAACCATCCTCCACTATGGAATACACGCTGTCGCTTGCTAGCCCATCTTTGGTCGTCAAATGACTCAGCAGGCCTCCACCACGTCCAGGCACTTCGGGCCGCAGTATATAGAGTCCGCCGTTGCGTGTGCCGAACCAGATGGCGCCATCCTTGCCGGCGAGAATAGCAAATACTTTTTCATTGCGTAGAGCTCGGGTTGCGTCGTCCTGAATAAACTCTTCTCCGCCGCGCTCGCGATCCAAAGTCCGACGCATATGACTCAGACCACGGTCGGTCCCGATCCACAAGTCGCCGGCCCTATCTTCAGCAAGGGCGCGAACACTGAAATATGCGAGACCGTCCTCCATTTTGAAGTTCCGTATCACGCCCTCGTCGATTCTGCTCATTCCTTCATCTGTGGCCACCCAAAGCGTGCCATCCCTGGTCTGGATGATTGCCCGTACAAAGTTGTTTACCAGCCCATTGGCGGTCGTATATTCGGTAGCCCCGTGTGCGGTGAGGTGAAATAGTCCTCTTCCCTCTGTGCCGATCCAGAGCGTACCTTGCCTGTCTCGGAACACATTTCTTACGCGTGCTCCGTCCAGTTGCGGAAAGTTGTATGGAATAGCTTTGCCTTTGACTATATGGAACAAGTGAGTGGAACCTATCCAAAGTGTTCCGTCTGAGTCGCGCGAGATCGTTTCGAAGTCTGAGTCGGAGGGTTCGGCCAATGGGATAAGGCTAACGTTAGTGTGGCTGAAACGCAGCATTCCGGCCGGCGTTCCCATCCAAATATTGTTGCTTGCATCTTCGAACAGGCTGAGAATCGCCTTGCTGGGCAGAGGACTATGCGGCGTCACGCGCTCTAGTAGGCCATGGTCGTACGCATAAGCACCGTTCCCGATAGTCCCTATCCATAAGCGCCCATCTGGCATCTGCCGCAGAACTCGCACAGTGCCGGCGATTCCATCTACACGCCGAAATGTGTTCTCTCCCGCCTTCATGCGCGAGAGCCCGGAGACGGTGCCCACCCATACACTCCCATCGGGCGTCTGCACCACCGATTTCACACGGTTCTCGCTGTAGTTGCCGGGTAGCTTGTATTCCTTTGCAGTGCCGTCAAAGGCAAACAGCTTCGATCCTCCCACCCACATGCGTCCCTGTTCGTCTTCGAAAAGTGCGTGTACGTCAAGCGGAGCCACTCCGGAAGGACCAGCGTTGCCGGCGTCAACGCGTTTCATAATCGGCGCATTAGCGTTCGAAAGCTGAAACAGGCCAATGTCGGTCCCAATCCAGATCACTCCCCGGTGATCAACCTTCACAGTCCGCACGAAGCCGCAGGTGAGACCCTGTTCGACCCCATAGTGATGAAATGTCTTCTCGTCGTAACGGATCAGCCCACCACCATCGGTTCCTATCCATAAATTCCCGTCTCCGGCCGCGGTGAGGGTGAACACGCTGTTCTCCGCAAAGGCCACCGGATCTGTCTCTCGGTTAAATTGCTTGAATCGCGCTCCATCGAAACGGAGCAGCCCGCCGGTTGTTCCTATCCAAAGAAAGCCGTCCGCAGTTTGAGCGAAGGCCTGCACCGTCTGTTCGGGCAGGCCATCTTGCGTCTGCCACAGGCGCATTGTGTACCCAGGGAGCGTCTGCTGCGGTATTTCAGCAAACACATGTGCAACTACGCTGGACTGTGCCAGGACAGCAGTGAGCAGCGTCAGGACTCGCATTCCTATGGGCATCCACACGATTCTGCGCCAGTGTCATGCGAGGAAGCAACATGGTCTCCCGGAAAAATCGTTTTCGGCATACTTTCGTATGTTCCCAACCCATTCTGCTGCGCAGTAGTGTTCTTCCGAGCCAACACATGAGCCTGGCACCGCTCTCAGGCCGGCTGCCCTTACTGCATCGCGAAAGCTTTTTTAGGAGGATGATGTTATGAAATGTTCCAGGACGCTTCAGATTTCGCAGGTGATTTCAAGCCTGGGGATCAGATTTCGATTTCGACCCATCGTTATTTCGATCGCCATTGCAACCCTGCTGCTGGTTCTACCCTTCGCGCACGCGCAGGCAATCTATGGCTCCATTACCGGAACCGTACTGGACAGCTCGGGTGCTGTAATTCCCAGTGCAACCGTGACCCTGAAGGATTTGAGCAAAGGCACTGTCAGGACTACTCAAACTGACAGTACGGGAGGCTATAGCTTTAGGCAGCTAATTCCGGATCCCTACCAGGTCAGCGTAGATGCAAAAGGGTTTGCGCAGGAATCGTCAACGTCGATCTCGGTGTCGGCGGACAGCAGTATGCGCATGGATTTCCAACTGAAATTGGGTACGAGCACGCAAACCATTTCAGTTTCGGCCGAAGCCCCGACCCTGACCACCGATCGCGCAGACGTTTCCACCACGCTGAATACCATCACCCTCGAACAAATGCCAAATCTGATTCGCAATACGACCAGCCTGGTATTGCTCGCACCGGCCACAACTGCTGCGACCTTTTCCAACGCAAATGCGGAGGATCCGCAGCGGTCGATTCCGATTTCCTCGAACGGCCAGTCCCCCTTTTCCGCAGGCTTCATCCTCGACGGAGCCAATGACAAAGATGGGTTCATAGGCGAGATCGTGGTCAACCCGCCGCTTGACTCCATTCAGGAAATGAAATTCATAAACCAAAATTACGACGCCGAGTTCGGTGCTGCTGTTGCGGGCGTCACGGTGATGCAGACCAAGTCGGGAACGAACAGCTTCCACGGATCGGTTTACGATTACCGCCACAGCGACGCTCAGCAGGCGCGCGACCCGTTCACTCAGTATCCGGGTAATAATCCGGTGGGTCCGGATATCCCTCACACCATGTCCAATGTTTTCGGAGGGTCGATCGGCGGCCCAGTCAAGCGAAACGAGCTTTTCTTCTTCGCGGATTATCAAGGTACCCGGCAGAAGACCGGCAACTCTTTCAAGCTCACAGTTCCTACAGAACTCGTGCACTCCACTTGTACCGGCACTGGAACCGGCAACTGTGATCTGAGTGAGTACTTGCAGGGTGGCCAGGGACAGGTCTACGACCCTGCGACGGGAGCGTTAAATGCGGACGGCGCGAACACCGGCGTTGGACGCGTGCCGTTTGTCAATAATCAGATTCCAAACTCACGCTTGTCCTCGCCTGCGATCAACCTGCTTAAGTTGATTCCGGGGCCCAGCCTGCCGGCGATACAGAACAATTACGTCGCCAGCGGGTTTGGCGTGTACAACTTCAACCAGGCTGATACGCGCATTGACTACCAGTTGCGGCCGACCTTTCACATCTTCGGTCGCTACGGTTATCTGGGTTCAGACCAGCATTCTCCCGCTGCTCTCGGTGCGGCGGGCGGTAATGGGTTCGGCGTAGGCGGATGGGCTGGCAATGAAACTGGAGGAAACCACAGCCTCGCGGCTGGCGCCGACTTGGCTGTAACGCCCAAGCTGCTAACGGACTTCCGGTTTTCCTACTTTCGCTATGCATTTCTCGAAGCCAAGTACGACGGGACGACTCCCATCATGACCACTCTGGGCTGGGTCGGCTTGAATACCTCCGCCCCGCGTTCCGGAGGCGCTGCGCAAATCGCGATCGGCGGCGGCGCGGGCGGTATTGGGGGCGTGTCTACCCTTGGTGCAGGAAACGGTGGCGCCAATCATTGCAACTGCCCGCTCGACATGAACGAACAGGAGTATGCCTTTGTAAATAACTGGACGCGCGAGGTTGGCCGGCACTCGTTCAAGGTTGGGGCGGAGATTCGCCACCTTCAGGAATTGCGTGTTTCCGGCGACAGTGCAGCGGGCAATTTTTCGTTTTCCTCCTCAAGGACTGCTACTGCTTCGGGCTCAACACCTGGCGGGTTCGGCTTAGCCACACTGCTCTTCGGAGAACCGACTGGATTTAACCGGTCCTTCAGTACTGTGAACGATGCTCAGGAGCATCAATACCGCACGTTCTTCTATGCTCAGGACAACTGGAAAGCTTCTCCCAAATTGACTGTCAACGCGGGATTGCGCTGGGAGATCTATTTCCCCGAAGCGGTGAATGGGAAGGGGAAGGGTGGACTCTATGATTTGAGCACGAACAAAATTCGTGTAGCAGGTTATGGAAACATCGGAATGAACCTGAACGTTCAAAATAATTACACCTTCCTCGCGCCGCGGGTTGGATTTGCTTACCAGGCGCGGCCTAGTACCGTGGTCCGTGGAGGGTATGGTCGCGCCTATGATCCCGGTTTTTTTGGAGCAATTTTCGGGCAAACAGTGACCGGTACCATTCCGGTTCAGCAAAACCAAGGTCTGAACCAGCTCGATGGAATATCTTACGACGCAGTCCGCAACAGCGATGGGAGCATCTACAACATCGCCACCGGGCCTTCGGCTCCTGTGAGTCAGTACAATATTCCTGCCGATGGGCAACTACCGCTGCCGGACGGAATTTACCCGACTACTCGGCCGAACCAAATTAGGATTCCGTATGTAGACGGCTGGAACCTCACACTTCAACAGCAACTCGATCCAACTTCGAGTTTCAGCATCGCTTATGTTGGAAACAAATCGACGCACTCCATCGCGTATTCGACCTGGGGCGGTGTGAATTGGAACGATTACACGGTAGTTGGATTTGCCCAAGGGCTTAGTCAATGCCAGCGTTCCATTTTCTTCGCAAAATGGGGCTACTGCGGCCCAGGCTACATCGGCTACTACGCCAGCGAGTCCAATGCTCATTACAATTCACTCCAGGCGACATTCGATAAGAGACTTTCACGGGGCCTGCAGTTTGGTTCAAGCTATGTGTGGTCGTCAGCCATCGGCACCGGGAGTGGCGACTACTTCATGATCGACCCGCACGCCGAGTGGGGCCGGTTTGATTTCAACCGAACCAATGATTTCAAGCTGTACGGAAACTATTCACTGCCCTTCGGGCATGGACAGCGGTTTGGCTCCAACCTTCCTGGGTTGGCCAACGGGATCCTAGGCGGACTTGCACTCAATGGAAATCTGCACTTAGCCAGTGGGCTTCCATATAGCGCTTCCTACGGCGAGTGCAACTCGGATCGTGATAATGGACCCTGCCGTCCGAATCTCGTGCATTCAGTTTCCCAGAGTGCGGGTTCACTGAATACAGTGACTCATTCCGCAACCTACCTTGCTCCGGTTGCAGCCTTGACAGCCAATGGCGGGACCAGCGGTCCGTATCAGCGGCCTCAAGTCGAGCATTTTGGCACTATGCGTTATAACGCGTTTACGGGCCCCCGTTACTTCGATACTGATTTCGCGCTCAGCAAGGTTATCAATCTGCACGAGAGCGTAAACATGAAACTTGAGGTGCAAGCACAGAATGTCTTCAACCATCCTAACCTTGCAGTTCCTAGTACGACCTGCGTCGATTGCGCAGGCAACGGCCAGATAACCGATATCCTTGGCGGCACATTCGGCAGCATGCGACAACTGCAATTTGACGCCCGAATATCGTTCTAAAGTCATTTCATGCGACGCGGAAGGGGAGGGAGTTCTCACAGATCCATTGTGAGGCCCCTCCGCTCCGTTCAAAACCAAAAATAGATATGTAAACGCTTCGGATTCGAATCTTGGATTATCCCAAACAGTCAGCGTTCGATAGCGCCTTCTGCAGAAAAGTAACGAAACGGAGCGCACCACCTTGCGGCAAGTTTTCCGTGGAAGAAGATCGATCAAAACGGTACTCGTGCCGACATTTCTGCTGTGCAGTGCTGGCGTTTCCTTGCTGGCACAGGCGCCTCAGCGAGATACTCCTGCACTGCGAAGCCGGGTGGACGCCATCGTCGCCAGGATGACTCTCGAGCAAAAGCTTGAATATATCGGAGGGGTTGGCGGCAGCGCGATGGAAATCCGCGCCGTGCCAAGCCTGGACGTGCCTGCTTTCGAAATGTCTGACGGCCCTTACGGCGTCCGTAGCAATGCGGGTTTGCATGCCATTACCTACGCGGCGGGGATCAACCTCGCCGCTTCGTGGGATCGCGATCTCGCGGAACGTGTCGGTGCAGGGATCGGACGCGACGCCCGCGCCCGCGGCATCCACTACATGCTCGGCCCAGGCGTGAACATTTATCGGTCGCCCCGCAACGGTCGCAACTTTGAATACTTTGGCGAAGACCCCTTCCTCACCTCCGCCATTGCGGTCAGCTACATCAGCGGCATGCAGGACCAAGGTGTCAGCGCCACGATTAAACATTTTTTGGGGAATAATTCAGAATATTTGCGCCACGATTCCGATTCCATCATCGACGAGCGCGCGCTTCGGGAGATCTACCTGCCAGCGTTTGAAGCAGGCGTCAAAAAGGCGCACGTCGGCGCCATCATGGATTCCTACAATCTAGCGAACGGCCTTCACACGACTCAGAGCGGATATTTCAACGTTGACATCGCCCGTAAAGAGTGGGGATTCGATGGCGTAATGATGTCCGACTGGGGCGCAACCTACGATGCTATCGGGGCAGCCAATGGCGGTCTAGACCTGGAGATGCCAGGCGGGGCATTCATGAATCCCAGGAACCTAACGCCTGCAGTGAAAAGTGGCAAAGTCATGGAAGCCACCATCGATGAAAAAGTGCGCCATCTATTAATGACCGCAGGTCGCTTCGGTTGGCTGGATCGCGCCCAGACCGATCCCGCGATCTCAATCTTCGACGCTAAGAACCTTGCGACGGCCCTCGATGCTGCGCGCGGCGGCATTGTGCTCCTCAAGAACGAAGAGAAGCTGCTCCCGCTGGATAAGACGCGGGTGCAGTCTATCCTCGTCGTTGGACCCGATGCCTACCCTGCCATTCCGGTTGGTGGCGGCAGCGCGGGTGTGGAACCCTTCCACGCAATCAGCATTGTTGATGGAATCACAACTCTCGCCGGGCCCGGTATCACCGTTTACTACGATCGCGGTCTTCCCACTCTGTCAGAACTCGCTCGCACCACCAACTACGTCACTGATGCGCAAAGCAGCCAACCGGGGTTGACGCTCGAGACCTTTCAGAACCTCGATCTCTCAGGCGCACCAGCGGCTAGGTCCATCGTGAAGCACATCAACAACGACGGCGTTCGTTGGCAAACACTTGCCGCTGATCCAGACGCGACGGGGCTGACCCCGCATTCGAGCTTGCGCTGGACCGGATACTATGTCGCGCAGCATTCTGGCAAATACATCGTTGCCCTGCAAGGCAGCGGAGAAGGCAACGACAACAGGGTCTACCTCGACGGTAAGCTCCTCATTGATAACTGGACGATCGTCCGAGCCTTCCAGCCGCACGTCATGCTTGATCTTGCACCTGGTCCGCACAAGGTCGTGGTCGAAGAGCGGATTCACTCAGAGGTGGGCGGATGCCTCCGCCTGGCCATCGTAGAAGAAGACAGGGTCGTCAATGCTAGAGCGAAAGAACTCGCCGCCAAGACCGATGTTGTCATCGTCGCGGCCGGCTTCGATGCCGACAGCGAGGCCGAGGCCGGTGACCGCACCTTCGACCTTCCCTTCGGGCAGGACGAGCTTATCGGCGCGATGGCCACGGCCAATAAGAAGACTATTGTCGACATCACTTCCGGCGGCAACGTTGATAGCGAAGCCTGGGTCAATGAAGTCCCGGGCTATATCGAAAGCTGGTACGCCGGGCAAGAAGGTGGAACTGCGCTTGCGGAAGTACTCTTCGGTGCGGTCAATCCCTCCGGCCATCTGCCCGCGACATTTGAGCTCCGTGCGCAGGACAACCCCACGTACGAAAACTACTACACCAGACCTGACACCAATCGCATAGCTTACAAAGAAGGCATCTTCGTCGGCTATCGCGGCTACGAACACAACCACATCAAGCCGCTTTTTCCCTTCGGCTACGGTCTCTCGTACACCACCTTCAAGTTTGCCAATCTCTCGCTCACACCTGAGAACGCGACCGCCAATCCAAAAGTCACCGTCTCCTTCGACGTAACCAACACCGGAGAACGCGCTGGCGCAGAGGTCACACAGGTCTACGTGTCCAATGGCCACGCCCAAGTCGAAACTCCTCTCAAGGAGCTAAAAGGATTCGACAAGGTCATGCTCCAGCCCGGCGAAAGCAAACGCGTCTCCGTCGTGCTCGATAGCCGCTCCTTCGCCTTCTACGACACGGTTGCGAAAGACTGGCAAATTAGTCCAGGCAAGTTTGGGATACGGGTCGGCGATTCTTCCGAATCGCTCTACCTGAAAGGCGAGATCGAAATCTCAAAGGAGGCAGCCAGCAACGCCACTTTCTAGTTCATCTCCGCAGTACGTCGAAGAGTCACACCAGGTCGTTTTTGTTCTTACCGTAGACATGGTCTTCTGCACCACGCGCCAAGACCAACCGGAGCTGCTCGGGTCGTTCGGGAATCAGAAGACGGAGCTCGAGTGTCTGGAGGGAAACATTATGAGTTGCAAGTTGAAGGAAATTGCCATACTGGCGGGTGTCTCGACGGCAACAGTATCGCGTGTCGTCAATGGATCAGAGAGTGTTTCCGCGGATACCAGGACCAGAGTATCCTCCGCGATTGTGAAATTTCAGTATGCGCCGAACTCGCACGCCGTTCAGTTAGGCCGGGCAAATGGAGGTATTCCGAAATTGCGCGGAGGCCGCTTGCTGGGCGCCGGACGCCAACGGAGCAAAAACTCTCCCGACAATTGCTCTCCAAGGAAACAAAAGGATATTCAGTCTGAACAATTGCGTTTGCTGGAGAAAGAAATCTCCCGACTAGGGCGATTGCTCGCCGATCTGAGCAGGGATTTAGAGATGACACGGACCCTCCTTCAAACCAAGAGCAGATGCCAGGAACACGCGAATACGCAAGGACTGGAAGAGAGTTGATAGAGCTGTCTGGGCTCAGTGAAGGTTGGAGCAATGCATGGATGGACGCAGGAAGGCAGCACGTTTGACTTTTGGCTTGGTGAAGGCCCCAACCGCAGCGCTTATGGGATCTTTTGAAGTTGTTCAATACGCCCTACGAGAACCGGACAGCAAAGCAAGACCGGCGTCCCGGCACGATCACTGCCGAAAGAGGAAGGTTGAGTTGGCCCCGAGAAGGCGATCAGTCGCGAATATTTGGCCGAGCGCTTCCATTTTGACTTACGTTATCGCATTCGCTGCGATGACGGCTTTATAGAAGAAGGATGAGAGCTTTGGGATCCGCTTCTGTGTTTTGAAATCGACATACGTGATTCCAAATCGGCTTGAATATCCATCTGCCCACTCGAAATTATCGAGCAAACTCCACAGGAAGTAACCCTTGACCGGTACTCCGGCCTGAATAGCGCGATGAAGTTGGGAAAGATAATTACGAAGATACATGGTTCGGCCGGTGTCCCAGATATGACCTTCGTCGGTGACAAAATCTTTCGATGAGGCGCCATTTTCAGTGATGTACAGCGCGCCGAGCTTGTAGATCTGGTGAGCCAGCATTGGTGTCCAGAACAGTGCCTCGGGGCCGACGCTGATCCATGGCGGATCCATGTGCGGATACGTAGAGGGGTTCGGAACAACACGATAGCCGGTTTCCTGCGAACTGTCAGCGCGTACCCAGACAGGGGTATAGACGTTTAGACCGACGAAGTCGAGTGGTGTTGAAATCGTCTTGAGCTCGCCCACAGTGAATTTGGGCACATCAGCGCCGAGCCGCTCTAAATAATGAGCGGTATACTGCCCCGTCATGATTACGTTGAGGAATTGCGCATTCTCTTCCTGAAATGCCGTGCGGGCTGCAGCAACGTGCTCCGGTGTAGCGAGGACCGGGCATATAGCGCTTGGATTATCCGCGAATCCTACTTTGACGGGACCATTCGCATGCGCGCGGATGGCCTGCACGCTCAACCCGTGGCCCCAAACAGCGTTGTGAGTAAGTTGTGCGAGCCGCTTGCGTCCGACGTGCAATCCGGGCGCATGAAGATTGAAGCCGTAGCCTGCCTGGGTGAACGAGCGGATCTCGTTCATGGTCATCCATTGATGGATTCTGTCGGAGAGCTTGCTTGCTACGTAACCTGAATAATCGGCAAAGGCCTGGGCGGTGTCAGGATTCTCCCATCCACCCTTCTCCTGCAGAGCCTGCGGAAGGTCCCAATGGTAAAGGGTGCAGTACGGCTCGACTGCATTTTCGAGCATTTCGTCGACGACCTTACGATAGTGGTCGAGACCCGCCTGGTTGACCTGCCCTGTCCCATTGGGGAAAATGCGCGGCCAAGCGATCGAAAACCGGGCACCCTTGAGCCCCAGGTCTTTCATGATGCCGATATCTTGCTTGTACTGATGGTAGGTGTCGTCGGCAACATCGCCGTTGTCGCCTTCATGGATTTTGCCCGGCATGTGGGCGAACACGTCCCAGATGGATTCGCCCTTGCCATCTTCCTTGCTTGCACCTTCCACCTGGTAACTAGCCGTAGCCGAGCCCCACACAAATCCCTTGGGAAATTTGAGTTCACCGGAATTGGCGGAACCATCGTTGCCCCGGCGCGGGGCCGCGGAAGCCGATGGAGCAGCCACATTCGGCAGGGATGTCGACATAGCAGCTGCGCCTGCTCCGAGCAAGCGTGCAAAGGTGCGGCGGGACAAGCGGTTAATCATTAGAGAAGCTCCCTTCAAAGTCGTATTAGGTCCCAATTTGAGATGGACCCCATGTTCGCCACGAATCTGTACACTGTTGGCTATCTGTCTCACCTTGGCCTGCTGCATATCGGCGACTAGGTGAGATGCCATTCGCTTCGTAGATTCCGAATCATTATTCCAAATATGTATACATAATCCAAAATATATTGACAAGCCTGAGCATGTGGAGGAATATTGCAGTCGAGGATGATTGCGCGTTGTTCAGGATCTTGACAGGCTCCCTGTGAATGCCTATAGTCATCCTGATATTGGATTATATATCCAAAATTGGATGACCGGATCCGGCTGTTCAGCGTTGACTACCCTCAACATTCCCGGTGCGCGCATCGGACATTTCGCTTTGAAAGGGCAGAAAAATGAGTAAACAGCTGATCGCCTCGTTGCTGGTGTTTGTCGCAACTCCGATGTTCGCATCCGGAGCCGCGGGACTGACAGGATCGTACAAGCTCCAGAGCAGCATCGCTGGGACAGAGACCGAGGAGACATGCTCGTTTTCTCAGACCGATAATCAACTCGCCGGCAGCTGCAAGAGCGACACCGGCGAGATCAAATTGACAGGAACGGTTGACGGGAAGAAGGTCACCTTCAAAGTCAATGCAGAATACAATGGAGAGCCGCTCACAGTAACGTATTCGGGGACACTTGATGATACGGGCACTGTGCAGGGCGACGCTGATGTAGAGCCGATGGGAGTGACTGGCGAGTTCAAGTTGTCACCTGCTACGGCCGGATCTCAACCTCCGACTAAGTAGATGGCACCGGTTGAAGCGGGTCCGTTAGTATTTCGGTTCAAAATGGGACTATGAAAGCGAAAGTAGAAATGGGATTGACCGCAGCAGCGCCATCAACCAGGTCATACCACGCTCATCGGGAACGGCAGCGGCGCAGAATTTTGAACGCAGCTGAGGGCCTCTTCAACGAGCGAGGGATCGATCGCGTTACGCTTGCGGAGATCATTGCCGCAACCGGCGTTCGCCCATCAACGATCTATGAGTACTTTTCGAACAAAGACCAGATTGTCTGGGCTCTTGTCGAGGAGTACTTCAAGCAATCGTATGAGGGATTGCGAGAGCGGTATGAGCAGTCCACGGGATCGACTCTCGCCAAAATCAGCTTGATGCTCGAAGCTCTTGGCGATGAATTGATCGAGCATCCCGAACGCGTACGCTTCCAGGCGCAGTTCGACGCAATGTACGCGCGTGACTGGTCTGCTGACCTGATGCTTGCAATTGAAGACAAGGTCCTGCCAGACCGGATGAACAATCTCGCCGATTTGATCCGGGAGGGCATTGCAGATGGATCACTCCGTTCTGATCTGAATCCTGAATTGACGATGCATTCCGTGTTTAACGCGGTTATCTCCACTCAGCGGCGGCTCGCGGCGCTTGGGGACCGCGTGGAAAAGGAATTTGGACAGCCGATCCAACTGCTATTCGGAGAAGCAGTGCGCATCATCCTTCTTGGCCTGCGCAAAGACTGAACGCCTAGCAATTCTCGCTCTGCTTTGATCCGCAGCGCAAACTGTTTGAGAAAGCAATTCGTACGGGCCGCAATGATTGTTGTGGCGAATCCGGCTGTGCCACTGCGCAGTCAATCCAAAAACGCCTCTGGAGTGGCGCCGCACCGTGGGAGACGAACTCTTCCAGCGGATTCAGCTTCGCGTTAAACCGGGGCTCCGAGTGTAAGGAGATCGAGTGCGAAAAACGAAGTCACAGGCGCGAGTGTCGAACAGAATCACCCTTGGCGCAGCCGCATTGTTTTTCATGCTTACCAGCCCTCTAGTCCACGCCCAGGAAGCACAGTGGATCACCGCTCATGGACTGGATGGAAATCATCCTGTTGTGTTGCATTTCCGCCGCGAAATCAACATGGCGCGCCTGCCGAAGTCCTTTCCCGTCCACGTAACTGCGGACAATCGCTTTGTCCTTTACGTGAATGGACAACGGGTCGGAGAAGGCCCCGCGCGCGGCGATCTTGCCCATTGGCGATATGAAGCCTTCGATCTGGCTCACTTTCTCCACCAAGGCCGCAACGTGATCGCGGCTGAGGTCTGGAACGCAGTAACTCCGAAGGCTGGATTCGCAAACGTGACTGCGCCGCTGGCCCAGATTAGCGCGAAGACTGCGTTCTGGTTGTCCGAGCCTGACAAGTCTCCGCAGCGCGGCATCGAAAGCGGATCCGCATGGCGCGTTTCCATTCAGGAGGGACACACTTTTTCCTCACCGTACCTTTCGCAGTTCAAGCAACTGCCAAATATCTACTACGTCGCGGGCGCTCAGGAGACCATCGACGCAGCGAAGATCGACTGGCAATGGAATGGTCAGGAGGAGAGCAATGCCGGATGGGCCAATGCCGTGCCAGCACTTGGACCTGACGAGCATGATCCTTGGACTCTGATGATGGATCCCCTTCCCAGGATGAGCTATTCGCCAGTTCCGAGTGGGAAAGTGGTGCGCACAGACTTTGCCGATGCGAAGGCGTTTCCCGACGAAGCGGTTAAGATTCCGCCGCACAGCATGGTACATCTTCTCATTGATCGCGGAATCATGGTTTCGGGATATCCGCAACTCACTGTGACCGGAGGGACGGCAGGAAAGATCACCGTAACCTACGCCGAAGCCCTGTATGACGCGGCTAAACGCAAAGGCGATCGCGACGAAGTTCAGGACAGGTCCGCAATCGGCTTGGCAGACACGTTCTTGCCTGATGGCGGCGAGAAAAGAGTATTCTCTCCGCTGTGGTGGCGCGTGTGGCGCTACATGGACGTCACCGTTCAAACAAGCGACCAGCCCCTGACACTCGATCGATTACAAGTTCACGAGAGCGGGTATCCGTTCGAGGAACGTGCAGTGTTCGATAGTGACGATCCGCAGTTGAATGAGATATGGTCTATCGGCTGGCGGACGCTGAAGATCGATGCGCACGAGACTTTCATGGATAGCGCCTATTGGGAACAGCTTCAATACGTCGGTGATACGCGGCTCGAGGCGCTGGTCGCCTACTCAGTTTCGGGCGATCCTCGCCTTCCAGTTCAGGCCATTGACGCGTTTGGAGAATCGCAGCGCGCTGACGGTCTGACTGAATCGGCATATCCGAGCAGCGGAAAGAACATCATTCCTCCCTTCTCTCTGCTGTGGATCGACATGATGCACGACTACTGGATGCACCAAGCCGATTGGGCAGTACTCCGCAGGAATCTTCCGGGTGCACGGCGCGTGTTGAAGTGGTATGCACAGTACGCAGCGCCCAATGGATTGCTGAGGCGCAACCCCGATTGGAATTTCATCGATTGGGTTGGAACGCCTCCTTTGGCACGAAACAAATTCCCGTCTTTCGATCCTGCGTCAGGAACTTCGTGCCTCACATCGCTGGTCTATCTGGGGGCGCTCAAGGACGCTGCCGAACTGGAGTCGGCTTTAGGAGATCCAACCATAGCCGAGGACGATTGGACCGAAGCATCGGCGCTGCGATCCGCAATTCAAAACGCATGCTGGAATCAGCAAAGCGGGCTTTATGCTGACGATCCGTCGATGACAGTTTTCAGTCAGCACGCTAACGCTCTTGCCGTGCTCTATGACGTGGCTTCGCGAGAGAAGGCGCCGGAGATATTACGCAAGATCTCGTTGGATCACGGTATCGATGCACCGGATGGAGTTTTGACCACCAGCTATTACTTTTCGTGGTATCTGGTGCGCGCCTACGAACATGCTGGAATGCCAGATAGATATTTCGATTTGCTCGAGACCTGGCGTGACCTCTTGAAGCTTCACTACACCACCTGGCCGGAAGAGAGGGGCAATACTCGTTCCGATACCCACGCTTGGAGCGCCCATCCGACTGACGATTTGCTAGGGATTGTTGCAGGCGTGCAGCCTGCTTCGGCCGGCTATGCGACCGTGCGAGTGACGCCGCATCTGGGCAGTCTCAATCGTCTCCGTGCGACCGCGATGACGCCGACGGGCCCAGTGTCGGTACTGTTTTCGAGAGGGAAAGAAGGCAGCAAGTTCCAGATCAATCTGCCTGAAGGGTTGACGGGAAGGTTCCAATGGGACGGTGCCGGTAGACATCTGCATAGTGGCCTGAATAAGTTCAAATTCAAGGGTCCAGCCTGAGCAGGAACGTTGGTGACGGCACGCGATAATTCCAGAACTTCGCACGATCGATGAAGTCGCACTGGACCTCTGGAATGTACGACGGCAAGTGAGGGAAGACGAATGTATGGCGAAAAGCCAAGCACCGCCGTCACCCGTCAGCCAAGGGATGTCGGGTCGGTTACTGTGGATGGCAAATCCAAATTCATATCTACAGTACAAAATTACTTGACAGTCACATAGATTGAAGCAGATTATGGTCGCTGCAGATTACTCAGGGCAGAAAAATGGATTCTATGTACGAAATCTGCCTACTGATCCACATTGCAGGAGGAGTTCCAGTGACCAGTGCAACCGAGACTTTCAATCAACCGCGGCGAGCCAGCGAGCCAGCGAGCTTACATTGCGTGATCAACGCTGCGGCGGGCGCGGCTTGTCACATGACCAGCCGAAGCGGATTCCAGGAATCGCAACCCTGCCACTTGAGGCCAAAGCTCGCATTGCGGTCAAAGGTCGCCGTCGCATTCACGATTCTGCTTTCGCTGGTTTTTGCAGGCCCGCGTCGCCTTGATGCGCAGGCCTCGAGCGGACGAGTCACTGGGACGATCAGTGACCAAAGCGGCGCCAGAATTGCCGGAGCAGCTGTGCGCATAACCAACGTCAATACGAACGTGGTTCGTGCCATTAAGACCGATGCCGAGGGTATCTACGTTGCTCCGGATCTGATCCCAGGACACTACAAGATCGAAGTGGCTTCAGCAGGGTTCGGATCGGAAGAGAAGAACGGATTGACGCTGTCTCTGGGACAGACCCTGACACTCAACTTTTCTCTCAATCCCGGAACTACGGTTGAGAAGATCACGGTAGAAGCGTCGGCCCAGTTGATCGACACGACCACCTCCACGGTAAGTGATTTCGTGACGGAACAATCGGTCTCTGATCTGCCGCTGAACGGACGCGATTTCAATAATCTGATAGGTCTGGCTGCCGGAGCCGCGCCGGGAAAGAGCAATTTATACGACATAAACGGCGGTCGAGGTGAGGCAAACAGCTACATGATCGATGGAGTCGATGTCTCTTCTCCGAACGTGTATGGCCCTCCTGCTAACAAGCCAAATCTGGAGTCAATTGGCGAGTTTCAGGTAATGACCAGCAATTTCAGCGCGGAGTACGGCCGCTCAGTTGGCGGCGTGATCAATGCCCACATCAAAAGCGGAGCCAATGCGACACACGGCAGCTTATTTGAATATTTCCGCAACGACTATGTGGATGCCCGCAACCGCTTTGAAGTCACGAAAGCGCCTTATCGCTTCAATCAATTCGGAGGCTCGCTAGGCGGAGCGATCATCAAAAACAAGCTGTTCTACTTCGGAGATTACCAGGGCAATCGCATCGTCCAAGGAACTCCATTCTCGACCAACGTTCCGAACGCTCCCTGGAAGACGCCGTCGAGCGGCTCTTACGACTTCGGATCACTTTGCACGGAAGGATTCGACTCGGCCGGGATCTGCGGAGGCGATCCGCACTCAGCCCACCAAATCTACAGCCCCTTCAACCCTGTCTACGGCATCTTCCGCCAGCCTTTCCCGTACAACCGCATTCCAGTAGGTATGGCCGATCCCACGACGGCGCTTGCCATGTCGCGGTTGCCGGATCCGAACAGTTCGGGAAACGTGTATAACGCGAACCAGAAAACCGGCACCGTTCAGGACTCCGGTGACGGACGCTTCGACTACAACCCCACGGATCGTAACCGGCTCTCTTTTACGGTCCTTTACTCGGATTCAGGTGTTAAGAATCCTTCGCTTTTTGGATCCGGGTTGGCTTCCTTGAGTTCTCCCCCAGATCAGACCGGCTCAGAGCGTGTTTACAACTTCAGCTATGTTCATATCTTCGGATCGACGAAGGTGAATGAGTTCACATGGGGCATTGCGATCGACCACCAAAATTTTCCGAGAGCTGAAGGGATGCAATATGAGGCGGGCCTTGCGGGTCTGGGAGGTCTGAACACCGATACCAAAAACGAACAAACAACCGGGTTTCCTTACCTGCTCAACATTGATACGAATACGTTCCTCGGTGCCCCGCAGGGAGCTCCCAGCACGATTCATTCGAACACGCCTCAGTTTGGCGACAACTTCTCATGGACCATCGGAAGACACGCTCTCAAGATGGGTTTCCAGATGCGTTTTCGTGAATTCAACGTGTTGCAGTCCAACAATCCCCGCGGGCAATACGCGTTTGCGTTTTATGAGACGGCCCTCCCCGTGTATAACTCGACATTCACAGGTCTCGACGGGCTATTTGGAGGAAATGGCTGGGCGAGCACACTACTGGGCGACTACATCTTTGACTCGAAGGCATTGGTGCTCAAAGAGTATGGCCAGCGGAGTAGGGAATACGGATCGTATCTTCAGGACGATTTCAAGGTAAATTCTCGGTTGACCCTGAACCTGGGTGTGCGCTGGGATCTCTACACACCTGCCTCCGAGGCGAACAACCGGCTCGCGAACTTCGATCTGACGAACAAGAAGATGGTGATCGCTGGTCAGAACGGCGTCTCCTCGAGCACTGTCGATTCCGATTATCGCGATTTCCAACCTAGAGTTGGATTTGCCTATAGCTTGACCAATGATGGCAAGACATCGTTGCGCGGCGGATATGGAATCGCCTATGTGCCCCTGACTTATGCTGTCGGCGCTGCTACAGATCGCTTGACTCTGAATACGCCGTTTTCGTTCAACGCCACAAATACTTTTTTCCAGAACGTCACAGGGCCTCCAGCGGCCCTCGTCTCGGATGGAATTCCAGTGGTGATTCCTTCGGATCCCACTCAGGTTCCAACGGGCGCATCCGTCGTGTACATCCCGAAATCGCACCCGACTCCATATGTCCAACAGTGGAGCCTGTCGGTTCAGCGAGCGCTGCCATGGAATGTGATCTTTGAAACGGGCTACATCGGAACGAAGGGCACGCAACTCACTGGAAGTCGCAACTTGAATCAATGGGCGGCAGGACCGAATGCGAGCCAGGCAGATGCTCCGATTTCGCCGGCTATGGGTGAAGTCTTCGGTCTGATCAGTGACGAATCTTCCAACTACCACGCTCTGCAAGTGAAGGCGAACAAACGGGCTAGCAACGACTTGAGCTTCCAAGCTGCTTATACCTATTCCCGTTCAATCGACAATGGCTCGTCGACACAGCTTGGCGCCAGCGGAGGGTCTCCGGAACCGCAATATGCATACGACCTCGCCGCGGAACGTGGCCCGTCAGATTTCAATATGACGCATGGGTTCACCACGAGCGTCATTTACGTCTTACCGTTCGGCGAGGGGCTTCGCCACAACATTTCAAATCGTGCATTGAACGCCGTTGCAGGCGGATGGCAAATGAACGGACTTGTGGCATCGCATTCCGGAACGCCGTTTACGGTCCTGGCCACATCTATCGTGAACTCGGGCCCCGGTGGACCTCTCCGCCCGAACCGTAATCCTGATGTGAAACCATATGGAGCTACGTGCCAGGCACAGATAGCCGGGTCGAATGCTGTCAATTGGTTTAACCCGTGCGCATTCGTGAACCCCGTGAACTCGTTTGGAACGGTCGGTCGCAATAGCCTGACCGGTCCCGGGTTCACCAATGTTGATTATTCCGTGTTCAAGAACTTCGCGATTCGGGAACGTGCGCAACTGCAGTTCCGTTCCGAATTCTTCAACATCCTCAACCACCAGAACCTTGGGCAGCCAAATGCATCCATCGCTAATGCCTCGGGCAGTGCTCAAGCGGGACAGATCAACACGATCAGCGGAAATCCACGCCAGATCCAATTCGCACTCAAGTTGATCTTCTAAAGACGGCAACAACGAGGGCTGCGGTTACGCAGCCCTCGTTCATTATGAACTGAAGAGCCCAAACATAGGCATCATTGGTATTGTCGTCACAGCACACTGCCCAAGCAATAAAGAATTGCGAATCCATCATCTTCGCTGCTCCATACCCTAGTCAGACCATGTGTATTCGGAAGAATGAACAAGGAGAAACAGCATGAAGAGGCCGTCTGCTTTAGTCATGGTCGGGGTATGCGGATACCTTCTGGTCTCCTCAACAGTCTCGTTCGCGCAGAACGTGCCAGGGCCGGCAAGGCCAGGGCTGCGGGCCGTCACCGTTGACGCCTCCAGTAATCTGGGAGAATTCAAGTCGCTCCGCGGTCTGAATTCCGGACCATTGCCCTGGACTGATAAACTCGGCGTCGATCGCCCCGGCGGTGAAGTTGAAGTCTCTGATCGCACCGGGTTCCGCTCGCTTGGAGCTGACGCATCGGAGGGGTATCGCAGCGCAAACGTCGATCTGGTTCGAATCCACGACAATTATGGGCCCGGTGATATTTACGCAAACTTCAAGGGGAAGCACGAAATGGCTGACGGCACGATACTGCCGGATGCCCTTCGCAACCCGTTAACGATGTTCCCCGATCTTCGTGCCGATCCTGCCAAGCCGACGAGTTACAACTTTGGACCAACCGATCGATTCATCAAAGCGATCTTCGATGTTGGTGCGCAGCCTCTTTTTCGCCTTGGCGCAAGTGCCGGTGAGTCGAGCGGAGTGCCGGATAGCTTCACTTCTGATGCGGACTATGACCACTATGCCGAAATCTCTCGGCACGTCGTCATGCATTACAACGATGGCTGGAACAATGGATTCCGCTACGGCATAAAGTATTGGGAAGTGCTGAACGAGCCGGACGGCAGGTTCGCTCCGACCAAATACTACGAACTGTACGGAAAGATTGCGCGCGCGGTGAAAGCGGCGGATGCCAATGCCCTGATTGGCGGACCGGCGCTCATGTTCACTTATCAGGGGCCAACCTATCGCGAAGACTTCCTGGAGTACCTGAGGAAGAATAATCTGCCGCTCGACTACTGGTCCTTCCACGATTACAGTGTTGATTCTGCCGATCCATATTGTTTCGTTCGCATAGCAGGAGACATGCGCAAGCTTCTGGATAGTTACGGGTTCAACAAGACCCAGTTGATTCTGGACGAATGGAACGTCCTCGGCATCGACCCGGAATTGCTGACCATGGCAGGCCGAGCGGCATTTACGGCGTCAGCAATCATCTACATGCAGGACTCGCCTATTGACGCTCAGATGTTTTACATGGGCCCCAATCTGTTCGGCCAAGACGGCAAGACCCCGAACAAGATCGGGCAGGCACTGATTGCACTCGGTCGCATGAAGAGCACTCCGGTTCGGCTCGCCGCTAAGGGCGCGGACACGCAAGGACTCGCAGTGCAGGCGGGCCGGTCGAATGATGGCAACCAGATCAACGTTCTCATCAGCAATTACGAGGTGCCAGCCAGCTTGCGAGGCGCAAGGAAAGGCGGCGACAAGGTCGCTGGGTTTCTCAATCTTTTACCGCGCCGCGAGCTGAAGTATGAGCAGAACGGCGGTTTTGACCTCAAAGTGACCAACCTCCAACCTGACCAGCTCTATCGAATCGAGCGTTATCAAATAGACGATGTATGGGACTATCGCCTGCTTAATACGGTCACGCTCAGAGGGAGTGAGATCGCAATTAAGGGAGCTCTGCCGGCTCCGGGAATTGAATTGGTCGTCGTGAAGGCCTTCGACAAATAGCTGGCTAGCGCCTGCTTAATCGATGCGGAGGAGATCACGGCAAAGCAGGAGAGTGGATGCGAAGCAGTACGCAGGCGAAGATGGTTGGAGAGAAAATGATGTGCGCTGGCAAATTCTTCAGGATCGCTCAAACAGGAGTGCTTGTTGCATTTACGTTCCTCGGCTTCGGCCCGCATTGCCTGAGCCACGCTGATCCAACTTCCCAGAGAGATCGCGACATAGCCCGTAAGGTGGATGAACTCCTGAAGCGAATGACACTGCTGGAAAAGATCGGCCAGCTGTCGCAGTCGTTCCACTTCAACAGTACGAAGGCCTTTGACCTAAGAATCATTGATGGCGAGATTGGATCGATTGCGGCAGACTTCAACACTGCAGAAGTCGACCGGCTTCAGCACTTGGCTGTCGAGCAATCACGGCTTCACATTCCTTTGATATTTGGCTCTGACTTCACCCACGGGTACAGGATCATCTTCCCGGTTCCGCTGGGGATGGCTTCATCGTGGGACGTGGCCATGATTGAAGATGCCCAGCGACGCGCAGCCTTTGAAGCGCGTGTATCCGGACAGTCATGGACGTATTCACCGATGGTTGATATTGCGCGCGATCCGCGGTGGGGACGCATCGTTGAAGGCGCCGGTGAAGATCCATATCTGGGCGCAAAGGTAGCGGTCGCGCAAGTGAAAGGATTTCAGGGGAGCGGCGCTATCGATGAGAAGCATGTGGTGGCCACCATGAAGCACTTTGCAGGGTACGGCGCATCGCTCGGTGGACGGGACCACGACGACGTAAACCTTTCAGAGAGCCAGTTGCGGAATGTCTACCTCAAGCCCTTCCAAGCAGCCGCGAAGGCGGGCATTGGGGTCGTGATGAGTGGTTACATCGACCTCAACGATGTTCCAGCCACTGGCAACCGCTGGCTGCTTACGGACGTTCTGCGCAACGAGTGGGGATTCAGAGGCCTCGTCGTCAGTGACAATAACGCCGTCGGCGATCTCGTTTCTCATGGCTCAGCGCGCGACAAGGAGGAAGCCGCAACCCGAGCGCTTCATGCGGGCATCGACGTTGCGATGTCGAACGCTGGAAACCAATTTGCCCCGTTGCTTGCTGCCGGTAAGGATGGATCATTGGATACGGCAGAATTGGATCGGTCGGTCCGGCAGATGCTTCGGCTGAAGTTTGAGCTTGGCTTGTTCGATCATCCCTTCGCCAAGCCCAGTGACCTCAACGATGAGATACTGCAAGACGATCTCAAAGCGGCTCGACGTGCGGCCGAGAGGTCTGCTGTGTTGCTGAAGAACGATCAATCCCTATTGCCGCTCCAGCCCGGCAAGTACCAGAAAGTTGCTCTTATCGGTCAGCTCGCCGACTCCAGACAGAACATTGTTGGTCCATGGTTTGCCGACTTCGACCTCGATAAAGTGTCGACGATCAAGACAGCCCTTGAGCAGTCCTCAAAGTTCAAAGAGATCGCCTATGCGCAGGGGGTACAGCTTGTGCGTTCTTCACCCTTTGACATGCTGATGAAGGAAAAGGCGCAAAAGCGCTGGAGCGATGAGGAAGCGGAGAACCAATTCCAGCATGCCGTTGACGTCGCCCGCGGATCGGATTTAATCATCGCCGTCATGGGTGAGATGCAGAACATGAGCGGAGAATCTGCTTCCCGTGCCTCTCTGAATTTGCCGGGGCGCCAAGGGGATCTTCTGAAGACGCTTTCCACGCTAGGAAAGCCCATCATCCTAGTGCTTCTTAATGGAAGACCGCTGACGATCCCGTGGGAAGTGGAACATATCCCAGCGATCCTCGAAATGTGGTATCCGGGTAGCGATGGGGCAAATGCTCTCGTCGATCTTCTGACCGGAGTTGCTAATCCCGGCGGCAAGCTGCCCCTCACCTGGCCGCGCGATGCCAGCCAGATCCCGATGTACTACGCGCATAACCCAACGCAAGATCCCCAAAACCAGGGAAGACGGTATTGGGATGTCCCAAGTACGCCGCAATTCCCATTCGGCTATGGTCTGAGCTATACCAGCTTTTCCTTTTCCGCCGCCAAGGCTCTTAGCCCCGCAGTGAAAATCGGCGAGTCCGTGACGGTAGTCGCTGAAGTCGAAAACACTGGATCGCGCCCGGGAGACGTGGTCCCCCAGTTATACGTTCACCAACGATTTGGTTCCGACTCACGCCCGGTTCGAGAGTTGAAAGGTTTCGACCGTCTGCTTCTTCAGCCTCATGAAAAGAAAAGAGTGACATTCACCGTCACGCCCGAGGACCTTACGTACTGGAGCACAGCGAAGAAAGCTTGGAACCAGGACGCCAGCACATTTGATTTCTGGATTGGCGAAGATTCGTCCGCAGCGCTTGCGGGATCCTTTGAAGTCGTTCGGTAGGGCAGAAGTCGAGTTGAGGCAGCAGCTGCAGCCGAGAGCCCGGCGGGTTACTCGCAAAAGAGAGACGTTGAAATGGACCGGAGAAGATTTGTGCAATCTGTCGCCATGACTGGCGCGTTTGCGGTTGCAAACAACCGAGTGTCAGCATTCGCAACGGATGCTTCGAAAACTGATGCGGTTCGAATCAACATACGTCCGCACGAAGATGCTGGGCCACTGCCGCATGCGTGGGAAGAGTGTGTGGGATCAGACCGGGCGATTGTAGGCTTGCGTGAACAGTGGCTCTCCGATCTCGACAGAGTGAAACGCGAGATTGGTTTCAAATCCGTTCGTTTCCACGGCCTCTTCAATGACGAGATGGGGGTCTGGCCCTCGGGAGCCAAGCAGCCCAACTTCCTCTATGTCGATATGGTGTTCGATGCCATGCTGGAACGTGGTGTGCGGCCTTTCGTTGAACTGAGCTTCATGCCTGGAGAGCTCGCCAGCGGCCGCACCACAGCTTTCTTCTACAAGGGGAATACCAGTCCGCCAAATCATCTGGCGGATTGGGCTGGGCTGATCCGGGCGTTCGGCGAGCACTGTGTTGCCCGATATGGAATCAAGGAGGTTGAGAACTGGGCCTTCGAGGTCTGGAACGAACCCAACCTGAAGTTCTTCTGGGCCGGAACCCAGAGCGACTATTTTGAACTGTACCGTCATACCGCCATGACGCTGAAGAGCGTCGACAATCGTCTGCGCGTCGGAGGGCCTTCTACGGCGATTGCTGCCTGGGTAGGTGATCTTCTCGAATTCTGTGCCAAGGAAAAGGTGCCCATCGATTTTGCATCAACACACATTTATCCGGACGATACGCAAAATCTTGTGTTTGGGAAGGATGAACACTACGCGTTTGAAGAGGTAATACCCCGAGCCTTGGAGAAGGTTAAAGGGCAGATCAAAGCATCTCAGTACCCGTTGCTCCCTCTCTACATCACCGAATGGAGTTCACAGAATCCAGCATTCATTGCGCATACGGTGAAGAGCACGATTGGACTCGCCGATATACTCTCGTATTGGACTTTCGATAATGTGTTCGAGGAATTGGGCATTCCCAGAACCTTCCTGAACAAAAACTTCGGACTCATCGGCTTGAGAGGCGTTCCGCGGACATCATTCCATACCTTCGCCCTTCTGCATCAGTTGGGCGACGTACGACTGGAGACCGATGTCGGGCCGGTCCTCGCAACCCGCCGGAAAGATGGCTCACTGGCAGTCCTGCTTTGGAATCTCATACCGCAGGATCCGAAGCAGCGTACTTCCATGGGAGATCCCCTCGTGCAAACTGGAGGCACGTTCGCCATCCAGGGAGAGCCAGAGAAATTTACGTTGCAAGTGCAAGGCGATCACAGGCGGGGGCGCATAAACATTAGTCGCGTTGATAACGAGCACGGAGATTTCAACCATGCCTATCAGAAGATGGGCAGCCCGGTATACCCAACCGCACAGCAGATTGCGGAATTGAAACGCGCGAGTGCTTTGCCACAACCGGAGGTCGTGTATCTCGACGGAAGTGGCCAAATCACGATTTCTATTCCACCAAACGGCATCGCACTGCTAACCCTTGGCGCTCCGAGAACTTAACAGGGAACTGGTGTCGCCGGTGATTGCTATCGCCGGCGAACCTGCAGATCGCTCGTTTCACCCGTGCTTTAGTGTGCACGCGAATCTGAAGGTTCAGAAGAGATCAGCGAAGAACTTGCGACTGCTCTTTCGCCTGTCTGAGCCAACAGCTCGACAACACGCGCGAGCAACCTAGCTCGTCAACCTGTCAGACGAGATTTGCGTCATCTACCATATCAATGCTCCGTGACGCTAGTCGCCGCACCGCTCCAGTGGATGCGTTCTGTTGGGGCGGGCCCGGTGTAGTAGAATCGCTTGCTCCATGCGACCTGGGAATTCACAACCAGTTCCAGCACTGAACCGTCGATATGCAACCTGAGTTCGAGATCGTCCGACGGATTAGGCGTCAATGGGACTGGTTTCCAATCGACCATGATCTGATCACGATGCAATGGATCGTATTTCAGCCTCATCCAGGGATCCATACTCGCATCTGAGCCTGACAAACTGATCTCGAAGAAGCCGCTGCCTCGCTTTGGCTTCAGGAGAACTTCTCCGCAGCAGATCTCTATGCCCAAGGCGGAAATGGCTCTCAGATTTGCCGCGTCATCATAAGTAAGTGCCAGCCGCGACGGCCGAGTACGCAGGCCATCCACATTCCGGGCGACATCGATACGCAACCCACCATCCGGCGCCAGAGTTAGCACGCGCGGCAGCGCCATCAGTTGTGCCCATCCAACCGATTTGTATTCCGGCAGCAAATGGATGTCAGGGTCCTGCTCGGATGCAGGGGCGATCAGCCGTGAGGCAACCGTGCGCAGCAAGAGATCCTGATCAATTGCAACGCGCGCTCTCCAGAGCGCGCCCTAAGGCCTCGCTGTTTTCTCTTCACAGTTGATTAACATGTAAGTCGCCTTCTGGACGAGTGGCCCTTGGTCCGATTGCTCCCGATAGGCCAAAGCGCCATTGAGATAAGACTCTTGCAATCCAATTTTAGAAAGCTTTGCGTCGTCCTAGGGTCTTCCGGTCTTCCATCATCTGAGGAACGATTGATCCGTTCTATCCACGACCAGGTTTCCAGAAGCGGGTTTGGCCAGCCCAATTATGAGGGGCCGACCGAGTGATCAACCTCGGCGAACAACTTCGCCAAATTCTTCGCCAAATTGCGTGCCGAAAGCACTCCGAAAACGACCTCGGATTCCTTCGTACTCCGTTGAAAACATAAGTACTCCAACGATCACGACTGCTCTGTTAACCGAAGGGTTGTAGGTTCGAGTCCTACCTGAGGAGCCAAAAAATCAATAATTTACAGCAAATAAGAGCAGCCGGAAGTTTGCCAAGTTTCCAGATTGTGCTCATTTTCGTGCCCACGCTCCTTCAAAATCGACGCCATGTCCATAGCCATCCTGCACAATTGTTTCTCTCCTCAGTGAATCGATTCGAAACGCTTCCGAATCTCGGTTGACCGCCGATTTGTGCGAGTTCTCCTCTCCACATCTCCTGCTTCAATTTCCACCGGCGCGAACCGCTTCGGCGTTCGCGGTTACCGAGAGACAGGAGTGTGCCATGGCAGTTTTCAAAAGAGGAGGAGTGTGGTGGTACAAGTTTTACTTCGCGGCCAGTTCATTCGGGAATCGGCAAAGTCAACTTCGAAGACAGTGGCCAGGGACGCCGAGAACCAAAGGCGGCGTGAGCTCGAGCGAAGCGATCACGACCTTTCTCAGAAACGAGAGAATCGCATCCGCCGGTTGCGGGATATAGGGGACGAATATCTGGCGGATTACAGATTGCATTTGGGGGATCACTTTCGCCGAATATGCGATCGGCAATGTGGTGAGCCTCTCGGAGACAAACTTCTGGACGAAATCGATGCGAGTGGAATCTTGACCTACCAAAGCGCGCGTCTCAAGGATTCGGCTTCGGCGACGTCCATCAACGAGGAGGTTCGGTTCCTCTTGACCATGATGGGTGAACCCGGCGACGTGATTCGAGCCCGACTTCGCAAGAAGAGGAAACTCAAGCTGCTCACGCGTCGCAACATCGGGAAGGCGTATGAGCCTGAGGAAACACGCAGGATGGGGCAACTCTCGGGCACGTCGCTCTCTCTTAGCGCTCCATGGCCAGGCATTTGCCAGCCCTGCACGGGAACATTGCCGGTGCTCGCGCTTGACCACAACGGAATTCCACTGTCGCCATGCTACATCGGCGATGTAGGCGTGCACGTCCTGCACAGCCGCGAGAGAAATTCACCGGAACAAATTCGTTCGAGCGAGGTCGATGATTTCGTCTCCGCGGCCATTCAGAATGGCTCTGATCATATAGAGGTTGAAATCGACGATCTGGTCCAATTTGAGAGAAGGCGGCATCGCCAACTCTTGCCTGTTCACCGCAATGTCAACCAGAGCGGGGCCATCATGCCCCATTGCCTGCTCAAGAGCCGGACGGACCTCTTCTGGATCGTCAACATGCAGAGCGAACAATCCCGCTCCTTGCGCAATCTTCGCGAAATCGGGATTGACCAGATCTGTTCCATGTTTCAGGAAACCTGTCGCCTTCATCTCGAGTTCAACAAACCCAAGAGATCCATTGTTGAATACAACGATTTTCACAGGCAGTTTCAGCTGCCGCAATGAGAGTAGATCCCCCATCAACATGGAGAAACCGCCGTCACCGGAGAGCGTTACAACCTGACGCCCAGGATGCGAGAGCTGCGCTCCGATGGCCTGGGGCAATGCGCTTGCCATCGATCCGTGGTTGAAGGAGCCTAGCAAACGCCGACGACCATTCATAGTCAGGTAACGCGCCGCCCAAATTGTCGGAGTCCCGACATCCACGGTGAATATGGCATCTCCTTGGGCGACTTCATTAAGGACTTTGGCGACGTACTGGGGATGAATGGGGCGTTGGCCGGGCTTTCCCGTTGCCAGATCGTCCAGTCCTTTGCGCGCTTCGCGGTAGTGGTTAAGACAGACATCGAGATAGGATCGGTCTGTGTTCTGCACGAGGCGTGGAAGCAATGCGGAGATGGTCTCCGCGGTGCCTCCTACAACACCGAGGTCAAGGTGGCTACGTCGTCCAAGTTGCTCCTCGCGGATGTCGACCTGCAGAATGCGGGCGTTCTTGGGATAGAACTGCTGGTAGGGAAAATCCGTTCCCAACATCAGCAGAGCATCGCAATTCATCATGGCGTGGTAGCCCGAGGAGAACCCCAGAAGGCCGGTCATGCCGACGTCATAGGGATTGTCGTACTCAACAAACTCTTTCCCCCGCATGGCATGCACAATGGGTGCCTGGAGCTTCGCGGCAAGCTGGATCAGCTCATCATGAGCCCCGACACAACCTGCGCCCGCCAGAATTGTGACTCGAGCCGCTCCATTGAGTTCGGCCGCAAGCTGCTCCAACTCTTCTGGGCGGGGGACAATGTGCGGCTGAGCATAGGTGAAGTTGACGCGGCGATCCTCATTATCCGCATTCAATAATGCGATATCTCCAGGCAGTACCACCACGGCTACTCCGCGCTTCGACAGAGCCGTCTGGATCGCGATCTCGAGGGTGCGCGGCATCTGGGCAGGGCTTGAGACCAGCTCGCAGAAATGGCTGCATTCTTTAAAGAGATGTTCAGGATGTGTTTCCTGGAAGTAACCGCTGCCGATTTCCCGCGATGGAATTTGAGCGGCAATGGCCAGGACAGGGACTCGGCTTCGATGGGCGTCATAGAGGCCATTGATGAGGTGAAGGTTGCCCGGTCCACAGCTACCGGCGCAGACCGCAAGCTTTCCTGTTAATGCAGCTTCCGCTCCTGCCGCAAAGGCTGCTGTCTCCTCGTGCCGCACGCCCGCCCACTCGATTTCATTACGCCTTCGCACAGAATCCGTGATGCCATTGAGGGAATCGCCTGCAATGCCATAGATGCGCTCCACGCTTGCCGCAGCAAGAACCTCTACAAAGAGCTCTGCGATTTTCTTTGCCACTCCTGACCCCCTCTCGGATTTCAGATTTGTCGAATGGATACTGCAATGACAATGCCCGCTTGCCTCGTCCAACCAGGCATAAAGAGTTGCTCTGTCCTGTAGATGCAGAGTAGGCGCATGCACGTTGTCAGTCCCGAAGGGAAGCAGTGATGGTCACAATTTCACGTTGAGCCGGACCCAGAAAGTTGGTCTGGCCGGCATTACCAACTGCCAAGCAATTGGTTAGAGAAGACGATCCGAGGCAAATCCAAATCGCAGAAGTTGGCGGAAAGATAATCGCAAAATTCTTCGATACTGCTGTTTAGCAGGGTATTTCTCTCACTGAAAGATTTCGCTATGACCCCTTCAAATTCTGCCATTTCGGCCGGATAAAAAAGGTCTTTTGGCATTCCTCAGGCAAGCCGATCGCCGGCGGTCTTCATGCTGTATCCGGTGCAGGATTCCACCTCCCGGCGGAATGACGCACGGCCCAGCGTTTCGATTAGCGTTTGAATCGGAGGCAAATTCAGGTGTGCACGGCGGATGACAAGATGGTAGGGCTTCCGTGCCAGAGAAATAAAGCCCAAACCCAGTGCTCCTGCGACAGCCTGAGTGCTGATGCAGCAGTCCGCGTCGCCACTCCGTATGAGGCGCGCTGACGGAAGATGTCCTTCGGTGACGCGATTGTAGCCCTTCACCTCACTCGTGGAAATCCTGGCCTCGCGCAGCAAGTCATCCAGCAACCGGCGGCAACCTGCTCCCGGCTCGCGGTTGGTAAACCGTACATCTTTGCGCGCAAGATCGGCAATGCCGGATATTCGCTTAGGGTTGCCATGGGACGTAACGAGTCCTTCATCCCAAACGGCATACGAAATGACGGCCACCGCGTTTCGGCCAAACAGCTTGGTGATGGGCTTCAGATCAGTTTTGCCAGTAGCCTTGTCGACTAGATGCGAGCCGGCAAGATGAGCCAAGCCGTCATGAAGAAGTTCGAGCGACCGCGAACTGTTTTCGTAAGCGATCACGAGTTCGCAATCCTGCGACTGAAGTGATTGTGCAAGGATGGATACGCTCGGATCGCAACCTGCGATCAAGATACGCGACGGTCTTTTCCACTTTTCTCCAAAAACTCGGACTTTCGCGCTTGTATTGCGCTCTCTTCCTCGAACGAATTCAAGGAGTGTGGCATCGGCGAGGGGCAGACCCCGGCCCCCGGGCTCGGGCGCGACGGCCACAATGTGACCGTTCACGACGCAGAGTTGCAGGAGTTGTCCCGGAGCCATCGACTCGGTATTGCCCAAGAGAGTTGCTTCGATGATTTCCTCCGGTGCCTGGGATTCCGGGTCGATCTGAAATATCTCCTCGACCGTGGTGTCAAGGGCGCGAGCCAGCTTCAAACTGACCGCTGTATTCGGGACATAGGTGCCTGCCTCAATGGCATAAACGGTCTGCCGGCTGACGCCGACTTGGGCGGCCAATTGCGCTGCTCCGAGCCCTCTGCTGGTTCTCAATTCCACTAGATTCGTTCGCACATCCATAGCCTTCACTGGCTACTCCTCAAGGACATCCTATGTATTGCATACACGACACATGGTGCCGATACGATAACTAGGCCATTGAGTGACTGAGTATCGATAGTCCTGCGCGTCGGCAAAATTGGGCGACTGTATTGCATACACGACTATGTCTTGCGTACAATACAGGAAAGATTTTACACGACTGTCGGTACCTTGAAATGGCGAGGAGTCCCGGCGCGGTTCGTAAACGGTCTCCTCGGCTGCCAAACGCACTCTTCCCCAGACTGAATTGTCAACGGCGACGGACTCTCGCGTCATTCAATTCGGCGAAAGAATCAGCTATGAAGCCATGAGGCGGCAATGAAATCGAAAGTTAACTCAGACGCGGTTTACCGTTGCTTCTTTGCGCTCTCCGCCCTCTGCGTTCTCATGGGCACCCCTTTGGGTTGCCACACCCAGAGTCAAACCATTCTCACGGTCTCAGCGGCGGCTAGCCTTAAGGACGCCATGTCGGAGATCGAGGCCGCGTATAAGAAAGACCACGCAAATGCAGATTTTCGCGACAACTTCGGCTCATCCGGAATTCTCGCCAGAGAGATTGAAAACGGTGCTCCCGTGGACGCATTCCTGTCTGCTGCATCCCGGCCCATGGACGACTTGGAGGCAAAGGGCCTCATCGCAATGGGTACACGGCGAGATCTGCTGCGCAACTCGCTGGTGTTGATTGCTCCGCGCGATTCCCAACTGCGGGGATTTGAAGGACTCACTGACAAGGCCGTCCGGACGATCGCTTTGGGAGATCCGGCGAGCGTTCCTGCTGGCCAATACGGGAGGCAGACGCTTGTGGCTCAGCACCTGTTGGAAAGGCTCAACACGAAAATTGTGTTGGCCAAAGATGCGCGCCAAGTCCTTGCGTATGTCGAAACTGGCGACGCCGATGCCGGCATAGTCTATGCCACGGACTCCCAGGCGTCAGGCCGGGTTCGAGTTGTAGCGGTCGCGCCGGAGTCTTCGCACGACCCCATCGTCTATCCAGCCGCCGTGGTAAAGGCGAGCCGTAATGAAGAGGCCGCGCGCAAGTTTATCGAGTATCTCAGCAGCCCCGTTGCGAAGGCTATCTTCATCAAGCACGGATTTAGAATGGCTTCATTGTGAATCCATCCATTGACCCGTCGCCGCTTATTATTTCGCTGGCTACTACTTGCGCAGCAACGGTAGCCACCTTCTTGATTGGGATGTTGGCGGCAAGACTCATGTACGACACGCGGGGCAGTCTGCGAGCTTGGATTGATGGCATCTTGACGCTTCCCCTGGTTCTTCCGCCCACCGTGGTGGGGTTCTTCCTCTTGCTGATCTTCGGACGCAGGAGTTTCATTGGTCATGCGTTGGAGCAGGTTGGAATTACTATCGTGTTTTCGTGGCCTGCGACCGTGATTGCCGCGACGGTCGTAGCATTCCCGCTGATGTATCGCACGACCCTGGGTGCATTTGAACAAGTGAATCCAACTCTGTTGCAGGCGGCGCGTACGTTGGGGGCTACGGAATGGGTTGTCTTCCGCAGAGTGCTCCTGCCACTTGCCGCACCAGGCATCCTTGCTGGAACCGTTCTTGCATTTGCGCGCGCACTTGGAGAATTCGGCGCGACGCTCATGCTGGCCGGCAATATACCGGGCCGCACGCAGACAATGCCGATCGCAATCTTCTCCGCTGCGGAGAGCGGCGACATGCGAGTTGCCTCTTTGTGGGTAAGTCTCATCATCGTTCTGTCCTTGGCGATTATTCGTCTGTTGAATCGGCAGAGTGGACTTCGGAGATTGTCACGGAAACGGGTTGAGTTGCCAACTGAATCCCCCTCAGCGCCGCCGCTGATTCCGGCTCGATCAGATGATCGAAACTCTCAGCCGGCAATGCTCGAGATTGACATTTATAAGGCGCTTGAGAACTTTGATATGCAGGTGGTCCTTCGAACTGGACGCGGCGCGGTAGGGTTGCTCGGACCGTCCGGTGCAGGGAAGTCAATGACTCTGCGCACGATTGCAGGAGTCGCGGAGCCGGATCGAGGACGGATTGTGCTCAATGGCCGGGTTCTATTCGACAGCACCACAGGACAGAATATCCCTGCCGCGGCAAGGAGAATCGGCGTTGTCTTCCAGGATTACGCGCTGTTTCCGCATCTTACAGTGGCAGAGAATGTTGGATTTGGTTTGCGAGTGTTGCGGGAATCAGAAAGGCGCGCGCGTGTCGATAGGCAGCTGGAACTCCTGCATATCTCCGAGTTGGCCAATCGCTATCCAAAACAGATTTCAGGTGGCCAGCGACAGCGAGTAGCCATTGCGCGCTGCATGGCCATCGAGCCGGATGCGCTGCTGCTCGATGAACCATTCGCGGCGCTTGATCCGCATTTGCGACGGCAAATGGAAGAACAGCTTCGCGTGACGCTGGCGGACTTTGACGGCGCGGTTGTCTTCGTGACCCATGACATGGAAGAGGCATTCCGCTTTTGCACCGATCTGCTGGTTTTGGACATGGGCCAGATCATCGCGCGCGGGCCAAAACATGAACTCTTTGAGCGTCCGCGCTCAGTGGCGGCGGCGCGGCTCACTGGATGCAAGAACATCGTGGCCGCGCGCTGCGTGACTTCCGGCCTGATCGCCGTTGAGATGTGGAATTGCCAGCTGAAGTCGGCGTCGGAAGTTACACAGGCATTGACGCATATTGGCTTTCGCTCGCATCAGATAGTGATTCAACATACAGCCGAAGGCGAAAACACGTATCCGTGCTGGCTGGTCTCCGTAAGTGAAGCGCCGCATGAGATGACGCTCTATCTACGGTTGCATACAGCTCCACTTGCCGACGACTTGCCCCATTTGCAGGCGGACATAACCAAAGATGCCTGGAGAGCGCTGAGCACACAACCGCAGCCGTGGCATTTGAGACTCGATCCCGCGCGCCTGCTACTGCTTGAGGGCTGAGGTGTCGTCTTCCTGATCCACTTTGCGGATACGATTTCGCGAATGCGGCAGCGCCCCGTCGCAGTGACGGCGGATCGCGATGAGTTCCGCCACGATGGCGATGGCAATCTCCTCCGGCGTTGCCGCGGCGATTTCAAGGCCGATTGGAGCGAAGACGCGCTTGAAACTCTCCGGCGAAACGCCTTGCGCTTCCAATTGCTCATAGACGGCCAGCACTTTGCGCCCTGAACCGATCATGCCAATATAGTGCGCGGGCGTATCGAGTGCCCATCGAAGAACGCGCATGTCATGTCGATGCCCGCGCGTAACAATGACAATGTAGGAGCTGTCGCTTGGTGCTAGTCCGGACATGATTTCATCCATTTCGCCTGCAAGAATCTCGCGGGCTTCGGGAAAACGCTCGCGGTTGGCATAGAGCTCGCGATCGTCGGCAACGATCGTCTCAAATCCGGCGAGTGTGGCTACCTTGTTTACGTTCAACCCGATGTGGCCGCCGCCGAATATATACAGAGCGGGGGAAGGAATCACAGGCTCAATGAAGACCTGGAGCGAACCGCCGCACACCAGGCCGGTGTCGTCGTCCGGTCTCTGGTCCAGGTTGAAGTTGAAAGTCTTAGGCTTCTCGTCTCGCATCACTTCCATTGCCCCCTTGCGAACATCGGACTCCACGCAACCGCCACCGACAGTCCCTAAAATCGAGCCGTCTTCGCGGACAAGCATTTTTGCGGCCATCACCGAAGGGATCGAGCCGCGAACGTTGACGATGGTAGCCAGAGCCGCGCGCTTTCCTTCGCGCTTCAATTTAATGATTTCTTCAAAGATATCCACGCCATTACCTCTCTTTTCAAAATGGCAATCGCGACATTCAAAAGTTTCGCGATCCCAAAAACAGTTGACTTATCTGTTCACCGTCTCCGGTGTTGTTGAGAAAAACTGGGCGGCTCGCCGCAACCGCTGTACGGCGTCAGGCAGCACATAAATCAAATGCTCAATATCTTCCGTAGTATTCAGCTTTCCCAGACTGAAGCGCAGACTGGATCGGGATTGCTCGCCTGTAAGGCCCATGGCCATGAGTACGCTCGACGGGTCGGTCTCTCCCGCGGTGCAAGCCGCTCCTCGCGAGGCGGCGACACCCAGCTCATCAAGGGCGAGAACGAGAGCATCTCCGCCAACATGCTCGAAGAGGATGTTCGAGGTGTTTGGTACGCGGGGCACGTCTTTTCCGTTGATTCGCGTTTCAGGCACGAGGTTCACGATGGCGGCTTCAAGTCGGTTGCGCAATGCGCCCATTCGTTCGACCGAACCATCGCTTATCCCGGCACGAGCAATTTCACTGGCTCTCCCTAGTCCGACGATGCTGGCAACATTTTCTGTCCCGGGACGCCGGCTCTTTTCCTGATGTCCGCCATGCATTTGGGGCCGCAAGGGCGTCCCGCGGCGAACAAAGAGCGCACCTACGCCTTGCGGGCCGTGGATCTTATGCGCGGAGATGGTAAGCAGGTCGCAGCCGATGTGTTTTACGGAGATCGGAACCTTGCCCGCCGCCTGCACAGCGTCTGTGTGGAACCATACGTCGGCTTTAGCCGCGATTTTACCGATCTCCTCTACTGGCTGTACAACGCCTGTTTCATTGTTTGCCATCATGATGGAGATCAGTCGCGTATTTTTGCGCAACTCTCGCCGCACGCTGTCTGGCTCAACCTGTCCGTTGGAGTTGACGCCGATTTTGGTGACCTCGCATCCAAGACTCTCCAGCCATGCGCATGTACTGAGGATCGCACTGTGCTCAATAGCCGAGACGATGATGTGATCGCCGGGACTCATCATACCCTTGAGCGCCAAGTTGTCCCCCTCTGTGCCGCCGCTGGTAAAGACCACTTCGGTAGGGAGGCAGTCGAGCAGACTGGCGACCCGCTCACGAGCATTCTTGAGATGAGCGAGGGCGCGCCGGCCGCTCCCGTGGATGGAGGACGGATTGCCAAAGGATTCTGTGAAACAGGGGAGCATCTCGTCCAGAACTTCCGGCAGAACCGGGGTCGTACTGTTGTTATCGAGATATGAATTGACCATCCCGGTTAACCTCCTCATCTCCGTGCGCCTCGCAGGTTCTGCGTCGCTGCGATCTGCTCTACCGGCCTCGCGGACAGCGGTGTGTAATTCAGCAATCGCAGCCGTGTCCGCTCACCTGTAAAGTCGATGATGTTCAGGCATCCGTAGTCCTGGCCGATGCTATGAAGGTTTGCGATAGGAATACCGAGAATGTCGCAGAGGATCAGGCGGTTGACGCCGGCGTGACCTACCACGAGGACATTCCCTTGCGCGCTGTCCATGATTCCGCGCATCGCATCCATCACCCGCGCGCGGCAATCCGCAAAACTTTCTCCGCCAGGCGGACGCCAATTCTCCATATCCCGGCCACGTGCCGCGAACTCCTCGGGAAACTGTTGTTCAATCTGGCGAAATGTAAATCCCTCCCATTCGCCGAGGTAAATCTCACGGAGGGCGGGAATCGTTTCAATTGATTTGATACGGCGGCCCGCGACGATTCTGCCAGTTCGCTGCGCGCGCGACAGGTCGCTTGAAAATACGTGATTGAAGTGCACTGGTTCAAGCCATTTGCGCAAAGCCCAAGCCTGTTCCACACCCTCTTCACTTAACGGAGCTTCGATCTGGCCGATGTAGGCCTTGTCGGCGACGCGAATAATTGCTCCGTGGCGAACAAGATAGAGGGTGGTTGCACTCATCGCGATGCATGCACCTCGATCTTTCGTTTGGCTCCGGTCGCAGGAAAAGCTTCATCAGCGAAGATCACGTCGATTTCCAATTCACCCATTGCGCAATTTTGAGCAATCGATGGAATCTCCAGCAATGCGCGACGCACCGCTGCAATCAAGGGGGACGCACCAACGCCAGGAGCGAAGACCGTCACCCGCATACGGAATGGGGAGTCGAGGATGACCGACGCGGTAAAGTCCAAAAGTTGGGGAATCGCAAAGAGGGCCTCGTCCAGTGCGGAAATGCTGATGCTGCCGTGGACCTTAAGCGGAACAAATCCGTCGATCCTGTTTTGTACGCGTTCAAGACGCCTGATGATTGATCCGCATCCGCACGGGCCGGGTAAGAACCGCGAGAGATCACCTGTGCGAAAACGGATTAGCGGCATACCGGTATGGTGCAAGGTGGTGAAAACAACCTCGCCCATCTCTCCATCGGGCAGACTCTCACCGGTTTCAGGAGAAATAACCTCGAAGTAGAGATCGGTTTCACGCAGATGGTATCCCATGTGCGCCTCGCAATCCACGCCGCCGGCCAATCCCATTTCGGTCGAGCCATAATGCTCAAAGACCTCAACGCCGGATCTTTGGCGAAGCACATCCACAATGCTTTCCGGCACATGGTCGCTGCACAGAACAATGGAGCGAAGACGGTGAAATACCCTATCGGCAAGGGCGCTGTCGCGTCGGGCGAGCGCGAGTACCTGGACCGGGAGACCGATGATGCTCGTCGCTCTCTCCTGCTCCATGTGCTCGAGGGTTTCGGCGGTATCGATGGAAAATCCATGCGGGATCGGGATGACGCCGGCGCGGGAGATGCCCTTGGCGAGTTGATAACCAACGCTGCCTTCGCGCTCGCCGGGAAGTGCAATCAGCATCCGGTCTCCGCGCGAGGCCATGGCGGCGACGCCATGCCCAAAGAAATCCACTGCCAGTTCCTGGTCTTCCGCGGTGAAGAAGATGCGCTTTGGCGGGCCGCTGGTGCCGCTTGAGTTTAGTGTCACGATGCGACTGATTTCATCCTGTGACACACAGAGGAATTCGTGCCCGCGCGAGACAACGTCTTCTGGGCTCGTCAGTGGAAGCAGCGACATCTCGTGCAGTGAGCAGGGCAGGTCGCTGCGAAGATCCTGAAAGTGTTGCGCATAAAATGTGCTGTGATTACGCGCCCATTGAATGGTTTCCTCCAACGCCTTCAATTGGTATTGCGCTATGTTTTCGCGAGTGAGCGCCGGCGCTGAGACGGCGAGCCGTCCCGCGATCCAACTCTCCAGCGGAGTCCTCTCGATGCCAACGGTAGTCGCGCTCATGAGATTGCTCCATCGCCCGCGCAGACAGCGGCTTGGGGGCGATACAGGGTCATTCCGTCGAGCCCCGTGAGATTGTATGCGCACAAGGGCACCAACTTCTGGTCCGGACTCAATATGTGGAGGAAGCAGTCGCGAAGTCGTTCCAGGTCGAGGTTCCAGGCGTCCTGGAATGCCATCCCGGAGATGCAAAACGATTGCTTCTCTTCCGCGAGAAAGGTATCCATGCTTGACACGTCGATACCGTTCAGTGTGCCTGTTGAAGAAGGAGGATTGTCAGCCGGGTAACTCCAATGCTGCGCAACAAAGCGCTGAGCGCGGCGAGCGCCTTCGCCATGTTCGTTGCCGCTGGCTCCCAGTTTCACGAGATTCGACGCGGGCGCTGGGCCGCAACACGAAGTGGCTGCCGGGCGGCCCGTTGCAGCTATCCTCCCGCCGGGATAGAGCCAGAACTTGCCGTGGAATGAGCAGTAAGGATTCTCGCCGGATGCCGGATAGAAATTGGCGGCGGTGAACTGTCCCTTCGTTTGCTCTTCGATAAGCTTGATCACCTCAGGAATCGTGATGCGGTCGACGTCGCGCGGCGTAGTGGGATAGCGTCCAAAGTAACTGATCGGCTGAAAATGAACTGCGCGGACCACGGGAGTAAGGCTGATTGCAGTGCGCAGAATCTCGCCAATCTCCGTGGTATTCACATCTGGAATCAATGTTGGCACCAGTACCACGCCCAGTTCGTGCCTACCGCAATTCTCGATCGCGGTCATCTTGGTTTCCAGCAGTTTTCGGCCGCGAATCCTTTCATAGACTTCATTGCTAGTTCCGTCGAATTGCAGGAACACGCAAGTGAGTCCGGCATCCTTCAACTCGGCCGCGTAATCTTCATCGAGTGCCAGCCGCACGCCATTGGTGTTGAGCTGTATGTAGCTGAAGCCTAGAGCGCTTATTCTACGGATCATTTCCGGCAGATCGTGGCGCACGGTAGGCTCTCCACCGGAGAGATGAATGTTGAAGGGACCGCCCGCGACCAGCTGTGTGCGGCACCAACTCTCAATCTCTTCAAGAGAAGGGTCGGGTGCGGCCGAGGCGGATGCCGATGCAAAGCAGACCGGGCAGGTCAGGTTGCAGCGCTGCGTTACGTCGAGCACAACACAACAGGTGTGCTGGCGATGGTCCGGGCAAAGGCCGCAATCGAACGGACATCCCTTGGAGACGCTAGAGCTGCATATAGTAGGGCGTGACGGTGAGCGGTGGCCGTCCGCCCAGGACCTGTAGGACGAAAGCCCTCGCCAGACGACGGTCTTGAAGACGCCATGCTCTGAACAGGTCTTGCGCAGAAAAACGACGTCACCTTCGGCGACTCGCTCTGCCGCGATGCGCTGCAGGCAAACGGGGCACACACTCTCGGTGGGACCCAAGTTGCAACCTTCTTCGACTTTGGCGTTAATGGTCATGCCCTCACAACCTTGTGAGCAATTGAAGTACCAGGTCCAGAACGGAGCGATCTGACATCTTCATACAGAACCGAGGAAAGCGACCTGCCCAACCGCATCTCTGTGGCGAATGCCACCTCCTGGGCTATCATCTTCCGCCGTAGCGCGGATTGAAGAGCAGGTGAGTCATTGCGGAATCGGAGCAGCGCAGAACGAAAGCGCTCGTCGAGCGTGACCAGAACTTCGCCGAGAACAAGCTTGTCCGCGAGATAAACGATGGCGCTCTCATCGATTCGGAAAGTCGAAAAATCGAGATCGGTGTGTGTGCCCACGATGTCAGCTATCCGCGCGAAGCCCATGGCGCGCAGGATGGATGCGCCCACGACCGCGTGGTCCGGTTGTCCCTTAGCCAGATCGTGGAGCAGCGCTCCTGCCTGCACAACCTCCAAGTTCAGTTCGAGGCCGATGAGCGATAGCGCGGACGCCATCCGAATCGCTACTTCGGCAACCTTGCGCGAGTGGCGCACGACTAATTGCTGCGCATGCCGGGCGGCGAGGATTGCCTCACACTCGGCGGCGGTGGGAACATCACGCCGTGTCGCGAAGGAGCGGAGGGCGCTATAGTCCGCGGGCGTGTCCATATCCAGATGGATGGCCTCATCCGCAACAGGCAATTCGATGGCGTCGCTCTCGTGGCGCGCAAGCAGGGAAGAGAGTGGCCCCGATGAACCGTCCTGCGCCGCCTCGGAGAGCACGTCCCTCGCAATCAGCGGAGGGTGCCCGCGATACCCCGCAAAGATCGGATAAACAATGCCGTGACGGCGCTCGGCATAGGCTGCGGCCAACTGACGAACGGTGGCGGAACGTATCAATGGAATGTCGGCGGGCAGCACAAAAGCCGCCTCCTCCCATGCTGACAATGCACGGCTGCCGGCCACGATCGAGGAATACATGCCTTGGTCGAAGTACGGATTGATTACGCAACGTGCCCCACATCTTTCGGCTAAAGGTCGTAGCTCATCCGCGCGATGACCCAAGACTGCAATCACCTCGGCAACACCGGCCTCGCGAAATAGGCTGATGCTACACTCGAAGGCGGTGACGCCACCCAGCGGGAGAAGAGGCTTGAACTCGCCCATGCGCGACGAGAAACCAGCGGCCAGAACGATGGCAGCGAGTCCTCGTGCGCCGGCCTCAGGCGGAACGGGTTGGATTGCTGAACTCATAGTTGTTTTCGGCCAGTAACTCCTTCACCTTTCCCAGACTCTCAATCACAATCGTTGGGCAACGCGCCATTTTGTTGCGCATGTCGTCCTGAACAATCTCGGCGCAGTCGGTGCCACCATAGCGAGGCTTGTACTCAGCCTCGAACCAATCGACGAACTGGATGAGCATGCCCTGAAGGCGCTCGTCGCCGTCGTCTTGTGGGGAATCCTTGCCGGCATAGAGCGCGAGCACGCAGCACCCAGCGGTCAATGCGCCGCACGTCTTGCCGCAACCCATGCCGCCAAGCAGCCCGGACATGGCTCGCATCAAATCGGGATTCTTGTTGCCCTGCGCCTCCATGGCCCTAAGCATCAGAATCTGGCTGCACTGAAAACCCTGCATCGCCAGCTCCATTACACGAAACGTATCATCGTTCATGGTTCCATCCACCTTCCTGCGACGAGCGCCGGCTGCGAGTGGCGATCAGCAAAAAATAGCCGGTACGCGCTGCCCGCATCGCTGCCTGAACCTCTACCGCCAAACAGTCCGCCTCGCAATTCCAGAGTCCTGCGAGGGAGCCGTGCTCCAAAATGTAACGTGCCGCACATTCGCGCAAAGCAACCGAGTGATCTTCGAGGGCATCTACGGTGAACCCCGCCCTGACGAGTCGCGCTTCCAATTCTTCGCGAACAAGCATGCCTGCCACGCAGGAGCGATTCAGCGCCCGCACTTGCGCGATTGTCTCTGGCTGGCGTGCGTAGAGGTCGGAGATCATCAGTCTGCCTCTGTCCTTCAGCACGCGGGCGCACTCCGCCAGAGCACGATCTTGGTCCTGCATGAGCGAAAGGCTGCACTCGGCGAGCACTCCATCCATTGAGCAGGTGGGAAACGGCAAATCTTCGGCTTTTGCGACGATATGCGTGTAGGGTTCAATGGCTCGTCTCGCAGTCCTGTCGTTGCTGGCCTCACAATCGACGCCAATTGCATCGATTCCCAAGGTGCATAAATAGCGAACGCTATCCCCTGCGCCGCAGCCGACATCGAGGACGGTAGTGCCAGCTCCCAAACTAGCAAGAGCGACGGCGCGCGCTGTCAACTGCAGACCGCCGGGTCGAAACAGGCGTTCATCCCCGTGGGCCAGCCTGCCGGAGGTGTAAGCGGATTGTTCCGGTGCGCCACACATTGAACTCATTTGTCCTCCAGCGCTTGCTCCACCTGCAGCATCTTGCCAGTGGCCAGCGATTCAGGAACAAGGATCTTCCCGCAACCGGGACACTTCCACAATTCGAGGGGAAACTCGCTCCCCAAATAGGCGGCGGTCACTTTCCCCAATACCAGCGGTACTTTGCACTTGCCGCAGAGGAGTGGAGATTCCGGTGTTTGTCCAGCTGCTGGACTCATCTCAGCGCACCTCCATTCGGTGTGAATAGGCGTTGTGCACCATGAATGCGTCTTCGTGTGCCGAGTACTCAACCCAATACGTGACGCACGCGGAGCAGAACGATGCCAGAGATCGCCCTGTGAGCGGGTTCTCAATCTTGTCGGCGGTCCGCTCCGCATATTCGATGGTCCGGCGCACGTCTTCGACCAGAATCATGCGCTTCTCAAGGAGCGCCTTCAATTCCTCGGAGATATGCAGGTTGATGGATGGTTGCATGGAGTCCTCCTGTTCGCCCCAGACCTCGCTTAGGAGCCGGGTTTTGAGACGCGCGCGCCCTTCCTGACGCTGCGAGAATCCGGGATCCGGCCGCGCAGCTGGGTCCCCGGTCCCGCCTGCAAAGACAAGGTCGAGAATATGGAGGGCGCGCTTGCCTTGATGCGCGAACCGGTCGCGGCACATGGCGCAATAGGTGACGAAATCTACGTTTGTTTGCTTGGCCCGGCGCGTCACTGTCTTTTCGGCGAGCTCTGGATTGGCGAACAACTGGAGGCCCCCATATCCACAGCAGGTCGTCAAACCGGGTTCGTTCAACTCCATCGCCGTGATACCCAACTCATTGAGTAGATTGCGGGCGCTGCCTTCTACTTCGCAAACGCCGCGCGTTGAGCAGGGATCATGAATTGCCAGCGTGCGCGAAGTCGGTTCTGGCGGCGCTTTGGCCAAAAGAATGGGAGCAATGTGCGGCCACAACGGCTCGACCGGTATGTGCGGAAGGTGATCCCTGAGCGTCTTGAAGCACGAAGAGCACGCTGTGATCAGCCGCGGCTGTCCCAGTGAGGACCATGCGGCATCTACCGCGTGTAGAGCTTCCTGAAACTTCTCCTCTTTGCCAGCCCACCGTGCCGGAGCTCCGCAACAATTGAGAATCAAACCAACACCGGCTGGCAGCGTATTGCGCAGATGCTCGTAGCAGGATGAGACGTGGCCGGGAGATGAGGCGGAGAGCTGGCATCCGGGAAGAAACGCCGTTTTGCTCGATTCAAATCCTGGCTGGTGACGAGCCAGGGTAAATGCCTCACTCTGGCTGAAAGCCATATCGCGCAGCGCAAAGGCGTGCGCGGAGGGCGGCATCTTCCCGGTTCTCACCATGCTTTGGCGCGCGTCCAGGCACACATCGGCCATGCTTAAGTCTTCAGGGCATACGGCGGCGCAAAGGCCGCATAACGCGCAGGAGTTGACCATGCAATTAGCCTTGTGCGCGCCCATCACGATGCACTCATTGTTGTAAATCTGGCGGACATAGCGCTTGGGATACGAACCATATTCCTCGAGGTATGAGCACACCT
>WNGL01003094.1_pt1 | contig 45205 bp, 44 predicted proteins | sample 5400591 | NCBI WGS metagenome assembly WNGL01 (sample SAMN13153377, study PRJNA577476) | soil metagenome | isolation source: 80 cm soil or saprolite under Garry oak tree replicate 1 | place: USA:California | collected 2016-06-15 | reverse complement strand
GCGTCCGGGCTCATGGGGCGGCGGTGTTCCACATCCATCCAGCCGACGGACGCGACGTACGCCAGCTTGCCGTGCCGGGCGACTACGGCGAGCAGGCCGGGAAACTGTCCGGAGTCCACAGCGGATTGCAGGGTTGGCGCGATGCGCTCCAGCGCGGCGGCCGAGAGGCCCACATCCTCGGGACGAGCGCGCGGCAGGCCCTGCGGGATGAGGGATTCGGTCAGGAGACAGCACGACACGAGCGTGAACAGGGTGGTGCGCGTCGGGTGAGGAGTCATGGGTCTTGTACGTGAAGGGGGATTGGCCCCGGTGGATTCGAACCACCATTCCCAGATCCAAAGTCTGGTGTCCTGCCGTTGGACGAGGGGCCAGCGACGGCAAGAATCTACATTATGACCCAGTAAGCCGTAGGGGCGCAGCATGCTGTGCCCCTACCCGACGTCTCAGGTCAGGCGTTCCTTGCCGAGTCCAAAGAATTTCCCAAGGCCGACGTTGCGGGCGCACCACAGTTGCGCGCACCGAGTTGGGATTGTACGGTAGGGCCGAACACCACCCGAGGAGGTGGGGCCGTGAGTCAAGCAAACGGCCACAAGCGAAGCGAAACGCTCACTCGCCTCGGCGACTGAGCGCGAAGCCCCCTCACGGTCCCAGCACGACCCCCTGTGTCTGCCCGTGCTTGGTGTCCACGTCGTAGGCACGGTTTCTGGCGCGGCCGTCCGCTACGATCTGCTCCGCCGTGCGCGACGCCGAGTCCCCCGCTTCGCGGCAGCTCGGGGCGCGGACCGCCACCAGCGCCGCGGTCAGGTCGCGCGCGTTACGCTCCGCGATCGCCCGATGCCCGGCTTCGTGCAGCCGCACGTGCTCGAGGTACTTCCGCCACGCCGCGACGACCTCGGGAGCGGCGCCCCGCGGCGCGGCCCAGCGGGGCAGGGTGATGGCCACGTCGAGGGTGACCCGCACATCGCGCAGCGCGCACGCGTCGCTACTCGGCACCTCGTGGTACGTCCACTCGAGGTTCCACACCGTGAGCGCGTCGCGCGACTCGCCGCCGTCCTTGGGTCCGAGACGGCGGATCTGGTCGCGCAGGGCGCCCGTGCTCGAGCCGTCGATGTCGTAGTAATGCTCGCGGACCGTGATCGTGGGCCGCACCGCCTCCGGCGCGGCGGCGGGCGCGGGCCCGGCCGCCGGAGTGGGCGGGGGACCAGAGGAGCACGCGAGCCCGAGGGCCGCCGCCGCGAGGATCGCTCGCCGCATGCGCGGGCTACGCGAGCGAGATGTCGTGCTCGATCACCAGATTCAGCGGCAACCCCTGGATCTCGAGCCGGGCGCGCGCCTTCAGGGTCTCCGTACCCTTGAGCTTGCCCGATCGCACGGCCGCGTCGACGCTCTTCTCGATCTCGCGCTGGGCGTCGACGCCGAAGTGCTTCAGGAACTTGCGGACGGAAAGATTGAACGCCTCATCGTTCATGGGGTCACCTTGAAGACTTGATCGTGCTGCCGCGTGCGCTCGGTCACCTGAATCGCGACCTCGTCGCCGACGTTCGCCTGGGTCACTTTCTGGTGATTCACTTCCATCGAGCCGATCGGCGCGGTGAAATCCGTCGTATGTCCGTGGAACCGCAAGCGGTCGCCCACCGCCAGCCCGCCCTCGGTCACGCGCACCACGGCGACGCCCGGCCCCTTGAAGTAGTGCACCACCGTTCCGACCAGCTGCTCCGGCATGCGGGCCCCCCTCCTGACCCTTGAAAAAAGCCGCCCCGCCGCCGGCTAGGGAAGGGGCTCCGGCCCGCTCGCCGGCACGGCCCTGGTGATGGTGCCGACGAGCTGTTGCTGTCGCTCGCCCAGCTGCATCCTGGCATCGTCGCGCAGCCGCTCGCTCGCGTACACCGCGGCCACGGCGCTGCCCGAGCCGCACAGCCGCACCCAATAGGGATGCGTGGCGGCGAGCCGCTCGAACAGCGACCGCAGCGGAGGATGCCGGCCGAACACCGGAATTTCGAAGTCGTTCCCGCCCAACCGTCCGACGCTGCCCCAGGTCGCGAACGCGTCCTGGGCGAGCACGACCGGCCCGTGCACCGGCGGCTCCGGATTGAGCTGGTCCCACCAGTGGTAGGCATCTGGCGTGGCCACGCCCAGCGTCGGCACCGCGAGGAGGACCGGGGCGGGGGGGGGCGGCGTGAGCCGGAACAGCCGCTCGCCGCGACCCCACGCCACGGCCGCGGGCGCGCCGCTCGCGAAGAACGCCACGTCGGCGCCGAGCTGGGCCGCGAAGTGGAGCAGCTCGGGGCGCGGCACGGCGTCGGCCGCCAGCGCGTTCACGGCGTGCAGCGTCGCGGCCGCGTCGCTCGAGCCGCCGCCCAGACCGGCGCGAACGGGGATGCGCTTGGTGAGCTCGATCGCCACGCCGAACCTGTGACCCGTCGCGTCGAGCACGGCGCGCGCCGCGCGGACCGCCAGGTTCTCCTCGGCCGGGCCCAGGTCAGGCCCGTGGACCGTGAGCGCGACGTCCCCCGTTCCCGGAGAGCGTGATACCGTCAACTCGTCGGCGAGCTCGAGCAGCGCGAACGCGGTCTCGATCTGGTGGTAGCCCCCCGCCTCGCGCGCGAGAATGCGGAGGAAAAGATTGACCTTGGCGTGGGCGGAGGTACGCACCCGGTCCGGGGGCGACGCCACGCTCACCCACCCGTCGTCGCCGCGGTGCGGAGCTCGCCGAGGCGCAACCGCAGCCGCGAGAGCGAGTACAGCCCCAGCAGCGTGATCGGCAGGAACGTGCTCGCGTGGTAGGCGACCGCGTAGCTCACCGCGCGCGTCGCGTCGATGCCGTACAGGGCGAGCGTCGCTCGGGTCGCCGCCTCGAACACCCCGATAAACCCCGGCGAGCTCGGCAGCGCCACGCCGAATCCGATGATTCCCTGGAGCAGGAACGCCCCCACGGGGGGGACGGGCAGCCCGAACGCGCGAAAGCACACGGCGAACGCCGCGGCGTTCACCAGCCACTGCACGACCGACCAGAACACGACCGCGAGGAAGCGGCCCGGGTTCTTGAGCACCTCGAGTCCGGCGACCAGTCCATCGGCGATCTGCGTGATCCAGTCCGCGAGGCGCGCGGGCAGGACGGCATGCGTCACGCGACTGAGCAGCGCGAGCCAGGGCGCGGGGCGATGTACCACCAGCACGGCCACCACGAGCACAACGCCGAAAACAGCGGCCGCGGTAGTCGTGATGGCGGAGACCGACGTCCGGCCGATGTCGGCTTGGTGGGGAAAGGCGGACGAGCCGATCGCGACGGCCATCAAGCTTACGAGCATCAATCCGTCTAACACCCGCTCCACGCCCACCGAGGCGAGGGCCGTCGAGAAGCGCACCGGCAACCGGCGCGACGCCACGTACGCCCGGGCGAACTCGCCGGCGCGCACCGGGAGGAGGTTGTTCGCCATGAAGCCGATCGCGGTGGCGTGCCAGAGCGCTCCCAGCGGGTAGGCGCCGCCGCCCGCATCGCGCAGGATGAGCCGCCAGCGCACCGTGCGGATCGGGAACGTGAGGGTCGCGAGCGCGACCGTCGCCAGGATGAGCCCGCGGTTCGCCCGGCGCACGCTTTCCACCAGGTCGCGGGCATTGACGCCGTGCAGCGCCCAGGCCAGCAGCCCGAGCGTGATCCCGAGCCCCACGACCCACGCCCAGCGCGATGCAGCGGCGCGGTTAGGAGCGAGCGGCGCGGTCGGGATTCGGCTCGAGGGCGAGGGCAACGAGGTCGCAGACTTCGTCGACGAGGGCGCGGAGCGAGTCGCCGGTCGCCTGCCGCGCCGCGGCCCGCAGCTCCTGGGCGCGCGCCAGCGCGCGGTCGCCGCGGTACAGCAGGCTGCGGACGTCGACCACCGACGGCTCGGGTCCCGTGGAGGGCGAGACGGGCGGAACGGTCGTCCCCGGGCCGGCGAGCAGCTCGTCCAGCGACGCGGCGCCGATCCCGCCGCCCGACAGCCGCTGATATACGGTCCAGGACCCGACCAGGTCGGCGGTCTCGGGCACCGGCTCGTCGGCGCGCGGCGCCGGCGGTCGGGGAGGAGCGGGTGGAGGAGAGGAAGGGACTGGGCGCGGCAGCGGCGCCGGCGCTCCGGGCTTTACGGCGCGGATCGCTGCCGTGATCACATCGAGCTCCGCCGCGAGCGCCTCTTCGTCGCCGCCGCCCGAGCGCGCCAGCACGTCGCCGGCGCGGCGCAGCTCGGCGGCGATGGCGGCCGGACTCGTGACCGCGACGCCGGAGGCGACGGCCTCGCGGGCGGCGATCGCGAATTGCGCCACCCGATCGGCGAGCGCGCCGCCTCCGGCGTTGGCGAGCGCGCGGAAGGTGGTACCGAGCGTGTGGGCGCGCAGCTCGCGCTGGGTCGCGGACGGCGCCCGTTCCAGCGAGTCGGCCGCCTGGCGCAGGTGATCGCCATGGCTCACGAGCTCCAGCCGGCCCAGGGTCGAAGGGCGGGCGGCGGGAATGCCGCGCGACACGATGTGCGGGCCCGAGTCGCTGTAGTAGAGCGAGCCGATCGACACCACGTCGGGCTCGCTCTCCATGAACCGGACGAGCTGAGCGGCGAACTGGCGGAATTCAGGACCTTCGGGGTCGGGGCGGCCGCGCTCGGCGACCTCGCGGGCGGCGCGGGCGATCGCGGTGGCCCCGGCCTGAAACAGCTCGCTCACGTTGGCGGGCGGGTCGATGCCGGCGCGCGACAGCTCGGCGATGGCGCGCTCCAGCCCCTCGAGCAGATCCGGGAGCGGGGGCAGGTCGTTCACGGCGGCGAGACCGCGCAGCGGCTGCAGCGCCCGCAGCACGTGCTGCAACGGGTCGGACGCGAGCGGGTTGGCGCGCAGCGCCTGGGCCGCCCGGTCGAGCGCGCTCGCAATTGCCGCCCCTTCGCGGGCCACGAACGCCCGCGCGCCCGCGTCCAGTCCCAAGGCTTCGGCGGCGCGCACCTGGGCCGAGGGCCGCCCGGCGAGCTGCTCGAGCTCCTGCGCGAGCGCTTCCGCCTTGGCGGTGTCACCGTCGCTCCAGGCCGGCGCCCGGCGCACGAAGATCTTGAGGTCGTCCACGCCGCGCACGGCCAGCTGTTTGGTCTGCGGATCCCACGCCCGCCGCCCCTCGCGCACCGCCCGCGCCAGCGACTCGAGCGCGGCGGCGGTGCGCGCGATGGCGTGGTGGTTGGCCATCAGCGCGCTGCCGCGCAGCGCGCGGGCCAGACGGACCAGCTCGTCGGCGTTGGGGCTGTCGCCCGCGGCGAGCAGACCGTCGAGCCGCTCGAGGTACTCCCCCGCCTCGAGGGCGAAGAAGTCGGACATGCCGAGCGGTTTGGGGGGAGGTCCGGTCATGGCGCTACCAAGCTAAGCCTTTCGGGCCTCGTCGACCAACTGCCGCATGCGGCGCACCGCCTCTTCCATTCCCCAGAATACCGCGTTGCTGACGATCGAGTGCCCGATGTTGAGCTCTTCGATGTCGGGGATGCCGGCGACGGGCTGGACGTTCTCGTACGTCAGGCCGTGTCCGGCGTGGACCGCGAGGCCGCGGGCGCGGGCGTGGGCCGCCGCGCGCGCGAGCGCCCGCAACGCGGCGTCGCTCTTGCGCCACGTGCGGGCGTAGCGGCCCGTGTGCAGCTCGATCGCGGGCACCTCGAGCTCGGCGGCCCGATCGATGGTCGCGCGGTCGGGGTCGATGAACAGGCTGACGCGGATGCCGGCGCGCGTGAGGCGGCGCACCGCGGTCGCGATGCGGGCGTCGCCGCGGCGCAGCGCCAGCCCACCCTCGGTGGTGATCTCGCGGCGTCGCTCGGGGACGAGCGTGGCCTGGAACGGCGCGGTGCGCGCCGCGATGCGCACGATCTCGGGTGCCGCCCCGAGCTCGAGGTTCAGCACGGTGCCCACCGACGCGGCGAGTGCGCGCACGTCGGCGTCCTGAATGTGGCGCCGGTCCTCGCGCAGGTGCACGGTGATGCCGTCCGCGCCGGCGCGCTCCGCGGCCGCCGCGGCCCGCGCCGGGTCGGGCTCGTCGGTCCGGCGCGCTTCGCGCAACGTCGCGACGTGATCAATGTTGACGTAGAGCCGCATGCCGTCTTACCTTCGGGTCACTCCGACCCACTCGAGGACGCGTTCGTGAGGCCACGACTGCTGGTGCTCGTCGCGCTGGGCGCCCTCGCGTGCGGGGGCGGACGCGGGTCGCAGACGCCCGCGCCGCAGTCGCTGCCGGAATCCCTGGCGCAGTTCATGTCCGCCGTCAAGGCGAACGACCTCGACCACATGAAGGCCCTGTGGGGCACGGAGCGCGGTCCCGCCTCCGGATGGATGAAGAGCGAGGAGTTGAAGCAGCGTCTCACCGTGCTCCAGATCTATCTGAACCACGTCGGGTATCGCGTGATCGAAGGCCCGCTCCCCGTGACGAACAAGGACGAGCGACGCATGTTCCGCGTCGAGCTGCAGCGGGCGACCTCGTGCATCGTGGTGGTTCCGATCGAGCTCGCACATGCGAAAGACGGTCGTTGGCTCGTCGTCGGCACCGACCTCGCGGCGGTCGGCAACCCCTCGGAGCCGTGCAAGCGCTGAGGCCGGTGGAACCGGGCGAGCCGCTCGAGTGTTCAGTTAGTCGGTGAGCTCGAGCAGGATGCCCGCGGTCGCCTTCGGGTGCACGAAAGCGATGCGCCGGCCGCCGGCCCCGCGCCGCGGGACGTCGTCGATCAGACGATACCCCGCGGCGCGGCAGCGTTCGAGCGCCCCGTCGAGGTCGGGCACGCGGTAGCACAAGTGATGAATGCCCGGCCCCCGCTTGGCGAGGAACCGCGCGACGGGGCCATCGCGATCGCTCGGCTCCAGCAGCTCGACGTGGACGTCGCCCAGCGCCAGGGCGACGATAGTGGCACCATCGGCCGTTTCCGGCTGCCCCGGCTCGAGGCCAAGCACGTCCCGGTAGAAGGGCAGGGCGGCGTCGATCGACGGGACGGCGATGCCCACGTGGGAGACACGGACGCGTGACGCGGTCATGATGCCCGTCAACATAACGATTGCACCAGAGGGAGTGGAGAGGTCATGGCAGCGGAACATCTCGTGGCGGTCACGGACGCGACGTTCGGCCTGGAGGTCGAGCAGCACAAGGGGCTCGCCATCGTCGATTTTTGGGCGACGTGGTGCGGGCCCTGCCACATGGTCACGCCGATCCTCGACCAGCTCGCCGGGGAGTACGTCGGCAAGCTGAAGGTGACCAAGGTGGACGTGGACGCCAACCAGAAGACGGCGATGCGCTTCAACGTGCGCTCGATTCCGAGTATTCTATTCTTCAAGGACGGGCGGCACGTGGATACGCTGGTGGGCGCGTACCCGAAGCCGGTATTCGAGCAGAAGATCCAGCAACACCTGTCGTAGCATCCTCCCCGGAGGTCCATGCGCGCGAGCACCGCTCGCCTGATGAACTCGCCGGTTCGCCTCGCGGACCTCACCTTCCCGCAGGTGAACCGGCTGATTCATCGCACCCGCCTGGCCTTCATCCATCTCGACAACTTGCTCGCCTTCGCCAAGCGCGACCGGGACGGCCGCGTGGACGGCTACATCACCGCGTACCTGCCGGAGGAGTGCCTGCTGCTGTTTTTCCGCAAGGGCGAGGCCGTGAACGCCGCCTCGCTCCACACCGGCGGCCGGCAGGTGGTGACGATCACCGAGGCCCTGAGGCGGATGCGCGCCGAAGTGGAGCGGGGCGAGCTCGCCTACTGCGCCGCGCCGATGGAGCAGCTCGCCTGGATGTATCAGTCGTGCGCCGTCCCGGTCGAGATGCGCAGCGTCGATCCGTCGCAGCCGGGCGCGTTCTTCGCGGCGTTCGCGCGCGACAAGGCCAGCGGCATCCTGGAGCTCACGTCGAACGCGCGCGTGTCGTACGTGCGCTTCGACGGGGGACGCTATGCGAGCGGCTACTTCTGCGACAAGCCGGAGACGATGGGGATTCCGAAGTTCCTCGAATCGCAGTTCCACGCCGGCGCGGACGGGCAGCCGCCGGTGTTGACCGCCGCGGGCTTCCCGTACGTCGCCGACCTGCCGCAGCAGGCGCCCAACGCGCTGATCAACACGTATCGCGAGCTGTACTGGCGCATCGTCGACGAAGTGGACAAGGAATTCCCCGGCGACGCGCGGCGACGCGCGCAGAAAGTGAGCGCCGGCATCCAGGATGCGCACAAAGCGATCGCGCTGCTGTCGGCGCCGCGCGGGGCCGAGACGCCCGATGCCGTCGTCCAGCCGGAGGAGCTCTCGAGCGCGCTGACCGACTGGTCGCTGCAGCTGCTCGAAGGCGTGGAAGTCATGATGCCGGGGACCGCCCCCAAGATCCTGCGCGAGGCAACGCGGGAGCACCGCTACGTGCTGCAATCGGCCGGCTACTACGGCCGGCTGCCGTGGCAGGTGTCGTGGTGACATGTCCGGCACCCTGTACGTCGTCGCCACGCCGCTCGGCAACCTCGACGACCTGTCGCCGCGCGCCGCCGCTACGCTGAGCCGGGTCACGGCGGTGGCCGCGGAGGACACGCGGCACACCAAGCCGCTGCTGGCGCACGTCGGCTCGCGCGCCGAGCTGCTGAGCTTCCACGCCCACTCGACCGAAGGCGCGCTGCGCCGCATCCTGCACCTGCTGGGCAGCGGCAAGGACGTGGCGCTCGTGACGGACGCGGGCACCCCCACCGTGAGCGATCCCGGCGCCGCGCTCGTCGCCGCGGCGCGCGAGCGCGACATCCCGGTCGTGACCGTCCCGGGCCCCACGGCCGTCGCCGCCGCGCTCTCTGTCTCCGGCCTCGGCGCCGACCGCTACGTGTTTCTGGGGTTCCTGCCGCGCAAGGGCACGGAGCGGCGGCGCCTGCTCGAGACCGTCGCCACGAGCGAGTGGACCGTGGTGCTGTTCGAGGCACCGCTGCGCGTGACGGAGCTGCTCGAAGACCTGGCGGCGGCCTGCGGCGGCGAGCGCCGCGCGGCGGTGGCGCGTGAGCTCACCAAGGTGTTCGAGGAGACCCGCGCCGGGACCCTCACCGAGCTCGCGGGTTATTACGCCGCAGCACCGCCCCGCGGCGAAGTGACGGTCGTGGTGGCGGGGACCGGCAAGCCCGCCCGCGAGGAGCCCCCGCCCGATCCCGAGGCCCGTGCCCGCACGCTGCTCGCCCAGGGGATGACCAGACGCGACGTCGCCGACCAGCTCGCGGCGGAGACGGGGATCCCGAGAAACACGGCGTATCGGTTGGTGAACGAACTGTGAGAGCCCCGGCGATCCTCTTACTCGCCCTCTGCCTGCCCGTCGCCGACGGGGTGCCGGAACGCGGAACGCGGAAGTCGGAACGCGGAACAGGGCAGACCAACGCTCGTGTGTCTGTTCCGCGTTCCGCGTTCCGCGTTCCGCGTTCCGGCACGTTGACAATCGGCCGCTTACATTACGATGGAGGAGGCGACTGGTACACCGGGCCATCCAAACTGCCCAACCTGCTCGCCGCGATTCGCCAGCGCACCGGCCTTGCCGTGGCCCCGCGCGAGCGCGTGGTCACCCTGTCGAGCCCCGAGCTGTGGGACGTCCCCTACCTCTATATGACCGGTCACGGCAACGTCCACTTCTCGGACGAGGAGCTCCAGACCCTGCGCCGCTACCTGGAGCAAGGTGGATTCCTCCATGCCGACGACGATTACGGCATGGACAAGTCGTTCCGGCGTGAGATCGCCCGCGTGTTCCCAGATCACCCGCTCGTTGAAGTGCCGTTGAATCATCCGGTCTACCATGTCGTGTACGACTTCCCCAAGGGGATTCCCAAGATTCATGAGCATGACGGGTTGCCGGCTCAGGGATTCGGGATCTTTTTGGGCCACCGCCTGGTCGTATACTATTCCTATCAGTCGGACCTGGGGGACGGGTGGGAGGATCCCGAGGTCCACCACGATCCCCCCGAGCTCCACGAGGCGGCACTACGCATGGGCGTGAACCTGTTCACTTACGCCGTGAGCGCGCTCCCGTGACGGACACGGCGGCCCGGCTGCGGCGGCTGGGGCGCCCACATGCGCTTGCCCGCGCGGGCGCCGTGGTGGTGGCGAGCGCCGGCGCCGCGTTGGCGATCGCCGGGGCCGGCGTGGCGCTGGCCCCGAGCGTCGCTGCGGTGCTCGTTGCGTGGCTCTTGATCGGCGGCGTCACCGGGATGGCCGCGCGCCTGGCACTCCGGGCGGGGCGCCACGCCACGGCGCCGGCCGTCGGGCGGCTCGTCGAGACCGCGACGGGAGGCCGCCCGGGGAGCATCGTCGGGCTCCTCGCCGCGACGACGCCGGCGGGAGCGAGCGCTCAACTGTGGACGCTGGCGGACCGAAAGGCGGTCGCCGTGGTCGATGGCGCCGCGCTCGCGGTGCGTCGGCTACTCGCGCGCGACACGCGCACCTCCCTGTTGGCGGCAACGTTCGCGGCGGCGCTGGGCGCGGTGCTGTTCCTCGCCGCGGCCCCCGCCTCCGGTGCCGGCCGGGCGGCAGCGTTCTGGCATCCACTCCGCACCCTCGCCGACGCGCGCACGCCCGTGCGACTTGTCGTCGACCGCGCGGCGGTACGCCGGGGCGATAGTGTCACGGTCACGATCGAGGTTCCGGCCGCGACGCGTGCCACGCTCTGGACCCGCGGGCCGGGAGAGCCGTGGCAGCCCGCGCCGGTGGCGCTCGACTCGCTGGGACGCGCGCGCCGACGGCTGGGACCGCTGCAAGGGGACCTGTACCTGCGAGCGTCGAGCGGCGGCCGGAGCAGCGCCCAAGTCCGCGTCGCGGTGGCGTTGCCCGCCTTCGTCGCGGGCCTCGAGCTCACGGCGCGCTACCCGAGCTACCTTGGCCGCCCGGACGAGCCGCTGGCGCCCGGTGCCGACACGATCCCGATCCCCGAAGGCACGGTGATCCTGTCCAGCGGGGCGGCGAGTGTGCCGCTCGCGCGCGCGGCGTGGCGTCGGGGAGACGTGCGCGCAGCGCTCACGGTCGCGGGCAGCGCGTTCTCGGGGCGCCTGGCGCCGCGCGGCTCGGGAACGTGGCTGCTCGAGCTCGCCACCGCCGACGGCGCGCCGCTCGAAGGCGACGCGCCCGTGCTGCGGCTGACCGTGGTGCGCGACTCGGCACCAGTCGTCGCCGTACCCGTGCCGGGACGGGATACGACGCTGCCCCTGACGCTGCGTCAGCCGCTCGTGATCGACGCGCGCGACGATCACGGTCTCACCCGGCTCGAAGTGGTGAGCTGGCGCGTGAGTCAGACCGGGAAAATAGGAGAGGCGGTGCGGGAGTCGCTGGACGTGTCCGGTGCGGGTGAGCGCACCATCGTGCAGGGCGATCTCGACGCCGGACAACGGGGGCTCCTACCCGGCGACACGCTGCGGCTGCGTGTCGACGCCTGGGACAACGCTCCCACGCCGCACGTTGGTCGCAGCCCGGAGATCGCCCTCCGGCTCCCGAGCCTCGAGGAGCTGCGGGCGGCCACGCGCAGCGCCACCCGCGACGCGACGGTGGAGGCGGACTCGATTGCGGCCGCCCAGCTCGAGCTCGGCCGGCGCACCAGCGACCTGGCCCAGCAACGCTCGCGTGACGGGGCCGCGCCCCGCCGGGGCGCGGCGGGCGAGCGGGAGGCCACGGGGGCGCTCCCCTTCCAGGCGACCGAGCGGGCGCAGGCCGTGGCCCGGGATCAGGAGGTGCTGCAGGCGCGCGTGCAGGAGCTGTCGCGAGCCATGGAGCGGATCGCGCGGGCGGCCGAGGCGGCGGGGATCGGAGACACGGCGTTTCAGGCGCGGCTGCGGGAGGTGCAGGAGCTGCTGCGGCGCGCCGTGACGCCGGAGCTCGAGCAGCGGCTGCGCGAGCTGCAGGACGCCTTGGCGAAGCTCGACCCCGAGGCGACGCGCCGGGCGCTCGAGCGACTGGCCGAAGCGCAGCAACAGCTTCGGGCCGAGCTGGAGCGCAGCCAGGAGCTATTCCGGCGCGCGGCCGTCGAGGGCACGCTGGCGTCGCTCGCGGCCGATGCGGATGATCTGCGGCGCCGCCAGGCGGAGTGGAACCGCGACGCCGCGCCCAGCGCCGACAGCGCGGCGGCGGTGCGCCAGCGGGCGCTCGCGGGCGGCGCCGACTCGCTGGCGCGCGGGATCGGTCGGGTCGCGAAAGACATCGGGGCGCGCCCCGGGTCGGCGCTCGCCGTGCCCGAGCAGGCGGCACGCGAGGCCGGAGGTGCGATGCAGCGCGCCGCGCAGTCGGCGGACGTGCGGCAGGCGGCGGCCGCTGGCCAGGCGGGCGCGGAAGCCGAGCGTCAGCTGGCGGGCGTGCCGGATCAGCTCCGGGGGCAGCTCGATTCGCTGGGGCAGGCGTGGCGTGGCGAGACGCTCGCGGCGCTCGACCGCGCGCTGTTCGAGACGGCGGCCATGGCCGCTCGTGAGCAGCAGGTGTCCGATGCGCTGCGTCGCGGCGAGGCCGGTCCCCCGACCCGCTCGCAGCAGGCGTCGGTGGAGGAAGGAACCGACGTGGTGGCACGGGCGATTCGCGAAGCGGCAGGCAAGCACGCGCTCGTCTCGCCGCAGCTCGACGCGGCGCTCGGCTACGCCAAGCGCCAAATGGCGGCCGCGCGCGGCCAGCTCGAGGAAGCCGATCCGAACGCGTCCGCCGCCGCCGCGCTCGCCGACGATGCGCTCGACGCCCTCAACGCGGTCGCGGTGGGGCTCGCCCAGAGCCGCAAGCAGGTGAGCGGGGCGCAATCGGGGACCGGATTCGCCGAAGCGGTCGAGCGGCTCGCGCGTCTGGCCCGCGACCAGCAGGGGCTCAACGGTCAGGCGCAGGGTCTCTTGCCCCTGATGGGAGCCGGGCAGGCGATTCTGGAGCAGCTCCGCGCTGTGGCGGCGCGGCAGCGCGCGCTCGCCGAGCAGCTCGAACGGATGCAAGCACAAGGAATCAGCTCCGCCGCCGGCCCGCTGGCGCAGGAGGCCAGAGAGCTCGCCCGCCAGCTCGAGGCCGAGCGACTCGACCAGCGGACGATCGAGCGTCAGCAGCGCCTGTACCACCGGCTGCTCGACGCCGGCCGCACCCTCTCCAACGACGAGCCGGACCAGAACAAGGAACGTCAGAGCCGGCCCGCAACGGGCGACAGCGTGCACGTTCCCGCCGCGCTCAAGCCTGGAGCGACGGGAGCGGGCCCGCGGCTCCGCTACCCCACGTGGGACGAGCTGCAGTCACTCACGCCGGAACAGCGTCGGCTCGTGCTCGACTACTTCCGCCGGCTCAATGCGCCACCGTAACGCCCGCGTCGCCCGCGTGGCGGTCCGTCTTGGTCTCGGGCTCGCGCTCGCGGTCGCGTCCGGGCAGGTGGTGCGCGCACAGGCCATCGGACAGGGCTTCGAGCTCGAGCGCGCGGGTCAGTTCGAGCAGGCGGCGAGCATCTACTTCGCGACGCTGCGCGCGGACCCCACCAATCTTTCGGCGCTGCTCGGGCTGGAGCGTGTGCTGCCGCCGATCAACCGGCTGGCGGAACTCGTGCCCGCTGCGCAGCGCGCTGCCGTTGCGAGTCCCGCGAACGCGGCGCTCCGGGCGGTCCTGCTCCGCACCTACGTGGGCATCAACGAGCCCGACAGCGCGCGAGCCGTGGCGCGGCGCTGGGCGGCCGCGGCGCCGCGCGACGAGGCGCCCTATCGCGAGTGGGCGATGGCCCTGGACGACCAACGCCGCCACGCGGAGGCGCGCGCCGTGCTGCTCGAGGGACGGCGCACCCTGGGGCGTCCCGGCGCGTTTGGGATCGAGCTCGCCGCGCTGAGCGAGCGCGTCGGCGACTGGGTGGGGGCGGCGCGGGAATGGGCCGCGGCGCTCGAGGGCGCGCCGGTGCAGCTGCCCACCGCCGCGAGCGAGCTCGCCCAGGCGCCGCAGGGCGAGCGCGAGGGGATTGCCGGGCTGCTCACGGCGGGCGATCCGCCGCCTCTGGTCCGGCGGCTCGCCGGGGAGCTGCTGTTGGCGTGGGGCGCGGCCGAGCGCGCCTGGACGGTGTTCGCACCGAGCGTCGCGACGCCGTCCACCGATGCAGCCTACGCGGCGCGGCGATTCGCCGACCTCGCGGCGGCGCACGACACCCCCGAGGCGCGGCGGGTGCGCGCTCTCGCGCTGGCCCGCTACGCCGAGCTCGCGCCCGACGCGGTGGCCGTGCGCGCGCGCACCGACGCGGCGCGAGCTTTTCTCGAGGCTGGCGACCGGGAAGGGGCGCGCGCCGTGCTGGAGCAGGTCGCCCGCGATTCGGCCGCGCCGGCCGAAGCCCAGGCGCTCGCCCAGGCGGCGCTGGTGCAGACGCTGATCGACGCCGGGCGGCTCGACGAAGCGACGCAGCGGGTCGCGCACGACGGCCGGCTCACGGACGAAGACCGCGCGACGCTGCGGCTGCGGCTCGTGCGGGCTCGCATCGCCGCGGGGGACCTGGATCGCGCCGGGGCAATGCTGGCGCGGGATTCGAGCGTAGAGGCGCTCGCCCTCCAGGGATGGATCGCCCTGTATCGCGGCCGGCTCAAGCAGGCGTGGCAGCTGTTCCTCGAAGCGGGCCCGTACGCGGGTGACCGCCACGAGGCGACCGAGCGCACGGCGATGCTTTCACTGTTGCAGCAGGTGCCAGGCGACTCGTTCCCCGAGCTGGGCGCCGCGCTACTGACCCTCTCCCGTGGCGACTCCGCGGGTGCTGTGCAGTCCTTGCGGCTTGCGGCTGGGAAACTGCAGGCGGTGGAGGGCGGTGGGGGGCGGGCCGCCGTGCTGTTGTTGGCGGGCAGGGTCGCGGCCCGGCTGGGACCGAGTCAGCCCGACACCGCCGTCGCCCTGTTCGCCGAGGTCGTGCGGACCGGCGGCACCGGCGCCGCGGCGCCGGCCGCGGAGCTCGAGTGGGCCCGACTGCTCGAGCGCCGGCTGCAGACCGCCGACGCGATTCAGCACCTCGAGCACCTCATTCTCTCCTATCCCGAGAGCGCCCTGATCCCCGAGGCGCGGCGCGAGCTCGAGCGGGCGAAGGGAGCGATTCCCAAGTCGTGAAGCGGCGCGAATTCATCACGACGCTACGACGCTACGTCGCCACGACCATCGGTGCGCCGCTCCTGTCCCACGCAGCGTCGTACCGCCTTAGCGCCGTATCGTCTCTCCTGATTCCCATGGACGATGCCCAGACCGATCACCTCAAGGCCTACGGCGTCACGTATCGGGTCGTGCAGGCGGGGATCAAGGCGGAGTGGCTCTTGAACTACCGCGGCGGCTCGTTTCTCATGCCCGACGGGGCCGCCATCCGGCGCGACGCGGCGCTCGCGGGGGTGAGCGTCCAGCCGGTGGACGAGGCTCAGGTCACCGCCATCCGGGGGGAGATCGAGGCGAGCAACATGGACGCGGTGCCGCTCGAAAAGGCGCCGCGGGTGGCCGTGTACGTGCCTCCCAACGCGCCCCCGTGGGACGACGCCGTCACCATGGCCCTGCAGTACGCCGGGATCGCGTTCGACACCGTGTGGGACTTCGAGGTGCTCTCGGGGAAGCTGGCGCGGTACGACTGGCTGCACCTGCACCACGAAGACTTCACGGGGCAGTTCTCCAAGTTCTACTTGATCTACGCTGGCACCCCGTGGTTGGCCGAGATGGTGCGGTTCAATGCCGACGCGGCGAAGCGGCTCGGCTTCGGCACCGTCCCGGACCTGAAAAAGGCTGCGGCCCGGAAGATCCGCGACTACGTCTCCAACGGCGGCTTTCTGTTCGCGATGTGCACGGCCACCGAGACCCTGGACCTGGCGCTCGCCGCCGCGCGCGTCGACATCGCGGCGGCGTTCGCCGACGGCACCCCGATGGACCCCGACGCAGACCGCAAGCTGGACTGGTCGCAGGCCCTGGCGTTCAGCGGCGCGCGGCTCGAGCCCAGTCCCCAGGTCGCGAGCTTTTCCGACATCGACGGGCACCAGGTCAACGCCGCCGGGCGACGCCAGCCGCTCGGCGCCTTCAAGCTGTTCAACTTCAGCGCCAAGATCGACCCCGTCCCGACGATCCTCGTCCAGAACCATCGCCAGGTGATCCCCGACTTCTACGGCCTCACGACGTCGTTCCTGCGCGACCGTCTCAAGCCGAGCGACACGGTGCTCGCGGACGAAGAGGGTGCGCCCTGGGTCAAGTACATCAACGGCGACCACGGCAAGGGCACCTGGACGTTCTTCGGCGGGCACGACCCGGAGGATCAGCAGCACCAGATCGGCGATCCGCCGACGGACCTGTCGCTGCACCCCCATTCGCCCGGCTACCGGCTCATCCTCAACAACGTGCTCTTTCCCGCGGCCAAGAAGCGCGAGCTCAAGACGTGAGCGTGGAGCGGCTCGCGCCTGCGGTGCGCGACCTGCTGCGCGCCGAGATCGCGGCGGCCCATGGGCGCGAGGTCTCGTTCGTGGCGCGCCCCGATGCCAATGGGCTGATCATCGAGGCGCGCGTCGTGGCGCGCGGCACCGTGGACGCCGTGCTCGCCCTGCCGGGGATCGCACTGCGGGGAGAGCTGCTGGTGCACAACCACCCGAGCGGTGTGCTCGAGCCCTCGGGAGCGGATCTCAGCGTCGCGGCGCGGCTGCACGACGGCGGCGTCGGGTTCGCCATCGTCGACAACGCGGTCAGCGACTGCTATGTCGTCGTGGAATGCCCCCGCGCGCGGGCCACCACCCGCATCGATGCGATCGACGTAGCGGGGCTGCTCTCTCCCAGCGGGCCGGTGGCGCGCGGGCTCGGCAGCTTCGAGGACCGGCCCAGCCAGCGCGACATGGCCGCCTACATCGCCGATCTGTACAACGACGGCGGCGTGGGGATGCTCGAGGCCGGCACCGGCGTCGGGAAATCGTTCGCGTATCTCGTTCCGGCGCTGGTGTGGGCGCGCGAGAACGGCGAGCGCACCGTCGTCTCGACCAACACCATCAACCTCCAGGAGCAGCTGGTCGGCAAGGACCTGCCGATCCTCGCCCGCGCGCTCGGGACCGGGGAGCACACCCCCACGTTCGCGCTGCTCAAAGGGTGGCGGAACTACGTGTGCCTCGCGCGCCTCGAGCAGGCGCGCGAGCAGGCGACGTCGCTGTTCGAGGACGAGCGCCGCGCCGAGCTCGAGGCGCTGGCGGCGTGGGCGGCGCGCTCCGGCGACGGCTCGCTCGCCGATCTCCCCGACCAGCCGAGTGGCGAGGTGTGGGACGCGATCGCGGCGGAGTCGGACCTGTGCACCCGCCTCAAGTGCCCGCACTTCGACCGCTGCTTCGTGTTCCAGGCGCGCCGGCGGGCGGCGGAAGCCGACGTGGTCGTCGTGAACCATCACCTGCTCGCATCCGATCTCGCGGTGCGCATGGTGTCCGACAACTGGCAGGAGGCGGCCGTCCTGCCGCCGTACCGCCGGCTCGTGCTCGACGAGGCGCACCATCTGGAAGACGTCGCGGCGATGCACCTGGGCGCCCAGGTGAGCCGGCTCGGCGTCGATCGGCTGCTGGGGCGGCTCGAGAAAAACGGCCGCGGATTGCTCCCGACGCTGCGCTCGGTGCTGTTCGGGCGCGACGACCTTCTCTCCGCGGCGAGCCGCGACCTGGTGCAGCAGAGTCTCGTCGACGCCCTCGCCGCGGCGCGCCGCGCCGCGGAGACGGTGTTCACCCTGCTCGCGCGCCGGCTCGACCACGAGCCGGGCGCGGGAGCGAGTCCGGTGCTCCGCCTCGGCGACGCGTTTCCCGGCGACGCCGTGTGGCCGCAGGGCCTGGACGTGGGGCTCGACAACCTGCTGCTCGCGTTCTCGCGGCTGTGCGACGGCGTGGAGACGATCGCCGACCGCCTGACCCTGGACGATCCGTCGGAGCGGCGGGCTCAGCTCCTGGGTGAGCTGCGCGGCGTGGCCCGACGACTCCAACAGGTGGCGGCGGGGCTCATCGCGGCGCTGCGGCCGCCGCCGGGAGGCCCCGCCGCGGTGCGCTGGCTCGAGCGCCGCGGGCGCAAGGTGGTGAACGTCTCGCTCGCCGCCGTGCCGCTCGATCTCGCGCCGATTCTCAAGGACAACTTGTTCGACCGGGTCGAGACCGTGGTGCTCACGAGCGCCACGCTCGCCGCGGGCGGCGACTTCAGCTACCTGGAGGCGCGGCTCGGGCTCGATCTCCCGCCCAGTCGCCTCAAGGTGCGCGAGATCCACGCCTCTCCGTTCGATTTCGCGGCGCAGTGTGTGTTCGGCATTCCCACCGACGTCCCGGAGCCGCGCGACGACGAAGCGGGGCACGACGCGGCGGTCGCGCGCGTGGTGGTGGAGCTGGCCCACGCGGCGGACGGCGGCATGTTCGTGCTGTTCACGAGCCACGGGGCGCTGCGACGCGCGGCGGACGCGGTGCGCGGCGAGCTGGGCGGCCGCTGGCCGCTGCTCGTGCAGGGCGACGGGCAGCGGGACCAGCTGCTGCGGCGCTTCCGCGACGCGGGCTCGGCGATCCTGCTCGGCACCGATTCATTCTGGGAAGGCGTGGACGTACCGGGGCGGGCGCTGCGCGTGCTCGTCCTCGCCAAGCTCCCCTTCAAGGTGCCCACGGAGCCGCTCACCGCCGCACGGCTCGAGCGCATCGAGGCCGGGGGCCTGAACGGGTTCGCACATTACCTGGTGCCCAATGCCGCGCTCAAGCTCAAGCAGGGGTTCGGGCGCCTGATCCGCAGCCGGGCCGATGTGGGGGCCGTGGTGCTGCTCGACCGGCGGGTGATCACCAAGCGGTACGGGGCGTTGATCCTCGACGGACTGCCCCGGGCCACCCGGGTGGTGGGGCATTGGGCGGACGTGCGCGGCGCCTGCGAGGAGTTCTTTGCCCGGCACGGGATCGGGGTGGAAGCGAGGGCGGTGGAGGGCGGGGGAGGGCGGTGAAGGGCGGGGGAAGGCAGCGGAGGGCGGTAACGGGCGGCGAACGCCGAGCGTAGATTCCGGTAGAGGAGGACGGGGCGTGACCAAGCTCAGCAAGCGACTCGCCGCGCTGCCCAGCTATCCGATGGCCGAGATCCCGGCCATCAAGCGCCGGTTGCTCGAGCGGGGCGTGGATGTGATCGATCTCGGTGCCGGTGACGCCGACTTCGCCCCGCCGGCGGTGGCGATCGACACCTTGGCGCGCGCGGTGCGCGACCCCGCGATGAGCCGCTACCCGTTCCAACTCGGCCTGCCCGCGTTCCGTGAAGCCGCCGCCGCCTATCTGCGACGCCGCTTCGGCGCGCGCTTCGATCCGTTCAGCGAGCTGCATCCGCTCATCGGCTCGAAAGAGGGCATCGCCCATCTCGCCATGGCGCTGCTCGACCCGGGCGACGTGGGCGTAGTACCCGAGCCCGGGTACGCCGTGTACGAAGGCGGGACGGTGCTCGCGGGCGCGGAGCCGTACCGCTATCCGCTCATTCCCGAGACGGGGTTCTTGCTGGAGCTGTCGGACCTACCCTCCGACGTGGTGCGCCGCACGAAGCTCGTCTACCTCAACTATCCCAACAACCCGACCGCCGCCGTCGCGCCGCGCGACTACCTGGCACGCACCGTGGAGTTTTGCCGCCGTCATGGGATCGTGATCGCGTACGACAATCCCTACTGCGAGATCACGTTCGATGGCTACGTGGCGCCGAGCATCTTCGAAATCGCGGGCGCGCGCGAAGTCGCCGTCGAGTTCCACTCGCTGTCGAAGACCTTCTGCATGACCGGCTGGCGCCTGGCGTGGGCGGTGGCGCGGCCGGAGCTCATCGCCGCGCTGGCGCGGGTGAAGAACTACGTGGACACGGGCGCGTTCCTCGCGGTGCAGGCGGCGGGTGCGGCGGTGCTGCCGCAGGCGGAGGAGCTGGCGCAGGGGTACGTGGCACGGTTTCAGGAGCGGCGCGACGCGCTGCTCCCCGTGCTGCGCGCGCACGGGTTCGAGCCCGAGACGCCGGGGGCCACGATGTACGTGTGGGTGCCGCTGCCCGAGGGAGTGGCGTCGGCGGCGTTCGCGCGCCGGGCGCTCGAGGACGCGGGCGTGGTGACGCTCCCCGGCAGCGGGTTCGGGGCAGGGGGCGAGGGGTTTTTCCGACTGGCGCTCACGGTCGACACGCCGCGGCTGATCGAAGCGGCGGAGCGGCTGGGAAAGGTGCTCGCCGCTGTTTGAGCCCCGTGCGGTTCCGTCCCGCCTACGGCGGTTCACGTGGATCGGGAGTGGCGCGATTCACGTGGCGGTCGTGATCTGGCTGGTGACGGCGTCGTGGCGTATCGACGGGCGGCAGGGGCTGATCACCATCATTCCGCCCGACATGCCGCTGGCGCACGAGCTGCCGCCGTTCGGGGGCACGCGCCGCGGCGTGGGGCCGAGCGGGGGCCTGGGGCGGCCCCTGCCGGATGCCAGGATTCCGGACACCACGCCGCCCGAGCGCGATACGGGCGTGGTGCGCCGGTTGCACTCGATGATGGATTCGCTCAACGTGATCATTGATCAGGAGCAGCGCGCCCGCCGCACGCCGGTGTGGACGACCGACGTGGCGGGGAAGGTGTTCGGCATCGACTCGCAATTCATTCACATCGCCGGGATCAAGATCCCGACCGCGGCCCTGGCGTTGCTGCCGATTTCGCTGCCGCAGGGCAATTACGGCGAGCAGATGCGCGCGCGCCAGCTCGACGAGATGCGGGCCGATCTGATGCAGGCCGCGCGCCGCACCGAATCGCTCCAACTGTTTCGCCAGTACGTGCGGGAGCTGCGGGCCCGCAAGGCGGCGGAGCGGGAAGCGCAGCAGCGGCAGCGGGGGGACACGACGAGGGTCAAGGCGGATACGGTCAGCGGAGTTCCCTGACTAGTGGACCCCGGGCCGCCGGCCCGGGGTCAGCCGCGCAAGACGGGTGGTCCCCGGAGCGGCTAACCCCGGGGCGGTGCCCCGGGGTTCATCGAGGTCACGGCGTCCCGCAGTCGCTCGAGCGCCGCCGCTTTCCCTACTACGTACAGCAGCTCGTTCACGGGCTCCGACACCGTGCCGCCCGTGAGCGCGATGCGGATCGGCTGGAAGATCTTCCCGGCGGGGACGCCCTTTTCGTCAGCCAGACCGCGCAGCCGCTGCTCGAGCGCCTCCGGAGTCCACTCGGTGTCGCGCAGCGCGACGAGGCTCGCAGTGAGAGACGCCTTGTAACCCGCTGGATCCTTCGCGATCTCTTTCTGCGCCTTCTCGTCGAGCACCAAGAAGCGTGCGTCGAGGCGCACGGCCACCTGTCTTCCCACGTCGAGAGTGGTACGCGAGCGCGTTTTCACGGCGGCGATCGCCTTGAGCACCGCCTCGCGGTTGCCGTTCAGCCCGAGCGCTTCGAGCTGGGGAGCGACGAGCGGGTACAGCTGCTCGGCGGAGCTGGCCGAGAGATACTGGCCGTTCATCCACTCGAGCTTGGTCATGTCGAAGATGGCGGGCTTTTTCTGGATGCCCTCGAAGGAGAAGAGCGCGATCATCTCGTCGAGCGTCATGATCTCGCGGTCGCCGCCCGGGCTCCAGCCGAGCAGCGCCAGGAAGTTGCGCATGGCGGCCGGGAGAATGCCCATGTGCTGGTAGTCGCCGACGGCGGTGGCGCCGTGGCGCTTGGAGAGCTTCTTGCCGTCGGGTCCGTGGATCATCGGTACGTGACCGAACACAGGCAGCGCGGCGCCGAGCGCGCGATACAGGGCGATCTGCTTGGGCGTATTCGAGATGTGATCGTCGCCGCGCAGCACGTGGGTGATGCGCATGTCGACGTCGTCCACCACGACGGCGAAGTTGTAGATCGGCGTGCGGTCCGAGCGCAGGATCACGAAGTCCTTGATGTCTTCGCCCTGGAACGAGATCCGGCCGTGCACGGCGTCGTCCCAGGCGATCTCGCCGGGAGGGAGGCGAAACCGGATGGCGCCCTCTTCTATGTAGGCCTTGCCTGCCGCGAGGAGCTTGTCCGCCATCTCCTGATGCCGTGTAACGCGGGCACCCTGAAACACGGGCTCCTCGTGCCAGTCGAGGCCGAGCCAGGTGAGACCGTCGAGGATGACGCGCGTGTGCTCGTCGGTGGAGCGGGCCTTGTCGGTGTCTTCGATGCGGAGCAGGAACTGGCCGCCCGCGTGGCGCGCGTACAGCCAGTTGAACAGGGCGGTACGGGCGCCGCCGACGTGGAGGTAGCCCGTGGGCGAGGGGGCGAAGCGGACGCGGGCGGTCATGTGGGAGGTACGGAGAGGGGGGGATTCGAACCCCCGATAGAGGTATTAGCCCCTATAACGGTTTAGCAAACCGCCGCCTTCAGCCACTCGGCCACCTCTCCCGAACGGCTGAATTATCCGCAGCCGATAAGGGACGAGCAAGGGCGCGAGTCATCCCCAGGCTGAAGCCTGGGCTCAGGGCGGCGACGCTGCCCGACGGCACCGTCCTCATCGCGTCCTATCGTCCCAGGCGGCACAGCACCAAGACGGGCAAGCTCACCCGAGCGATGTGGTAACGGGTGTTCCGGACGGCGCGCGGGATCCTCGAGTAGGGACCCGCCGCGGGAGCGGCTCGAGTTTCGCCAGCTCCGCAAGGTTGCGGCCGATCCGCAGGGCGACCGTCACCAGCATCGCGAGTGCGAGTGCCGCCGCTGTGCAGGTTGCGATCGTCACGACTGCGGGGTCCGCGCCGGCCGCCACCAATAGTCCGTTCGCGAGCACCAGAACGATGCGTGCCTCCGTGGGACCGATCCGGCCGTACCCGAGCCGGAACACGCCGAATACCGTGGACTCGAGGTACAGGTTGATCGATAGCACCAGATACGCGACGACGCCGGCGAGCGCGACGCTCAGGGGCACGTAGGGCGAGAGTCCGATCCCCGCGCCGATTGCAGCCGTTGCGAACGCGTCCACCACGTGGTCGAGATAGTACCCGTAGCGCCGCCGCTCCGCACGGCGCAGCCGCGCGAGCGTCCCGTCGAGCGAGTCCCCGAACCAGTTCACGAGGAGCAGCACGCCTGCGACCCAGAGCCAGGCGGGGCTCAGCGCGGACAGCGCATACGCCACGCCGGCGCCCAGCGCCCCCACGACGCCTACGAGCGTCAGCTGATCCGACGTGACCCACGCGGGCAGCCGCTGGGCGATCGCTCGGAGCAGCCGCCGCTCGGGCTCGGCGAGCAGGAACGTCAGCTCGCGGCGCGCGTCGACCGGTGCCACCAGACGATCCGGAGCGAGGGGACCAAGAGGAGTGTGAACAACGCGACGTAGAGCCAGACCGGGAGCCGCACGCTGGCGCCGAGCCACGCGAGCAGGGCGTAGCGCGGCAGCGAGCGCGCCGCCACGGCGCCCGCGTACTTTCCGAGCGGGTAGCCCGTCGCGAACGCGAGCGCCTTGAAGGGAAAGAAGGGCAGGGGCGTGAGCCCCGAGAGGGTGATCACGGCGAACGGGAAGCGCCGGAAGACGCGCTCGGGCATGCTCGCGCCCTGAGAGGGCGCGCTCGGCCCTGGGTGCGTCCTTAAGGACGCACTCGCGTCGAGCCCGGGCTTCAGCCCGGGAATGCCCGCGCGCCGCGCTGCGGCCCGCTCGATCAGCGGCACGAGCAACCGATGATCTAACAGGGCCGCGACCACCGTTCCCGCGGTCGCGACGAGGGCGGTCGGCCAGACGCCGTGGCGCGCGCCGTACCAGATGACCACGGGCTCGTGGGGCAGGACCGCCAGGGCGACGTTCGAGAGGAGCGCGTAGCCGAACAGCCACACCGCGCTGGCGAACACGGAGTTCATGAGCCGACGTTCGCCCGCCGGTCTCAAGTGGAATTCAAGGGACCTGGAGAGGGGGGCCGCGCGCGGTACCTCCACGCAGATCGCGCAAGCAAAGGCCGATGCGGAGAAGGTGCGCATCGACATCGCGGCCAAGGCGCGGGCGGAAGGCCTGCGCATCACGACCATCGCCGAGGCGACCGCGGAAAGCATCCGGCGGCAACCGGATGCTCCTCGGCTGGCGGAAACGCCGTCCCCGCCGCCGACTACCGAGCCGGTCCCCGAGAAGGCGAGGTGGCAGCAGTAATCGCGATCACTCGTCGCCCGGCGTCAGCAGCGTCACCGCCACCCCCGCGTGGTCCGACGGCCACAGTCCCGACGCCGTCCGGTCCCCCGGCCGGTCGCCCACCACGTCGCGCCGGACCGGCTGCGTGCCCGCAGGCAGGTTCCGCGTAAACACGAAATCGATCCGCTGGTCGAACGTCGATCGGGCGTTCAAGAGATCGCCCTGCTGACAGCAGGTGAGGCCGAGCGCATGGCGCTCGGGCTCGATCCACGTGTCGCCGTAACCCGCTGCCAACATCATGGGGTAGGTCGGGGTCACGCGGGTCGGATCGATGCCATAGGCGTCGGAGTTGAAATCCCCCACCAGAATCGTCGAGCCGGTCTCGGCCGAGAGCAGCGCGAGCAGCTCCCCGGTCTGCGCCAGCTGCAGGTCGGGAGCCTCCTGACCGACCAGGTGCGTGACGACGAACCGGTAGGCGCGTCCGTCGACCGTCGCGACGATCGAGCTCCAACCCTGGTATAGGCCTGACGTCACGCCGGCGATGGTCACGACCTGCGACGCGGCGTACACGCCGGACCGGGCATCGGCGTAGGGAACATCGGCGCGCACCAGCACCGCGTCCCCGTCGGTCCAGCGTACGCCGGCGAGGATCGGCTGCCCGGATGCGTCCACCCCGGCGATCACCGGCACCTGCAGGTCCGACGTGCGTTCCACCGCGGCGGCAGTGTAGTCGACGCCGCGCGCGTGCAGGGAATCGATCACGAGCTGCAGGAAGTCGTAGGCGACGCGCGTGGCCGGCTCGAAGGGATTGTCGCTGGTGCGGTACAGCGCCAGCTCCTCGAGCCCGACGACGTGCGGCCACCGCGCGGCAATGGCGCGCGCCAATGCCCCCGCACGTGCCGGGAAGTCCGTGGCCTGAACGTGTCCCCACTCCTCGGTGGCAAGGACGACCGCCTCGTCGGCCGTCTGAGCTGCGAGCACGCGGCCGATGTCCGCTCCCAGGTAGACGTTCCACGTCAGGGCCGTGATGCCCGGCGCGCCGCGCGGGGCTGCGCTTTTCGCCTCGCCCACGACGCGGGCCGCGACGCTCGGAGCGCCGCTGGTCGAGTCTTCGCACCCTGCGGCGGACCAACCCACCGCGGCGCACACGATGAGCGTTCCCGCGCCCGTGATTCCCTTACGCATTGGTGCCTTCTCCGTGGAGGTTGGTCCATAGGTAGGAGGCCTCGGTAAAGGGCGAGTCAAGTCGCCCGGAGAGCACCTGCGGGCCCCATAGCGGAAGTGTCACACGGGAGCCACACTTATGAAGCTGCAATGCGCCCTAATCGTGGCGGAGTGCAAGCCGCCCGCCGACTCTCCGCGTGGCACTGCCCTTGCGCATACGCAACACCACGTATGCGACACATTGCGATCGTACTACTCGCGGTGGGTTCCCTCGTGGCCGTGCCACGCCGGGCTCCGGCGCAGCAAGCTGCGAGAGATCTTGCAGCATTCACGGTGGTCTCAGGGGCGCGCCGTCAGTACCGCGCCGTCGCGGCCGCGCTGCTGACGATGCCGTCGCAGCAGCAGACGCCGCGCGGCGTCGGTCCGCTGGCGGCGCGCGTGTCGTGGAGCACCATGGGCGTCGCCGCGTTGCCCGCGCGCCGCGCCTGGACGTCGTCGCACACGGCGCTCGCGGGCGCGTTCACCGTGTTGTTGCTGGTCGACGCGGCGCAAACGCGCGACCTGGCACGCCGCGGCTGGCCCGGCTTCCGGGAAGCGAACCCGCTGCTGGGCCCGCGCCCGAGCGTCGGTCAGGTCAACACCTATACGGTGCTGGCGGCCGCCGCTACGATGACCGCCGCCGCCGCCGCTCCCCCGCGGCTCCGCCCGTGGCTGCTCGGCGCCGCATTGGCGGTCGAGGCGGTGACCGTCGGCGGGAGCGTGCGTAACGGTCTCCCCCTCAGAATTCACTAGCCTCGCCACCGTCAATCGCGCGATCGTGGCCTGCGAGCGCTGCCCGCGGCTGCGCCGCTATTGCCGCCGTATCGCCCGGGACAAGAAGCGCGAGTTCCTCGATTGGACGTATTGGGGAAAGCCGGTTCCCGGGTTCGGCGACCCGAGGGCGCGCTTGTTGATCGTGGGACTGGCCCCAGCGGCGCACGGCGCCAACCGCACCGGCCGCATGTTCACCGGCGACTCGAGCGGTGACTGGCTGTACGCGGCGCTGCACCGCTACGGCTTCGCAACCCAACCGCACGCGGTTTCTCGGGACGATGGCCTGACCCTGATAGACTGCTACATCACGGCGGCCGCGCGCTGCGCACCGCCCGGCAACCAACCCAGCCGCGTCGAGCTGGAGCGCTGCCGGGCGTATCTCGCCGCCGACGTGCGGCTGCTCTCCCAAGTGCGCGTGGTCCTCACGCTCGGCCGGATCGCCCACGACAGCTGGCTCAAGGCCGCCGGCTGGTGGGCCAGGCTCGAGCCGCGCGACCGGCCGAGCTTCGCGCACGGCGCCGTGACCACCCTGCCCGACGGCGTCGCGCTCGTGGCCTCCTACCACCCGAGCCGCCAGAACACCAACACCGGCAGACTGACGCGCGCGATGTGGCACCGGGTGTTCAAGCGCGTGCGGCGGCTGCTCGCTACTGGACGTCGAACTCCGCCGTGATGTCGTAGTCGTCGACGTCGCAGATGCCGACGTGCGCGACGTAGCGTCCCGGTCGGGGAGCGGCATCGGCAGGCAGGCGGATCGCGTCGCGAAAGATGCCGCCGCGTTGTACGGCGAAGCGCCGGGCGTCGGGATTCAACACCTTCGTGGTCGAATCCCAATGCTCGCCGCTTTCGGTGCCGTTCACGGAAATGCACAAGAAATTATTGGTCGGTAGCAGGAACAGAATGGGTGTCTGGCGCCGGTTGGTGATGGCGTAAAGCGCGATCGGGTTCACGCCCGTTGCGGCGCCGTCCGCGTCGCGCCACGCGAAGCGGTCGGGAACGACTGCGAGTGTGACGTCGGCGTGCAGCGTCAGGCCGTGGTCGACCGTGCGGTGACTGGTGCGCGGCGGCAGCCGCGCGCTCATGTTGTCGACGTCGATGCCGATCCCCGGCGTGCCACCCCCCGGCACGGGAGCGACGCGTCCGCGGGCCGCGACGAACTCGTTGCGATAGCGGCTCCAGCGGTCGGTCTTGCCGACCAGCGGGAGGACGAACGTCCGCACGCCCAGGACTTGGACCGGCAGCGGGACGACGATGGTCCAGAGGTCGAACTGTTCGTCGTTCTGGAGAAAGCCCTCCACCGTGAGGGTGGTGTCGGCGGCGCGCTGCGCCGGCGAGGGTGCCGCGCGGCCGCCCAGCATGGCGAGCGCGAGCGCGAGGGTGGCAGTGACCCGTGACATCGCAAGGGAATCTCGAGCGTCGGATCGGACGGCTAGAGCGACGGGCTCGACCTTAGGGGGCCTCCCGCGTGCTCGCTCTGCGCGATGCGCAGCGCCTCCGTGACGACCGCGCGCACCTTGTTCTCGTCCGCGTGCGCGTAGCCCGGTGCGAGCGCGCTCACCCACACGTCCAGGTCGGAACGAGGGCTCGTGTCGGGCGGTGCCTCCCGCTTGAACGAAAGCCGCCCGATTGTCATACGCCGCCACAGGGGCGTGGGGGCTGGCTCCGGGTTGCGAACCGGGGGGTCGGGGGCGGGGGCGGGGTGCTGCAGGAACGCGCGGATGACGGGCGCCAGCTCATGAGCAGCGACATCGAAGGTGTGGTCGCCGCACAAATAGGGGGCCAGGATCGTCCGCGACTGGTGGACGAGTGCCCGCACCTGGTGGAAGAACGCGGCTTCGTCTGGCATGGCGTGCGAACGCTCCTTCCTAGGATGAGCCCGGATCATGGCGACGATCCCGACCGGCGGTCGGGCGGTGGGGCCGCGCCCCGGCCGGGGTCACCGTTGCGCGATGGGGGCGCGATGCCAAAGCCAAAGGCCGCGCAGCCCGGCGTCCGGAACGTCACGCGCCGGCCCAGCACGCGGATGATGAAGACCCGGCCGAAATCGACGTACCCCATGCGATAGGCCGACTTGAGCGAGTTGAGGTTGTCGCTCTCGATGTAGGAGACCAATCCCTTGAAGCCGCGCGCCTGGTAGGCGGCGAGGGCGCGCGTCATGCCGATCGCATGCAGCCGGCGGCCGCGATAGGCGTCGAGCGTGAGACCTTTGTACATGTAGACGTAGGCGGGGTCGAATTGCACCAGCATCCCGTCGCTCATCAGCGTGGGCGAGTGGGCGTACCACCCGTACGCAGCCGGTTCGTCTCCGTCGACGATGGCGTAGCACGCGTCGCCCTTGCCCAGCGCGTCGTCCAGGAACTCGGCCGTCAGATCGTACTTCGCCTCCGCCGTCATGCGCCGCAACGTGTCGCGGTCGAGAAAGTCGGCGCTCATGCCGGCGGGGAGCTCCAGAAACGCCGGCGCGACCACGGTGATGCACATCGCCCGCAGCACCTTGAAGTCGATCACGCGCTGGATCGCGCGGAAGGTGAACGCGCGCAGCGCGCTCCAGAAGCCGAACGCGGACACCTGGGATCGAAACTCGGCGCTGATGCGCTGGACCCGCACTCCGGGACCTAGGAAAGGGATGTCCCACGCCCACCGCAGGTAGCGCGCCACGCAGCGAGTCCGCTACACCGCGCCGCCCACCTGAGGACGGCACCAGCACGCGATGCGCTGGAGCGGGGCCACAACAGATCGCAGCGCGCGAATGTGGCGGACACGCCACATGGCCTCACGGCGGGCGCGGGCACCGGCCTGCGGCCCAGAGCGAAAGACCGGCGGCGCCAACGTTCGTGCCCAGGAGCTGCAGCGCGTGGTGCAGCGTCGCGATGGCGGCCGCCGTGGCGAGCGGAATCCCCGACCGCGTGAGCCCGAGCGACAGGACGGCCTCGTACACGCCGAGGTTGGCCACCCCGATGGGGACGCTGATGCCGAGGTTCAGGGCCGCGAGCACCAGCACGAGCCGCGCGGGCGAGGGCGCGAAGGCGAGCGCGGCGCACAACACGCGCAACGCGGCCAGCTCGGCGAGCCACGCCCCCAGACTGAGCGACACGCCCGCCGCGACCTTGAACGGATCGTGGAGGGCCGCGAGCCCCCGCCCGAGCTCGCGCCGCAGTCGGGCGAGCCGTCCCAGCCAGCGGGGGGAGAACCGGCGCATCGCCAGCAGGAGCAGCGTCACGCCCGCGGCCACTGCGATCACCGCCCGCGGGTCGGCGAGTTGCGTCGGCGCGCCCACCCGGACCAGACGAAACAGGCCGGCCGCGGCGCACAGCAGCGCGAGCGAACCGCCGTCCACGATCTTGTCGGCGAGCAGCACGCCCGTTGCCTGCGGCAGACTCGGCGCCGGCCCACTCGTCGCCCGGCTCAACATGACGACCTTGAACGCGTCCCCGCCCCGGGCAGGCGTGAAGATGTTGAGCCACTCGCCCAGGGCGAAGGCGTGGACGGTCTGGCCGAGCGGGAGCGCGACACCCCGGGGCAGGATGGTCCAGAGGCGCACGGCCTGGAAAGCCAGCTGGCACAGCACGAGCAGCAACACGACGGCGAGCGCCGCGGGCGGCACGGCCGTGAGGCTGCTCCACAGCGCGCGCGCCTGCTGCCGGTGCGTGGCCAACACGACGGCGAGACCGGCTACGAGGGAGATGGAAAAGAAGAGCACGCGTCGCGAAGGCCGCGTGTCGGCCGTCTGGGGCGTCACGTGCCGCTCCGCGCACGCCGCCAGGCCATCCGCACGAGCGATGCGACCGCGTGCAGCGGCCGGTTGTCCAGGGCCGACACGCGGTAGACGCACAGCAGAGCGCAGCCTCGCTCGCAGCCCTTGTAGGTGCGGGCATGCGCCCGCAGATCCCGGCGCGTGTAGTCGGCGAGCGGTTTGTTGAGGCGGCCGCGTTGGGCCGAGCAAAACTGCACCAGTCCGAATTCGTCGACGTAGAGAAAGCGCGACCCCGCTCGGCAGCGCCATGCGGGACGCCGGCCCGCGATCAGCTCGGCGCCGTAATCCTGATCGAGACCGGCCTGCGGCGTACGATCGACGTACCACTGCTTCCACAGGTCCTGATAGGTCTCGCCGCCGATCTGGATGGTGCCGTGCGAATCGTGGAGCAGGTCGATGGTGACGACGAAGCCCAGCTCGTGCAGCTCTCGGATCGCCTCGCCGAATTCCTCCCTCGTTTGCTCGCACAGCACCATGTTGACGAACGCGTCGAACTGCGCGAACTGCCGCACGAGGCCCAGCTTGGGTCGGATCGTCTTGAGGCACTTCTGGATGTAGCCCGTCCGGTCGGCGCGCACCGCGTCGACGCTCACCTCCATGTTCGCGAGCCCGGCGGCGTTGAGGCGCCGGATGAGCGACTCGGTGACCAGGAAGCCGTTCGTCGTGATGGAGACCTGCGCGCGACGAGAGCCGTATGCCACGATTTCGGGCAGGTCGGGATGCAGGAGCGGCTCGCCGCCCAAGAGGGCGATGTTCACGACGCCCAGCCGGTGCAGGACGTCCATGCGCCGCTTCAGCACGTCGAGCGGAATCATCTCCGAGGTTTTGTCATACTCGGAGCAGTAGCCGCAGCTCAGGTTGCAACGCCGTGTGATGATCAGCTGGGCTTCAATCGGCGCTCGCCGGAACAGCACCCGGCAGAGCGCGCGAATCGGGTGTTTGACCCGCATCGTGACCTCCGGTGGCGCCAGGCGAGGCCCGCGAGCACGATCCCGGCGCTCGCGACCAGCAGCCACGGCAGCGGAATGGCGAGCAGCGCGCCCGAGCGGGCGATGAGCAGCAGGCGCGGAAACCGCCCGAGGGCGACGGCGCCGAGATACAGGGGCAAGGGGTACTTCCCGAGCGGTGCCAGGATGCGCACCGCGGAGTCGGGGATGGGCGAGAGAATCACCAGCACCGTCGTCCAGAACGGCGCACGCAGGAACGCCGCGATGCTCCAGCGCGCGAGCTTGCCGGTCGGGAGCGCCGCGAGCCTGGGCCGCGCGGCGGCCCAGCCCACCAGCCGGTAGTTGACCGCTTCGGCGAGCGAGGCGCCCGCCGTGCCGACGACCGCGAGCAGCCACGCCGGATAGAAGCGCACGTAGTACAAGAGCGCCGCCTCGAAGGCCGTCGGCAGGAACGGCGAGAGCGGCCCGTGGACCAGGGTGGCGAGCGCCAGGAACGCCACGAGCTTCACGTGAGGTAGCCGGCGTAGCGCCATGCCACCACGGCGAACACGGCGCTCTCGAGAATCCACGCCCAGGGCTGGCGATAGTAGCCGGCGTACATGGCCCGGCCCCAGTAGCCCGTGTTCTTCCAGAGATTGAGCGAGAAGCGCCGCCGGCTGAACGGCAGCAGCAGCGGAATGCCGGTGTCGGTGGGGAGGTCGGCCGCGACGTGCGCGACGATGCTCCCGAACGCGAGTCCGCCGAGCGAGAGGCCGAACAGCAGTACGGCGACCGCCCCGATCGCCACACAGAACACCAGGCTGTGGCTCCAGGTGCCGTGGAACTCGGGGCGTGCCCAGCCGGCGCGGATGAGGAGCGAGTCAGCGTTGGGAAGGAACTGCGCCGCGCCGACCACAGCGAACGTCTCTGGGCGGGGATCGAGCGACGCGATCGCGAGCGCGATGCCGATATGACCGAATTGCATCGTGTCTCCTGGTCGAAGAGTCGGAGACACGATGCCCGCGCCCTCTCAAGTCGATTTCAAGCCACGGACTGCTCCCGGTAGCGGCGGGCCTGGCCCGGGGTGAGCATCTCCTGCAGCACGATGTCGCGCTCGATCGGGGCGGCGAACACGTAGCCTTGCATGTCGGCGCTGAGCCAGCGCTCCCACTCCAGCACGTCGAGCGTCTGGGCGACGGGGCCGGGCTCGAGACCGGTGGCGCGCGCCAACTGCGTCACGTCTGCGCGACCCCCCAGCGCCGCCGCTGCGCCGAGCACGTGCTGGGCCGCGAGCGGCAGTCCGCCGAACCGCAGGCACACCGCGCCGACCACGGCGGGCGGCAGGGTCCCCGGCAGGGAATCGATCAGCGTCCGCGCGGGCGTGGGCCACGCGGGCGCGTCGGGGGCGAGCCGATACCCGGCGGCCACGGCTTCGACCAGGGCGACCGCGAGCAGGGGAATGCCCGCGGTGTCGCGTTCCACGCGCCGCCCCAGGCGATCGCGCTCGTCCGCGGAAAAGGCCGGCACGGCCCAGGCGACGAGCTCCGCGAGCGCGGTCTGGTCCAGCCGGTCGAGGCGGATCACCGCGCCCTCGAGATCGCGTCCCAGCCGGCCCTGCAGCACGTCGCAGCGCTCTCCATCCGGCCCGCCCCGCGCCACGCCCAGGAGCAGCAGCACGCGGTGTGGTGTGGTGTCGCGCGCCAGGGCGGGGAGCAACCCGAGCGACAGGGCGTCCAGCCATTGCGCGTCGTCGATCACGAGCAGCAGCGGACGCTCCTGGGCTGCCGCGGTCACAGCGGCGGTGAACGCCTGGCCGATGTGCATCGCGGGCTCGGCGCGACCCCCGCGGAACCGCGTGGCGAGGTCGGGATCGAGCGCTCCCAGGCTCGCGAGCGCGGGCGCCGGCGCGCTCGCGAGCCCGGGCGCGTCCGCGAGTCCCGCCGCGACGAGCCCCGCCACGGCGCTCCACTCCCGCTCGCGATCGGCCGGCACGGCGCGGGCGGCGGCGACCGTCGCGTCGTCCAGCCGGGCGCGGGCGACGAGCTCCTCGATCAGCCGGGTCTTTCCTTCTCCCGGCTCTCCCTGGACAAGCACGACCTGTCCGCGCGCGGCCTTGGCACGCTCCCACGCCGCGGCGGCGGCCGCGAGCTCAGCCGAGCGACCGAGCAGCGGCGGGCGCGGCCGCGCCGCCGGCGGCGCCGCGAGGATGCGGCGCCCTACCCGCGCCTCACGGATGCGCTCGACGAGGCGCGCCAGCTCGGGGCTCGGCACCGCGTCCAGCCCGTCACGCAGCGCGCGCGCGAGGTCCGAGGCGACGCGCAAGGCCGCCGCGCGGTCGCCCGCGAGCGCGAGGGCGCGCATCGCCGTGCGGGCCGCTGGCTCGGACGTGGCATCGAGGGCCACGGCGCCGAGCGCGGCGCGCGTCGCCGCCGCCGTGTCGCCGCGGGCGAGCTGCGCCTCGGCGGACTTGACCAGCGCCTCGAGCCCCTGCGCGCGCCACAGGGTGCGCTCCGCGCCGAGCCAGGTCTCGAACTGGTTCGCGTCCGGGAGCGCGAGTCCCTCGAGGAATTCCCCTTCCACGAGCGCCGCCGCCGAGTCCCATTCCCCCCGCTCGGCGTGCGCGGCGAAGCGGTCGCAGTCGAGCGTGACGCGGTCGGTCGCGAGCCGCACCTGGTCGACGTCGGCCTGGACCGCCGTGTCGCCCAGCACGCGCCGCAGCACCCGTAGCGCCTCGCTCAGCGAGTGGCGGGCCAGCGGCTCGGTGCGATCGCTCCACAGCAGTCCGAGCAGATGCTCCCGCGTGCGGCTCTTGCGGGGGCTGCGTGCGAGGTAGACGAGCAGCGCCAGGTGCTTGCGCCACAGCAGCTCGGGCGGTGCTGCGGCGCCGTCCACGGTCACGCGCGCGGGGCCGAGCACGCGGACGGAGAGGTGGGGGGAGTCGGCCATCGCGCTCCGATTATCGGACACGGTGCGGTCGCCAGCAAGCGCCGCTACATTCTCCTGCCGCATGCCTCTCCCTCACCCTCCCCCCGCCCTCGACGACGTGCAGCGCGCCGTGGGCGAGCGTTACGAAGTGGTGAGTCTCGCCGGCGCCGGCGGCATGGGCGCCGTGTTCCGGGCCCGGCATCGCACGCTCGGTCACATCGTCGCCGTCAAAGTGCTGCCTCCCGAGGTCGCGGCCAGCGCCATGCGGCGCGAGCGGTTCCGGCGCGAGGCCACACTCGGCGCCGGGCTCGAGCACCCCAACATCGTGCGCGTGTACGACTTCGATACCAGGGAGGGGATCACCTTTCTCATCATGACGTTCGTGCGCGGCGCGACGCTGGAGGAGCGCCTGCGCGACTCCGACCGCCCGACGACAGACGCCGTGCTCCGCACCGTGCGCGAGATCGCGGACGCGCTGGGCTACGTGCACCGCCGCGGTATCGTGCACCGCGACGTGAAGCCCGCGAACATTCTGCTCGATGAAGACAGCGGACGCGCGCTGCTCGCCGATTTCGGTGTCGCCCACGTGGAGGGCACGGCGGACACGTCGCTCACGCAGCCGGGGGTCACCATCGGCACGCCCGGTTACATGGCCCCCGAGCAGATCGCCGGGGGGCGGGTGGACGGCCGGGCCGATTTGTACTCGCTCGCCGCCGTGGCATTCGAGGCGCTCACCGGAACGGCGACCGACTTCAGGGCCGATCGTGCCACGCTGGCCCGTGCGCTCCGCGCCGCGCGGCCGGAGCTCTCCGCCCGCGAGGCGGCGGCGCTCGTCGCCCCGCTCGCCGAGCGGCCCCATGAGCGCCCGACCTCGGGCGAAGCATGGACAACGGCGCTCGAGCGCACGCGACCCCGGCGGCGGCGCTGGGCCATCGCCGCCTTGGCCGTGATCGTCGCCGCGGGCGTCGCAAGGCTGGTGTGGGGACCGGCCCCGGCGTCCGACGTGCCGCCCCGGCTCGCGGTGCTGCCGTTCGCGGTGCTGGGCACGCCGCCCTACCCGGCCACGCAGCTACCGGAGTATTTCGTCTCCCGCTTTCGGCCGGTGGAACGGGTGATCGACGTCCTGTCCTTCGGGCGCGTCGTGGCGCAGACCGGCACCGCGCCGCTCTCGAATGAAGACGCGCGCGATCTGGCCCGGCGGTTGGGGGCGCGCTTTTTCGTCCAGGGGAGTGTGTCGTACACCGGACCGACGGTCACGTTGACGGCGACGCTGTACGAGGGTAGCCACGCACGGCGCAGCGGCACGGCGACCGGCCGCGTCGGGTTGGACGAGTCGGACATGATGGACCGGGTGTGGACCCAGCTCTACCCCGAGTTCACACCCAGTGCTGACGTGACGCTCCCGAACAGCGGTCCCGATGCGTTAGCCGCATACCTCAACGCCGACGCGGCCTTTCGGCGCGGCGACTACCGTACCGCGCGCGACGGGTACACGCGCGTGATCCGCGCCGATACCGGATTCGCCATCGCGCGCCTGCGGCTCGCCCTGATCGCCGCCCAGGTGGATCCCACCGAGCAGGGCTTCGGGCCTCCGCTGCGGCGTGCGATGCTGCACCAGCGCGGCCTGTCAGAGGCCGACAGCCTGCTGCTCGACGGGTACTCCGAGCTGTTGTCGCACGGCGACGGCGAGACGGCGCTGGCCCGGTTCAAGAGCGCCACGGAGCGCGCGCCCGACTACCCCCAGGCGTGGTACGTGCTGGGCGAGTTCTACTACCACTTCGGCGACCTGTTCGATCAGAGCGCGGGCGAGGCGCGACCGGCGTTCGACCGCGTGCTCGACCTCGATCCCCGGTTCTCACCGGCGATCGGCCACCTCATCGCGCTCGCCAATCAGGTGGGCGATCGGCCGGAAACGGAGCGCCTGATCCGCCAGTACTTGCGGGTGGACTCGACGTCGCTGGTGGCCGAGGTCGTGGGGATCGCGGACACGCTCATCCTGGGATCTGTACCCGATCAGGTGGCGCTGCTGCGGCACGTATGCGGCCACAGCTTCCTGGCGCTCAAATCCCTGGCGTTTCAGGCCGCGGCGTTCGGCACGCCGGCACAGCGCGAGGGACCGGCGCGCAGCGTGCTGCGCTGCCTGGAGCAACGCGCAGCCACTGATCAGGAGCGGGTGCGTGTGCTGCGCATGGGGCTCGCGGCGGACCTCGCGGCCGGTTGGGTGGACAGCGCGCGGGCTCGCCTCGGCCGCGCGGGCCCCTGGGCGGAGCGGGAGCGGGATCTGTGGGTGCTCGTGATGCACGACGTCGGGTTGCCCGCGCTGGGCGATTGGCAGCGCGCCGCCGCCAGGCTAACCGCGCTGCCCCGCGTCGTGCAGGACACTGATGTCACGATCCACTGGGCCCTGGCGCGGGCGGGAGTAGACCGCGCCCGCCACGCCGCCGTCCTGGCGCGGCTCGCCGCGGGTGAGGCGCCGCTCCCGGCGAGCCTCGCCGCCGACCTGCAGGCGCATGCCGCTCTCATTCGGGGCGACTCGGCCGCCGCCCTGCGCCTGTGGAGCGGCGCGACGCGCCGCTATGCGGTGCTGAGCGTCCCGTTCGAGCCGGTGGCGTCGCTCTGGCCGCTGCGGCTCGACCTCGTGCGCGTGGGGGTAGCGCGCCGCGACAGCGGCGTGGTGGACCGAGCGTGCGCGTCGTTCGAGGGGCTGATGGGCTACACCGACCAGGTGGCGCAGCCGGAAGTCGCGCGGCTGTGCCGGAGGTGACGTCTAGTCCCCCATCGCCGCGATGAGGGCGGCGAGCAGGGCGGTCGCAAGGCCGCCCACGGCCGTGAGCGTGAGCCCCGGCACCCAGCCAAGCTCCATGCCGACCGACAGCCGGGCGCGTGACTGGACGGGGATGTTGCAGCCGGTAGGGCCGCAGCCGAGGAACACGGGCCCGCGCACCAGCTCGGGCCGGGCGGCGAGCGCGAACCAATGGTTGGGACTCCACCGGACCAAGCCGAACAGCGAGCCCGAGCGGAGGTTGTTGGTCGTGGCCAAGAGCGGCGCACCGAGCGCGACGTCAACCGATGCCGTGGGCGACAGCCAACGGCGGTAGCGGACCGAAGGCCCGAGCCCGAAGCCGAGCCGGTCGAGGCTCGCGAACACGGACCCGCCGACCGCGTTGCGGGCGTCCAGGTTGGCCATCACGCCCCAGTCCGCGACTTCGCGGAGGGGGGTATCGCCCGTCAGATCGCTGCCCAGCACCAGGTAGCCGCCGAAGTTCGTGAACGCGAACGCTGAGCACGCAGGCTTGGGGCGCGCGCGATAGCAAAACGATTGCTGGGCCGGAGCCGTCTTGGACCAGGCGAGCAGCAAGGGAATCGAGAGTAGGGTAACGCGCCGCATGAGCAGGTCCCGCTGTGGGTGTGGCGACTAATTAGCGGGAGACCTCTCAAGCCGCTTTCAAGCGCATGCGTCGTCGCAAGCAGGTCGCTTCGGTGCGAGAGTCCGTGAGCCTGTACGAGGCGAAGACCCATCTCTCGGAGCTGGTCGAGCAGGCTGCCCAGGGGAGGGAGATTGTCATCGCCAAGTCCGGGAAGCCTAAGGCGCGGCTGGTCCCGCTCGTGCCCAAGGACACGCGTCACCTGCGCAAGCCCGGCAGAGGGAAGGGCAGGGGCTGGATCGCCGAGGACTTCGACGCGCCCCTGCCGCCCGAGGTCCTGCGGTTGTTTACCGGCGAATCCGAGTGAGGCTGCTGCTCGACACCAACGCGTTGGTTCGGTGGCATCTAGACAAGCTTCGGCCCGCCGCGGTTCGTACCGTGCGGCGGGCCGATCTCGTTGCGGTCAGCGCGATTACCGCGTGGGAGATCGCCATCAAGCGGGCCGTGGGCAAGTTGGAGCTCAGGGACACCGTGGAGGACATCGTGGCGCAGAACGGCTTCGTCGCGCTTTCGGTGACCATACGTCACGGTGACTTGCTGCGAGACCTACCGTTGCATCACCCCGACCCGTTCGACCGCTTGCTGATCGTGCAGGCTCTGAACGACGGACTCACGATCCTCACCTCGGATCGGGCGTTCGAGCCGTATCGCGTGCCGGTGGTGTGGGCGTGAGGCTCATCGCAGGTGCTGCAAGGGGCTAAGCTAGACGCGTGACGACCACTCGCGTAGCGATCCTTTCCCTCGCCCTGTCGGCGGTGTGCCTCACGCTCGCGTGCCGTGCCGACCAGCAAGCCAGTGCCTCGCAGACCTCGCCGGCGTGGCGGCTCGTATGGCACGACGAGTTCGACGGCGCCGCGCTCGACACCACGAAGTGGGTGCGCGAGACAGGGGGCAACGGCTGGGGGAACGGCGAGCTCGAGTTCTATACCGATCGGGTCGAGAACGCGCGGCTCGAAAACGGCTTCCTCGTGATCGAGGCCCGCCACGAGCCGTTCGGCAACCAGGCGTATACCTCGGCGCGCTTGAAGACCCAGGGTCTGGGCGCGTGGCAGTACGGCCGGATCGAGGCGCGTATGCGGATCCCGCGCGGGCAGGGGATGTGGCCCGCCTTCTGGATGCTGGGCGTCGACATCGGGCAGGTCGGCTGGCCCGGGTGTGGCGAGATCGACATCATGGAGAACATCGGCAAGGAGCCCGGCCGGGTGCACGGCACGGTGCACGGCCCCAACTACTCGGGCGCCAACGGCATCAGCAGCGCCTACGATCTGGCGAGCGGCGCGTTCGCGGACACGTTCCACGTGTTCGCGGTCGAGTGGCAGCCGGACACGATCAGGTGGTTCGTCGACAGCACGCTGTACAAGACCATCGACCCGCGCTCGCTGCCGGGGCGCTGGGTGTTCGACCATCCCTTCTTCATCCTGCTCAACGTCGCGGTGGGCGGCTACTGGCCCGGCAACCCGGATACGACGACGGTGTTTCCGCAGACGATGCGGGTGGATTACGTGCGGGTGTATCAGAGGTAGGATCCTGCGCTTGTTCACCGGCGAATCCGGGTTAGGCTGCTCCCAGGCGTGGCGCCAGTGCGTCGCGGCGCCTCCGCCACCGGCTGTAGGGCGCGTGCGACGGAGCGAATGGGAGAATACCCCGGTAACTGGTCACGCGTGACGTAACGGCGACGTTTCCAAGTGGTACACGACTTGCGAGCCCTGCCCCCGACCCGCGGCTGTGCGCGGTTTTAGGGAGGCGGCGGTGCGAATCGGGTGGTTGGTGGGGCGATCGTTTATGGACGGTGTCCGCACCGACGCGGCCATAGGCGTCGCGCGCGCCTAAGGTCCTCCATGACGCCGGTTCGGTCGCCCGGCATCCGCACGCTGCTCCTGTACGCACAGGACCGGCAGGGCCTCGGCCACATCACCCGTAGTCTCACCATCGCCCGCCATCTGCTGGCGCGCTATCCGAACGCAGTCGTGTACCTCGTGACCAAGTCCGCGCTCGCGGGCCATGTCACGTTGCCAGAGCGGTGCGACTACATCAAACTGCCCTCCCTACTCACCCCGGGCGGCTGGCAGCGGACGGCGCTCGAGGAAGAGGACGCGAAACGCCACTTGCGCGAGCTGCGTGGCACGATCCTCAGGGACGCAGCGCTCGGGCTGGCCCCGGACTTGGTGCTGGTGGACCACGAGCCGCTCGGCGCCAAGGGTGAGTTCGCCGCCGGCCTCCGCGCGCTGAAGGCCGCGCGTCCCGACACGCGGTTCGTGTTCGGGTTGCGCGACATCATGGACGACCCGGAGCGAATTCGCGGGCAGTGGCGCGAGCTCGGCGTGTACGACGCGCTCGACCATCTGTACGACGGCATCGCCGTGTACGGCTCGCCCGCGCTCCACGACGTGGCCGAGGCCTACGGCATTCCGCCGGGCATCCGCCCCAAGCTGCACTACTGCGGCTACATCGTGCGCGAGCCCCCCCCGCGGGTCGATCCCGCGGTGGTGCGGCGCGAGCTCGGTCTGCCCGTGGGCGCGGCCCTGGTGCTCGCGACGGTCGGGAGCGGCAGCGATGGGTTCCCGGTGCTCGATGCGGCGGTCGCGGCCGTCGAGCGGTTGGCGGCGAAGCGCCCCGAGCTCCGCGCGATCGTCGTCACGGGGCCCTTCATGCCGGCGGACCAGCGGGCCGAGCTCGAGCGCCGGGCCACCGCGTCGTGCCGCGTCGTCCGCGAGGCCGACACGCTGCGCCTGTTCGCGGCCGCCGACGCGGTGGTGAGCATGGGCGGCTACAACAGCGTCTGCGAGGCGCTGGCCGCCGCCCGGCCGATGGTCATCGTGCCGCGGGCCACTGACAAGGTGGAGCAGGCGATTCGCGCCGAGCTGCTGGCGGCGCGTGGCCTCGTCTCGTGCGTCCACCCGCGCGACCTCGCGCCGGACCGACTCGCCGAGGCCATCGAGTGGGCGCTCGGCTGTGATCGCGCGGCCTACGCGCGCCGGGTGCGCGAGGTCATCCCGTCGTTCGACGGCGCGGCGCGCCTCACGGCCTACCTCGCGCGCTGGCTCGGAGGAGACTGACGCGATGCGCCTCGAGTTCACTCCGAGCCCCGAGCGGCGCGCCTCGCTGCGCGCACAACGGGCGCGCCTGGAACAGCCCACCGAGGTCCTGACCGTCCTGCGCTCCGAGCTCGGGACCGACGTCGCCGTCGACGGCGTAGCGTGTAGCGTCGAGAGCGTTCACCCCGATCGCTTCGTGCTCCGGGCCTGCGTGCGCACGCCACTCGGCGAGTGGCGCTCGTACGCGCTGAAGACGTACGCCGACGACTTCGGCGCTCGGGTGTGGGCGCACGCACGGGCCCTGGCCGCGTGCCGCGAGATGGCGCCGGGCGGCGTGTGTCTGCCGATTCGCTACGTCGTGCACGAGCGCCTGCTGGTCTTTCCGTGGGTGAACGGTCGCTGCCTCACCGACATCGAGGATGACCGAGCCCCGGAGCTGTTTCGGCAGGCGGCGTGTCTCACCGCGAGGCTGCATCGCCTCCCGCTGGCCCCGGAGCCGCCAACCACGCCGGAACAGCTCATCGCGCAGGCGAGCGCGCGGTGCGAGTGGCTGCGGCGGCGCTGCCCCGGGGCGGCGCCCGTGATGGAACCCCTGGTGTCGGCCCTCACGGACGCCGTGAGCTCGCTCGAGCCGGCGGAGCCCGCACCGGTGCACGGGGACCTGTGGGCGGGACAGTTTCTGTGGACGGGCGAGCGGCTCGTGCTGCTCGACCTGGACGCTTTCGGCTATACCGATGCCGCCTACGACGTGGGTCATTTCCTGGCGCAGCTCGAGCGGGAGGGGCTCGCGGATCCCGCGCGGGCGGCGCGCGCCGATCGGTTGCGGGCCACGTTTCTCGATGCCTACCGCACGTCGATGCCCGCGGTATCGGCCCGCAACGTCGCGTTCTACCGCGCCCTCACGCTCACCCGTAAGATCCACACGGTGTGCCGGACTGACCCGGCCGGGTGGCCCCGGCTCGCCGTCGCACTGGCCCGGCGCGCCCGGGCGGCCCTCGAGGAGATGGCGCCCGCCGCCGTGAGCGCCCGATGAGCGCGCCCGTCACGCTCCCGTCTCCGGAGCTGGAGGTCGCGTTGCGCGCGACGCTCGGCGACGTGAGTGGTCCCGCAGCGCGGCTCGACGCATGGACCGCGACGCCGGTCACGCGGCATGGACGGCGCCGCGTGGTGCACTTCGAGCTCGACGCCTGCCTCCCCAGCCGGTCCGACTCGCAGCGCCTCGATTGGGTGGGGAAGTTCTACGACGGGGATGTGGAAGCGCGGCGGGTCGCCGGCCTGCTCGAGCGTCTCGCCCGCTGCGACGGCAGCCGGCAGGGCGCGTTCGTCGTGCCCACCCTGCTCGGCTACTACGCCCCGCGCTACCTCGTCCTCATGTCGTACGAGACAGGCGAGGAGGTGACTCCGGCGCTCGCGCGCTCGGGCGCCGTCGTGCTGGAGGCCATCGGACGCGCGTTGGCGGCGCTGCACGTGGCCAGTCCGCCGGCCGCGCTTCCCTGCGTCACGACGCCCGCCGTGGTCCTCGAGCTGGTACGGGCCCGAGTCGCCGCGATGTGCGAGCGGGTCCCGGAGGCAGGGAGCGTGCTGCGGCGCGCCTTCGCCCGGCTGGAGCGAGAACTCCCCGTCGACCCTCGAGCTCCGGCGTTCCTGCACGGCGATTTCGGTCCCGCGCAACTACTGTGGCGTGGTGACCGGGTCGTGATCTTCGACTTCGACCGCGCGACGCTCGGCGATCCGGCGCTCGACCTCGGGAACGTCCTGACCCAGTTCCGGCGCAGCACGTTGCGCAAGCCCGGCCGGCTCGGAGATTTCGCCACGTTGCGCGCGACCCTGATCGCTGCCTACGCGCGTCACGCGGGCGGCGAGCCAGGGCTCGCGGACCGGGTCGGCTGGTACGAGCGGGCCACGCTGTTGCGCAAGATCCACTCTTTGCTGTTGGACACCACCCGCCACCCGGAGGCCGCGGCGCTCGCACGGCGGCGGACTGAGGCCGTGCGCTTGCTGGAGGAGGTTGCCGCGGCGGTCGAGTCGAACTCGGGATGATCGCGTCACCCGCCGTGCGCCAAGACGCGCTCGCCGCCACACGTGGCAAGGCAGGGTTTCCCGTCGACCCGGACTTTCCGCAGCTCGAGGTCGCGAGCGATCCCGCGCGGATGCTCGAGGTGTTCCGAGCCCACCTGGAGCGCATCGCGGGGAAGGCCTACCACATCGACGCCTGCGTGCCGGTCCGGTTTCGGTGCCGCCAGTCCACCTCGCGTTGTGTCCTCCAGTATTCGCTGCGCGTGATCGATCGTGTGACGGGAGGCGCGTTCGACCAGTGGGTCACCGGCATACTGTACGCGCGGGCGGGTGACGCTGAGCGCCTGTGGCGGGAACTCGGGGCCACGGATCCGAAGCGCTCGATTCCCGATCGGTGGCTCACCTTCGAGCCGCTTGCCTACGTCCCCGAGCTCGAGATGCTGGTGCAAGTCTTTCCGTATGATCGCCAGCTCCGCGGCCTCGGCCGGGTGCTCGCAACCGACGGCCGGGAGCTCGCGCCGCTGCTGCGGGCGCAGGGAGGTGCGGGTGACTGGCGCGCCGGCGCGGGGCGCCTTGAGCTGCTGCGCTATCGTCCCGAAATCGGGGCTGCGCTGCGCTACACGCTGGAGCTTCGGGACATGGAGTCGGGACGCACCCAGACGCGTCGCTGCTACGTGAAGGTGTGCCGTCCCGGGCGTGGCGCCGCCACATTCCAGTTGATGCAGGCGCTCTGCGCGGGGCACGCGGGGGCCCGATCGGCGTACGACATCGTGCGGCCCCTCGCCTATCTCGACGAGCTCGACACGCTCGTCGTCGACGAGGCGCCCGGCACGTCGCTGCTCGATCTCCTGCGAGGACGCGACGATCCGATGCCGGCGGTGCGCGCCGCCGCGCGCGCCCTCGCCGCGTTCCATCTGAGCGGGCGAGCCATCGGGCCGCGCGAGCCCCTGGCGGAGCAGATCCACGACGTCGAGCGGGCGACCTCGCTGCTCGAATGGGCGTGCGCGGAGGTGGGCGACGACATTCGGGCCGTTGCTGCCACGATCGTCGCCGACCTGACGGAAGCGCCGCCGACGCCGATCCACGGCGACTTGAAGGCCGATCACCTCTTCATTGCGGGCGATCGGGTCACTATCATCGATTTCGATCGCGTCGCCGTGGGCGATCCCGTCAGCGACCCCGCCCGTCTCTACGCTTATTTGACGGGTCGCGTCGGGCTCGACAGCGTGCCAGCAGAGCGGGCGCAGGCGGTGGCCGCCGCGTTCGTCGACGGGTACTTCGCCCACGTACCAGGCGAGTGGCGCGAGAGATTTGCGCTGCAGTGCGCCGCGGCCTTGCTGGAGGTGGCGAGCGGCCTGTTCCGCAGCCAGGCGCCCGGGTGGCGGGGCATGATAAGCGACGTGATCGCGGAGGCCTGCCGCGCCCTGTCCCCACGATGGGCTTGAAGCACCTCGGCCAGGCCGGTCTTCAAGACCGCCTGAACCGCCCTAAACAGGACCCATCACCGCGCTCGGCCCACTCCTCGCGCACATAGCCCAGCCGCGAGGCGGCCACCAGCAGTTGCGCCTCGAGGCGCGCGGAAAAGTGGCCGCCGACGGCTTCGTAGCCCTGTCCGAGCGCGCAGAGAAACTCGCCGAATTCTACGCCGAGCGCGAAGCTGTCGCTCTGATCGAGGTACGTGATGAAGACATCGTCGCTGCCGGCCGGATGACGCGCCTGCGCCCCTGCGCTCATGGAGATACAGTCCGTGGGTTATTCGTGAAGACGCCTGAGGGCGGCTTGCGGTCACGCGGCGCCTTTACACCGGAATAGAAAGCGCGAAGCTCCATCCGTGACGGGTTGGGCGCGTGGAAGACGGCCGGATCGAGGCACGCATGCAGATTCCGCGCGGGCAGGGGCTGTGGCCGGCGTTCTGGCTGCTGGGGCCGCGATATGCCCAATGCAATGCCCAACGAGCCCGATTTTTGGGCTCGCGGGGTGCGTTAGCACACGGGGTAAGTGCTTGTTCGGACGAGAGAACGGAGGGCACAGGATTCGAACCTGTACGGGCTTGCGCCCAGCGGTTTTCAAGACCGCCGCCTTACCAGTTAGGTCTAGCCCTCCCGACCATACAATGCTTGAACTTACGAGAGTCGGCGCCGACGTGGGAGAGCGTGTCGCGAAAGCGCCCTAACTGACGCCGCTCCTTGGCGTACAGTCTGTCCATCGCTGCCCTATCGTCCCCCAGTCTCCAGTGCCCGCTGTATCCGGAGGTATCCCACAATGCGTGCGCGCAGGGAGTCCTGGCTCACCGGACCGTACACAGCGACCGGGCGCCGTCCGGGCGCGATGATCACATAGCCGAGGGCGAGGTCGCGTGAAACGAAATGGACCGCATGGTGTGCCCGGTCCACGACCTGTTGTATTGGTCGCCCGAACGCCTGAAGAGCGAAGCCCAGGCTCTCGACTGTCGCGCGGATCGTGCCAAACGTCGGTGCCAGCATGCTGGTGTCGCCGATGGCGATGACCGTTGGTGCCCGGATGACGGCAATCACGGGGCGCGCGATGCGACTGTGGGCCGTGTCGCGTCCCTGCGCGCTTCTGGGCCGGGAGATGGCGATTGTCATGCAGGCGGCGACGGCGAGGGCGATGCTGGGGCGTGATATCATGGTGCCTCCACGTTACGCTGCGCGGCCGGCAAGGCGCAGGATCTCCCGAACGGCCGCCGACTTGGCGTCGATGTAGGCCTCGCGGTCCCGAGGGAAGCGCGCGGCCAGCGCCCGCTTCACGTCGGCAAAGGCGCGTGCGGCCTCGCTGTGGGCGCGTAGGTAGTCACGAAACGCAAGGTAGTCGCACCACAAAGACCCGCCCGCTTCCACCAGGTGCACGTGGTAGGCCCGAGGTTGCCCGCGGCGAAAGAACTCTCGACCCGGCACACCCTGCTCGCCACGGTGAGCGTACCCCGCTCGCTCGAGCGCGGCAACGTAGTCCGGACCCGCCGCGTGTGCGGGGCGGCCTGCCACGATGTCGAGAACCGGCTTCGCGCACATACCAGGAATGGAGGTACCGCCGGCGTGTTCCAGGTGCAACGCGAGCGTCCCACACGCCTGGCGTATTCGTTGCCCTTCCGCAGCGAAGAGCGCCGGCCAGCGAGCGTCGTACTCGACGAGCCGGACGACACCCGATTCAAGACCGAGGGGGT
>WNGL01001398.1_pt1 | contig 45211 bp, 42 predicted proteins | sample 5400591 | NCBI WGS metagenome assembly WNGL01 (sample SAMN13153377, study PRJNA577476) | soil metagenome | isolation source: 80 cm soil or saprolite under Garry oak tree replicate 1 | place: USA:California | collected 2016-06-15 | reverse complement strand
CAAAGGCTTGTGGCTCATGTTTACATTAGATTCCCACGCAAGACAAATGGCTAATAAAAAACATTGATCGAGGCTATCGGGAGGGACGTAGGTTGTAACGCAGTGTTCACAAATGTCGAGGAGCGCAGGTTGTTCAAACCACGGTCATTGCGAACTTTATTCTCGCGGAACGGACAGCAAGCGGTGGTGAGAAGTCTTCCCCCCGTGAGGTTACCATCGTTTCAGCGCCGCCAAGATATATTCCTGCATTAACTTTCCGTTCTCGGCATCCATGGGGGGTTGAGCAGTGTTCGGAGTGTTGCCAGTGTCGCGCGCCTTGCTCTTGATGCCAATATAGCGTGCCTTGTAGTCAGTGTCTCCGAGGTTTTCTACTGTGTGCTTGAATGCCGGAAACCATCGGCACTCGCCGGGCTTGGCGTATACCTGTTGCGTTTTACCTTTTTCGTCAGTGAACTTGAGATGTCCGCTGGTGAGAACCACAACCACGCCACCCGGTTGGTTGTGGAGCGCCGATTTTTCGCGCGGGCCGTAATGTATATTGACCACCTGCACGTATTCATTTTCAAAAGCCAATTGATAATGCTGGGGTTCAACCTTGGTGGGATCCTACGCTAATGCAGAACGAATGAGGAGGCGGGCATATAGTGCCGCCCACAGCATTTTGGATATCATGTCTATTTTCCGACACGACCTTAATTTGCCAGCAGACTGCCGCAACCGTACCCTCTGCAGCACAGTGTGCAAAGAATTCAGAGCGGGGAGGCCCAAAGTGGTTACTCAGCAAAACCGTGGCTAAGGTGGCTAAGGCCACCGCCTTTACTAAATTCTTCATCGCGTCCAAAATAGAAAGTTCGCGGTCGTTTGTTTTCGTGAGTGCTTGGGACTCTGAATTTACGAGCCTCATGTCGCCGAAGCGCCGGGAATCGAAACACAGGAGCCTCAATGCCCGCTACTGGAGAACTGATTCGCTCGATGAATTACGTCGAGGACATTACCACCACCCTCCGCCGTATTTGCATTTCCATCCCAGCCATGCCCCCGGATGAACGGCAGCGCTTGGCGGAATCCTTGCGTGCGGCCGGTGCTGCCATTGCGGCAGCCATCGCCGATTTGGAGAAGGCAGGAAAATAAGTGGCGCGTGTCGAGACCGTGGCCGTCATTGGTGCTGGCATCATGGGACGCGGCATTGCGCACGCCGCCGCGCTCGGCGGCTACCGCACTATCCTCGAAGATTTACTGCCTAACGCCCTGCGCCGTGCGGAAAACGAAATCCGCACCAACCTCGATAAAGCGGTTGAATTAGGCAAGGTGACCGCTCCGGAGGCGAATGCCGCTTTCGAGCGACTGGAATATGCCGGCTCGGTCGATCAGGCCGCGCGGGAAGCCGATCTGGTTATCGAAGCTGTGCCGGAAGAGATGGAGTCGAAGATTGAAATCTTCACCCTGCTCGACAAGATCTGCAGGCCTACGACGATCCTTGCCTCGAACACATCCTCGCTGAGCATCACCGAAATCGCCAGTGTCACCTACCGTGCAAAAAAATGCCTGGGCATGCACTTCTTCAACCCTGTGCACAAAATGAAGCTGCTTGAAGTGGTGCGCGCCCTCGAAACTGACGATGACACGCTGGCCACTGCCGTTGAAGTGGGTCAACGAATGGGGAAAGAGGTTGTGGTCATCAAAGAGGCCCCGGGCTTTATCACCAGCCGCATCAATGCCATGATCGGCAACGAGGCCTTCTGCATGCTGCAGGAGGGCATTGCATCAGCTCGAGACATCGACAAAGCCCTCAAACTCGGATTGAACCATCCCATGGGTCCCTTCGAATTGGTCGATCTGGTTGGCCTCGACACACGACTGAATATTCTTGACTATCTGCACAAAACGCTGGGCGAAAAGTATCGTCCCGCGCCACTACTTGTGCAGTACGTTAAGGCGGGAAGGCTGGGCCGAAAGTCGGGGCGGGGCGTCTACGAATATCCGGAGACAGAGGCCAAGCCGACCGAGCCTGCCATGGCAGCTTCCGATAACCGCTCTCGGCGGTGATGTTAACCTACTGCGGTACTCCTCAACCCAGGCTTGTTCCCGCGGGTGCTAGCGGACTACTTGCGTCTGGCCAAAGCTAAGGCCGCTCAGCGAAGCCACTGTTTCCGGCGCGATTCCTTTGCTCGCCACCAGCACGTGAAAGCTTTCTCCCATGCCCGCCGGGGAAATCAGATGCTTAAGTTGAAGCGCGACTTTTGCGCGCTCCGGCGGCAGGCTACATTCTTCGAAAGCGTCGGCAAATTGGTTGGCCTCGCCGATCCCCATCAGAAACTGTGATTGCGTGAGCAGTTTCTGCGGCAGCGTGCCCCGTTGTTCCGCCGCAGCGAGCGCAGTGAAATTGACATCCGCCGTAATGTCTTGCTCACCCGGCGCCTGGTAGACGTCGGCACTTATCGAATGCTGGCGAACTGCCTTCAGGGTGCCGCGATGTCGTCCCGCCAGTTGCTCCGCCTGCGTGTAGCCATAGTCGATGGCGATGATGAAGCCGCGCCGGATGCCGTCGGCGATACGATCCATGGTTTGCTGTGAAATAAGAGAAGCTTCGACGCGCTCATTCTGCTCGGGATGCACCGAGTAGCGATCCAGAAACTCAAGTTCGGCCGAAGAAGGTGCCGACCAGGTTTCAACGAAATGTCCGTCGCGTGTATCGATCCGCAAGGATCCCTGCTCGCTCAGTACCTCGACAGGCAGAGCGTCGAAAAATTCATTGGCGAAAACGATGATGGGAACTTCATGACCTGGAGACGCTGGTTGCGGGGCCCCGACCGATTCGCGTACCTCGGCCTTTCCCGCATCCAGGTGACGATTCAGCGCAGTTCTGATGCGCTCGCGCAATCGAGCGGAACCTTCGACGAGAACGTAACGCAATGCGCGAAAAAAGTCCGGAAATTTCTTCCCCGACCAATCGAGCACGTCCCCTGCGAACAATCCCCGGCCAGGGCCCAACTCGAAGATCTCAAGCTTTTCCGGCGAACCCAGGGCTCGCCACATCTCCTCGAATTGCCGCGCCAGCAAGCGTCCGAAAACGGCGTGTACGTCGCTCGATGTATAAAAGTCGCCTGCCTTGCCAAACGGTTGAGCATTCCGCGAATAGTAACCAAATTCCGGATCGTACAGGCAAAGATCCATGTAACGGGAAAAACGCATGGGTCCAAGCTCATGAATCTCATGCTCGATTTGCTGGCGCAGAGGATTCATGTTTTGTAAGCGCGGCTCACAGCCCCTTCTCCCGGCGATGGGCGCGATCTTGCGGAGTGCGGATGAACATTTCGACGAAGTAATCGTGCAAGGCATCGTAGAGCTGGCGCTGAAAGCTCCATTCAAACTGAGCATCGTCGAGGTCGCGCGGGTGCATATCAAAATAATAAGTGTGCACCGGCATGGTTGGATCTTTGAATTGAATAATTACTTCCACGCCATCTCGCTTGGCGCGCGCCGAAAAATTCAGCAGAGGATGCTCGTAAAGGCGGAGTTGATCGAGAACGCGATCCAGGCGAGCATTGACAGCTTCGGGCACAATGCGATTGTAAAGCAGAATTCGCCACAAATTGCCGATTTGGGAGTGCTCGCGTCAGGGTTGTCACTACTGAGCGAACTGGTTTCTATTCATAGCGCAGCGCTTCGATCGGATCTAACCTCGCGGCCTTGATGGCAGGAAGCATTCCGCTAATCATCCCCACGAAACTCAAGATCGCAGTCGACCAAATCAGTGTGGCCGTGTCGATGTACAGGTGAATGTCACCTTCGCTGGCGTTTTCTTCAAATGCGCTCCACAGCGTCAAAGAGCCGACTGACCAGGAAACAAGATAGGCCAGTATCACTCCCAACAGCCCGCCTAGAGCGGTAATCACCAGTGCTTCCGTCAGAAACTGGAACAGAATATGCCAGCGATGCGCGCCCAAAGCCTTCTCCACGCCGATCTCGCGCGTGCGCTGCGTTACCGAGACCAGCATGATGTTCATCAGTCCCACGCCGCCGATCCCGAGCGTGAGCAGGCCGATAAATCCCAGCAGGATCTTGATCCCCGTGCTAATGACCTGCAAATCCATCAGATCCGCGAAAACGTCGAAGACGAAAACGCCGCGCTTATCTTTGGGATCGAAATTATGGTGGAAGGCCATGGAATCGCGCACCGCCTTGACTACCTTCGCATGATCGCCTTCGTATTCCATCACGACTGCAGTCAGGTGATAGGTGTTGGCCAGATCGCTCATCGCGGAGAAGGGGACATAGACGTGCTCGTTGATGTTGTCGTCCCCGTTTTGCACCTGGTGTTTGAGCACTCCCACGACTTGGTAGGAAATCCCGCTCACGCGAATCTCCTGGCCGATGGCGTTCAGGCCGGAGAAGAGTTTTTTCTTCGCGTCGGACCCAATCACCGCGACCCGAGTGTGAGTGAAGTCGTCAGCTTCGCTGAAAAAACTACCTTCTGTGATGTCCATGCGGCGCATGCGTCCGTAGGCAGCGTAAACGCCGCTGACGGCATACGTGGCGCTGCGGGTGCCGAAGGCCACGAGACACTGCTTGGCAACCTCCGGCGAAACGTGCTTCAGCAGCGGAACTTCTGCGTGGATGTAGTCGAGATCGTTGACCGTCAGGCGGACCTGGGTTCCGGCCTTCGTACCGCCAGCTTGTAGCTCAGTACGGCCGGGGAAAATAAAAACTAAATTCGTGCCGAAGGAACGGAACGCAGCCCAAAGTCCGCGCTCAAAACCGCTTCCGTAGGCGAGCAAAAGTACGACCGTGGCGATGCCCCACGCCATGCCCAGCATGGTGAGCAAGCTGCGACGCCGATTATGCCGCAGCGCGTTGTAGGCCTGTGTGGCGAGTGCAACCATCATAAAAGCAGCTCTTGGCCTTTGGCTCTTCGCTGCCAGCTTCTGGCCAAATCACAAATCGGTTTGGCTAGGAGCTAGCCGCTAGAAGCGAGCATCCGATAGCGTATCTACTCACTCCTGCCGCAAGGCCTCCACCGGAGGCAGCAACGCCGCCTTCCGCGCTGGATACAGCCCAGCGGCAATGCCGGCGACGGCCAGCGAGACGATTGCCGCGAACGCTGAGGCTGGAATAATGCGCGGAGTATCAAAGCCCTCAGGCGCCGGCAACATGGCCAGCAGCGTGACAAAGCCGGTTGCGATCGCCAGCCCAATGCCTCCGCTGAAGGCGGTCAGAAAAGCTCCCTCGATAAAGAACTGGGTCAAGATCGCACGGTAAGTCGCGCCCAGTGCCTTGCGCAAGCCGATTTCTTTCGTGCGCTCGGTCACTGAGACCAGCATGATATTGATAATTCCGATAGCGCCCAGTCCGAGAGTCACGACGCCCACAACACCGAGAAACCAATCCATGGCGTCGAAAATCTTGCCCACGCGCTGCATGTTTTCGATCGTGTCCCAGTCTTCGAAGGCGTCTTCGAGCCTGGGATCGAAGCCGTGGCGCCGCGCCAGGACCTGGTGAATCTCGCTTTTGGCTTCTGTATGGAGCCCCCTGCTGATCGGCTGGTAATTAATAAACGAAATCGCATCCTCAGAATTCGCTTTGATCAGCGGAAACAGATTCCGCATGGTCTCAATCGGGATGAAGATGCGCGAGTTCGTCCCGTTATTGCCGTCCCGGCCCACCTTGGCGACCACGCCGATCACATCAAAACTCACCCCATTCAGCAGGATGGTTGACCCCACCGCCGGCCGCCCGGGAAACATATTCTTGAGCAGCTCCCATCCCACAATGGCCACGCGGCGGCGTTCACTGTTGTCCTCATCATTGAACCAGCGGCCTGGTTCCACCGGCACATTGCGAATCCGGTTGTAGTCCGAGGCAACTCCGAAGATCTGTCCATTGGTTGATCCATAATCGCTAACCGCGCGTATGTCTTCGCGGTTGAGAACGGGCGACAATGCGCCGACAAATTTGGCCTCGGCCCGCACCGCCAAGTAGTCTTGGTAAGTGAAATAGTATGTCTGCCCCGATTGCGTGCTGCCCGCGACTGCAGGGATGCGCCCGGGAAACATGAACATGATGTTTTGTCCGAGCGTGGCAAGCTGCTTTTCCTGGCCGCTGCGGAATCCTTCTCCCAAGCCCACCAGCAGCAGAAGTGAGCCCACCCCCCAGGCAATTCCGAACATGGTGAGGAACGAGCGCAGCTTATGCGCCCACAGAGTGGACAACGACTGCCGGACAATGTCGAGGAGCATTCGCATGCATAGTCCCCCACGCTTCCGGGGAGGAGCGTGGGGGCCCCGGTAACGTTCAGGCGAGGGGTCTCAGTCCCGCCTAACCATCTGATCAGTGGTACGCAGCCGGGCTAAGCGAAGTTCCCTCCTGCTATTTAGTCTCTTAGACCCGCAAGATGGAGGAAAGGTTAGCCGGATGCGCCAGTTTTTCGGTGCGGCTTTGGGACTCGAATCCCCGAGACCGCTCCCACTCCCGATAGGTTTCGGGCCAGTGGCTGAAGCCTAAAGTCTGCAGTCTTCAGCCGTTCTTCGGCTTTTCCCGTGCGTAGGCTTTCTGCAAATACCTCCGCGCTTCGTCTAGTGCGCCAAAAGTATTGTCGTTGGTCTGAACCGCCTGGCGATATTCGTTTACCGCGCGTTCGCGCTGGCCGGTGATATCAAAAATCTTACCCAATTGGATGCGGCTCCAAACCTCAGTCCATCGCGGTTCGCCGTCGCCATTGAGAGATTCGCGGTAGGCATTTGCTGCGGCCTGATAATTTCTCTGCAGGAAGAAGACATCAGCGATTCGATAGTGCGCCAGCGAACTGTTCTTGTTGATGTCGAGCGCCTTGTTGAACTCGGTGAGCGCCCCGGGCAAGTCACCCTGCTGCACCAGCGCCTGCCCCCGCATGATGGAGGCGCGCAGCTTGACATCCACGGAGTTGGTAAGCACGTGGTGGTCGGGATCCACCGCTATGCGCCGCGGACGCCCGAAAGTCTCCACCGTAAAAGGCGAGTTCGTGCCCACAACCTCAATGCGCTTGTCCTCTGTTTTGCCATCAGTATCAATCTTTAGGTCCACCGGCATCCGGAACAGATCAAGATCCTGGGCAATCTCCCCAGTCACTCGGAACCCTTTATTGCTGCCCAGACGGTACACGGTATATTTCACCTTAAATTCGGGCGCCCCGGTCGAATCCAGCCACTGGGAAAAAAACCACGTAAGCTGATCGCCATAGTTCTGCTCTGCAATGGTGCGGAACTCATCGGTGCTCGCCGATTTTCCGGCAAAATGCGTGGCGAACGAGCGCATAGTTTTGAGGAACTTGTCCTCGCCCATCACCCAGCGCAGCATGTGCAGGATCATCGCGCCCTTGTCGGTCACCAAAGACTGGAACTCCTGCGAGAACAAATCGAGCCTGCTGGCACTGGAAAGCGGCACCGTGTCATACGCCAGCGAGCCCACCGACATGTCTTTTACCGCCTCTTCCAGGCCCGCCGCCCCCGCCGCATTCTCCACATACATGGCCTCCGAATATCGCGCGAAGCCGTCGCCCAGCCACCAGTCATCCTTAGACGCGGGACTGACCGACACGCCCCACCATTGGTGCGCGATCGTATTCGCCAAAAGCCTGTAGTTGACCTTTTCCGTGATGGTGTGGCCTGAGATCGCAGCAATTCCCGGAGCCCACGAAGAGGCTACGGTGTCGTCAGGAATTTCCACCACGTTCAGCTTCGACGAGAGCGGCACGCCATATAACGTAATGTAGTAAGTAAATTCCTGGATTGCGGTCGTGGCATACTCCGCCCCCAGTTTCTGATGCGTGGGCTTAAAGAACACGTGCAGCTCAATACCCGCTTCGTCGCTTTTGTATTCCTGGAAAACTCCGGCCACGATGGTGCCCGGAAAGCTGGGCTTGTCCGATACAAAGGTAAAGGTCTTATTCGGCAAACCACTGGAGTTTGGTTTTTTCGAAGCTGCGCTGTCGCTGACGGTCTCTTTTCCGCTGCCAATGGCGACCATATGCGCGGGCACGGTTAGACTGATCGTCGACGTAAAACGGTTGAAACCATATCCAGTTACCGGGAACCAGCGTCCCGCGTAAAGCAGATAACTCGTATCATCGCCCACATACGCGAGCTTGAGCCCCGGCACCGGACTCTCCTCGACCGTCTCAAGTTGCCCTTCATATTCGAAAGTCAGGGTGGTCGAGGCATCTTTGGCCAGGCCGCTAGGCAGCGGAACGCGAATGGTGGAGTCCTGTGTGACTCGCTCGGCGGAGAGCGGCTGATTGTTGGCGTCGAGAACCTTGGTGACGCGTAGGGCGTTATGCAGTTCAAATGTGGCGACGCTTAAGTCTTGCAGCGCGGTAAATTTCACCTTCACCCGCGCCGAAATCTGGTGCATATGAGGCGTGAGCTCAGCAGCGATCTTGTAGTCGTCCACCCGCAGGCGGGCCTTTTCCACAGCCCAGGAGGACGATGGCCACGCTACCAACAATAAAATCAGCAGGGTCAGGGCAATCGTGATGGCGCTCTTGCCGCGCCAAAGCTGAATTGACATTAAGGAGAGTCTCCGCGGAAATGGACCGCCATTCCCTAAGATGAAGATTCTCACTCAAAAGATGCTGGGAGCACAAGGTTTAGCCACTGAAGAGCTCTGGTTCTAAGAAGCTTTCCGCCTTGAATCCGAATTACCGAAACCCATAATTTGGCGGGCACGTTCATCGGCGACCATCCGCTTCACATCGTCTACCTGCTCGTGGAGAGCGATTCGGAGGTCGGATAGAATGGGTTGTAGCTCGTCCCAGTCTGTGGCTTCCACAGCTTCAGCGCACAGTCTGCGTATTCGCTCTTCTCGGTTGGGACGAGGACACATAAGCCCGATTCACTCAACCCCGCCATTGTACACTCACTGTACGATAGCGCACGCTTATTTGTGCGGTATACGACATATCGCACATGGCAGGCGACCATATGACGGGGCCAAAGTCTAGCGGTTTGTACGGCGCCTCAGCCTCAGCAGGGACAGAATGATCTCTGCCGCGCCGTCCGCCGGGTGTAACCCCGCAGTATCCCCGTTCCGCGGCGCGCGCAACCGCGCTTTCACTCGGGCCAGCCCGTTCAACATGCGTTCCCGTGGCGGACCATCGGGCAAGATCTCATTCAATCTCCCAACAACGTTCTCGGTTGTGAAGTCCCGCTGCACCAGTTCGGGAACAATCTCCTCCCCAGCAATCAAGTTGACCATGGCAAAATGCGGCACTTTAATCCTCGACCTGCCCAAGAGATAAGTCAAAGGCGTAACCCGGTAAACCATCACAAACGGCGTGGACATCATGGCCGCTTCCACGGTCGCTGTCCCGCTGGCAATAATGCCCGCCCGCGAATGCCACAGCGCCGGCAACGCCTCATGCACAAGATGAATTGCAGGGAGCCCGGCTACGAGAGCCCGCAGAAGATCCATATCGAGCGTCGGCGCGATGGGAAGGAGGAATTCATAACCAGTGCCCAGTGCCCCAGCCGATTCCAGGATCGTGGGCAGGTTTATCCGCACTTCCTTCACCCGGCTGCCCGGCATGAGAGTAATCCACTGCTTCGCCCAGTCGAGTCTATGTTGCAAAGCATAGTCTCCCCGATCAATCGGTGGATCAGGCAACTCCGCCAGCGGATGCCCCACAAAGGTAGCGTCCACTCCCCGCTCGTGATAGAACTTCTGTTCAAACGGAAATATAACCAGCACCTTGTCGACGTAATCGCGCAGCAGCCGCACCCGTCCCTGACGCCAGGCCCAGAACTGAGGCGCGACGTAATAGACCACCGGAACATCGCGCTTCTTCATCTCCCGGGCCACGCGCCAGTTAAACGCCGGCGAATCAATCACGACGGCGACATCAGGTTTTCGCTTGTCGGCTTCGAAGATCAGCTTGCGGAAGAGTCCATAGATTTTCGGCAATTGGCTAAGAATTTCGGTGATGCCGACCACAGCGAGGTCTTTAGCGTCGACCACAGTCTCGCACCCCGCAGCTCGCATCTGCTCTCCGCCCACGCCGAAGAACTCAAGCGCTAGTGCTCGGGTGGGGGCAGCCGCCCCCGGCTGTCCGGCGGAGCAAAACTCGGCAGACCTCCGCTCGTCCGCCCGCCGCAAAGCTTCAATAAGCTCTGCCCCATACATTTCCCCGGACGCTTCGCCGGCCGAGATCAGAATGCGCACCGAAGCATTGTACCGGGCGTATCTCTCCGGTCGAACAGAAGCCCGCTACCGGATGCAGAATTTCGATCTTCAGCGCGACGACGAACTGATACGGATAGTCACTCCTTCGTCACAATCAGATACATCAAACTCGAAGTTGGCACAAAGAAGAGAGGAGCATCAATCTGCTGAACTTCCGCCTTCCATGCCGCATCATTTCGCATCTGTTCAATCAACGCAGGGGACTCGATCCAGAAGCCGTCAGCCTCAACCAGCTTCACAACGCCGGCGAAGACCCCAGCACTGTTAACAAACCGGAAAACGACTTGTTTATCTCGCAAATGCGCTTTGTCATTCATGGCGGCGCGAATTATACGCTGGGAGGAACCGTGAAAGCGTAACTCGCTGATTCAGAGTATGTTAACCGCAAATCGCCCATTCTTGGTCTGATCTGGATCGATCTGCTGGAGGGGATTCATTTGAGGCCGAAAGGGCGCGCATGATCCTCTGCCCTAGTCATCTGCGTTAGCGGTAATTTCCGGACGAGCACTCTGTCCATTTTCAAGCACCGCCGAAACTTCTTGGTCCTTGTACTGGAGCTGGTAAAGCTTAAAGTAAATGCCGCGCTGGGCCAGAAGCTGCTGATGAGTGCCCACTTCGCGCACATGTCCTTTGTGCATGACGATGATCTTATCGGCACGCTGCACCGTGGATAGGCGGTGCGCGATCACCAGCGACGTGCGCCCTTCGACCATGCGACTGAGCGCGTCGCGCACGCGGAATTCGGTTTCGGTATCGACGCTTGAAGTTGCTTCATCAAGAATGAGCACGCTGGGATTATGCGCCAGCGCCCGCGCAAACGAGATGAGCTGCTTCTGCCCGGTGGAAAGAGTCGACCCGCGCTCGCGAACCTCCTCTTCAAATCCTTTGGGCAACGAGCGGACGAAGTCACCAAGGTTCACATCCTCCGCGGCCTTGTGAATTTGTTCATCGCTAATGCGCTCCGTCCCCAGCCGAATATTTCCGCCGATGGTGCCGCTGAACAGGAACGGATCTTGCAGCACCACGCCGAATCGTCCGCGCAACTCGGCGAGATCCATTTCTTTCACGTCGACGCCATCGATGCGAACCGCCCCGCGCTGCACATCGTAAAAACGCAACAGCAGCGAGATGAGCGTGGTCTTGCCCGCACCAGTATGGCCAACAATGGCGACAGTTTCTCCGGGCTCAATGGCGAAGCTCACATCCCGCAGAACCCAGTCCGGCTCAGACGATTCGCTCGACCCGCTTTCGTCCGATGCACTCTTGGTAAGCTCGGAGCCGTTGCCCGAATCGTCGTCGCCACGTTCGGCGGGCACGTCGCGATACGCGAACCAGACGTGATCAAATTCGATGCGGCCGGGGCCCGCCGGCGTTTTCGTCACCACAGGGGAAACCACTTCCACCGGCGCATCCAGCAGCTTGAAGATGCGTTCGCTCGCGGCCATTGCCGACTGGAGGATGTTGTACTTCTCGCTGAAGTCCATGATCGGACGGAAGAAGCGCTGCGCATACTGCATGAACGCGACCAGCACACCCAGTGACGCCACAGTCGCCACCAAATGAAACGAAATAATGGCGGGCCACCTGAACTCAATCGCAACGCTGCTGACCGTGGTCCCAGCGATGACATCTTTTCCACCGAACCAGATCACCGAGGCAATTGCGATGGACGAAAGAATTTCGACCACGGGATAGTAAACCGCGTAGGCCATGATCGCATCTTTGAACGCGTCCATGTGGCTGCGATTAATTTCCGCGAAGCGGTCGTAGGCTTTGCGCTCGCGGTTAAACAGCTGCAGCACGACCATTCCACTGACATGCTCTTGCAGGTAAGCATTGATGCGCGCTATGGCGGTACGAATCCGGCGATAAGAGTCACGAACTTTGTCGCGAAAGATCTTGGTGGCCACCACAATCAGCGGCAGCACCGCAAAGGTGATCAGGGCCAGCTCCCAGTTCATGCACAGCATGATGCCGACGATGCCGGCCAGCACAAAGATGTCCTCAAAAATTGAAACCACGCCCGAAGTGAACATCTCGTTCAAGGCATCAACATCAGTGGTAACGCGGGTGACCAGGCGGCCGACTGGATTTTTATCGTAGAAAGCGACGTGCATGCTCTGCAGGTGGCGGAAAATCTGGCTACGCAAATCGAACATGACTTTCTGCCCGGTCCACTGCATGTAGTAGGTCTGCAAGAACTCAAGCAGAAAGCTGAAGATCAGCAACCCAACATAGACTGCCGCAATCTGCCCAATGCCGGCCAGGGGATGCGGGCTGAGCCAACTCCACATGCCGGAAGTAGATTCCTTAGTGGGCGCCAGGTAGCGATCGATCGCAACCTTCGTGAGATAAGGCCCGAGAACGTCGGCAAAAGCCTTGAACAAGATCGAGAGCAGCGCAATCGCCACCTGCCAGCGATAAGGACGCAGATAGGTCAGCAGCCGCCGCATCAATCGGCTGTCATACGCCTTGCCTAATATTTCTTCTTCGTGGGCCATTGACCGTTGCCCGTGGCTCGCGGCTCAGTCTGCGGCGCCGCCTCAGTCGCTCCTACTCAGTCGCTCTTACAAAGAGTACCCCAAATAGATGGAAAAGGAAGCCGCAAGGATGGAAAACGTTTGGGCCTCAACCGCGGCAGGCTGAGGTGGGATAATCAAAGACGGCGTCCCATAACCGATTGTGCAGGGGCAATCAAAGGGATAATCAAACACTGCCGTCATGATCAGACCGTGAGCTTAGGCATCTACATTTCCGTTCCGTTCTGCCGCACGAAGTGCAGCTACTGCAACTTTGCGTCGGATGTATTCTCGCGCGTGTTGTTTGATCGCTACGTGGAGCGTGTGTGTGCTGATATTGAGAACGCACCCGTCATTGCGCGGGAAGTAGGCGGGCAGATCGAGCGCGGGGCGGATTCCGTCTATCTCGGCGGAGGGACGCCGACCGTGCTCGACACGGCGCAACTGGAGCGGATCTTCGCGACAGCGCGGGCCAACCTTGAAGTGCAGTCCGACGCGGAGATCACGGTGGAATGCGCTCCTGGCACGCTCACTCAGGAGACGCTCGACGCGCTGCTGCGATGCGGCGTGAACCGCGTCAGCCTGGGGGTGCAGTCGTTTGTAGATCAGGAAGCTGCGGCTGTGGGCCGCTTACACAAGCGGACGACCGTGCTCGAAGACATTTCTCGACTGCGGGCGGCGGGAATTACGAATATCAATGTTGATCTGATCGCCGGGCTGCCGCACCAGACAGCGGAAAGCTGGAATGTCTCGCTCGAGGAGACGATCGCGACCGGCGTCCCGCACGTGAGCGTTTACATGCTGGAGGTGGATGAGGATTCGCGACTCGGACGCGAACTCATGGCCGGCGGCACACGCTACCACGCGCATTTTGTGCCCGATGACGAAGCCACGGCGGATTTCTATCTTGCCGCGTGTGAGCGGCTGGATGCGGCGGGCGTTCCGCAATATGAAATTTCCAACTTCGCGCGCCAAGGATTCCAATCGCGACACAACCTGAAATACTGGACGCGGCAGCCTTACTTCGGTTTTGGCGTGGACGCGCACTCGATGCTGGTGTCTGCCACTCCTGATCAGGGCGCCGTGCGATTCGCAAGCCCCGATTCGCTGGAACATTACATTGCCGAAGCACCCTTGCAGCGGACCGAGGTGTCGCGCCAAGCAGCATTGGAGGAGAGTTTCTTTCTTGGGCTGAGGCTAACCCGGGGACTGGATCTGGGAGAACTGTCAGCGGATTTTGGAGAGGAGGCGTTAGGGAATTTCGAAAACGAGGTTTCCCAGTTTCTGAAAGGCGGGTTGATGGAGATTGACGGCAGATATGTTCGTCTCACGCCTCAGGGGCGGCTCCTTTCGAATGAAGTATTCCAGCGCTTTCTATCACCCCTCAAGCCCGCCGAGGTGGTGCGAGCAACGATGATGTGATCGTGTTGCCGATCAGACTGGTCCGTTACTTTGGTTCTCTTTTGCATGGTCGAACGCATGGTGTTTGATGGTCACTGAAGGACCATGAGCGACGATCGGCGGTCGGGCTTCTTGAAGAGATTCGCGACATTCAGAATCAGAAAGAGAACGCGGCAAACTACAAGGTGGCTTTGCAGAACCAGCAAGAAGCCATGGCCATACAGAAGCGGGGGATACCGAGGGGCCAGGCAGCGTTTGCGGGCTTGGTTGTGTTGTTTATCTTTCTGGGAGGGACCTACCTCGTGTCTCTCCTCTCCTGGTTTTTCAATTGGACGCTCCGGCACTAAGCGTCCGCGATTCGGTGTCAAGCCCGTCCAGACCGAACGGTCGGTTCGAGCGTTATCTTCAACCTGAACTACTATGGTGTAATGAACATCCCGCTGCGTCAAAGACGACTTGAGTATGTCGGCCCACAGCAATCGGAGGGTTGTTGGATTTCCAACTGAACGAAGAGCAACTGCAATTGAAGAAAGCCGTGCGCGAGTTCGCTCAGCGCGAGATCGCTCCCAACGTTATGAAATGGGACGAAGCCGGTGAGTTTCCTCTGGCCACGGTCAAGGAAATTGGCAAGCTGGGGCTGATGGGTGCTGTCTTCCCCACCGAATACGGCGGTGCGGGCATGGGCTATGCCGAATACGTGATGATCATCGAAGAGCTTTCGCGGGTTGATGGGTCGGTCGGGATTATTATTGCCGCGCACACCTCGCTTTGCTCGAACCATATCTTCCTCGCCGGCCATGAAACGCAAAAAAAGAAATACATCAACAAACTGGCCACTGGCGAATTCATTGGCGCATGGGGATTGACCGAACCCTCTTCTGGATCGGATGCGGGCAGCGCGCGCATGACCGCGGTTCGCAAAGGCGGGAGCTGGGTGTTGAACGGAACCAAGACCTTTTGCACCAACGGTCACTACGCCGACGTGATCGTTGTGATCGCCGTGACCGATCGCGCCGCGCACACGCACGGGCTTTCGGCATTTGTGGTGGAGAAGGGAACCAAGGGATTTCGTCCCGGCAAGAAAGAAAACAAACTGGGCCTACGCGCCAGCGACACGGCGGAACTGATCTTTGAAGATTGCGTGATCCCGGCGGAGAACTTGTTGGGCGCGGAAGGCCAGGGATTCGTCGACGCGATGCGGGTGCTCGACGGCGGGCGCATCTCGATTGCGGCTCTATCGCTGGGCATGGCGGAGGGAGCGTACGAGGCGGCCCTGAAATATTCCAAAGAGCGCAAGCAGTTCGGCAAAGCCATAGGCGAATTTCAGGCTATTCAGTGGAAGCTGGCCGACATGGCAACCGAAATCGATGCCGCCAAGCTGCTCACCATGCGGGCTGCGTCGATGAAAGATGCGGGCATGAAGACCACGCTGGAGTCATCCATGGCGAAGCTCTATGCCAGCGAGGTCGCGGTGAGGTGCGCCAATGAGGGCGTGCAGATTCATGGCGGCTATGGCTTCATCAAAGAGTATCCCGCCGAAAAGTTTTACCGCGACGTGAAGCTGTGCACCATCGGCGAAGGGACCAGCGAGATTCAGCGGCTAGTGATTGCACGGCAGTTGCTGAAGGACTAGCTCTTGGTTCTTAGCTGCTAGCTCTTAGCCACACCTGCCACATGATCAATGCCAGTCACTGGTCGCCAGCGCTACGAACAGGCACGTCCATTGGGTGTGGCCGATAACGAACTGTGCCCCCTCAGCCACGTCGCGCCGAAGATTTCAGTTTGTCTCACCTCTGCTTTACACTGACAGTTTGAATCAGGACATCCAGGCATGGATCGACCGACTGCGGGCGGGAGACACGCGCGCTTTGTCGCGCGCCATCTCCACCGTCGAGAACCGCGCGCCGGGGTGGACGGATCTGCTAAAGGCTCTGTTTCCGCATAGCGGGAAGGGGCGTGTCCTTGGGCTCACTGGCGCGCCGGGGGCGGGCAAGAGCACTTTGGTTGATCATCTGGCGCGGCATTATCGAAAACAGAATCGTACAGTTGGAATCATCGCGGTTGACCCGACCAGTCCCTACACCGGTGGGGCGATTCTGGGCGACCGCATTCGCATGCAGGAGCATTTTTCTGATCCGGGGATTTACATTCGTAGCATGGCGACGCGCGGATCGCTGGGGGGACTGGCGCGGACGACGGCCGATGTCGCCACAGTGCTCGACGCCTCGGGCCGTGACATCGTTATGATTGAGACGGTGGGTGTGGGCCAGGATGAAGTCGACATCGTGCGCCTGGCCGATGTCACCGTTGTGATTCTTGTTCCCGGCATGGGCGATGACGTGCAGACGATCAAAGCGGGGATCATGGAGATCGCCGACGTTTTCGTGATCAACAAAAGCGACCACGAAGGCGCCGAGCGGGTGGAACGCGAGATTCGAGCGTTGCAATCACTAGCCACGCGTCCTGACGGCTGGACGCCTCCGATCGTTAAGACGGTGGCTAGCGAAGGCGCCGGCATTGCTGAGTTGGCGGCAGCGATCGGAGAGTACGAGGGGTATCTTCAGAAGGAGAATCTCACGTTCAAGAAAAATGTACAGAATTGGGGTGAGCGGTTGGTCGAAATGCTGCGCGACGCAATGCTGGAAAAAGCGCGGGAGCATCTCGGCGATGGCAATGTGGCGCGGATGGCGGCTGAGGTCGCTGAGCACAAGCGCGATCCTTATACTCTGATCGAGGAGATTGCGGGAAAGATCGGGAAGGGTTAGTTCCCGAAAGTGGTGCTGGAGGACTCTGAAGCGGAACAGAGTGCCGACGCTACGGGACTCGGTTCTAGTTGTTTGGGGCTCACCCCGGACTTACGTCCTGGCTATCGTATGCCGCCCCCTGAACGGGGCTGGGGCTCTGTCGCCCAAATCGTCGTGCCTGCCCGGCGTGTGATTGGCAATGACTGTGCGGATTGATCATCTCGGAATTGCGGTGAAGTCGCTGGCGGCAGCGAAGGCGATCTATGAGAAATTGGGTCTGCGCATAACGCCCGTAGAGACCGTGGAGCATGAGCAGGTGCGGGTGGTGATGGTTCCGGTGGGTGAAAGCCGGCTGGAACTGCTCGAGGCAACCTCGCCGGATTCCGCCGTCGCGAAATTCATCGCCAAGCGTGGAGAAGGTCTTCACCACGTGTGCTTGCGATTGCCTGACTTGGCGGCTGCGGTGGAGCGCTTGAAGAGAGATGGAGTGCGCCTGGTTTCGGAAGACATTAAGACGGGCGCGGGCGGGCATAAATACGTGTTTGTGCATCCTTCGGGCGCCGGCGGGGTGTTGTTGGAGTTGGTTGAGTCCCAGGAAACGCGGCGATGAAGCCGAGGGAAGGGGTTGAAAAAGAGATTCTCGAGATTGTGAACCGAGAGACACGGGCTTGGAACGCCAAGGACGTTGATCGGTTAATCACAGTTTTCCACCCCGATATGGTTTGGCCCTGGCCTCCGAACAGCGACGCTCACGATCCGATAAAGTGGGTGCTGGTGCTAGGGCGATTCGACGCGCGCGTTGGAAAAAGGTTTGGCAGGATCTGTGTGCGACTCACACCCTGATCCATAATCAACGTGCAATAAGAAAAATTGAGGTTTCCGATCAGGGCGACGGTGCCTTTGCGGTTGTGGACGTTGATCCTCTGTGGCGCGACAGCGACGGCAAAGATTTCCATTGGAAAGGGCGCGCTTCGAAAGTCTACAGCCGGGTGGGAGCGGAATGGGAAAATGACCATGCATACCGGCCTGCTTGCGTACTTGCCCACTGTAATTTGATCGTTCGCGATGGTGCGACTTGGGCAACTTCTTGCACATGCTTCTTCTCGCCATAGACACTTCCGGCAGGTTGGGCAGCATCGCGCTGGCGCGCGGCCATGAAGATGGAAGCTGCGATGTGATCGAAGTTGTCCCGTTGGCCGGTGGAACTTTTTCGGCGCAGCTGGTACCGCAAGTCGCTGCTTTCCTTTCTAAGCATGGATTCACCAAGTACGACATTGATGCTTTCGCCGTGGCCTCGGGACCGGGTTCGTTTACCGGATTGCGTGTCGGTCTGGCGGCGATCAAGGCGCTGGCGGAAATTCTAGGAAAACCAATTGCGGCGGTGTCCTTACTGGAGGGACTGGCCCTCGCCGGGGTCGCTAAAGGGAAGGTTTGCGCCGCCTTGGATGCCGGGCGCGGAGAAGTTTATTCCGGCGAATATGAGCTCGCCGGTGATTCGGCGCAGGTTTTACGGGAAAAGCTTCTTACAAAAGAGGAATTCGTTGCTGCGGCTCGCGGATGGCAGATCGTTACTCCCGACGCTGGGCTGGTTGCAACGGCTGAAACTGCGGGATTGTCCGCCATGCTGGTTGAACCGCTCTCAGCCGGTGCCGTGGCCAGAGTAGGCTGGCGCAAGCTCCGCCAGGGCCAAGCGGTCTCACCCGAGCAATTGGAAGCCAATTACATTCGTCGTTCCGATGCCGAGATTTTCGGCGCTAAAGGCTAGCAACACAGCGAAGCAGGTGCGAGGGCAATCTCACACACCAGCCGGAAGGAATCCGGCGCCCATCAGTAAACAGGAAACGAATTGCGCGTACGTTCCGCCACAGCCGCCGACATCCCCGCAATTATGGAACTGGAGCGTCAAAGTAGGGCTGCAGCGCACTGGTCAGCCGAGCAGTATGAGCGAATGTTCGAAGCAACCCCGCCTAGCCTTCCACATTTTGTGGGGCTCGTTATCGAAGATGAATCCGGCATTCAGGGATTTTTAGTCGGCCAAGCCCATGCCGATGAGTCGGAGCTTCAGAGTATTGCGGTTCGAGCGGCCGGTCATCGCCGCGGTTTCGGAAGCCAGCTGTTGACTGAGTTCCTGGAGCAAGCTCGGGAGGGGGGAGCCAAGTCTGTGCATTTGGAAGTTCGCGAGTCGAATCAGGCCGCGCGAGCCTTCTATGAAAAATGGCTATTTCAGGAAAGCGGGCGACGAAAGGACTATTACACGGGCCCTGTGGAGGACGCGGTTCTGTATTGCCGGCGCCTTTCATAAGTCGATTCTCAGAAAGAGACTGCACCATAAATTTGGCATTGAACCGGTTTTAAAAGCTATGATAACTTTGAGTCAGTTACTTCCCGGTTGGAGGTCTGCTGGATGCTGACTCCGAGAGACCATCTCATGACTCGCGATCAGGAATTTCAAAAACTAGCGCAAGAACACACACAATATTCATCTCGCCTCGATTCCCTAACCCAGAAGCGTTATCTCAGCGAAGACGAAAAGCTCGAAGAAGTCCGACTCAAGAAGCTGAAGCTGCGGCTCAAAGACCAGATGGAAGCCATTGAGCGGCAGTTCCGGCAGCAGTTCGGGACCAATGTAGCCTAGTCTCTGTCCAACCTTTCGCGGCTGTTGCCGCGCAGGGAATATTGTATCTTCAGCAGGGCGCTATCCAGCGCCTTTTTTCTTGCTACCTTCCATCTGGAATGGCGATCCTCGAAGGTCCGCTGCACTATAATAATTAACGCTCCTCATGGTTCGCGACGGCTATCTTTATGCAGTCCCGTTGATTGCCGCCAGCTTCGTGTTTGGCTGGCTCACTCGGCCCGCCTGGGCGATTCCGCCGCTGCTGCTGGCACTTTTCTTGTTATGGTTCTTCCGCGATCCGGAACGGGAAATCCCGGATGCTGCTGGGGCAGTTGTTTCTCCGGCGGATGGTAAGGTTACCGATGTTTCTTTCATTGCAGCCGGCGGCGAGAAGCGGACGCGCATCAGCATCTTTCTAAGCGTTTTCGACGTGCATGTGAACCGCTCGCCCATTGCCGGGGTGGTGCGTGAGGTGCGCTATCAGCGGGGACGATTCCTGAACGCGATGAACGCAGTGTCCGCTGAGCACAATGAGCAGAATATTGTCACCCTGGAAGGCTCGGGCCAGGTTGTCATCTTCAAGCAGATTGCCGGATTGCTGGCCAGGCGGATCGTTTTTTATCCTAAAGTAGGGGACCTTCTACAGCGCGGCCAGCGCGTCGGACTCATCAAGTTTGGCTCGCGCGTGGATGTGCTGTTCGGCGCCGATGCCCGGCTGCAAGTGAAGGTTGGCGATAGGGTTCGGGGCGGTTCGACTGTTATCGCCTATTTGCCAGCTCGGTCTGAGTTGGTGGCAGCAGGTGGTGCCTCGGCAAAGGAAAGCGCGCGATGATGGATTCCGATAACCCCAAACCGTCGCACAATCCGCAGCGCCCGCGCCGCCAGAGCAAGGGCATGTACATCCTTCCCTCGCTTTTCACCACGGGAAACATGGCGGCGGGGTATTACGCCATTTTGCAGATCATGCACGCCACGGCAAATGAATTCTGGCACCTGGACAATGCAGCTATCGCGATCGGTTTCGCGGTGCTGTTTGATGGCCTTGATGGCCGTATCGCGCGCATGACCGGCACCAGCAGCGATTTTGGCAGAGAACTGGACTCGTTGGCGGATGTGATTACGTTTGGCGTCGCTCCGGCGATGTTGGCGTGGACCTGGGGATTTCACCTGATGACTCCGGTCACGCTGACTCAGCTGCACCTTAACCTTGGCAAGTTGGGCGCGATTGCTAGTTTCCTGTTCTTAATGGCTGGGGCCAGCCGTTTAGCGCGCTTCAACATTACGACGAATCCGCAACCTTCCAATCCCGGGCGCCCCGGAAAGAAGTACTTTGTGGGCATGCCAATTCCGGGAGGAGCCGGCGTGATCGCTGCGGTTGTACACTTTGCAGCTGGTGATCCGATCACATCCTGGTATACCGCGCTGACCTGGCTGCTCATGGTCGCCGCGATCGCGTACCTCATGGTAAGCACCTGGCGTTTTTACAGTTTCAAGGACATCGATTTCGGCTCGCGTCACCCGTTCCGCCTGATTTTGTTCCTGGCCGCATTGTTTGCCTCCATCTACTATTTCTCGCGTCCCGTACTTTTCGGCGTGGCCTTGCTTTACATGTTGTCCGGCGTGTTCTGGCGGCTGCAGTGGGTTTTCCGGCGGAGGAGCGGCCCACCGCCGCCTACCTACAAGGAGGCATCGCTCACCTCATGAGTTCCTCCTCGAAGCCCGCCATTTCTGTCCCTCACGCCACGAGCCCGCGCGGCAATCAGTATCGAATCGCCATCGTGGGCGCCGCTTCGCTCAAGGGGAAAGAAGTTGCCGACATGCTCAATGAGCGGAACTTTCCCGCCGTGGATGTGCGGCTGCTTGACGATGACGAGTCACTCGGCCAACTGGAAGCCATAGGAGACGAAATCAGCTTCATCCAGAGCGTCAGAGCGGAACAGTTCGATAATGTGGATTTCACGTTCTTTGCCGCAGACGGCGCGAGCGCCCAGCGAAACTGGAGAACTGCGCGCGACGCCGGCAGCACCATTATTGACCTATCGGCCGGCCTCGAGGATGAATCCGGCGCTACAGTGCGCTCACTTTGGGTAGAACGAGAGCGGGGACAAGTTCAGCCGCCTGAACTTCAGCCCGGACCTTGCGTCACCGCTCACCCTGCGGCCGTGGTTCTGGCGTTGTTGTTGCTGCGTGCAAGCAGCGTGGGGAGCGTTCGTCGAGTGGTTGTCACTTTGTTCGAACCCGCCTCGGAGCACGGACAGAAAGGCATGGACGAACTGCACCAGCAAACCGTGAATCTTCTTTCCTTCCAGCCACTGCCGAAAGACGTGTTCGACGCGCAGGTCGCGTTCAACCTGATTGGCAGCTACGGACAAAAGTCTCAGCCTTCACTGGGCTCAGTGGAAAAGAGGGTGCTGCGCCACTACCAGAGAATTGCCGGGGAGAATGCCCCGCAGCCCTCGCTCCTGCTGCTGCAGGCGCCGGTCTTTCACGGCTATGCGATGGCTGTCTTTCTGGAAATGGAACAACCTGTGGACTGCGGTCAATTGTCGTTGGCGGTCAGCGGAGAGCACGCTACCATCGCGGGCGCTGAAGAAGAGGCGCCCAACAATGTGAACGCGGCCGGACAAGCGGCGGTTCTGCTGTCGGTTAAGGGCGATGTAAATAATACCAATGGAGTCTGGCTTTGGGCTGCTTTCGATAACCTGCGCATCTCAGCCATTAGCGCCGTCGAGAGCGCCGAAAGCTTGATTGCCACGCGGCCGATTGGAAAGATTCAATGAGGCCCGCGGCGGCGGTCGCGTCCGCGATGTTGCTGTTGGTGGCGACGGGGTGCGGTTATCACACGGCTGGGCATGCGGTCCAACTTCCGCAGAACATCAAGACCATATCTATCCCCACCTTCGCCAGCCAGACCAAAACCTACCGGATCGAGCAAATTCTAACTGCTTCTGTGGTGCGTGAATTCACGACGCGCACGCATTACCGAATCCTCAACAATCCAAATGACGCGGCCGACGCTACCTTGCACGGAACTGTGATATCCACGTCGGCGTCACAGGTTACCATCGACTCCGCGACCGGCCGTGCTGCCAGCGCCCTGATCGCGGTGAGCATCAAAGTTTCGCTGTCCGACCGCAAGGGCAAGGTGCTCTACGAGAATCCGGCGTACGTTTTTCGCGAACAGTACGAAGTCTCGCAAGACCTCGGCAGCTTCTTTGAAGAGGACTCGCCCGCTTTCCGTCGGCTCTCCCAGGATTTTGCGCGCACTCTGGTTTCTGACATCCTGGAGGGTTTTTAACCGCTTGCAGAGGAATGTGCAATCGGTACCGGGCAGACGCCGTGGTTCCGGCTTGAAAGTTCTTTCCCGGAGAGATGTATTAACAATGAACGGTAAAATGTTCGCGATGTTTTACATGACGGAGCTCTTCTAATGCGGGCATTTGCGCAGGCCGAGCGCTTCGTCAGCGAACTCGAATCGCGCAAGTTGCGCTCGGCCTACGTGTTCGTGGGAGATGAGGCCTTCTTTCGCAAGCGCTTTCGCGATGCCATCCTCGAGCACCTGGTGCCTGCGGATCTCCGTGACTTCGGCCTTTTCGAATATGACCTTGCGGAAACCGACTTGGCTGAAGTTCTCGACCGTGCTCGCACTCCGTCGTTGATGGCGCCGTTCCAGGTCTTTTTTGTGCGCGGGGTAAAGAATTTGTTTGGTCGCGGCTCTAACCAAGAAAAACTTGCGGCCGTCGAAAATTATTGCCGGAACCCCAATCCCGACGCGCTGGTTGTCTTCGTGGCTGATCACATCAGCATTCCCGCTGACGTCCGCCGCATGGAGATGCAGGACAAAGAGCGCTACCAGCGCATTCGTGAAACCATGGGCCGGTACTGCGGCATCGTCGAGCTGGCCCGGGTTGAAGAAGGCGAAGCGGTCCGCTGGATCGGCGACTACTGCGCCAGCCGTAGCGTGAAGATCGATCCCGATGGCGCGCGCGAATTAGTCGACTCGCTCGGAGGCGACATGATGATGATCTCCAACGAACTGGAAAAACTCATCCTGTACGTCGGTGAGAAGAAACGCCTCACGCTTGGTGACATTGAAACCATGGTGCTTGCCGCCAAGCAGCGATCGCTATATGAATTGACGGACGCCATCTCCTCCAAAGACCGCGTGCGCGCACTCGAAGTGCTGGACGCGATTCTGACCTCGGGAGACGGTGAAGAAGCCGCCATTGGACACATCTACATGCTGGCCAAAACCTTTCGCCAGATGCTGGTGATTCTGGAGCGCAACGTCCGCGATCAGCGCATGCTCTGGGCAGCGCTGTGGCAGGGTTTCCGTGTGCCTCCGTTCGCCGCCGATGACATCATCAAGCAAGCCCGCCGTTACAAATCCCGCCGCGATTTGACCCGAGCCATTCGCCTCGTAGCGAGAGCGGATCTGTCGCTGCGCTCGAATCCCGTCAGCAAGCGCCTGGTGCTGGAAAAGCTGGTCATGGATCTGACTACCGAAGCGAAGGTGGAAACAGCTGGGTGGATGCAGGAGCAGTTGCCGGTGTGAGAAAAGCAGCTCTCCGCTGTTAGCCGTCGGCTTTCAGCCGTCGGCCTTCAGCCCTGCCCTCGACATCGCCGTTGGATTTGGAACTGCATGGCGGACGTCCAATCTTATCTCGCCCGCGTTGGCTATAAGGGATCAACGTCGCCTACCCTCGAAACCCTGCGCGCGATCCATTACGCCCACCTGCTTAACGTTCCTTTTGAGAATCTCGACATCGCGTTGGGCCGGAAGATTGCGCTCGATGAAGACTCCTTTATCCGGAAAATCGCAGAGCGACGGCGAGGTGGATTCTGCTACGAGTTGAATGGCGCCTTCGCCGCGCTACTACGGGCGTTGGGATTTCGAGTCACCCTGCTCTCGGCGCGGGTTGCTCTCAGCGATGGCGGCGAGAGTCCGGAGTTCGATCACCTCACGTTACGTGTCGACCTTGATGAAACTTGGCTGGCGGACGTGGGCTTCGGAGAATCGTTTCTAGAGCCGCTGCGAATCGAGCCCGGCGTTGAGCAGATGGACCGCGCGGGGACGTTCCGCATTGTCGAGCGTGGCGAGCGCCTGCTACTGGAAAAGAAACAACCGGTCGGCACTTGGAAAGGCCAGTACTCATTTACTTTCCAGTCGCGCCGACTGGAAGAGTTTGCCGGCATGTGCGAGTACCACCAACGGTCTCCCGAGTCGCATTTCATGCAGAATGAGATCTGCAGCCGAGCCACACCGGAGGGACGGATCACCCTCGCGGGCATGAAATTGATTGTGACCAGGAACGGTGAACGCGAGGAGCGACGACTGAAGTCCGAAGACGAGTGGAGAGATACTCTCCGGGAGCGCTTTGAGGTCGTTCTGTGAGTCGGGGCTGAAGTCTCTTTTTGCGAGTCAACTGCGGCGCGACTGAAGCCGCGGACTTTCACAGCCCGACCACGCGTGGCCCAGGAGGCGTAGCAAAACGACCGAATTTACTGCAACGCCTTTACTCGTGCCGAGAGCCTAGACTTGTAGCGGGAAGCTGTTTTGTCGTGCAGCGTGCCCTTCTGGATTGCCTTATCGAGGGCGGAGACTGTCTGGCGGTAGACCTGTTCGGCGGCCTGTTTATCGCCCTTGGCGATGGTCTCGCGCAGTTCCCGCAGGGCGCTGCGGAGGCGGGAGGTGTTGGCGCGGTTGCGGGCAGTGCGCCGTTCGGTCTGACGGGCGCGTTTCAGCGCCGAAAAATGATTAGCCATGAATGGTTCGTTACCTTCGTGTGTATCGCGAGATATTCGGCGAGTAGCGAATACGTTATTCTACGAGACTAAGTCTCTGCCGGTCAAACAGGTGGCATTGCCTCTCATCCCGGATCCGCTGGCGCGGCTGAAAGTGCTGCTTGATTCTTCGACGCCCATTGTGGCGATTGAGAGCGTCGAGGAAGTCCGCGCTGTCCGACTGGTACGTGCGGCTTGTGCGGCCTTGAACCTCGCGACATTCGAGTGGACGATTGCCAGCGGCCTAGTGCGCTGCGGCAGCGATGTTGGCGAGGTAGTGCCCGAAGCGCGGGCAGTTAGTACATCGGCTTATGGCGCAGCCGCTCAGGAGGCCCTCGTGAACTCGAAAGCCATCTACAACAGTCAGGAACCAGCGCAAATGCTGGCTAACCTCGAGGGCATTTCCGTCGGCGCGGCCTTCATCCTGAAAGACCTGCACCGCCATATGGGTGAGCCAGTGGTCGTTCGGCGTCTGCGCGATGTGGGGCAGAAATTCTCCGAGAACCGCCGCACCATCGTTCTGACCTCACCGAAAATTGAGATTCCTGCCGAGCTCGAAGGGCTGGTGGAATTTCTGCAGTTCCCCCTGCCCGACCGCCGACGCTTGCGCCAGATCATCGATGAAACCGTCGCCAGAATTTCCAAGAATCACACTTTGCAGCGGAGGCTTGATGCCCAGGGTTATGACGCAGTAGTGGACGGCCTGCGTGGCCTTACCGAAGAAGAAGCAGAGCGTGCCCTTTCTCAGGCGCTGGTTGCGCGCAATGGATTGTGCGCTGAAATTGCGGAGGATGTGCACGAAACTAAGAAGTGTTTGCTCCGGCGCTCTGAAATGTTGGAGTTCGTGGAAGCGGGCGATGCCTTGGCCGGTGTGGGCGGAATGGACAATCTCAAGCGCTGGCTGGCTCAGAGGCGCGGCTCATGGGAAGACGCGGCGCGCGAGTTCGGCTTGGAAGCGCCACATGGCGTAATTGTCCTGGGAGTGCAGGGATGCGGAAAGTCGCTGTGCGCGCGTGCCGTAGCGGGCGAGTGGAATCTGCCGCTTGTGAAGTTCGACACCGCCGCCATCTACGATAAATACATTGGCGAAACCGAAAAACGCATCCGCAAGGTGTTTGAGGTCGCTGAAGGACTTGCTCCGTGTGTCCTCTGGATCGACGAGTTAGAGAAAGTGTTCGCCGGCAGTGGGCCAGACTCGGCGTCGGCCGACGCTGGCGTTTCTTCACGGCTGCTGGCGTCGTTCCTTTCGTGGATGCAGGACCGCAAGACACCTGTCTTCGTGGCCGCCACGTGCAACAACGTTAGCGCGTTGCCGCCGGAACTGATCCGCAAGGGGCGTTTCGACGAACTTTTCTTCGTCGATCTACCCAATCAGGCGGAGCGCGAGCAGATCCTCTCGATTCAATTGAAGAAGCGGAAACGAAATCCAGGGGAGTTTGATCTGCAAACCGTGGCCACCGCGGCCAAGGGATTCTCCGGAGCGGAGATCGACGCTGCCGTGCAGACCTCGATGTACGCGGCCTACTCGAGCAAAAACGACGTGTCCACCCAAGCCCTGCTGGATGCCCTCAGAGCGACCGTGCCGCTCTCCACCACCCGGGCCGAAGAGATTGAAGCCTTGCGCCAGTGGGCGCGGACGAGGGCCGTGCCAGCGTCGATCGCGGTCTAATCCCGGCAAGCAGAGTAAGCCGAAGTAAGCCGAGGCCGCCATTGACTCCCACCTCGGGGCGGGGTAGGCTTAAATTAATGGCAGTCGCTTGCCCCTTGGGCGCGAGCATTTCGGCTGGTTTCACCTCCCCAGAGAACAATCTTGTTTTGCCAACCGGACAGGATATGCCTGCCCGGAGGGAACGGCATCTAATTTCGGCGGTTGAAAAGTAGTGCGCAACAGGCGCGCGGAGGGGTGCGCCAAAACTGAATGAAAAAGAGTATCGGGATTACTCCCAACATTGAGACTCTGTTCGGCACCCGCGATGAAAATGTGCGCGTGCTGGAAGATGGCTTGAACGTCACCATTGACCTGAAGTCGAACTGCATTGAACTGGAAGGCGCGGCACGCGATGTGGCCCGCGCCGAGCAAGTATTCGCTGATTATGAAAGCTTGCAGCGCTCGGGATACACATTCAACAATGGCGATCTCAACAGCATGCTGCGGGTGCTGGCGGCGGATGCCAACTCAACCCTGAAGGGCTTAGCTGAAGTCGGCCGGCAGCGCTCATTCGGGCGGCATACGGTGCAACCGAAAAGCCCAAATCAGCGCCGCTATCTGGAAACCATCGAAACCCATGACATGGTTTTTGGTGTAGGCCCCGCGGGCACGGGCAAAACGTATCTGGCCGTGGCCATGGCGATTTCGGCGCTGCTTTCAAAGCGTGTGAATCGCATCATCCTGGCGCGTCCGGCGGTGGAAGCGGGAGAGCGCCTGGGCTTTTTGCCGGGCACGCTGCAAGACAAGATTGATCCATACCTGCGTCCGCTCTATGACGCGCTATACGACATGCTCGATCCGGAACGTGTCGATCGCTATCTGGAGAAAAACGTTATCGAGATCGCGCCCATTGCCTTCATGCGCGGCCGCACATTGAACGATTCGTTCGTGATTCTCGACGAGGCGCAGAACACCACATCGGAGCAGATGAAGATGTTCGTCACCCGCCTGGGATTCAACTCCAAGGCGGTGATTACTGGAGACATTACGCAGATCGATCTCCCCAGCGCCCGCCGCAGCGGGCTTCTCGAAGCGATCGATGTATTGAAGAGCGTGGAGGGTTTGGCGTTTGTCCACTTCGACGAGGCCGACGTGGTGCGGCATCACCTGGTGCAGCGCATTATCCGCGCTTACGACGAGCACAAAACGCGCATTGCCGAGCAGCAGATTCTGCTGTTGCCGGAAGTTAAAAATGGAAATGCAAAAGGCACGGAAGTCGGTGAACGAACCAACGGAAAGTCCAGTGCCCCTGGAATGGGAAGCGGGCAGGACGTTGCCGGGTCACGGGCGGAAATCGGAACTGAGGAGTAAGGTACAGGTTCCACACGGGAGGGCGCCGGATTGGGCCCTCCCTGTTTGTTTGGCCAGCGCAGACGCAGATCCATGGTTGGGCAGAAAAGAAATTTAGCGCAGAGTTCGCCGAGAAAGGCCGCACAGGTCGCGGAGAGGAAAGTGGCCACTTTGAAGAGGCGAAGGGCTGGGCTCAGCGGCGCGATGCTCGAAGGCTTTGTGCTGCGGGCGCGACGGGTCGTGGGATTAAAGGGCACGGTCAACGTCCTGGTGATGGGCAGCAGCGAGATGCGAGTTTTGAATCGAAGGTTTGGCGGCAAGGACAAGCCCACAGACGTATTGTCATTCCCCGCTTTGGCGCAGATCGAGGGAGGAAAATTCGCTGGGGATGTTGCTGTCTGTGCCGACATTGCCGCAAGAAATGCCCGGCGGCTCGGACATTCCGCGGTCGAAGAGGTGAAAATCCTGACGCTACATGGAGTTCTCCATCTGGCGGGCTACGACCACGAGAGCGATAATGGCAGAATGGCCCGCAAGGAGAGCAAGCTCCGGCGAGAGCTGGGGCTGCCCACGGGGCTGATCGAGCGAAATAAGCAAGCAGGAACCAAAGGACTCCCAGTTCGCAAAACTCGCGCATCAAGCCGCGGTGCCGCAGGCTCGCGGAGGCCGAGATGAACCTTGCGGTTGCCGTGGCGCTGCTTCTGCTGTTGGGTTTGCTGATCCTGGTTTCCTACGTGGATCGGGTCTACCAGGAGATCGGCAAGTTTCTCTCGCGCGAATTCCAGAGTAATATCGACATTTTTGAGCAAAAGATTGAACCTAAGCTGCGCGTTAGCCGCAGCCGGGCATCGCTTTCCATGGCGGTGCTCACCCAGTTGATCACCGCCGTCATTGGCTTGCTGCTGGGTTTCACGGTTTTCAATGATCAGAGGTGGAGTGTCTACGAAATCCTCCAGGCGACCCTGAGCCTGATTCTGATTGTGATTCTGTGCAACCGTTTCCTACCGTTCGTATTTTTCTCCCGCACCGACGGCGCATGGCTCATACGCTGGACACCGATGCTCACAATCCTGATCTATTTAGTGCTGCCGGTCACAATCGTGTTGGGATTCCTTCAGTCCGTTGCCTCGCTCACTCGGCAAAACACAGGAGAACAGCCGGAGAGCCCGGCAGAAGCTGTGGACGCGCTCATTGAGGCCGGGCGGGAAGAGGGCATTCTGCAGGAGGGTGGAGTTCAGCGGCAAGACAGTGCGTGAGGCGATGAAACCGCGTCCCGAGATATTTGCCGTCCCCCGTGACACTACGGTGGAGCGATTCATCGAGTTGCTGCGGACCAAACACTACTCCCGCGTCCCTGTGTATGAAGGGAACATCCACAATATTAAGGGAATCGTTTACGCGCAGGACGTGCTGCAGGTGCCGGATAGTGAGGCGCGGGTCCGGACGCTGGACAGCTTGATGCGGCATGACGTTTATTTCGTACCGGAGAGCAAGCTCGGAAGTGATCTGCTCCGCGAGATGCAGAAGAAGAATATCCGGATGGCGATTGTCGTAGATGAGTACGGCGGAGTCGCCGGGCTGGTCACGATTGAAGACCTGGTGGAAGAGATCGTGGGTGAGATCCGCGACGAGCATGAGAAGCCTGAGATCATCCGCGAAAGCGAGCGTTCTTACATCGTTTCCGGAGGAATGGATGTAGACCGCCTGGCGGAACTCTTTGGGGTGAAGCCGGAGGGGAAGGAGTCGTCGACCCTGGCCGGGCTGGTCACCGAGTTGGCCGGACGCATTCCGCAGAAAGGCGAAGTAATCGAGGAGGACGGTTTGCGCTTCGAGGTAGTGGAATCTACAAACCGCAAGGTTGAACGAGTACGAGTTAGCGTGCCGCAGCCGCAACAGTTGAAGTTGATTTGAGGAACGCTACTGGCGGTGAGCTTCTAGCTGCTGGCCAACCCGTTCACGCCTAAGCCCACTCTCTCTGTCTGAGGTCGTAAACGGGCTCGCGCATCCCCCAAATTGAATACAGCATTTGATTATTGCGGCGGTCGCGTGCAAGTAGCGTGGTGCAATGAGAAGCCCGTAGCTAGAAGCTGACAGCTAGTAGTATATTCCCTATGCCATTTCGCTCCGGTTTCGTCTGCATTCTCGGCCGGCCCAATGCGGGCAAGTCGACAATGCTGAATGCGCTCGTCGGTGAGAAGCTCGCGATTATTTCGCCTAAGCCTCAGACCACGCGCAACCGCATCCAGGGAGTGGTTCATTTACCCACGGCAAAAGGCCGCGATGCCGGGCAAATAGTTTTGCTCGATACGCCAGGTGTGCACAAGCCAGATAGTTCCCTGGGCCGCAGGATGATGGTGGAAGTGCGTGAAGCGCTCGAAGGATGCGATCTTGTGCTGGTCATCATGGACGTGACGCGCAAGTTTGACCCACGCGACCAGTTTGCGCTCGACTTGTTGAAGCAATCCGGCACTGGGGCCTTTCTCATCCTGAACAAAGTCGACCTGCTGCGAGACAAATCGAAGCTTCTGCCGATGATCGAGGAATATGGCAAACTTTATGACTTCAAGCAAGTCATTCCGATTTCCGCAGTGAAGCGAAGTGGACTCGACGTTCTGCTGAAGGAAGTAATTTCCGCGCTGCCTCGAGGGCCTGCTTATTTCCCCGCAGATCAGGTTACCGACCAGCCAGCCCGGTTCATGGCGAGCGAGATCATTCGCGAACAGGTTTTGATGGAAACCGAAGAGGAAATTCCTTACGCGACCACTGTGGTTGTGGACACCTTCGAAGAAGGGAAAAAACTGACGCGTATTTCCGCGACCATTTACTGCGAGCGCGACGGCCAGAAGGGAATTCTTGTTGGCAAGCGTGGACAGATGCTGAAGCGAATCGGTACGGGGGCACGGCTGCAGATCGAACGTATGCTGGGGACGAAGGTCTTCCTGGAGCTATACGTCAAAGTGCAGCCGGGCTGGCGCGATTCCCGGAGTTTCGTGCAAGAGCTTGACTGGCGAAGGCAGTTGGAGCAACTGTCGACGTCTCGCGGCTCGCTTGACGAAGAGCGATGAAACAGAACACGGAGCTCGTGCTGCGAATTGGCAGAAGGTTGCCGCGCACGCGGAAATCCCTGTAAAATCACAGTACTGCAAAATAACCGAGTCAATGCGAGGATCATGTCTTCCGACGGCCCCGACGAACAGTGGTCTGATTACGACTTCGATCCCGAAAAATTGACTCTCCGCCTCCAGGTCACTCTGGCCGCCGATAAGAGGGCAATTGATGCGGTGGTGGAGCAGGTCATGGATACCATTCGTCAAACCAAGTGCGCCGATGGAAAAGAAGACGCCATTGAACTCGCTTTGACCGAGGCCCTGGCCAATGCTGTGGTTCACGGCGCGAAGGAAGACCCCAGTAAGACCGTCGAATGCGTAGTAGCTTGTGATGAAGAACGTGGCATGATCATCGTGGTCCGCGATCCAGGATCAGGCTTCGACCCCGCTGCCATTCCTACTCCGACCGTGGGGCAGAACATCTATTCCAATCACGGTCGCGGAATCTTCCTCATCAATCAGCTCATGGATGAAGTGAAGTTTCTCAAGAACGGGACCGAGATCCACATGGTGAAGCGGTAGGAGCTGCTCACACCAGAGGTTTCGTGATTTCGTCATTCCTTGGTCGCAATTCCCAGCGTTTTCATCTTACGGTAGAGATGGCTGCGCTCCAGTCCCAATACTTCGGAAGTGCGGCTGACGTTTCCGTGATTTTCATCCAGCTTTTTCAGGATGTAGTCGCGCTCGTACGCATCACGGGCCTGATGCAGGGTGGAGAACTCGCTTCCAGAGGCGCGGCGATTGCCGTGGCGATAAACCAAAGGAGGCAAATGTTTGCGGTCGAAGCGGGTGGTGGTGGGATTCATGATCACGATACGTTCAATCACGTTGCGCAATTCGCGCACGTTGCCCGGCCATGAATATCGCATCAGCAATTCGATGGCATCGTCGGTGATTTCACGCGGGCGGCGGCCGTAAGTTGCCGCCAGCTCCTTGAGAAAGTACCGAGCGAAGAGTGGAATGTCTTCTTTGCGTTCGCGCAATGGAGGGACGAAGAAGGGGATCACGTTAAGCCGATAGAACAAGTCCTCGCGGAAATTACCTTTTGAAATCTCTTCTTCGAGGTCTTTGTTGGTGGAAGCAATCACGCGCACATCCACAGTGATTGTTTCTTCGCTGCCCACTGGGATAAAACGTTGTTCTTCGAGCGTGCGCAGCACTTTCGATTGCGTCTTCAAACTCATGTCCCCGACTTCATCGAGAAACAGCGTTCCCTCGTTCGCTTTCTGAAACTTGCCTTCTTTGTCCGTGGCCGCTCCCGAAAACGATCCCTTGTGATGTCCGAACAATTCGCTTTCTATGAGATCTTCGGGTATGGCGGCACAATTTACCTCGACGAAGGTCTGCTCCTTGCGCAGGCTTTGGGCATGAATAGCGTGTGCCACCAGCTCTTTCCCTGAGCCTGACTCGCCGTAGATCAAAACCCGGCCGTTGGTCGGGGCCATGAGTCCAATCTGCTGGCGTAGAGCCTTCATGGGAATGCTGTCGCCCACGATCGTGCTCCTGGCATGGAGCTGCTTCTTGAGGTCGACATTTTCCCGCTCCAGCTTCTTCGATTCGACCGCGTTCTTGACCAGAATCAAAGTCTTGTCGAGGGAGAGAGGTTTTTCGAGAAAGTCGTAGGCGCCGAGTTTGGTGGCGCGGACCGCTGTTTCAATGGTTCCATGGCCAGAAATCATGATCACTTCGGGCGGGTTGTCGAGCTGGCGAATCCTCTCCAGGGTTTCCAGGCCGTCGATGCCGGGCAGCCAGATGTCGAGCAGCACCACATCAAACGCGCCTTTCCGCAAGCGCTCCAGACAGGCTTCGCCGCTCTCCGCCGACGAAGCGGAGTATCCTTCATCGGTCAGTACGCCGGCCAACGAATCGCGGATTCCAGCTTCGTCGTCAACAATGAGGATGTTAGGCATGCTGAACGTTTGCCGTGGGGATAACAATCTCGGAAACGACCGGCAGCTCTACAATGAAGCGGGCGCCGACTGGCTGGTTTTCTTCAACGCGAATGGAGCCATGGTGCTCCTCGACGACACGACTTACAATCGCCAGGCCCAGTCCCGTGCCCCGCCTCTTAGTAGAAAAATACGGCAGGAAGAGCTTCTCTTTGAGTTCGCGGGTCACTCCATGACCGGTGTCCGCCACGGTGATTTCCACCACGTCGCGCGTTGCCACTAATGCGGTCGAAATTTCGATCTCACGGACGAGTGAAGCCTGAAGCGCTTCGGCAGCATTATCCACCAGGTTTGCTACGGCGCGTTTGATCGCTTCCGTATCCGCCATGACTTGGGGAAGATCCGGAGCCAGCGACCTGTGAAGGCTGATTCCATCCAGCCTTCCGTGGAAGAGTGAAATCGCGCTCTCTATGATTTCGTTGATGTTTGCGGGCTGCGGACTCGATGCGGGGAAACGTGCCAGTGTGGAAAACTCATCCACAAGCCGGCGGACGGTTTCCACCGCTCCCGCGATCGTTTCCGCGCAGGAGCGGACAATTTCCAGCGACGCTGGAGTCGTTGAGCGTTCCAGGTGGCGAGTGATACGTTCTGCGGAAAGCGCAATAGGAGTGAGCGGATTCTTGATCTCATGAGCCACCCGCCGTGCCACCTCGCGCCATGCCGCCTGTTTCTGACCCTTCAATAGATCAGAAAGATCCTCGAAGACAATTACGTATCCTGACCGTTCGCCCTGATGCCGCAATGTGGCCACGGTGATCGCAACGTTCAGGGAACTTCGCGGTAGTGGCATTTCCATCTGGCTGGTAGTCATGCCCATGCGATCCGCACGGCGCAGGAGTGGCTCGAAGTCTTCCAAAACCTCGCTTGGAAATACGTCAGCCATGGTCGCGCCCCGAAGCATCCGTGCTCCGCCGTGATGACCGTTGTCGGGCTGGAACATACGCAGCAGCGCCTGGTTGGCGTGGGTTACACGCCGGTCGGCGTCGAGCGAAAGTACTCCGGTCGGGATGCTTTCAAGAATGGTTTCCATCTGCCGTCCGCGCTGTTCAAGTTCGGTGTTCGCCGCGCTCAAGTCACGGCTGGAAGCCTCGATCTGACGCCGGCTGACTTCCAGTTCTTCCGCCATGCGATTGAACGATCGAACCAGATCGCCGATTTCATCGGCCGCACTGACATCGACGCGGTAATCCAGCCTGCCCCGGGAGATTTCCTGGGTGGCTTCCGCCAATGCAGCCAGCGGGCGAGTTACCAGTTTGGACAAGAACAGCGCCAGCCAGGTCGTGACAAACAAGACCATCATGGTGAGCAGCAACAGAAGTCCCATGTAGGTTCGGCGAACCAATCGACGCTCACGAGCCAATTGAACGTAACGCTGCTGGCTCGCTTCTACCTGGTGCACGGTCTGCGAGAATTGCGGAGGAAGCGGAATGGCAACCAGGATCAGTCCCGCATCTCCGACGGGGGCGCTGCCCAGCGTGTAATCTGTTTGTTCCCAACTAAACTGCGCGGGATGGCCCGCGGCCGCGGCTTCCAGAGGCAACTTTGACTTCAGAAGTTGCCAGGCTGCAGGCATGTTGACACTGGCCTCGGCCTCGCCATCCTGCACAGCCGCTGCAAATCCACTTTGCAAGGTGAGTTCATGATTGTGAAATTCGTTGACCACGTTGGAAAAACCGCGGCCGGAGAACGCGCGCTGCGTCTCTGGTGACGCGGCGATAGCCTGCGCTTCAGTTCGCGCATTCTGCGCCGCATAGCTTGCCAGCAGGGACGCCATGGCATGTGTGTCGGAACGTACCTCTTCCACCGGCGTAGAGAACCACTTGTCGATGGAGCGATTCATCAATCCATAGGCGAACCAATACATCACCATCACCGGCACGAAGGAGAGTAGTAGCGCTCCTACCACCATGCGGGTGCGAAACTTCGAGCCCAAGACTCCCAGTCGCCGCTCCGCAAACAGTTTCAGCAGGTTCCGGCCCAGGACGAACGTCAACGCAGCGAACAGAAGACAAATCAGCGCTGAAAGCGCCGCAAAGACTACGATCTCCTGATTGTTTCCTGGTTGGAGGAAGCGCAGATCGAAAGCGGTCTGCGACACCAGAATAACGAGCAGCAGAAAGACGCCGATAGCCAGCAGAATGATGGCCTGCTTGCGGTTGGGGGCGTTCGATATTCGAGTTGGAGCGGGATGTGCCACGGCAATATTGTCGCCCACACCGTGAGGAGACGCCGGATTCTGTGCACGGCAGAGACGTTGCAAGTCATTATAGATGCAGAGTCAGACCCGCGGCACACTTCGATCTCCGCGGCGAAGCAACTGGAGGCAGGTTGCGAGGTCTCCACTGCTAACTTGCCAAAGCAGAATCGGGCTGACACTGCACTCATCCGGGCCGCGCTTCGGCGGAGGACCTGCTTAACCATGCGGGAGGAAACTTCGTAAAGGGCACTCGTCACATTGAGCCTGTGATTTTAGGCAATAATTCTTGCCTACGCCGACGATCAGACCATGCATCTCGTTGTAAACCTGCGCCACAGTCGTGCGCCGGCTGGTGCTCATGCGAGATGGAGGGTGGCCGGCGCCTCCGACGCTTGGCCGGTGTGCCGCCCCGGGCTCTCCAGACTTTGCGGTCAGGGCTTCCGCGGCGAGGGGATTTAATGCCCGTTCGAATAGTTGGCGGATGTCTTCATAGTCGGTTTTTTCTGGCAGAATGCCGTGCCGATCGAGAATGCGCCGGGTGTAGGCATCCACCACGAAAACAGGGTAATTTCCTGCATAGAGAAGAATGGAATCCGCAGTCTCGGGCCCTACGCCGTTCAGGCTCAGCAATTCCTGGCGGAGTTTTGGGGTAGGTTGCGAGAACAATTTGCTAAGTGATCCGCCGTAATGCTGATCTAAGAAGGCTACAAACGTCTTTAGTCGGCGAGCTTTCTGCCGAAAATACCCCGCGCAGTGAATTAGGCGTTCCAGCTCCGGCAGTGCCACTTGCCGAATTCCTTCCAGGTTAAGAAGACGCGCTGAGCGAAGACCCGACAGAGCGCTTTCTACGTTGGTCCACGCCGTATTCTGCGTTAGATAAGCTCCGACAATCACCTCGAAACGCGTGCGTGCGGGCCACCAATGCTGGCATCCCCAGGTGGAAAACAGTATCCGGTAGTAGGCCTGAATCTGCTTTTCTTTTCTACCAATCGGCACGGCAAGAAGTCCCTCAGGTTGAGTGTAACTCTCTCCCCCAGCATCGGCGGGAGCGACCGGGTCGATGCGCAATTCTTACCGAAGTGCATGTACCTGAGCCCTCCCTTCGTGCGGCATCGCACGAAAAACCGCATTTGGCGCGCTTTTTAGAAACGCACTCCTGTCCGACCATGAGTGTCTTCCAAGGCCAAGTACTAAAGTTACTGGTGCGGTAACCCCGTTGCGTTGACAATTTGTGTCAACGCGAAAAGCGCTGCTCTCCTCTCTCCAGTCAAGGCAGCAGTTCGCGCCTAATGCCAGTGCAGTCGTTCGCCATGGTTTCACCGCGTGGATAGGAGATCGACGTATGTCTCAACGGCTGGGTGACCTTCTCGTCAAAGAGAAGATCATTACCCCAGAACAGTTGGACCAAGCAAATAAGGTCCAGAAAGAAACCAAATGTCGCCTGGGCTCCGCCCTGGTGAAGCTTGGCCTCCTCACGGACGAAGACGTCACCAACTTTCTCTCCCGTCAGTATGGCGTCCCCGCTATCAACCTTTCCTATTTTGAAATTGACCCTGCCGTAGTCAAGCTGATTCCCTTCGAAACCGCCAAACGTTACCAGATTCTTCCGCTGAGCCGCGTTGGCGCGTCGCTCACCATCGCCATGGTGGATCCCACCAATGTGTTTGCGATGGACGACATCAAGTTCATGACTGGCTTCAACATCGAGCCGGTCGTGGCTTCGGAAAGCTCGATTCAGGTGGGCATCGAGAAGGCCTACGGAACCACTAAGGACGAAGATCTCGAAACCGTAATGCAGTCCATGAATGAGCTGAACGATGCCGACGTGGAACTGCAGGCGGAAGAGACGCAGATGGAGTTGGCCGAACTGGAGAAGGCGGCCGACGAAGCTCCTGTCGTCAAGCTGGTGAACCTGGTACTCACCGATGCAGTGAAACGGGGCGCGAGCGACATTCACATGGAGCCTTACGAGAAAGAGTTCCGCGTGCGGTTCCGCATTGACGGCGTGCTCCAGGCCATCATGTCACCCCCGCTGAAGCTGAGGGACGCGATCATTTCACGCCTGAAAATCATGTCCAAGCTGGACATCAGCGAAAAGCGTCTGCCTCAAGACGGTCGCATCATGCTCAAGATGAATATCGGCGGCCGCAAGAAGCAGCTCGACTTTCGTGTCAGCACGCTTCCTACTCTGTGGGGCGAAAAGATCGTGCTGCGGTTGCTCGACAAAGAGAATCTCCGCCTGGACATGACCAAACTTGGCTTCGAGCCTGAGTCACTGGTCAAGTTTGAAAAGGCAATTCTGAAGCCCTACGGGATGGTGCTGGTCACGGGGCCCACAGGATCAGGAAAGACGAACACCTTGTACTCCTCGATTTCGCGATTGAATCAGCCCGACACCAACATTATGACTGCGGAAGATCCGGTTGAGTTCCAGTTGCAGGGCGTCAACCAAGTGCAGATGAAGGAACAGATTGGCCTGAACTTCGCGGCGGCTCTGCGCTCCTTCCTGCGGCAAGATCCAAACATCATTCTGGTCGGCGAAATTCGTGACTTCGAGACTGCGGAAATTGCCATCAAAGCAGCGCTCACCGGCCACCTGGTGCTGTCTACGCTACACACCAACGGCGCTCCCGAGACCATCACGCGTTTGATGAATATGGGCATCGAGCCATTCCTGGTGGCCACGTCGGTTCACCTCATCTGCGCTCAGCGGCTGATACGCCGCATTTGCAAAGACTGCATCGAGACGGTGGAAGTGCCCGTTCAAACGCTGATTGAAGAAGGTTTCTCGCCGGAGGAAGCCAAGACCATCAAGATTCAAAAAGGCAAAGGCTGTGGTGTGTGCAACAACACAGGATACAAAGGCCGCTGCGGTTTGTACGAAGTCATGGAAGTGGACGACGAAATCAGGGAACTCGTGCTGGTAGGAGCATCGGCTGTGGAATTGAAGAAAAAAGCAATAGAGCGAGGCATGATCACGCTGCGGCGTAGCGGATTAATCAAGGTGGCTGCCGGCATGACTACTCTCGAAGAAGTGGCCCGCGAAACCATTCACTAAGAAGTTGAGGCAAGGAAGAGGAAAAACCGTTATGGCGCTTTCGTTAAGTGATCTGCTCAAGAGAATGCTGGAGATGGGAGGCAGCGATCTCCACATCACCACCAACTCGCCGCCGCAAATTCGTGTACATGGCCACCTGGTTCCTCTCGACCTGCCGCAGATGACGCCGGCCGAGACCAAGCAATTGGCCTATAGCGTCATGACCGACTCCCAGAAGCATCGGTTCGAAGAAAGTCTAGAACTGGATTTCTCCTTCGGATTGAAGGGACTGGCCCGCTTCCGCGCCAATGTGTTCAATCAGAGGGGCGCCACCGCCGCGGTTTTCCGTCTGATTCCGTTCGAAATCAAGTCGTTCAACCAACTTGGCCTGCCGGCAATAGTGAGCAAGATGTGCGACAAGCCGCGCGGACTGGTGCTGGTGACGGGACCGACGGGCTCGGGAAAATCGACAACGCTGGCCGCCATGATCGACAAGATCAACAGCGAACGACATGACCACATCCTCACCATTGAGGACCCGATTGAATTCGTGCACATGAATAAGAACTGCGTGGTCAATCAGCGCGAACTGCACGCCGACACCAGGAGCTTTACCGACGCGCTGCGCGCCGCGCTCCGTGAAGATCCGGATGTGGTGCTGATCGGCGAAATGCGCGATCTCGAAACTATCGAGTCGGCGCTGCGTATCGCTGAGACCGGCCACTTGACCTTCGGGACACTGCATACCAATTCTGCATCCTCCACGATCAACCGAATCATTGACGTCTTCCCGGCACACCAGCAGCCGCAAATTCGCGCGCAGTTATCGCTGGTGTTGGAAGGGATCCTGTGTCAGACCCTGCTGCCCAAGATCGATGGCAAGGGCCGCGCCATGATTATGGAAATCATGACGCCCAACGCTGCCATCCGAAACCTGATCCGCGAAGACAAAATCCATCAGATTTATTCCTCCATGCAGGCTGGGCAGGAGAAGTTCGGCATGCAGACATTCAACCAGGCGCTGGCAACCGCTTACTTCCAGAAACAGATCTCGCTGGAAGTTGCGATGCAGCGCTCCAGCAACCAGGATGAGTTGCAGGAAATGATCAACCGTGGGACAGGGTTGTTGCATAAGCCCACGACAGCCGGGACAACCCTGGCCCGAGGGGCAGCGCCTTCGAAACGCTAGGGTGAAGCATAGACAGTCATAGGGCTCGTCCTGCGGGTGGCGGCAGGATGGGGGTGAAGAGAAACCAGCCGCGAAGGATTTCGACAGACAAGTCGCACAGCGAGGAGAGGTCAAAACCATGCCAGTTTTCACATTTTCGGGTAAAGATGCCGGCGGACAAAAAGTTGCCGGGGAGCGAATGGCGGCAAATAAACAGGTGCTGGCGCAGCAGTTGCGGCGCGAGCGCATCACGCCGGGAGCGATCCGGGAGAAGGGCAAGGAATTCGCCATGCCCACTTTCGGCTCGGGCAAAGTCAAGACCAAGGAAATCGCGATTTTCTTTCGCCAGTTCTCGGTCATGATCGATGCCGGTCTGCCACTGGTGCAGTGTCTGGAGATTCTCGCCGCCAATCAGGAGAACCAATCATTCCAGAAGACGCTCAATGGAGTACGCACCACGGTGGAAGGCGGCGCTACTCTGGCCAACGCCATGCGGCAATATCCCAAGATATTCGACGATCTGACCACCAACATGATGGAGGCGGGTGAGACCGGCGGTATTCTCGACGTTATATTGCAGCGTCTTGCCACCTACGTTGAGAAAGCCGTCCGCCTGCGGTCCGCGGTCAAGTCGGCGCTGATCTATCCCGTCGCAGTTGTGAGCATGGCAGTATTAATCGTGGGCGCACTGCTCAAGTTTGTGGTGCCGATCTTTGCAAACCTGTTTGCCGGCCTGGGAGTAACCCTTCCCTTACCCACGCGCATCGTCATGGGTCTGAGCGCATTCGTGCAAAGCTTTTGGTGGCTGTTTCTCGTCGGTGGGGCGGGCGCAGTGTTTGGCGTCAAGCAGATGCGTAAGCATCCGCGGGGACGCTACTACTTCGATAAGATGCTGCTCCATCTTCCCGTCATGGGTTCGTTATTGCGCAAGATCGCGGTTGGGCGTTTTACACGTACTCTCGGTACCCTGATTACATCTGGCGTCCCCATCCTGGAAGGGTTGTCTATTACAGCCAAGACTTCCGGCAACGCAGTGCTGGAAGAGGCTCTGTTGAAGGTGCGCAAGGCCATTGAAGAGGGACGCACTATCGTTGATCCCCTCAGAGAGTGTGGTGTATTCCCGAACATGGTGACGCAGATGATCGGAGTCGGCGAAGCTACGGGCGCCATGGATTCCATGCTCCAGAAGATCGCCGACTTCTACGAGGAGGAAGTGGACGCGGCCACCCGAGACATGCTGGCCATGCTGGAACCGGTCATCATCGCCTTGCTGGGCGTCAGTGTGGGCGGCATTGTGATTGCGCTCTACATGCCGCTGTTTGCCATGATCGCAAAACTGGCGGGCTAGAGGAATCGAAACGTCCGCAGACCGGGTCGCTCAGGCGAGCCGGTCTGCTTAACATATCGGACTCGCTACTTCGCCGGGCTCGCAGAGAAACGGCGGGATGAGGGCAAAATAGCCCGTTTTAAGATTCACTAGGATCGCAATGCAATCGACCTTCGACGAGCGGAATTGGTTGGCCTGGCTGGTCAAGGTTCGAATTCTTATACTGACATTCCTCCTCGGTCTGGAGTTGCTGGTTGCACACTTCACGCCGACTCCACTCCCCCTGCGACTGTTCATCGGCACGATTCTGTTGTGGTACACGCTGTCGCTTTTTTACGTCCTTCTGCTTTCCTTCTGGCAGGAGCACCGGCTACAGGCGTCATTGCAAGTTCTTACCGACCTTGCCCTGGTCAGCCTGGTGGTGCACGAGACCGGGGGCTGGGATAGCTCGCTGAATTTTCTTTATCCCCTGGTCATTATCGTTGCCAGCGTCCTGTTGCCGCGAGTATGGGCGCATTTGGTCGCGGCGCTGGCTTTCATCCTCTACGGCACAGTTCTTGAGCTCAATTACTATGGCCTCGTCCATTCTTATTGCACTACCCATCCAGAACTGAAGGCGTTGCAAGCGATCATCTTCGTTAACCTGTTTGCCTTCCTCGCCGTGGCTTATCTTGGTGGCCTGCTGGCCGCTAAGCTGCGGCAAGTGCGGGTCGAACTCAAGGACGCCAGCGGGGCGTTGGAGAACCTTCAAGCCCTGCATGAGAACATTATTCACTCCATCAGCAGCGGACTCATTACTACTGGTCTCGACGGCCGCATTACTCTGGTCAATAGCGCCGCGCAAAAACTTCTCGAGCGTTTTCATAGCGAGCTGCTTGGCACTCCCGTCAACAAACTTTTCCTGGATGCATTGCCAAACATGGAATCAGAGAGGTCGCACGCTGAAGTTCGGCTTGATGCGCCAGGCGCCTACCGCAAGACGTTTCGGGTCCGAGTCGCCGCTTTGACCGTGCCGGGTCGGGGAGTATTGGGCTATGTCTACGCTCTCGACGACTTAACCGAGATCCGGCGTCTGGAGCGGGAAGTTCGCATGCAAGACCGTCTGGCTGCCGTAGGACGCCTGGCGGCGGCTATTGCCCATGAAATCCGCAATCCGCTGACTTCCATTGCAGGATCCGCCAGTATGCTTTCGGCGGCGACGGAGATGAGCGAGGAGCACAGAAAACTGCTCGAAATTGTGACCCGCGAATCTCAGCGGTTGAACAATATCATCTCCGACTTCCTAGCGTACTCCCGCGGCAAGCAATATCACTTCGATAAAGTCGACTTGCTACCGCTCGTGGAGGACACTCTCACCCTGATGCAGCACCGCATGACCGCAGAGAACACCGGCATCTCCATAGAACGTCACTTTGCGGTTCGCGAAGCCTGGGTGCTGGCTGATGGTGACAAGATCAAGCAGGTATTTTGGAATTTTTGCGAAAATGCGGTGCGCGCCATGCCAAGCGGAGGCACGTTCACTGTGGGTATCGAGCCGCTGGGAGCCGACTGGCAGCTTAGTTTTGCCGATAGCGGAACCGGTATGAGCCCGCAGCAGATAGAAAAGATCTTCGAGCCATTCCAATCGACCTTCGAGGGCGGTACCGGGCTGGGCCTCGCCATTGTGTACCAGATTGTGCAGGCGCATGAAGGCAAAGTGTGGGCGCGATCGAGGCAAGGTCAGGGAACTGCTCTCGTGCTTAAACTGCGGCGCTTGGAGACAGAGAGAACATTCTCCCTGAGGCTGGGCAAGGTCGCTGGGCGCCAGCCGCAAACCGGTCTGCCCGCGGAACCGGCGTCCGTGGCCGCACCAGGGAGGGCTCGTGGCTAATATCCTGGTCTGCGACGACGAGCGCTCCATCTGCGAAATGCTTGACATCGCACTGCGCCGCGATGGTCACCGCGTCGAAACCGCACACTCCGGTCAGGCGGCGAAAAACAAGATTGACGGCGCCCTTTACGACGTCATCGTCACCGACATTAAGATGCCGAATATTGATGGCATCGAGGTGCTTCGCCATGCCCACCGCATATCGCCCGATTCGGCCGTCATCCTCATTACCGCCGTAGACGACTATGAAGCCGCGGTTGAAGCGGTCAAAGCCGGCGGCGCCACCGATTACATTCGCAAAAGTCCCGGGCTGGTGGACGAGATCAAACTGGCGATCAATCGCGCCCTCGAGAAACTTGTTCTGAGCACGCAGAATTTTGCCTTGCGCCGGGATGCCGCGACTCGGAACTCATTGGATAACATCATCGGCTCCAGCACGGCCATGGAGAAACTCAAGCAAACCGTCCGCACCGTCGCATCGACAGCTAGCACCGTCCTCATTCACGGCGAAAGCGGAACCGGTAAGGAGCTTGTGGCGCGCGCGCTTCACGTCTGCTCGCCGCGCGCTACGGAACCGTTCGTGTCGGTAAACTGCGGAGCCTTTCCCGAAACGTTGCTCGAAAGCGAACTGTTCGGCTATTTGAAAGGCGCTTTTACCGGTGCTAACCAAAACAAGCGCGGACTGTTTGAAGTGGCCGGCGGGGGCACCATTTTCCTGGATGAGATCAGCGAAATGACACCGACCATGCAGGTAAAACTGTTGCGCGTATTACAGGAGCGGACGGTTCGTCCTGTGGGGAGTACCAGTGAAATCTCTATTGACGTACGCGTCATCGCCGCGACCAACCGCGATCTCGATAAGGCAGTAGCTGAAAACGTTTTCCGCGAAGATCTGTATTACCGGCTCAACGTAATCCCTATCCTGGTGCCTCCTCTTCGTGAACGGCCGGAGGACATTCCTTTGCTGGCGAATCACTTCCTCAAGAAATATGCGAGTGCCGCTGGGCGGGGCATTCTGCGTGTCCACAAAGAATCGATCAACTCCCTGTGCGGTTATGAGTGGCCCGGCAATGTCCGCCAGTTGGAAAATACGGTGGAACGTGCGGTTGCTCTGGAGACAGCAGACGAACTGCACGTCGAATTGCCGGTCGAGCGTCCTAAGGCCCGGGCTGCCGCGGCTGCAGCTGGCCAGCCGGGTTTGACGGAAAAGGGATCAGACTCGATCCTTCCTGAAGGCGTAGGCATGGAAACCTACGTTGCGGGAATCGAACGCTCGCTGCTGCAAAATGCACTGAATCAGTCCAACGGAGTGCAAACCAAAGCTGCCGACCTGCTCAGTATTTCCTACCGCTCTTTCCGCCACCTGATGAAGAAGTATGAGCTGTAGCTTTTGGCTCTTAGCTCTTAGCGACAAACCCTTCCTGCACGTCCTCGAATGACACATCTGACTGCGCAAAAACCCGGTGCAAAAGCCAAGAATCAGAAGCCTAAAACCTAAGAGCTCGTCCCCTTCAACTGCTGCTTCCATCCCAGAATCCTGGCCTTGTTCCCCTCAGCCTCAGCCTCGGGAATCATGCCCTTCTTCTGATAAAGCACCGATAAGCTGGTATGCGCCAGCACGTCGTCAGGATCGAGTTCAGCAATGCGCTGGGACACCGCGATAGCCTCGTCGTAGCGCTGCAAGTCCTGGAGGGCGCGTGCCAGCCCGTGCATCGCCTCGGTAAACGTAGGATCGGCAGCCAGCGATTCCTGATACGCGGCTACAGCCATTTCCAGGTGCCCATCACCCATCAGGTCCAACGCCGCATAGTAGTGGTCTTCCGCTTTCTGGCGGGCGTTTGGGTCAGGCATATGAGGAAGATCCCTGGCGGAGACTGGATTCTAACACGCAACGCGGCCACAGCCGCGAAAGCTGGTTGCCACGCGAGTCGAGACTTCAACGCCGGCAGGAGAACTTCCGGTGTCAATGCGCCGCAGGTAAGGCCGAAATCCGGAATCAGCGAAGTCCCATTTTTATTCGTGCCGCTCGTCATTCCTATTTATGATGGTGTTCCGGTCACATTGTCATGCGCTACCCTGTCCGTTTTCTCTGGAACGCGACCAAAGGCCACCGGCTGGCGCCGTGGCGAAGTCCTTACCTGTTGTGGCGCATCGAGACCTATTGCGGAGTAAAGATGACGCAGATCGGCTTCCTGGAGTTTTGGGAATTCATGTGGCGGGAACGCGGCAATCTCTGGCGCTTTCTCAAATGGACCGGTGAGATGGAACGGTACGTCCATCCCAA
>WNGL01002094.1_pt1 | contig 45240 bp, 33 predicted proteins | sample 5400591 | NCBI WGS metagenome assembly WNGL01 (sample SAMN13153377, study PRJNA577476) | soil metagenome | isolation source: 80 cm soil or saprolite under Garry oak tree replicate 1 | place: USA:California | collected 2016-06-15 | reverse complement strand
GCAAAAATCCTCGACCTTCGCTTCACCGACCTTCCCGGCGTCTGGCAGCATGTCAGCTTCCCGATCCAAGAACTCAGCGAGAATTCCTTCAAAGAGGGATTCGGCTTCGACGCCAGCTCGATTCGCGGCTGGGCCTCGATTCACGAATCCGACATGCTGCTTATGCCCGATCCGAGCACTGCCTTCATGGATCCCTTCCGCGATGCGCCGACCTTGGTGATGATCGGCGATGCATACGATCCGCCCTCCAAGCGGCCCTACTCGCGCGACACCCGCAACATCGCCAAGAAAGCGGAAGCCTATCTGGCTTCCACCGGAATCGCCGACCAGGCATTCTTCGGCGCCGAGGCGGAGTTCTTCATCTTCGACAACGTCCGCTTCGACAGCGCGCCCCAGCACGGCTTCTACTTCATTGACGCCGAGGAAGGCCGCTGGAACTCCGGCCGCGAGGAGCACAACCTCGGTTTTCGCCCGCGCGTGAAGGAAGGCTACTTCCCGGTTCCTCCCACCGACCACTATCAGGACCTGCGCACGGAAATGGTCCAGCAGTTGATGGCCATCGGCATCGATGTCGAATGTCATCACCACGAAGTCGGCGGCGCGGGACAAGCCGAGATTGATATGCGCTTTGCTACGCTGCTGAAGTCGGCCGACAACATGATGAAGTACAAGTACATCGTCCGCAACGTCGCCTATCAGTTCGGCAAGTCGGTCACCTTCATGCCCAAGCCGCTGTTTGGCGACAACGGTTCCGGCATGCACACGCATCAATCGCTTTGGGCAAAAGGCCAGCCGCTGTTTGCCGGAAACGGATACGCCGGGCTCTCGCAGACCGCGCTTTGGTATGCGGGTGGTTTGCTCAAGCACGCTGCGGCCATCGTGGCATTCGCCGCGCCGACAACGAATTCCTACAAGCGCCTTGTCCCCGGCTACGAAGCGCCCGTCAACCTGGCGTATTCGAAGCGCAACCGCTCCGCCGCCGTGCGCATCCCCGTTTATTCCGAGAGCCCCAAGGCCAAGCGGCTTGAGTTCCGTCCGCCGGACCCATCGTGCAACCCCTATCTTGCTTTTGCGGCCATGATGATGGCGGGCCTCGACGGCATCAAGAACAAGATCGATCCTGGCCAGCCGCTCGACAAGGACCTTTACGAACTCGAAGAAGAGGAAGCCGCGAAGGTGCCGTCGCTGCCCGGCTCGCTCGAAGACACGCTCCGCGCGCTGCGCGCCGATTACAAATTTCTGCTCGAAGGCGGCGTCTTTTCCGAAGAGCTCATGGACCTCTGGGTTAGCTACAAGACGAAGAACGAAGTGGACGCTATGCGCATGCGGCCTCATCCGCACGAGTTCCACCTCTATTACGACATTTGAAAACGCGCGTTACTGTTCCCGGAGAACGTCCTGCGGATTCAGCCGCAACACGCTCTGCGCCGGAACCAGGCAGGCGATCAGCGCGAGCACGATGATGAGGGCGGCGCTGACAAGATAAAGCGAAAAGTCGAGAGGGGTAACCCCGAACAGGAAGGCAGAAAGCACGCGAGTCAGGCTCAGCACGATTGCCGAACCGATGAGAATGCCTCCCAGTGCGCCGATCAATCCCACTTTGATAACAAGAACAATCGCATTTCCCACACTCGCGCCCAACGCCATACGAATCGCCAGTTCGCGTCTCATGCGCACCACGGAGTTTGAAACCACTCCGTAGATGCCAATCATACACAGGGTGATTCCGATTCCCGCGAAGCTGCCCAGCAACAGCACGGAAACTTCCCGGCCGCTGACATAGACCGACAAAAGATCGTCGAGCGTCCGGAAATTGTCCAGCGGGAGATCTTTATCGAGTTCCAAAATTGCCTCTTCTGCGCCACTCCGGATGCTCCTTTGGTCCGCGAGAAAATCCACGACGAAGGACATCATCGGCGTGGGCTGCTGAAACAGCGGAACGTAGACCTGCATCCGGGGAACTTCTTTCTCGGGCCCATAGTGTTTGACCTGGCGGACGACGCCGACTACTTCGCGCCAGGGTGGGGCGTTGTCCCCTATGTCGGCCAGGCGGATCCGTTTGCCCAGGGGGCTTTGTCCCGGCCACATCCGCTTGGCCAGCACTTCGTCCACGATGGCAACGGCGGGAGCGCTCATCGTGTCCGCATCATGGAAGTCTCTTCCCTGAAGAATAGGACTTCGCAGGGTTTCGAAATAGCCCGGCAACACAGAAGGACTGTCGACAAAAGGCCGCTGCGTTGCGATTTCGGTTTGTCCGTTTTCGACTTGAAGATTTATCAAATGGACCGCACTACTACCACTCAGCGGCAACGTGGAGATTGCGCTTGCCGAGCGTACCCCGGGTATATTCCGGATTTTTTGGATGGCCTGCTTGTAGAACGCGGATATTCTGTCTGCTTCCCCATATCGCGCCGCCGGCAAAGACACCTGGAACGAGAGAACGCGGGCGGGTTTGAAACCGAGATCTACCTTTTCCACTTCACGAAAGCTTTTGATGAGCAATCCGGAAACCAGAGCAAGGGAAACGGCCAGAGAGACCTCGAACACAATCAGCGCACTTTGACCGGCGGCACGATATTTCGAAAGGGACGACCCGGTCCAATCCCCCTTGAGTTCACTATTGATGTTGAGCTTAAAGACATAGAGCGCAGGCAGCAGGCTCGCGATCAAACTCACCAGCAGCGCCGTTCCGGTTGTGAATAACACCACCGAGCGATCCACGTTGGTCTCTTGAAATCGCGCGAGGAGGTACGGGAACCGGTTGACCAAGAAAGCCACCCCGGCCTTCGCCATGGCCAGCCCCAGCGAACCGCTGACCAGTGCAAAGAGGAAACTCTGCACAAACATCTGCCGCAGCAACATGGAGCGGTCCGCCCCCAGCGCGAGCCGGACGCTCAATTCCTTCCGCCGCTCCATGGCGCTGGAAACAAATACAGTCACCACATTGATGCAGGCCAGGAACAAAATTAGGCTCGAGGCGCTCAACAGGAGCAAGAGCGGCTTGCGGCCTTTGACGGTGAACAGTTCCGCCAGCCCCACAACGGTGACCCCGATGTCTTTGTTGCTTTGCGGAAATTCGGCCGCAAGCCGGCTGGCGATTGCCTCCATCTCTGTTTGCGCTCGTGCGCGGGTGGCCGAGGGAGCCAGCCTCGCAACCACCGCTAAATAACGCGTCTCGCGATTCATCATTTTCTGGTCAATGAATAGACCCCCTGGAACCCAAACATCGAAACCCCGGATCCAATAGAACGGGTTATCCGGCTCCACTCCCACGACGGTATACGGCTGGTCGTTCAGGATTAAGGTCTTTCCCAGAATGCCAGGGTCCGATCCGAACCTTCTCTCCCAGAACCCACGGCCCATGATGGCAACGCGGCTTGCTCCCGGCCGATCATCTTCTTCGGTGAAATCGCGGCCTAATCCGGGAGGCAGGCCCAACACTTTGAAGAAAGACGCCGAGGCCTTGATGCCGTTCAAATGTTCGGCATGCCCCCGGCCGGTCATGTTGAAGCTGACCGCCTGCAAAGTTGCCATGGACTGGAAGGAATGGCTTTGTTCCTTCCAGTCCAAATACTCCGGATAGGAAACGCCCATGTTGGGAACTTGCTTCGATGTCGCAAGAATGATGACCACACGGTCCGGATCCGGGAGGGGAAAAGGGCGAAGCAGAACCGAATTCACTACCGTAAATACGGCGGTGTTGGCGCCGATCCCCAGCACAAGAGCCGCGATGACCAGAAAGGTCATCCCCGGCCGCTTGCGCATCAGCCGGAGACTGAATCGGAAATCTTGGATCAGGGAGTACATTCTAGAATTGCGGATCGCGGAGAAGCCTGCTGCCTTCTCGCTCCCGCGCAGCCGCATGTTTGGCACTGGACAGATTTCCACCGGCCCTCAATACGCAAGCCCCTCCAGCCACTTGGAGTAGATGGCGAAGTACGAATAAACGAGTGAGATACTAAATTCATCGAGTATGAGACCAACCGTTGGAGCATTATTGGCGGACGACAGCGCACTGTCAACAGGGGATTAAACTCCAGCCGGCAGACCCCCTTCAAAATGGCCCTGAAAAAATGGCGGTGTTCTTCGCCTCCCGTAGAACAACGCGGCGTTTCCGGACACGCTTCTTTTTTTCCGTCAAACTACTTGGGCTGAGGCGGACTTTGGGGTGGAGCCTGCGAAGGCGCATTGACGGGGCCAAAATACCCTTCGTTATAATCCGCGTGCACGGACGACTTGATACGCGTATTCTCCTCGTCCACTTTCCGGCGGAATATTTCGCGGGAGATCTCGTCTTTGACCTTATCCAGCGGCAAAGTTTGACGGCTTTCCACTTTGTAAATCACGAAGCCGGGTGGTACGGATTCCACCTTGGTTGCGCTGCCGGGCGGAAGAGAAAAGATCTCCTCTTCCTGTTCCGGCGGAAGCGACCCCTTTCGCCTGCTGCCGAAGTCGGTAGGCATCGGCTTGGCTTCGAGGGCCAAGGAGGTGTAAGCCTCCTTCTCAAGGACGTCCGGGTCTTCGCCCTTGGCGAGACGCTCCCGAAGATCGCCGGCTATTTGCTGGGCTTTCTTTTCGAACTCTTCCTTGTTTGAAGCGCCGGGATTATTCCGGGGAATGAAAACACGGCGAAGCTTGGCTTCCTCGAACTTGGGCAGATTTTTGTTGTAGTAATCCTCCATTTCTGCAGGCGAGGCGTTGCGGAATTTTTCCTGCAGGCTTCGCTGAAACATGTCCGCGAGCGTGCGCATGCGCACCAGGCGCATGACTTCTTTGAATCCCGCGGTATTCTCGATTCCGGCCTTCTGCGCCGCATCGGAATATGCCAGCAGTTCTACATAGGCCTGAGCAAGTTTCAGACGCATGGCGGGAGGGATAGCCTGGTTGTTGGCGTTCAGAGAGCTCAGCAAGGTGTCAAACTGTTCCCTGGTCAGAACTGTTGCGCAGGAGTCGTCTTTGGTTCCGGCGCCGTTTTTTTGGGCGCCATCGCACACGCCGTGGGCAGTGACAACCGGCTGCGCTGGAGCGATGCTGGACGCGGAGTCTGCGGGTTTCTGCGGAGCAGCATCCACTTTCTGGCCTGCCGGCGAAGCCTGCGCCGATGGCTTTGAAGATTGCGCATTCGATGCGTGGCTCGCCGTTGGTGTCTGCGCAAACACTGCTCCTGCAGTGAGAATAAGCACGATTCCGGTTCGAGTCATGGAGTTACACCTTCCTGCGAAATTGCGGAGAATAGCGGGTCCCACTCCGATGGCCGGCCGCCATGGAAGTATACACTCAGCATGCGTCCGTTGAGTCATGCAACCGGAATCTGTTGTTGGAAGCGACCCATCGAGCGTTCAGGGCGGCTGCCGCTCAACTTGTTTTTCGCTGCTCAGACCGGTGCAACAGCACAACGCACTGTGATACTGTTTATGTTTCCTGCCATGCAGGGGCTCGCGGCAGAAGCGTCCCGGGCAGCTTGCAAGGGCGAAGCCCAGAGGGGAATACCTTCAGGAGCCCACGTGAAAACGGCCTATAACGGCGTTGCGGTCCCGGCAAACGGCCAGCCCATCCAGTATTCCGGCGGCGCTTTTCAGGTCCCCGGCGCGCCGGTGATTCCCTTCATCGAAGGAGACGGCACGGGCCGCGACATCTGGAAGGCTTCGCGGCGCGTGTTCGACGCGGCAGTGGAGCGCGCTTACGGCGCCAAGCGGCGCGTGGCCTGGTTCGAGGTCTTCGCCGGCGAAAAGGCCTTCGGCATGTTCCAGCAGTGGCTCCCCGATGAAACGGTCGAGGCCATACGGGATTTCCGCGTGGCCATCAAGGGGCCGCTCACCACCCCGGTGGGCGGAGGAATCCGCTCGCTCAACGTTGCTTTGCGCCAGATTCTCGATCTGTATGCCTGCGTCCGGCCGGTCCGTTATCTTCCGGGAGTTCCCTCCCCGGTCAAGCACCCCGAGCGCATGGACATCGTCATCTTCCGCGAGAATACCGAAGATGTGTACGCGGGGATCGAATGGAAATCGGGCACGCCGGAAGCGCAGCGCGTGCTCGAATTCCTGAACCACGAAATGCTGAAAGATTCCGGGAAGCACATCCGCTGGGACTCCGGCGTGGGCATCAAGCCCATGTCGCCCACGGGCACCAAGCGGCTGGTGCGCCGCGCCATCCAGCATGCGCTGGAACACAAGCGCCGGCTGGTGACGCTGGTTCACAAGGGCAACATTCAGAAGTTCACCGAGGGAGCGTTCCGCGATTGGGGCTACGACCTGGCGCGGGAAGAGTTCCGCCCGAAAATCGTCACCGAGCGCGAAAGCTGGATCGTGGACAACTTCGACAAGAACCCCCGCATAACGGTGGAGCAAAACGCCGCGATGGTCGAGCCGGGACTGGAGCGCGCCTCGCAGGCTTTCCAGGAATCCATCTACGCGGAAGTGAAGCGCACGCTCGATGCCATTTACGCGACGCACGGAAAAGGCCAGTGGAAACAAAAGCTGATGGTCAACGACCGCATTGCCGACTCCATCTTCCAGCAGGTGCTTTTGCGCGCGAATGAATACGAGGTGCTGGCCACGCCGAACCTGAACGGCGATTACCTCTCCGATGCGTGCGCCGCGCAGGTCGGCGGTCTGGGCATGGCCCCCGGCGCGAACATCGGCGACGGCTACGGCATCTTCGAGGCCACGCATGGCACCGCTCCGAGGTACGCCGACAAAGACGTGATCAATCCGAGCTCGGTGATGCTTTCCGGAGCGATGATGTTCGACTTCATCGGCTGGCGCGAGGCCGCCAAGCTCATCGAAGAAGGCATCGCGCGCACCATTCAGCAGAAAAAAGTGACCTACGACCTCGAGCGAATGATGGACGGCGCAACCAAGGTCGGCACGTCGGCTTTTGCGACCGCGATCATCGAAAATATGCAGACAGCCGTCGCCGCGCGGTAAGCCATCGCGCCTACGCCGCCGGGTTTGAGGCGATTGCGCCGAGACCCAAATTGACCCCAATCAATACACGGGAAAATCTCAGGAGAATGGCATCATGCGCAAGAAAGTGACCGTAGTGGGCTCCGGCTTCGTCGGCTCGACGACCGCTCAGCGCATCGTGGACGCCGAACTCGCCGATGTTGTGGTCACCGATATTCTGGACGGCCCGCCTGCCGGGAAAGCGCTGGACATGCTCGAGTCGGGCCCCATTCAAAGAACCGACTCGCGCGCGACAGGCATTTCGACCCATACCGGCGACTACAGCGCCACCGCCGGAAGCGACATCGTGGTCATCACCGCCGGCTTCCCGCGCAAGCCCGGCATGAGCCGCGATGATTTGCTCCGCGCCAACTACGACGTGGTGAAAGCCGTCGTCGAGCAGATCGTGAAGCATTCGCCGAACGCCATCCTGATCGTGGTGACCAATCCGCTCGATGCCATGGCCCAGGCGGCGCTGAAAGTGAGCGGCTTCCCGAAAAGTCGCGTTGTCGGCATGGCCGGAGTTCTCGACTCCGCGCGCATGAGCACGTTTGTGGCGATGGAAGCGGGCGTGTCGGTGGAAAATGTGCACTCCTTTGTCCTCGGCGGACACGGCGACGACATGGTGCCCCTGCCGCGCTATTCCACCATCGCCGGCATCCCCCTGCCCGACCTGCTGCCCAAACAGCGCATTGACGCCATCGTGGAGCGCACGCGCAAAGGCGGCGCGGAAATCGTGAATCTGTTGAAGACCGGCTCGGCGTATTACGCGCCTTCGGCCGCCGTGGTGGAAATGGCGACGGCGATCCTGAAGGACAAGAAAAAGATTCTTCCCTGCGCCGCTTATCTGGAAGGCGAATACGGGATCCAGGGATTGTTTGTCGGAGTCCCGGTGAAGCTTGGCGCAAAAGGCATCGAGAAAATCATCGAGATCAAACTCAGCGCGGAGGAAAACGCCGCGCTGCAAAAATCCGCCGCCTCGGTGCGCGAACTCGTCAGTGTCCTTGGGCTGTAACGGTTGAGAGCGAAGCGGGATTCGTGCCCGGTTAATTCAGCCAGCGAAGTTTGGGCCAGGCTTTTTCCAGACTCATTCGCGGTTTGCGGCACAGATAAATTGTCAGGCTGGCTTCTTCCGGAATCGCGTAGCGGCTGGTGATTTTCTCCGTAGGCCGCACTTCGCCGAAGAATTCCTGCAACGCGCCTTGGGTGTAGCCGATAGCAATCACGCACCCCCCGGAATATCCTCGCGGCCCCCAAAGCCCATATTGATTGTGTCCGCTGATGGCTTTTGGCAGACCAGAACGCGGACCAAAATAATCAATCGCCGCGGCCTCGCCGAAATTATAGGCCAGCAACGCGCACCGCGCCTGCTCCTCACGCGGCAAGGATTGATAGGCGCGCGCGACGGCGGCAACCTGCTCTTTCCAGCCGAACATGTCGCCGAAGAGCTGCGGGAGATCGCCCTGTGGGACGTTTTCGACGCGCACTGCCTTCACGCCCCAGAGTCGGGAGTATCGAATCGCCGAATGCACGGGAAGAATGGGCATGGCCAGCGGCGCGGCAATGATTCCGCCGGCGAGCAGCGGGAAAACAATCGCGGGCTTCAGCCACGCGCCGGCCCGCGGCAAAACCGACCTCTCGATCCAAATGGCTCCGCCGGCCAGAAGCATCGCGTACGCCGGCGCCAGATAGTAAATTTTTCCGTGCAGCAGCAGCAACTCGAGTAGCACCACCACATATGCCCAGCCAAGGACGGCGTAGCGTTTCCCGGCGCGGTCTCTCAGCAGAAACCAGAGTCCGGCAATCCAGATGGGCGCGGCCAGCGGATGCGTCAGGAGCGTTTGCTGCCAGAGGAAATCCCAGGGCGCCACATGGCTGTATTTTGTGTTTTGCACCGTTCGCAGCAAAGCGATGGTCGGCCAGCCGTTTCGGACTTCCCAAATCAAATTGGGCAGAAAAATCAGGAAGGACGCCAGCCCGCTGAGCCAAATCCACGGCCGGCGGAAATTACGAATCGCGGGAGTCAGGAGAAGGCCCAGGAAAATTCCCGAGCCGAAGAACAACATCGAATGTTTGTTGAGCACGCCGATTCCCGCGACGCCGCCGAACAGGAGCCACAGGCGCTGCGAGCCTCCATTCAAAATACGCAGCAAAATTGCGGCGCAAAGCATCCACAATACCGGCTCGAAAGCATTCATGGAGAGAAAATTGTCGAAGGTGAGATAAATCGGGGCCAGCAGCACGGTGAGAGCGGCGAGCATCTGCGCGAACCGTCCGCCGCCCATCTCGCGCGCCATCCACCCGGCGAGAAGCACCTTGGCGCCGGCCGCCAGCGCGGGAAAGAACCGCAGCGCAAAGAGCGAGTCACCGAGCAGCGCGCGGGTCACGCGGGCGATGAAGGCCACCAACGGCGCGTGGTCCACGTATCCCCAGGCGAGATGCTGGCCGCAAGCGGCGTAGTAGAGTTCGTCGCGGAAATATCCGTAGCGGCCGTTGAAGAGGAAATGCATCACGCAAGCCGTCGCGGCCAGCGCGAAAACAGTTGCGCTTAGTTCAAGCGTGCCTTGTCGAGCACAGGGGCGCGCATCTGAAATGGCAGATGCATCCGGCGGGGTGTACCCAGTGAGCGCGGGTTTCTCGGCTGGAAGAGAGCCCACCGAATTTCTCCTGGAAAGTGTGAAGACTCGCGGTGCCTCGCCGCGAGCGGGGAAAACGAAATTCCCCCGCACTCAGGGAGATTCCTTCGCGGCAGCCTTGCTGGGCGCCTTCGCCGGCGCTTTACCGGCCGCGCTGCCTGCGGGCAAAATCAGCGTCGTCGTCTTGATGCTGTCGAGCTTGGGAAAGTTCGCATCCAAGTACGCCTTCCCCTGCGACTCCATCAGACCTTGATCTGGCCCACGGCCCCTCGGAGGGCCATCGCCATAATCCCTGTAGAACTTCTCCATCACATCCATCCCGTCGACAACTTCGCCAAAGGGCGAGAAGCCCATGGCATCCAATTGGACGTTCTTGTCCGCGAGATTGATGAACACCTGCGTGGTCCGCGTGTTCGGCCCGCCCATCGCGTAGGTCACATATCCGCGTTTGTTGCTCTGCTTCACAGGATCGTCTTTGATCGCGGCCTGGCTCCAGACTTTGGAAACCTCGGGGCGCGCGTGGATGCCGAATTGCACGACAAATCCCGGGAGCACGCGAAACAAGCTCGCGCCATTGTAAAAATGATGCTTGCAGAGATTATAGAAGCGGTCGGCGCCGAGCGGCGCCCACGCCCGCGTCACCTTGACGACGAAGTCGCCCTGGGTTGTTGTGAAGCGCACCTGGAAGGTCTCCGGAGCGGTGGTCTTGAGCGCCGCGGGATTCAGCAGGGCCGCATCGAAGCTTGCGCTCGGCTTCGCTGTTCTCGCGCCGGTCGGGGGGGCTTTCGACGCCGGGGCTTTTGTTTGCTGGGCGGCGAGAAACTCGCCCGCCGCCAATACTACGAGCACCGTCACCACTTGGAATTTGCGCACCATCATTGCTCGAGTTCCTCCCTATTTCGTCTCTGCTTGCATTTGCTTGGCGACTTGCTCGGCCTGCTCCATCACGCGGAGCGTGTTGCCGCTGAGAATCCTGCGGATGTCCGATTCCGAATAGCCTTTTCGCAGGAGGGCTTCAGTGATTTTCGGGAGCTTGGAGGCATCCTCCAACCCATAGGGCATGTTCGCTCCATCAAAATCCGAGCCCAGCCCGACATGGTCCGCGCCGGCCAGCTTCACGGCGTGGTCAATATGGTCCACAACCTTCGTCCAATCCACGCGCGGCGCTTTTCCCTGCTCGACCAACTCGCGGGCCACCTGTTCCCCTTCCCGGATCTGGCATGCTTGGGAGGCCCCGCAGCGTTTTTGCACCTCGGCATTCAATTCCTTCACGAACGCGGGGTTTGAGGTCGCATTGCGGTATTCCTGGCTCAGAAAACCCATGTGATAGTTGATCTGAATCACGCCGCCCTTGGCCGCCAGCGCCTTGATCATGTCGTCGGTCATGTTTCGCGGGGCATCGCACAGAGCGCGGCAAGAAGAATGCGAGGCAATCATCGGCGCCTTGCTGACTTCCAGCGCGTCGTAAAACGTCTTATCGGAGACGTGCGAAATGTCCACCAGCACGCCGAGGCGGTTCAATTCGCGGACGACGTCTTTGCCGAAATCGGTCAGGCCGTTGTGCGCCGGCTTGTCGGTGGAGGAATCGGCCCACTCGGTATTGGCGCCGTGGGTGAGCGTGAGGTAGCGCACGCCGAGCGCGGCGTACATACGCAGGATGCCGAGGTCGTTGTCAATCATGTGGCCGCCCTCCATGCCCATGAGCGCGGCGATTTTGTGTTGCGCGTAGGCGCGGCGGACTTCTTCGGCGGTGGTCGCGAGCACCAGGTCGTCCGGATGACGCCGCACCTGCTCGCGCACTGCGTCAATCTGGTCGAGCGCGCGCTTCACGGCTTCCGGACCGGTGATGGAGCTGGGCATCCAAATGGAGAAGAAGATCGCGCCCATCCCGCCTTCCTTCATGCGCGGGATGTCAATGTGGCCGCGCGCGTCGCGGTGCCCCAGGTCGAACTTCTCGTCCACCAGACGCTGCGTCGTGTCGTCGTGCGTGTCTACGACGATCGAGCTGAAGTGAATCTCTCGAGCGCGCTCGGAAATGTCGTCGGCCTTCGCGGATCGCATACTCACCAGGCCCGCGCCCGCGCACACGCCTGCTCCCAGCAAGACAATTGCGCGAAGCATTGTTTCCCCCATCGAATGGCGCGAAAGTGTCTATCCCATCAGCCAGCCGAAAATCGCCTGCTTGATGGCCTGGCGATTCACTTCGGCGATGGACTCCGTCAGCGGAATATCCTTCGGGCAAATTTGAACACAATTCTGTGCGTTGGCGCAATCAGCTACGCCCCCCGGACCCATCACCGCTTCGAGGCGTTCCCGCGCGTGCATGGCGCCGGTCGGATGCATGTTGAACAGGCGGACCTGGCTGATAATCGCGGCGCCGATGAACTGGTTGTGTTCGTTCACCTGCGGACAGACTTCCAGGCAACTGCCGCAGGAGATGCAACGCGAGAGCGGATAGGCCTTGGTTTGCAGGTCGGGCGCCATTCGCGGGCCTTCTCCGAGATCGTACGTGCCGTCAATGGGAATCCAGGCCTTCACGCGCTTCAGGTTCTCAAACATTACGGAGCGGTCCACGGCGAGGTCGCGGACAACCGGAAACTTCGTCATGGGCTCGAGGCGGATAGGCTGGTCGAGCGAATCCACCAGCGCCGAGCAAGCCATCCGCGCCTTGCCATTGATGACCATGGCGCAGGAGCCGCAGACTTCCTCGAGGCAGTTGGATTCGTAGGAGACTGGCGTAGTGGCCTTGCCCTCCCGCGTCACCGGCCGCTCGGCGATGTCCCGCAGGCAGATGATGACGTTCATCGAGGGGCGCCAGCCCAGCGCGAACTCTTCCCAGCGCGGCGAGTGCTTCGGCCCCGCCTGGCGTTTCACGCGGACGATTACTTTTTTATTCTCGGCCATCAATCCTCGAGGGATGCGCTATTTTGCCACGTCGTAGCGGCGCGGGCGCGGCGGGATCAGCGAGATGTCCACCGGCTCGTAATCGAGCTGGATTTTGCCGCACCATTTTGCCCGCGTGGTCTTCAGCCAGTTTTTGTCGTCGCGCTCCGGAAAATCGGGCTTGTAGTGCGCGCCGCGGGACTCGTTGCGTGCCAGCGCGCCGAGGGTGATCACGCGGGCCAGCACCAGCATGTTGTGCAGTTCCCGCGCGAAGTTCAGCGTCTGGTTGGACCATTTGGTGCGGTCTGAAAGATTGATCTTGCGATAGCGCTCCAGCAAGCTCTGAAGAGCCGCCTCCGCCTGCTGCAGGTTCTTATTGTGACGCGTGACCGTGACGTGTTCCGTCATCACCTGGCCCATCTCTTTCCAGATGGTGATGGGATTCTCCGAGCCGTCCTGCGTTACCAGGCGCTGATTGGTTTCTTCCTGGCGCTTGCGCTCGCCCTCGAAGGCGCTCGCGTCCACCTCTTCGCAGCCTTTTTCGATGTTGCGGGAGTACTTGACCGCCGCCGAACCCGCCACGCCGCCGCCGTAGATGCACGAGACCAGCGAGTTCGCTCCCAGACGGTTCGCGCCGTGATACTGATACTCGCATTCCCCGGCGGCGTAGATTCCCGGCACGTTGGTGGCCTGGTTCGCGTTGTCAACCCAGATGCCGCCCATGGTGTAGTGCATTCCGGGAAAGACCTTCATGGGCTCGACGCGCGGGTCCACGCCCAAAAACTTTTCGTAGATTTCCAGAATCCCTTCGAGCTTGCGGTCGAGCGTCTCGCGCGGGATGTGCGTCAGGTCCAGATAAACCGCGGCGTCGCCGCCGATCCCCAGCTTCAGTTCAAACACCACTTTGTGAATGGCCCGCGTGGCGATGTCCCGCGGCACGAGGTTGCCGTACTTCGGATACCACTCCTCGAGAAAATAAAAGCGTTCCTCGGTGGGGATGGTCAGCGGCGGACGCGCATCGCCGGCGCGCTTGGGCACCCACACCCGGCCGCCCTCGCCGCGCGCCGATTCGCTCATCAGGCGCAACTTGTCTTCGCCGGGAATCGCCGTCGGATGCACCTGGATGAATTCGCCGTTGGCGTAGTCCACGCCCTGGAGAAACAAAGCCCCCTGCGCCGAGCCCGTGCACACCACGGAGTTTGTCGAGCGTCCGAAAATTGCGCCGATGCCGCCCGTGCAGAAAATCGCCGCGTCTGCGCGGAACGCGCGGACCTCCATGGTTCGCAAATCCATCGCGCAAAGTCCGCGGCAGATGCGCGAGCCGTCCATCACCGCGGAGAGAAACGTCCAGCCTTCGTACTTGCGCACTTGGCCTTCCGCCTCGAAACGCCGCACCTGCTCATCGAGCGCGTAGAGCAACTGTTGTCCGGTAGTGGCCCCGGCAAACGCGGTGCGGTGATAGAGCGTGCCGCCGAAGCGGCGGTAATCGAGCAGGCCCTCGGGGGTGCGGTTGAACATCACGCCCATGCGGTCCAGCAGATCAACGATGCCCGGCGCGGCGTCGCACATGGCCTTGACGGGAGGCTGGTTGGCCAGGAAGTCTCCCCCAAAAATCGTGTCGTCGAAGTGTTTCGCCGGGGAGTCGCCTTCCCCCTTGGTGTTCTTGGCTGCGTTGATGCCGCCTTGCGCGCAGACCGAATGCGAGCGCTTCACCGGCACGATGGAAAACAAATCCACCGGAACTCCGGCTTCGGCCACGCGGATCGTGGCCATCAGCCCGGCCAGTCCTCCGCCCACGACGATGATTTTGGGTTGTCTCATTTCGCGTAGAATTCAAACGGACGCACGTTGAACCGTATGCTGAGTACGATGGCCAGGCCCACCAGGCTGAACGTGATGGCCACCACGGCCCCCAGTAGACCGGCGGCGCGCTGCGCCTTCGATGTCGCCGCCAGGCCCCACTTGCACAGAAAGTTCCAGATGCCCGTTCCCAGGTGGAACGAAGACGCCACAATCCCCACGATATAAAACGACAGGTAATAGGGATCGGCGAACGCCCGTTCCAGGTCAGCGTATGTGGATTTCCCGTGAGTCAGAAAACGCTCCACGTACACATGCCAGCCGATGAACGCGAACGCAATCAGCCCGGTCCAGCGTTGCAGCGTATACATCCAATTGCCGACCCAGGGATACTGCGAGACGTTGGACTTCCCTTTCAGCCAGACATAGACGCCATATCCGCCGTGAAACAGGATCGGCAGCCAAATGCCCGCCGCTTCCACAAAAATGCGCCAGGGAATCGTCTGCAGGTCGCGCGAGACCTCGTTATACTTCTCGATGCTGACCAGCGCCGAGCTGTTGGACCAGAAATGTTCCGCCAGGAACACGCCTACGGGGAATATGCCGGTGAAGGAGTGTAGCTTGCGCCAGAAGAAACTGTGGTCTGCCGGAGTTTCCGTTTCTGACATCCCGTCTCCGCAAAGACGTAGCAACCGAAAATTCAGTATAGGGATTCCCGGCGGGTGTTTCAAGTCCGCTGCGGACATGCGAACGGGCAATCGGGCGCGCCCGACCAGAAAACCGCCGGGATGTCCGCTCGGACTCGCGCGCATTTTTCAAGGAAAACGATTGACACCCCGGAGCGTTCTTGTTATTTTCACGCACGCGAATTTTTTTCGTCGCCAGTCCAACCACGGAGGCACCGCCGACCGGCACCGCACATGGCGTATGTCGCGAAGAAAATCTTCCTAACAAAAGGTGTCGGCAAACATCGGGAGCGGCTCTCCAGCTTTGAGCTGGCGCTGCGCAACGCGGGCATTGCGGCGTGCAACATTGTCCGTGTCTCTTCGATTTTCCCGCCCAACTGCAAATTGATTTCCCGCAGCGAAGGACTCAAGCATCTCCGGCCCGGCCAGGTAGCCTTCACGGTTATCAGCGAAAACTCCACCCGCGAGCCGCACCGCCTGATTGCCGCAGGGATCGGCCTGGCGCTTCCCGCCGACAAGTCCATGTACGGCTATCTTTCCGAGCATCACTCCTTCGGAGAAACCGAAGAAGTCGCGGGGGAATACGCCGAAGAGCTCGCCGCGGAAATGCTGGCCACCACGCTCAACGTGGAGTTCGATCCGGATTTGTCGTGGGATGAGAAAAAAGAGGTTTACCGCATCTCGAATAAAATCGTCCGCACCCTCAACATCACCCAGTCGGCCGTCGGCGACAAGCGCGGTTTGTGGAGTACGGTGCTTTCCGCCGCCATCCTGCTCGGCGAAGACGACTGAGCCCCGCCTTCAGAACCCGTAAGGCCATCAACGGAGGCGCCAAACGGCCCAAAACAAAACCGGTGATGCAGCAGTCGTGAAGACACAATAGAAGCAAAAGTGCCCTAACTGGGCCATGTCCCGCACCCCGAGAGCATTCGCCAACGTCGCCACGCCGACCAGAACAATCAGTGGAATCCACACCCAGAGTTTACCGACCGGGCCGAGAAGCAATAGAAGGATGATGCCATAGAGGACTGCGGCGATATATCCGTCGGGGATTCCAAAAGGTCTTGCGAACGGTGCGTCAGCCACGACTTGGCACCCCTTGCCAAAGACAGGGCACCAGAGATGTTGTATAGCGCGGCTCTGGTAGAGGCCCACATAAAGCATGGCTCCGGCGCTTGAGGCGGCGAGAACATACGCGAGGGCTCGAGTCCCGGAGCGTGCCAGGTGAGCTTGCATGGTCCGCTTTTTCTCCTCAGCAATTCTTCGTTTTCTTGCGGAAATATTCCAGCCGTTCGAGCACCGCGCCCGCCACCAGGGGCAGCGGGGCAAATCCGCACGCCGTAGTTGTAGCGCTTCAGAGGAAGCTCTTCGTAGCCGCGCCGCGCCAGCAATTCCGCGTACACGCCGAATTGCTGCGACCAGTTCCTCGGCACGCCTCCGCCGATGGTGAAGATCCCCATCTTCTTCGTCGCCAGCATGGTGGAGGCAAACTTTTCAAAATCTTCGTAGGGATCGAAGCGCAGCAGGGGCTTCCCTTCCTTCATCCGGATTTTTTTGTGCAGCGCAAAGTCGATGCCCAGTTCGGAGTCGGTGAACGCGGGGACAAACACGGGCACGTCGCACTGGTACGCCGACTTCAAAATGCCGCGCCCCTTGGCGTGCCGCACCAGGTACTCGCCAATCCGGCGGTGGATCTTCCAACTGCACACGGTCTCGGCGGCATCCCATTCGCGGAAAATCTGCTGCACCACCGCTTCGACGTGGTCGAGATTGGTCTCCGGCTCGAGCGAGTCGTACACGCGGTTGTATCCCGCATGGAACAGCTCCCGGTCGTCCATCTTCGGGTCGTACCGGAAGTGCGACAGCCCTGTGGCTTCCACCAACCCATGGGCCATCAGCGCGCCGGTGGAAACGATGGCGTTCACGATTCCCGATTCCATCAAGTCGCAGAACACCAGACCCATCTTGGCGACGGTCATCGCTCCGGAGAGAGTCATCACGACAAAACAATCTTTGTCGCGGGCCATCGCTTCGAGCACGTCGGCGGCGTCGCCGATCTGCCGCCCGGTGAACGCCGTGTCGCCCATCGCGCGCACCAGCTCATCCACCGTGCGGATTTTCGAAAGGTCCAGCGGAAACATCGGCCGCAGCCGGTCTTTGACCGGGTCGTGCAGGTCACGTCCAGTCGCTCCTTTTCGTTTGGCCATCCATCTCCTCGGAACTTCAGCGCCGCGCCCTCGCCTTCAACGCCCGGCGAGACCGCAGCGCGTGCTTTGCGCGAGAACGCGTCTCGATTGATATTACAAACGCGTTCGCAAAGAAAGAGAGAAAGTCAGAATTCTTACTGCACGCCGTCGACCCAGACTATATCACTTACAACTTTTTGTGCGAACTGCAAAAACTCCGGAAGAACTCTTCCCGCCGGCGGAATTGATGCTATGATTCCGCCATGCCGGAAAAATTCACCGTCGGCCTGGTCCAGATGAGTTGCTTGCAGGATCCTCGCGACAACCTGGCGAAAGCCGAAGCGAAGATTCGCGAGGCGGCCGGCCGCGGCGCACAGATCATTTGCCTGCAGGAGTTGTTCCGGTCTCAGTATTTCTGCCGCGAAGAAAACGCCGAACGGTTTGCGCTGGCGGAGCCTGTCCCCGGCCCGTCCAGCGAGGCCCTCTCGAAACTTGCGCGCAGCCTCGGCGTGGTCATTATCGGTTCGTTGTTCGAGCGCCGCGGCTCCGGCGTCTACCACAACACGGCGGTTGTGCTCGATGCCGACGGCTCGCTCGCGGGAAAATACCGCAAGATGCACATTCCCGAGGATCCGCTCTATTACGAAAAATTTTATTTCACGCCGGGCGACCTGGGGTTTCCCAACTTCGACACGCGCTTCGGGCGCATCGGCGTGCAGGTTTGCTGGGACCAGTGGTATCCGGAAGGCGCGCGCCTGGCTAGTTTGGGCGGCGCGAACATTTTGTTTTATCCCACCGCGATCGGCTGGCATCCTTCCGAGAAGCGCGAGCACGGCGCGGCCCAACTGGACGCTTGGCGGACCATCCAGCGCTCGCATGCCATCGCCAACGGGGTTTTCGTCGCTGCGGTCAACCGCGTAGGATACGAAGGGACACCGGAAAGCGGCCTGGAGTTCTGGGGCCACTCGTTTGTCGCCGATCCCTTCGGCCAGGTCCTTGCCGAAGCCTCCGGCGACAAGGAAGAGATTCTCGTCGTGGCATGCGACCCGCATCGCGTCGAAGACGTCCGCCGCAACTGGCCGTTTCTTCGCGACCGCCGCATTGACGCCTACTCCCCCATTCTGGAGCGATGGCTCGCGTGAACTCCTCGCGGCCGAATTCTCCCAGTCCGTTCTCCCTCGGTTACTGGATGCACGCCGAATGGGCGCCGCACAAGGCCACCTGGCTCGCCTGGCCCCACGAAAAAACGGATTGGCCCGCGAAGTTCGCGCCGATTCCCTGGCTGTATGGCGACGTCGTGCGGCGTCTTTCTCAGGCCGAGCGCGTGTGCATCCTGGTGAACGATTCGGGGGCGGAGCGCGCGGCCCGGGATGTCTTGAAGCCCTGCGGCGCCAATCTGAAGGCCGTTGATTTTTTCCGCGTGCCCACAAACCGCGGCTGGATTCGCGACTTCGGGCCGATCTTCGTCAAGAACGGCGATGGAGACGTGGCCGCCACCAACTGGCATTTCAATGCCTGGGCCAAATACAAGAACTGGCAAAAAGACGACGCCGCCAACGACAAGCTCGCGGTGAAATTGAAGTGGAAGGTGTGGAAGCCAGACCGCCTCGGCCGCCACGTGGTCCTCGAGGGAGGAAGCATTGACGTAAATGGCGCCGGCATGATGCTCACCACGGAAGACTGCCTTCTCAGTTCCGTTCAGGCGCGCAATCCCGGTTTCACTCGCCTGGACCTCGAACAGGTTTTCCGCGAGTACCTCGGCGTCACGCGCGTTCTGTGGCTCAGACACGGGATCGCCGGCGACGACACCCACGGCCATGTGGACGACATCGCGCGGTTTGTAAATCCAAACACGGTGCTTGCCGTCGTCGAAGAAGACAAGTCCGACGTCAACTATCATCCCCTGCAGGAGAATCTCGCCCTCCTTCGCCATATGAAGGACCAGAGCGGCCGCCCGCTCCGCATCGAAACGCTGCCCATGCCCGAGCCGGTGCATTTCGATGGGCAGCGGCTCCCCGCCAGCTATGCGAATTTCTATATCGCCAACAACCTGGTACTCGTCCCTACATTCAACGACCCCCACGACGCTATCGCCCTCACGAAACTCGCGGCTTTGTTTCCGGATCGCAAGGTCATCGGCGTCGCGTGTCTGGATCTTGTTTGGGGTCTCGGTGCGCTACACTGCATGACCCAGCAGGAGCCCGAATAAGGAGGACAACGCCATGATTCGAGGGTACGCTTTCCACATGAGCCATTCCCTCGTGGGCTGGATCGTGATCGGCCTGCTTGCCGGATGGATTGCGGGAAAGATTTCGCGCGGCCGCGGCTTCGGTTGCATTGCCAACGTAATTCTCGGACTCATCGGCGCGCTTCTCGGCGGATGGATCTTCACGAGGCTCGGCGTCTGGGGAGGCGGGTTCCTCTTCAGCCTCGCCGCTGCCACCGTCGGCGCCGTCGTCCTGGTCGCCATTGCCAGACTTTTTTCGAGCGGCCGCGATTGAGCGCGCGCGCGGCTCGGTTGCGCGCCCTGCCTATCGCTGATTGCGCAACAGCGCAGCCCCGCCTCAAGTCAGCATTCTTCGAGCCGCCCTGTGATACGATACATAGTCACATAAAGGATGGCCACACCATTGAGTAATCCTTCCCTGTTGGCAATTCCCCTGGGCGGTCTGGGCGAGTTCGGCATGAACATGCTGGCCCTGCGTTACGGCGACGACATCATCGTGATTGACGCCGGAATGATGTTCCCCGAAGTCGAGCTGCTCGGCGTGGATATCGTCATCCCGGACACCACCTATCTCAAGCAGAACCGCAAGAATGTCCGGGCCATCATTCTGACTCACGGGCACGAAGACCACATCGGCGCCCTGCCGTATTTTCTCGGCGACTTGAATGTTCCCGTGTATGGGACGCGCTTCACGCTCGCGCTGGTCAAAAAACGCCTCGAAGAACACGCTCTGCTCGACAAGGCGCAGCTTCGCGAGGTCTTTCCCGGCCGCAAGATGGAACTCGGGCCTTTCGAAATCGAATTCATCTACGTCACGCACAGCACCATTGACTGCGTGGCGCTGGCGGTTCGCACGCCGCTCGGCGTGATTATCCACACCGGCGATTTCAAGATGGACCCTACGCCCACCGACGGCCAGCCCTTTGATTTGCACGCGTTCGCGCGCTACGGTCAGGAAGGCGTTCTCGCGTTGTTCAGCGACAGCACTAACGTCGAGCGGCCCGGCTTCACGCCTTCCGAGCGCGCCGTCGTGCCGCGCCTCGAGGAACTCTTCCGCGCGGCCCCCCGAAAAGTGGTCGTGTCCTGCTTTGCCTCTTCCATTCCGCGCATCCAGCAGGTGGTGGACATCGCCGCCCGCGTGGGCCGCAAAGTGGGCTTCGTCGGACGCAGCATGGTGGATAACGTGGAAATTGCGCACGGCCTGGGCTGTCTGCGGATTCCCGACGGCATGGTGGTCCGCCCGCAGGACCTGAAGTCGTTTGATCCCAAGCTGCTCGTCGTGCTGGTCAGCGGCAGCCAGGCCGAGCCCATGTCGTCGCTTTCGCGCATCGCCGTGGACAATCATCGTTTGCTGAGCGTGGACGAGCGCGACACCGTCATCCTTTCGGCGCGCATTATTCCGGGGAATGAAAAAGCGATTTTCCGGATGCTCGACCACATGTTCCGCCGCCGCGCCCTGGTCTATTACGACGACAGCTCGGGGACGATTCACGTCTTCCGCCGAAATCCTGCTGACCGAAGACGGCCAGCCCATCGAATTCACGGAGCAGGGCGCCTTCCGCCGCGAACCCGTCACCGCGGGCCGCGTGTGCGTGGATTCCGGCTCGCTCGAGGAAATCGAAGAGGTCGTCATCAGGGATAGAAAGCATCTCTCCGAGGACGGCGTGGTCGTCCCCATCATCGCCATTGACAAACACACCGGGAAGATGGAATCCCTCCCCGAAATCGTCACGCGCGGCTTTTTGCCTTCCGATGACGGCCAGGAAGTCGTCTCCGGAGCGCGCGACGTCGTTCTCCGCACCGTCGAGCAGTCCAACGCCGAAGAAAAAACCGATTGGGGGGTCATCAAGGAAAAAATCCGCGTGGACCTGAAGCGCTACCTCAACAAGCAGACCTCCAAGCGCCCGCTGATCCTGCCGGTAATCCTCGAGATCTAAATGGAAAAACCAAACGAGAAAAAATTGCCGGAGCGCCGCGTGACCCTTCCGTTTCGGTCAGGGCTTGCGGCGGAATAGCCGCGAGACAAATTCCAGCGGTTTTTTGCCGGCCTCCGGCTGCTTGGCTTCGAGCTGCTGCAAGCGGTCAATCGCTTTGCTGTGCTCGGGGTCGATCTCGAGAATTTTCCGGTACAGAGGAACCGCGCGCCAGGGCAACTGCATGACCTCGTAGAGTTCCGCAAATTGAAAGTAGGTCGAGGTATTCCAGGCATCGAGTTCCAGGGCCTTCTCGAAATGCTTTACGGCTTCTTGGCGGTATTGCGGCACGACCGCCAAGCTCCGCGCCAGAATCGCATGGTACTTCGCCACGTCCGGAGCGATTTCGACGCACTTGCGCAACCACATAATCGACGCCTTGAAATTGTGCGCCCCCAGGCACTGCTTGGCCTGGGTGAGGCATTCGTCCAGCGTTTCTTGGATTTCGGTTTTTCCTTGGCCCAGAGAGAAGGCTCCTCGCTCCGCAAGGTGCTTGTCGTACCGGGCGCGTTTCTCGTCATCCACAAGAGTCTTGTAAGCCTCCGTCAGCCGCCCCATCAGATCCTGCAACAATCCCACCCATTCGCTCCGTCCCATATGGTGATCCGGGTGGAATCTCCGGGCCAGGCGATGGAAGCTCTGTTTGATCTGGACAGGCGACGACTGCGCGTTCACCCCCAGCAGTTCATAGTGAGTTGCCTTCCCGGCGAGTTCGAGAAAGCTCCGTATTTCCGCCTCAAACTGTTTCAGAATCTCTTGTTCCTCCGAGGGCGGTCCCGGGGACTCCTGCTGGGGGATAGGAATGGCCTGTTCCTGCTTCGCGGCGGGACTCGGCGCTACGCACACAATGACTCCCAATACGAGCAGGGCGTAGAGGGCGCGCGCAGCTTTCGGCTTCGACAGTCCGCCCTGGGAGAGAAGGTCCTTGGTGGACGTGGCCTTGGAGATCGCCGCAAGCAGAAGCTGTTCGCTCTCATCCAGGTCCACGGCCTGATAACGGAGCAGCGGGTCCGGCGAGAGGTCTACCCACAGATCCGCATCTTCGGCGAGGTGCTCCAGCGGCAAGTCGTTAGCCCTGCGCACAGCCTCCAGGAGCAGTTTGCCCAGCGGTACGGCTATGCCGATTTCCGGGACTACGTTGTTTTCGAGCGAGCTGAAAAAATAGTATCGGCAGGCAGGATAGTCCAGCACCGAAGCGGTGATCTGCGCAAGCTGCCTCTGCACCCAGCCGACAACGACCTCCACGGAGCAGACCCCTATCTCCACAATCGCAGACCCGAAGCGCTGGCCCGTCTCCACAAGCGCGGAAGCCTCTTCAAACTCCCTCTGGTTCAAAGCCCCGGCCCGCAGCATCATTTCGCCGAGGCTGTCCTGCCGGTCGCAGCTGGTGGCAAAGACCAATTGCCCGGAGCTGAAAAACAACTGCTTTTCCACGCGTCCGAATACCAGTTGCAGCTTGCCGGTCAGCCGGGCGGAGTAAATCCTGTGGAGCAGCGCGAACAGCGCGTGGTGACTTTCGATTTCTCCTGAGTCCAGCGGCAGGTCGTCCGGCGCAAACCAGCTCGACGGGGCAGCCACGCCTTGCTTCGGCTGCTCCTCCTTCAGTTGCTGGACGAACAGGTTAAGCCGGGCCCGGTCGGCCGAGTGCATGTGCACGAACTGCACGCCCATGCCTCGGCCCTTTCTTCCGTGTCTGACGGTGGCGCGCGCGCGCACTTCTCCGCTCGGCGCGTCGAAAATCAGTTGCAGAATCGTTCCGGGAGGAAGCGGTTCCGCCGTGTAGAGGTACACCCCGCCCATTCCCAACGTCTCCGCGCCGGAGACGTCTCGCTTCCCACCGCCCTGCCAAGCAACCAACATTCCTTTCGGCGCGTTATACCTGGCATGGCGGCGGCGCTCTTGCCCTTGGTCGGGGATGCTGAATCCTTTCGAGTCAGAATAATCTCGCCGTGAAATCCGCCGCAAGGCCTGGTGCCCTATAGGGCATCCAAGAAACTATCCACGAGACGGGCATGACCCTCTCAAGAGCTCCAAGCCTACGTGCCGAGTCCAAATGGCCGTGCCAAAAGGCACGAGGAAGCTCCATTCTCAAATTCCTTATTTGCTTCTCCAGAAAATTGAGACTCGCTGTGTTCGAACGCACATGGTTTCGGCACCCAAGGCAGTGCCCGGCCCCCGTGTTATACGTCCAAACTTCCTATAACCCCGTTTGTGCGCAGCGACGGGCACTTGTCCGGTTACGCGACTTACCCGGACTTAGGCGGTTTCTGGGCAGTGAAGGATGTAGGTGTGTTTCCTAAGAGCGGTAGTTGGCTCAACTTGCCGCTACAGCCAAGATGTGAGACCCGGTCGATGTGAACTACTACTCCAACGGCCGTCGAGCTTTCAGCTCGCTATTGCTTCGAGACGGATGTTTTGTCCGACAGCACCCACAAGTCGGGATCCAGTTCGACCTTTTCCGGTTTTTGAGGCAATTTCACTTTTACCGGCGCTTTAGCCCCATAAGCGGCTATCGTTCCTCGCGCCGTTTTTCCTCCCTGTAAATGAATCACCAGCGGCAAAGGCATGAACCATTTCTCCGAGTCCGGCACGCCATCTTGAAAAACTGTACCCACGAGCATTGCGCCTCCCCCCGGCGCGTCCTCGATGTGGTACTCCAGACGGTAAGAAGGGAAGTAACTTTGTACCACCCACTGGCGAAAGAACCAGTTGAGGTCTTTATAGCCATACTTTTGTCCGAGTGAGGTTTTCTGCGCGCGCTCGCCCGCAAGAGCAAAAAACTGCTCGCTGCTAGCCGTACCGTTCTTGTGTTCGCGCACGAACTCACTCATCATGTCGAAAAAAGCTTGCCCTTCGCCCGTCTGCGCGTCCGTGAATAGAAAATGCAGCATCCGCAGAACGAGCGAACCCTTTTCATAAGTTAACGCCGTGTAGGCACCAAAGGTTTCGCGAGAGCTCAAGCGATGGCCCATAATCAGCGGACCAACGTCGACCAATCGCCCTTGTCCAAGCCCTGTCAAATTTCGCGGAGGATTCTTAAGATTGTCGCGCGCCCGCTTGATCAGGTCTTTCTCGGAGGAAGTCTTGTCTCGTTTTTGTGTGTAAAGCAAACCCGAATAGTCCGCAAACCCTTCGCTGAGCCACTGGTCGCGGTAGGAGCGCCACAACACAAGATCCCCCCACCATTGGTGCGAAGTTTCATGCGAGATGAAGGAATACGTGTACTTGTCTGCGCGATCGGCTTTCGGGATCATGATCGTGGTGGCGAATCCCTGACCGTATCCAAACGGGTGATATACGCCGCGGAAGACCGTATATGGATAGTCCCCGAAAAGCGCGCTGAAGTAGCGAACGGCATTATTCATTTCCGCGAGAATGAAGTCCTCTTTGATTGCCCCACGGTCGGAAGGCAATGAATAGAATTCCAGCGGGAGTGTGGCGCCCGATTCCGACTTCGCGGTGTCTTTGTGAATTTCGTAGTCGCCCACTGCGAAGGTGATGAGGGCTACGGGCTGCTCCACGCGAAATTCCGTGCGGATGTCGTCCTTGGTGCCGGCCGGCGTGTCCCCAACGAGAATGCCCATGGTCACCGCCTTGTCGCGCTTGCGATGCACCATCACTACGTCAAACGTGGAGCGGGACAAATATCCGTGGCGCGGATACCAGCTCGTGGTGCCACGAGGGAAATACACACCCTGATCACTATCGGGATTGAGCATGAAATCGCCCCGCAGGGCAATTTCCAGAGTTACGTTCTGTCCTTTTTTGAGCGCCGTAGGCAAGGCTACACTGAAGCCGCTCTCCCACTGCTCTTGAAAGTATTCCAGGGGCGTGCCATCCGCAAGCTTTGCGCTCTGTACAAAAAGCTGCTTCTTTCGCCGCTCCGCCTCATAAGTGGCCAAGCCTTCCCCCAGGGAAAACGGGATTAATTGAAGGCCATCGATTCGTGACGTGCAGTCCATTTTTGCAACCAAGCTCATGGTCTTCTTCGGTTCGCGCAGGTCCAATTCCAACTGGTATTTCGGCGTGTCCACCAAATTGAACATGTCTGAATATGTGGCCCTGCCGGATTCATAATCAGTCTTGGAAAAGAAGGCGAGCCAGACGTCGCTTGAGTAAATGGCGGAATCGTATGCAAAGATGAGGCCCTTTTCACCGGCATTGATTTCGAAATTGGCAACAGGCACGCGAGTCTGGGGATCAAACAAGAACGAAAAGCGCCGTCGTTTTCCTCCGTCGAACTGCGCAAAGAAGATTCCTGGATTCTCTCCATCGAGGATGGATTCCATTGTCCTTGAGGCAAGGTTGAGCCCTTCTTCCTCCAAGAGGGACTTGAGCAATTCGGCGGCGAGGTGCTGGGCCTGTGGTGGCGCTGCTGTACCAGGTTTCGCATTCTTCCCGATGAAATCGAACGTGTCGTCTGTGAATTGAAAAACCGCGGTTTTGAAGTCTGACGAAATATCATCCGCTTTCAGGAGACGCCGAACATTGGCACGCTCGGCTTCGTCAGGGGGAACATCCGAATGAAAGTTGCCCGTTCCAATAAATACCGCTCCGCGAACTTTGCCCGCTACAGGAGCCGCAAAATAAAAGGTGCCTTGGACGAAGGTGATTACCACGCGATCGCGCTGGAGGATAAGGTTTTCTACAGTCCCGGAATCTGAAGCGAGCGAAAACGTCCGCAATTGTGAATAAATGGCGCTTGGTTGCCCGCCCAGGGCAACTTGTGCCTGACCGACGGAGGATGCGGGAACAATCAGACCTAGAAATGAGACGACAGCCACCACTCGAAAGAAAGATGCCAAGATACCGCAATTACTGCACACAACGGTTTGTCCATCCTTTCAGTTTTTCGCCATGCCCGTTGTTAGGTTCTATAGCGTGGCTAGAGTTTCGTCAAGGGTGAAGAGGGGCCAAACGCTTAAATGACCCGCAATCTGAGGTGTTTGAAGGGCGGTTCGGCTTTGGAGTTAATTTAAGTGCCTGATTGACGCGCTTACTGGACAAGTGAGCCGAAGACGTTTCCTTCATAAAACATTTTGCTTTTGGATTCCCGAGAGAGACAAAGCCATCCCCCTACCGCATTCGCCCGGCAGCCGCGTACACTGGCGCCATGTCCACGGCAATTCGGCCCTACAACACGCGCGATTTCGCGAAGCTCTTTCGCATTGACCAGGCTTGTTATCCGCCCGGCATCGCCTATTCAAAGAATACCTTGCGCTGGTTCCTCAATCTTCCCGGCGCCAAATGCCTCGTGGCCGAAGTCAGCGGCAAGATCGCCGGTTTTATCTTGGCCGAGGAACACCCGCCGCTCGCTCACATCATCACCATTGACGTCGTCGAGCCCGAACGCCGCAGCGGCATCGGTTCGGCTTTGCTCCTCGCTATCGAAGAAGACCTTGCGCTGCACGGCGTTCGCACCATAGTTCTCGAAACCGCAACCAACAATGAACCCGCCGTTGCCTTCTGGCAGAAGCACGGTTATCGTATCCAATCTGTCTTGGAGCGCTACTATGTGGGACGCCTGGACGCTTACGAAATGAAAAAAGCCCTTCCCGCACCCAAGGAGACCTGAGCACACGTGCCTCTCCTCCAAGCGATTATTCTTGCGGTGATCCAGGCGCTCACCGAATTCCTGCCCATCAGCAGCACGGCGCACCTGATTCTGTTTCCCTGGCTCCTCAAGTGGCGCGAGCCCGGCTTGTCCTTCGACGTCGCGCTTCACGCCGGAACACTCTTGGCCGTGCTCCTGTATTTCTTTCAGACCTGGCTGACATTTCTTCTTTGCGGTCTGGGGATGCACTATCCTTCCCGCGCCAGCGCCGAAGAGGTCCAGCGCAACCGCCGCATGTTCTGGTACATGGTTGCCGGCACGATTCCTGCAGGACTGCTGGGCTTTTTCTTTCATCATCAAATCGAGGACAATTTGCGCCAGCCGGTGATCATCGGCACCGCGCTCATCGGCGTGGGCCTGCTGATGTGGTGGGCCGACGCCAAGCCGCGCCTGACCAGGCAACTCGAAAGTTCGAACCTCGGCGACGCTGTCTCCATTGGCATGGCGCAGGCTTTCGCGCTTCTTCCCGGAGTCTCCCGCTCGGGAATCACAATTACGACCGGCCTCTTCCGCGGGATGACGCGAGATGCCGCGACGCGGTTTTCGTTCTTGCTGTCCGCCCCGGTAATTGCCGGCGCCGTAGCCAAGGAGTTGCCGAAGCTCATCAAGCTGCATCATGCCGGCGGGTTGGAGCTTCCGCTTTCCACGCTGGCGCTGAGCATCGCCGTCTCCGGGCTTCTGGGCGTCCTGGTGATCGCCTTCTTCCTGCGCTATTTGCAAGTACGCACCTTAAAGGTTTTTGTTGTGTACCGCATCGTGTTTGGTATCATCGTCCTGTTACTGGCGTTCCTCCATCTGGGCACCGCGCGCTAGCGCCCGCGCCGCCCGGAAAATGGGCGAAGTTGTCGAGCCAGTCCTTCCCCCACATTTGAGGAGATGCTTGTGCGCTTATTCACTCCAACGGGAAACCGCCGCCTCAACGAGTTCATCGGATTCTTGTGGGTCACGCCGGCGATCTTCATCGCGCTGAGCCTGCTTTCCTATTCTCCGCGCGATGCGTCGTTTAACGTCGCCGGACCTGAGGGGTCTCCGAGCAACTGGATTGGTCCTGTCGGCGCGCATCTGTCCGACCTGCTCTTTCAGGGGCTCGGCTATGCGGCATTCTTGTTGCCGGCCGGCCTGCTGCTCATCGGGAATGCGTGGTTCCGCAGCCGCCCGATGGAATCTCCCATCGCCAAGCTCATTGGCTTTGCGCTTTTGTTTGTCGCGCTGCCCTCGCTGTTTGTGCTCTGGCACCTCCCGGATATTCGAGACGCGATTCCTCCCGGCGGACTGGTTGGCGGGCTGTTTTCGTCCGGACTGACCGCCGGGTTCAATACCAAAGGGGCGAATCTCGTCGCCGTTGCTTTGTTCCTGATGGCCGTGTATCTCACAACACAGTTTTCATTCGCCGGAATTTATGCTTGGCTCACTCAACCGGTGGGAGCCGGCGGCGAGAACGCCAAGTCCGGTGTGTTGTACAGGGCCCGCGCGCGCTGGGCCGCCTGGCGCGAGGAACGCGACCAGCAGCGCATGAGGAGGCGCGTCGAAGCCATCAAGATTTCCGGACGCGCACCCGTTCCCCCGCAATCGCTCAGTTCCAAGCTGTCCGGCAGGAATGCCGCGATCGAGGATGAAGAGGACGGAGTCGCCGGCGAAGAAGATGGCCGGACCGGCCCTGTTCTGGTGCTGCACCCGGAAATCACCGGCATAGCGGCGAAGAAATTCTCTCGCGAGCCTCGGATTGCCCGCGGCGCGGCGGCCTACCGCTTGCCTGGCCCGGATTTGTTGAACCGCCCGCAGCGCTCCGAAAAACTCGAGGAAGCCGAGATGAAGGCGTGCGCCCGCGCCATTGAACTCAAATTGCAAGAGTTCGACGTCCAGGGCCAGGTCACGCAGATCAATCCCGGCCCTGTGGTCACGACCTATGAATACAAGCCCGAAGCGGGCATCAAGTACAGCCGCATCACCAGCCTCTCCGACGACCTCTGTCTGGCGCTGAGCGCGGAATCCATCCTGATCGAGCGCATCCCCGGCAAGTCCACGGTCGGCGTCGAGGTGCCGAATCCGCGGCGACAAACCATCGTCCTGCGCGAAAACATCGAATCGGCGGAATTCGTCAACTCCACGAGCAAGCTCAGCCTCGCCATGGGCAAGGACCTCATCGGCCGCATCCGTGTCTCCGAGTTGACGCAAATGCCGCACCTGCTCATTGCCGGTTCGACCGGCACGGGCAAGAGCGTCTTCATCAATTCCTTGCTCGTCTCCATGCTTTACAAATCCACGCCCGACGAGCTCAAGCTCGTTCTCGTGGACCCCAAGCAGGTTGAGCTGAAGCCTTACGAGGAAATCCCCCACCTGCTTGCCCCGGTGGTCACCAACCCCAAGGTCGCCTCCAACGTTCTGCGCAACGCCACGCGGGAAATGGAGCAGCGCCTCAAGAAGCTTGCGCAGCGCGGCGTCCGCAACATCGAGCAGTACAACCGCACGTTTCAGAGGACGCAGTCCCTGTCTCTGTTCGATTCCGCGGATGAGATCGAGCACAGCCCGATGCCCTACATCGTGATCGTGATTGACGAGTTGGCGGACTTGATGATGGTGGATACCAACAACGTCGAAGAAGCGGTCACGCGCCTGGCGCAGATGGGCCGCGCCGTGGGAATCCACCTGCTGCTGGCCACGCAGCGTCCTTCGGTGGACGTCATCACCGGCCTGATCAAAGCCAATTTCCCGGCGCGCGTTTCCTTCCGCGTCGCCAGCAAAGTGGATTCGCGCACCATTCTCGATGCCAACGGCGCCGAGTCCCTCCTCGGCAAAGGAGACATGCTGTATCTCCCGGCCGGCTCGGCGCGCCTGCATCGCATGCACGGGCCGCTGGTCACCGAAGATGAAATCCTTTCCGTGTGCGATTTCTGGAAGGCCCAGGCCAAGGCCAAGTACAACGAACACCTTCTCGAGCCGCCCAAAGACGAAACCGCCGTGGACCCCGAAACCGGCGAGCCCGGCGCGGAGGATGTGGACGACGAGCTGTATCACGACGCCATCCGCGTGGTCTGCGAGATGGGCCGCGCTTCGACTTCCACGCTGCAACGGCGCTTGCGCATCGGCTACGGCCGCGCCGCGCGTTTGATTGACCTGATGGAAAAGGACGGCATTGTCGGTCCCGCCGACGGCACCAAGCCCCGCGAAGTCCTCAAGAAAAAGGACTGGATGAGGGAATTCGACGAATCTGTGCAGTGAGTTTTCATCGGAGTTGAAAAAGCAGGCGAATCGTCAGGGCTTCCCTCCCCCGGTTAATTTGGCCGCTCTTGCGGCGCATTGACACGTCTGCTGCACGCCCCTACAATCTTTGTTTCTCTCTGTGCCGGGGTAGCTCATTGGTAGAGCGCAGCCCTGAAAAGGCTGGCGTAGGGAGTTCAATTCTCCCCCCCGGCACCATTGCTCACTATCGTGAACGTTGCGCTCAGCGAACGGCTAGCCTCTATCGTTCTGCCCGATTCCGACGGGCGTGAACTCTGCCTGGGCACTTTGTGGGCGGAGCGGCCTGCGGTTCTCGTCTTCCTCCGTCATTACGGTTGAATCTTCTGCCGCGAGCACGTCGCGCAGTTGCGCGAACGCGAGCAGGCCTTCCGCGAGAAAGGGGCGGCACTGGCGGCCATCGGCCTGGGAGACCGGCGTTATGCGGGATTCTTCCGCGAAGAGACCGGCATTCCCTTCCCGCTGCTGGTGGATGAGAAGCGCGAGGCTTACCGCGCGGCGGGCCTTGCGAGCGCCAACCTGATTCATTTGCTGCGCCGCGACAACGCTGCGGCTCGAACGCGGGCGCAAGCCGGCGGTCACCGCCAGCGCAAGCTCGGGCCGAATCCGTTCCAGCTTGGCGGGAGCTTTGTCTTCGGGCCCGGCAACGTGGACCGCTTCGCGCACATCAGCCGGACCTTCGGCGACAACGCCTCCGTTGAAGCTCTCCTCGCGGCGCTTCCTTGACCATACGAATGTCGGCGCGGCGATGGACTGCCTTTATCAGCTTGCTTGAAGCTGTGGGACTGTCTCTGTATGTCGCCTGTTTCATCTGGCGGCTTCAATTCTCCTGGCGCTGGTCCTGGATGGTGATCGCTGTTTGGATGACGGCCAGCTTCCTGATTCACCAGGACAGTCCCAAGACGCTTGGGTGGCGCGCCGATAATCTCCGGCCGGCGACGCGGCAGGCCGCAATTGCGTTTGCTCTTCTTGCGCTGGCTGTCTGCCTCGCCGGACTCTTTCTCGGCGCGCTTCACCGTCTTCCCGCGCATGTGCTTTCCCTTCGCCGCTTCTGGAATTACCTCGCGTTCTGTTTGCTGCAACAGGTCGCGCTGCAATCGTATCTGACCAACCGTCTTCTCACCGCTTTGCCGGACCGCTGGAAGGCTTGCCTCGTTGCCGGAGCCATCTTCGGCGCGCTGCACTGGCCGAATCCTGTTCTGGTTCCCATTACGTTCGCCGGCGGCGTGGTGATGTCCTGGCTTTTTGCTCGCGAGCGCAACGTGCTTCCTCTCGCGCTCGGGCAAGCGATTCTCGGTTCGCTGATTTGGTGGGCATTCCCGCTGGCCCGGCATCACTCCATGCGCGTTGGTCCAGGGTATTACACGTTCGGACATTGAAGGGCGCAAGGAAACGGTTTTTCAATTATCCAGCGTTAGAGATTCAGCGCGTCGTACTTTTCCGCCGCGGCGTTGGCCTTCCGGTAGGTTTTCAGCGGAGTTTTCCCATGAGGATTTGCCCAGCGCCCCGGCACGATGTGGCCGCAGCTCGGGCACGCTCCGTTTTTCAAGCGGTTCTTCAAGACGTCGTGCCAGGAGCGTTGCACAAGCAAGGCCTTGCAGCTCGGACAATAGGTATTGCCGCCATCGCTGTGAATGTTTCCTTCATAAACGTAATGCAGTCCGACTTCGCGGGCAATCTTCCGCGCGAGGTGCAATGTCTCCGGCGGAGTCGGCGGTTTATCTTGCAGCTTGAAGTCGGGATGAAACGCCGTGAAATGCAGCGGGACTTCCGGCCCGAGATGCTCGAGAATCCACTCAGCCAGTTTGCGCGATTCCGCGGGATCGTCGTTGAGCGTGGGAATCATCAGGTTGGTGATCTCGAACCAGACGTTGGTTTCCTTCTGGAGCCACTCGAGCGTTTCGAGAACGGGCTGGAGATGCGTCAGCGTGATTTTTCCGTAGAAATTTTCCGTGAAGGCTTTCAAATCCACGTTGGCGGCGTCAATGTGGTCGTAGATGTCGTGAAACGCGTCGTAGGTGATGTAGCCGTTGGTGACCATCACGGTGTTCAGCCCGTATTCTTTCGCCGCCGCGCAAATATCAATGACGTACTCGCCCCAAATGGTCGGCTCGTTGTAAGTGAACGCGATAGACGGGCAGCCGTACTTGATGGCCAGCAGGACGACATCTTCCGGAGGCATGTAGGTGGAATGGACCTGGTCGGAGCGCGACTTGGAAATGTCCCAGTTCTGGCAGAAGAAGCAGCCCATGTTGCATCCGGCGGTGCCCATGGAAAAAACCTTTGTGCCCGGCAGGAAATGATTCAGCGGCTTCTTCTGGATGGGATCAATCTGAATGGCGGCGGGCGAGGCGTATCCGAGGCTGTAGAGTTTTCCGCCTTGATTGATGCGAATGAAGCAGAAGCCTGCCTGGCCTTCTCCGATGTGGCAGTGGCGCGGGCAGAGATAGCAATGCACCTTTCCGGCGGGTGTGGGCGCCCACCAACGGCCTTCGTGGAGCGCCTGGGTCTTTTGGAGGATGTTCAGTCCCTGCATGGGTCAGCCCTTTTGCTTATGATACACCCGTTGGGGAAAGGCGGTGACTGGTGACTCGTGATTGGTGATTCGTTGTGAGGAGGCAAAGGACGTAGAGGAGGGTGGTGAGGTAAAGGAACCCCCGCGAGTTGACAGTCGACAGTTGAGAGTTGACAGTCGAGAGCGGTCGGAGCGGGAAGCCGCGCTGAGCGGAAAGCAGGGGTACCCCCCACCACTTTTTTGGAAGTATGTGAAACGAAAGGGTTTTAAGTCCTTTGTTTTGAAACTATGTGATTCTAAAGGGGTTGCGGACGCGTTTTTGCGAAAGTATGTGAATCTAAAGGGCTTAGGGCAGAAAAGTCGAGAGTTGACAGTCGAAAGTTGAAAGCGAGCGGCTGAAGGCGGAGGGGCGATGGCGTTCGGCGAAGGCATGGGAGGCGAGGTTATTTGGTGTCAGTGGGTCGGCTCTCAGTGTACGTCGTCCATTTTCCGAGATGCATTGTACCATAATTCATGAGGTAAGTCAATAGAAAGTTAAGTACCATAAAATGAGGGAGTTAGCAGAGGGGCGTTCATTGGTTGCGCGCGTTCGACGTGATCGAATCGCGGCCTATGTGGTGAGGAATCAGAATCTTACCGGGAATGGGCGATCTGGGGTTGCGTCAGTTCTAAACGCGCGCCCTTGAAAACCGAAGGGTGCGCCACCCGGCCGAGAGTTGATTCACCGTGAGAGTTTCAGAGCTTCGGTCCTCCACCTCTCTGAGATCCGAGCGATGCTGCAAAGCATTGCGGCCAGGAAGTGTCCCTTGACAACGCCTTCGCTCTTATCGAGGGCATCCGGCTAGAAAATGTACTTCAGCGCGAATTGTATGAGCCGCGGCGCCACCGAGGTACTACCAATTTTCCCAAAACTAGGGCTGCCGACGGTGGTGCCAGGATTGCCGAATTGCGGGTGATTGAACGCGTTAAAAAACTCGGTGCGAAATTGCAGGGATGCCGCTTCATTCAATCCCCCGACCTTGGTCGTCTTGGTTAGCGCCATATCAAAGTTGGCCTGGTGCGGCCCCCGGAAAGCGCCCCTTCCCGTGTTGCCGTAGTCGGTGCCGTCGCCGATTGTGGGAGGAGGACAAAAAGCTGAGGCGTTGAAATAGTTGTTCAGACGGCCTTCGACGCCCCCGCTGGTCGGAACCTGAGAGGGAGACGTTCCGGAACAGAGTTGGGCCCGAGAGGTCCCGGCAAAGCCAAATATAGAACCGCCCTGGGGATCCGTGATCGTGAGCGCCAAGCCGCTTTGGAAGATCGTGACCCCCGAAAAAGCCCATCCGCCCAAGAGTTTTTGCCTAACGATTCCAATGCCCTGCGGATGCGGAATTTCCCAAAGGTAGGTCAGAACGAAACGCTGCGTGCGGTCAAAATCCGCCGGCCCCCACCGTTGGTGACGATCGCTCGTGCTGTTGCTGTTCCCGTTTCCTCCCAGGAACACCGCATCGAATCCCACGCCGGCGACATCCGTCAGCGCCTTGCCATATGTATAGGCTCCTTGGAATTGCACCCCCCGGCTCAATTGCCTTCTGACCGTTACTTGCAGGCCGTGATACATCGAGAACCCGTACGTCTCGATGCTGCGCAATGCCCCGGGGGCAAAGCCGAGAACGGGCACCCTCTGGAACGCATTGGCCACGGTGTTGACGGTGATTCCATTCACAGGACTGCTTGGGCTGGCGAGGAGAGGTTCGTTGCTGTTGCGCGAGGACGCGAGCCGGGTCCCCCGCGTTCCCACATAGCCGACTTCCAGCAGCGTTTTCGGCAGGAATTCATACTGCGCGTCGAGGCTGAATTGCTGCACCATCGGGGAATCGTAATTTTCCGCCACGTAATCCGCCGTGAGCTGGGAAGTCGGGGTGCGCAGCGGGAAAGAGCTGGGCTGCGGAAGCGGGTTGAACGGAGCCTGGAACGTTGCCAAGGCATTGCTCGCTCCCGCGAGCACGTTGATCCCTACAAACGGTGGGGATACCACGGTCTGGAGAACCGAGTTGCCGTTCGTTCGTGTGTAAAAGATGCCGTATCCGCCGCGCAGCACCAGCCGATCCGACCGCGCCAGCGGCTGCCAGGCAAAGCCGAAACGCGGAGCCACGTTGTGCAGCGGCGTGTCGGTCCGGGCCAGGGTCTTTCCGGACAGCTTCGTGACGCCGCTCGGGATAGTTAGCCGAAAGTTTGAGGGCACGACCCAGCCGGCAAGCGTCCCCGCCGCGACATCGGAGTTGCTGGCCATGGCCAGGCTCGGCCAGACGCTGCTCAGCCGCCCCTGGGCGTCGCTGACTCCCCCGTTGATTTCCCACCTGAGCCCAAGGTTCAGCGTGAGCCGCGGGCTGAGCTTGAAATCGTCCTGGAAGAAGCTGGCGTAATTCGTGGCGCGGTAAGCTTTCGAAAGGGTTCCGGCCACGCCAAACGTCAGGAAGACGTTGCTTTCCGGCGTGCCGTTTTGTGCCGCGCTCTGGCCCAGCAGGAAATCCGGAAAGCTAAGAAAGAGCAGGATTCCACGGCGAGGGCCCGGATCATCGAAGTCGAACTGCGCCCGCTCGAGTTGGAAACCTGCCCGAAGCGTGTGTCGGCCGCGGGTCCACGCGATCTGGTCCGCATATTGGAACTGGTTCACCGTCGAATCGGAATTGTCGTTGAAGTTTCCGCCGATCGAGAAAAGGCCGTTCACGGTGATGACCGGCATCTTGGGGAAATTCGGGTCGCCGGGGGAAATGCCGAGATCTTGGTCTTGGATGTTGCTCGCACTCGTGAGGACTCCCGTGTTCCTGGAAAAGCTCACCAGCGCCTCGTTCACCAAACCCGCCGAGAAGGCGGAGGTAAGTTTCAAAGAGGCGAGATGGTTTCGGAAACTCGCGTCTTGGGCCGAGCCCGGTGTGCACGCCACGAAGAAGCAGGTGCTGAAGGGCGCAACCTGCGGGGCCCGGGAATAGAAATAGCGCTGCGCCAGCCGGTGCGTGTTCGACAGCACAAAATCGGTGTTGATCAGGAATTGGTCCTCGTCGAAATGCCCAGGCAGGCTGTAAGCCGAGAAGCCTACGCCATTCGTGATCTTCTGGGGCGTGGGGATCAGGAAGGTTCCATTGGGAAGCTTGACACTCAGCAGTTTTAAGGCTACGGGGTTGATGTTGGAGCCGTTGCAGGCCACCTGGACGCCGCCGAAGGCCGTGCTTTGCCCGCAGAACTCCTGGCCGAGCGTCGCGGCCGACCGGTCGTCCGTCAGCGGCGGCAGGAAATTGCTGGAGAAGGAGCTTGGGCTGAGCCCGTTGATCTGCCGTGTTCCCTGGTAAGAGCCGAAAAAGAAGGCGCGCTCCTTGACCAACCGCCCCCCAAGACTCCCCCCGAACTGATTCTGCTTCATGGTCGGGCGCGGCTGCTGGTTTGTGTTCAAAAAGAAGTCGTTGGCGACCAGGACGTCGTTGCGGAAGAATTCGAAAAGAGAACCGTGCAGCCCGTTGGAGCCCGATTTGGTGACCACATCCACGTTGGCGCCGGCGCCCCTCCCGTAGCCGGCATCGAAGAGCGTTGTCTGCACCTTGAATTCCTGAATCGCATCCGGATTGGGAATCGGAATCCCGCCCTGCTGGAGAAAATTTCCCGCGCGTCCGCTGCCGAAGTTGTTGGCATCCGTTCCGTCCATTTGAAAATTGTTGCTGATATTGCTGGCACCGTTGACGTATACGTCCTGCGTGCCCTTGCCGAGTTCGGCGGCGTTGTTGACGTCCGCAATCACTCCGGGAGACATGGTCAACGCCTGCGTGTAGTTGCGCGTAGAAAGCGGAACCTCCGTGATCGTGCGGTTCTCCACTACTGTTCCCAACGTTGCGTTCTGCGATTGAACGACCTGCGCGCTGGAAGTCACTTCCACGGTCTCGCGCTTTTCGCCCAAAACCATCTGCACGTTGAGCGTGGCGACCTCCGTCACAACCACCTTGACCGGCGGGGGAACCAGAGTCTTGAATCCCGGGGCGCTGAATTGCAATGCATATTCCCCCGGAGGGAGCAGGCTGATGCGATAGCTTCCGTTTGCGTCGGTTACCGCCGTGCGCGTAGCCCCGGTTGCTTTTTCCGTGGCTGTAACCGTAACTCCCGGAATGGCTGCGCTGGAGGGATCCGTAACGGTCCCCGTGATGGCCCCCGTCGTCACGGTCTGCGCGTGTAAAAAGGGAAGAACCATCAGCGACAGCACGAAGAGAGCCGCCGCCATCAACCTCGCAAAACACCTGTGCTCTTGCATAGACGCAATCCTTTCCCGAGCATCCCCTCGGTTTCGATCGGAATTTCCGATATTGACCGGAATTTCCGTCTTGAGCTTTCTTTGGCCCGAAAGCCTAGCCCTCGTGGCCCGTCGTGTCAACCCCAAGTCGCGCTGGCCCCTTTGGGCTGGTAGTACGGGTCGTCTCGGCCGTTCTGCGGAGCCGCTCTGCTGGTTTTGCCCGCCCCAGTCTGCCTCCCCGCTGACACTTCCCTGCTGGATGGCTTCCGAGCGCTCGTTTGCTTTCCGTCCTGGTTCGCTAACCGTCCGACAGCGGCAACGCCGCGATCCTTCTCAGCATGCTGCCGAACAGCCTCCGACTCAGATGTCCTTCGCCCAGCAAAAGCCAATAATGGCGCGCATGTCTCACCAGCCGACCGCCCGTCTTCACCAGCCGCTGCTGCAGGCTGGTCAGCGAGCAGTTGCCAGGAATAGGAGCACGATTTCGCTGGAGCACATTCGCTGCGCTCAGTGCAAGCCAGTGCTACGCGAAAACCCTGCTCGGTGCGAGCGGTGCACCCGGCTGGGCACGCCGTAATCCAAAACGGGAACACAGGCCCTTCGAAGCTCAGGGTGAACTGAAGCACGTTCGCTGCGCTCAGTGCAAGCCTGTGCAACCACCGGCCCCGGAGCCGGAAGGGCGCGGATGCATGGCAGCCGCTCAGGGAAGCATTTCTGCCGGCAAAGAAATACCTCTTTCGGCACACGCGGCGCTCGCCCGCTTGACAGGATTCTCTGCCTGCATAAAATGAGTTCACCCTTCCACGAATATCGCTGTATTTGCGCGCAGATGTCCTCTCCATGCTGCCGGGTGCGTGTAATCGTGCGGACACGAAACGGTCTGCCCGCTTCGAGAAGCGCCCATCTCGCGAAACAGGATTAACGAAGCATCGAGGAGAACGCAAATGAGCTCTTCACGACGACGAGTACGGCGCAGAGCCGTTGCGCGCACAGGAATCGCGGTGGCCTTGCTGGCGATGCTAGGGAACGGCGGCGTTGCCAGGGCACAGCAGGCGAGCGAACCACAGAAAGATCGGGAGACGATTCAGGAACTTTTGAAGCGCGTGGAGCAGCTCGAAAAGCAAGTACTTGAGCTGCAAGCCAAGAAGGCAGCTCCCGCCGCGCCCGGGGCTGCGCCGACTGAAGGCGCAAACGCAACTCCACCTGCCGCGCGCGCCGCAACCGGGGAAACGCAGCAGGGAGGACCCTCGATGGAGATGGCTGCGTCGGAACCTGGCCTGAAGATTCGCGGATTTACGGACTTGACCTTTCATGGGGGCGATCAGAAGGGGACAACCACGTCGTTTTCGCTCGGCTCGCTCAACCTCTTCATGACCTCGGAGGTGTCCGAGAAATTCAAGTTCTTAAGCGAACTAGTCTTCGAGGCCGGCCCCGACAACGCCATGGGCGTGGACCTCGAGCGCATGTTGCTCGTGTACTCGTACAACGACCATTTCAATTTTCAGATTGGCCGATACCATACGGCGATCGGTTATTACAGCACGGCCTACCATCACAGCTCGTGGCTGCAGACAACGGTGGGGCGCCCCTTTCTGTTCGACTTCGAAGACCACGGGGGAATCTTGCCGATTCACAACGTAGGCGTGTCTGTCTCCGGCCGCATACCGTCCGGCGGTGTTGGACTGCACTACGTGGCCGAGGTGGGCAACGGCAGGACATCGCGCACGCCGCTGGCCGAGGCCGTGCAGAACGTGGTGGATGAAAACAACGGAAAGGCCGTTAATTTCGCGGTCTTTGCGCGCCCCGAAGCGCTGCGCGGGTTCCAGACAGGATTCTCTATCTATCACGACAAGCTCGCTCCGGCGGGCCTGCCAAATATTGGAGAAACGATTCTCGCGGCGCACGCCGTCTATTCCAACTCAAGCTTTGAGTGGCTCAACGAAGCGCTGGTGATTCGCAACGCGCCCCAAGGAAGCTTTCCGGTTTTTCACACGCCGGGCTTCTATTCACAAATCTCAAAACGGTTCGGCGCGTACCGGCCGTACTTCCGCTACGAGTACATCAACGCGCCGGTCAATGAGCCCATCTTCGCGGACGTCGGACTTCGCCGCGGCCCCTCGACAGGGCTGCGATTCGACGCCAGCGACACGGTGGCACTCAAGCTCCAATATGATTTCCTGCAACAGCGCGGCCGGCCGTCTGCAAACATGTTGACGACGCAATTCGCGTTTACCTTCTGAGGACACAACAATGAGCTCATTTGCCGAACGTATAGTTCTGTTGACCGCGGCTTCCGCGGGACTCCTGGTGGTCTGGGCGGGAGTAGGAAGCTCTGCGCCCACTCGTTCACAGACCAAAGGGGAACAAAACCAGCCTCTCGCCATAATTGTCAACCGGTCGAACCCTGTGACAAAGCTTACGCTTTCTGAGGTGCGCAAAATCTTCCTGGGAGAGCAAGGCCACTGGGCAAACGGCCACCGGATTACGGTGGTCATGCTGGACCAGGGATGGCCCGAACGGAAGGCGGTATTGAAGAGCATCTACCGGATGAATGAGAGCGACTTCAAACGGTACTTTGTCCAGGCAACCTTCACGGGCGAAGTCTTTTCCCCTCCCAAGACTCTGGCGACGCCCGAAGGCGCGAGAAAGTTCGTCCTGAACTTGCCCAGTGCGATCGGGTACGTATCCGCCGACCAGGTGGATGACACGGTGAAAGTAGTCCAGGTGGACGGGCAGCTTCCCGGTGAAAAGGGCTACAAGCTGCGGTTGGATGAGCCGTGATCCTGATTCCCGACCCAATAATGTGCGCGAGCTGAAATGAATGTTTCTTCGAGCCTGGAAAATCGCCGCTATCTTTTTGGGCTGATCTTGATTCTCATGGGATGCGCTCTGGCGGGGGCCGGAGTCTACGTGGTGGGGGACGTGCGCACAGCCAACGCGCAGGTTGAGAAAATGTATTCGGGCTCCGTGGTGGGCCTCGAACGGATCGGGGAGATGCAATACCAGGCGCAGGAAGCGCGGCGAAGCACCCTCTATGCGCTCACAACCAACAACAGCAACCTACAAGTCCAGTACGCCGATCAATCCCGCGCAGCGGACGCGCAAGCCAGCAAATTGATCCGCGAATATCGCAACGCAGCCCGGCTGCCGCTGGAGGTGGAATTGGCAGGCCGGCTGGACCGCGATTGGTCCAACTATCTCGGGATTCGCGACCAAGTCCTCGCCGCCATTCTGGAGGGCAGCACCCGGGAAGCCTTGGACATGGACTTGAAGAGTGGCGTGTCCGCGTTCAACCGCATTCGCGAGGATCTGCAAGAGGTCAAGCAGCTCTACCAAGAGCAGGCCGCGCAGCAGCTCGCCATCGTGGAGCGGTCTGCCGGCCGCTCGGTGTTGAAAACGATCGCCATTCTGTGTCTGACGCAAGTCTTCGCTATCGTCTCCGTGTGGGCTGCGGTGCAGCGAGGCAAGATGCTGGGCGTGGTGCAGCGTTCCGAAGCCCGGCTGCGGGAAAGCGAGGAGAGAATCCGCTCGCTGCTGGATTCCACGGCGGAGGCCATCTACGGCATTGATTCCAACGGCCACTGCACATTCACCAATCCTTCCTGCGCGCGGATGCTCGGCTTTGAAGAGCCGGAAAGGCTCCTGGGGCGAAACATGCATGAGGTAACCCACCACACGCGGGCCGACGGCACACCCTATCCCTGGGAAGAATGCCCCATCTTCCGATCAGTGCATACGAAAACAAACGTTCACAGCGACCAGGAGGTTTTTTGGCGCGCGGACGGCACGAGTTTTCCCGCCGAATACTGGTGCTACCCGATCCATCACGGTCAGGAATTAATGGGCTCGGTGGTGACGTTCCTGGACATTACGGAGCGCAAGAAGACCGAAGCAGAAATGCTACGAACCAAGGAGGCAGCCCTCGCGGCAAGTCTCGCGAAGAGCGAGTTCCTGGCGATCATGAGCCACGAAATCCGCACTCCCATGAACGGGATCATCGGCACAGCGGGGCTGCTCATGGATACGGCTCTGACCGCCGAGCAGCGCGAATATACCGTCATCCTACGCAACTCTGCGGATGCCCTTCTCGGGCTGATTAACGACATTCTTGATTTCTCCAAGATCGAAGCGGGCAAGATGAGCATCGAACCTATATCGTTCGACCTGCGGTTGACGGTCGAAGAAATTGGGGAGTTGCTGGGTGCCCGCGCCCACGACCAAGGGCTGGACCTCATTCTGCGCTTCGCTCCAGACACGCCGTCGCGCGTGATCGGCGACGCTGGCCGCATCCGCCAGGTGCTCCTCAACCTGGCGGGGAACGCCATCAAATTCACGCGCCAGGGCCATGTGTTCATTAACGTCGAGTGCCAGGAGCAAGGCCCGGAAAATGTGATTATTCAGTTCTCCGTCGAAGATACCGGAATTGGTATCTCCGAGGAAAGACTCGAATATGTGTTCGAACAGTTTACGCAGGCGGATTCATCCACAACACGCGAATTCGGCGGGACCGGCCTGGGATTGCCCATCTGCAAGCAACTGGTGGAACTCATGGGCGGCGGGATGGGCGTGACGAGCCGCGTGGGTGAAGGCTCAAACTTCTGGTTTCGGCTGCCGCTGGCATTGGACAAGAGCGCCCCTCCGGAGCCGCCTCCGAAGGCCGACCTCTCCGGCGTAAGGGTTCTGGTGGTAGACGACATTCAGACGAACCAGTTTGTCTTGCACGAGCAGCTCAATAGCTGGAAAGTCCGAAACGATGCTTGCGGGTCGGGTGTCGAGGCATTGCGCGCCCTCCGCATGGCGCGGGCGGGTGGGGACCCCTATCACATCGCGATTCTGGACCAGCAAATGGCCGGGATGGACGGATTGACCCTGGCTCGCCACATCAAGAATGATGCGGAGCTGAAAGATGTTGTCCTGGTGATGCTGACATCGTGGGGGCAACCGGGAGACGCCCACAAGGTAAAAGATGCCGGCATCGTGGGATACCTGACAAAGCCCGCGCGTCCAGCCTTGATTTACGAGGCGCTGGCGACCGTGTGGGCGGCGTGGAAACAGGCGAAGGCCTCCGAGCTGGTTACTCGCCACTCGCTGGCAGAGGCCCGCAAGGCTCATTCCCTTCCCGCGCCGACGCTTCCGGTTCCGGGACAAGACGTGTCTTTCCGCGCACGCGTGCTTTTGGTGGAGGACAACGCCGTCAACCAAAAGATCGCCATGCGAATGCTGGAGAAACTCGGGTGCCGAGTGGACGTAGCTGCGAACGGCAGCGAAGCGCTGGAAATGACCGCGATGCTCCCGTACGCCATCGTGTTTATGGATTGTCAAATGCCGGTAATGGACGGATACGAAGCCACGCGACGCCTCCGGCAGCGCGAGGGCGCGAAGAGCCATCTGCCCGTGGTGGCCATGACGGCGAACGCGATGGAGGGCGATCGGGATCGCTGTCTAGCCGCGGGCATGGACGACTACATGGCGAAACCAATCTCAAAACAAGTGATCATTCAAACGCTCGAGCGGTTCTTGCCTGCCTCCCAGGGGACGGATGCGGTCCCGAGCCGAACTTGACTTCTCGCGTTCACTGTGAGAAAGGGTGAGGCCAGGGGCAGCCTAAGCTGTACGACCTTTCCTCATTCACTTGCAAGGAGGTACGCCTATGGCTCGTATTGTGGCCCTCGCGTATGGGGTAGTCTGCTATCTGCTTTTCCTAGCCGTGTTCGTGTATGCGATTGGGTTCGTCGGTAACATCGCAGTGCCAAAATCGATTGACTCCGGGCCTGCGGAGGCAACTCTGGTCGCGCTCGCCATCGACGCCGTGCTGCTGAGCTTATTTGCAATCCAGCACAGCATAATGGCTCGGCAGTGGTTCAAGCGCGCGTGGACAAAGATCGTTCCGTGGCCCGTGGAGCGCAGCACCTACGTCCTGTTCGCCAGCGCGGTATTGGCGTTGCTGTTATGGCAGTGGAGGCCTATGCCCGGCACAGTTTGGGAGGTGCAGAACCCCACGGCAAAACTCGCGCTGCAGGTGGGCTTCTTTGTTGGCTGGGGTCTATTGTTGTTCTCAACCTGGCTGATCGACCACTTCGAATTGTTCGGGGTCCGCCAAGTGTTCCATTACCTCAAAGGGGTGAAGCTGGAGCCGCCGGCCTTCAAGGCGCCAGCACTCTACAAGGTGGTCAGACATCCTCTTTACCTGGGTTTCCTGATCGCTTTTTGGAGCACGGCGCACATGACTGTCGGGCACCTGTTTTTCTCGATCATGACAACCGGCTACATTCTAGTGGCAATCCAGTTCGAGGAGCGCGATCTGGCGCGCTTTTACGGCGAGGCCTACCGGGAGTATCGCCAGCGCGTGTCTATGATCCTACCGTTCCCCCCGCGGAAAACCGAAAAAGCCGCACCTCAATCACAGGCGGCAGGTAGATCGCAGTAGAAGCTGTCGGAAGCATGCTGCGCTGCCACTACTTGTCAGTGTAAAGTTTCAGGTTCCCCTGGCGCGTTGGGCTCTGCGGCGCTGGTCGGCCCAGCGCAAGAACCGCCGAAATTGCGCGCGCTCGCGCCAGAGAAGCCGGAAGAATTGCCGGGCATCGAGATCCCTGGCTTCTGTTCCGAAGAACGTCTCCATCCTCCATTGCAGATAAGGGCTCTTCCAGGGATTCAGCCGGTAGCCCTTGGCAGCCGTCCAGTAGTAGCGCAACCCGCTCAGCACGCGGACATCTTACATCACGCGCTACCCGAGTTGTTTCGCGGCGCGATCGAAAAAATCCTGAATAATCTTCCGGCTGGCGCCTTCGATCATCCTCTGCCCGACCGACGCAATCAGGCCGCCGACCTGGGCCTCGCCGGTGTAGGTCACTTCGGTCTGGCCTTTTTTCGCGGCCAGGTGCAGCTCGCCGCCTCCGGTTACGAACCCGGCCAGGCCTTTGCCTTCCAATTTCAACCGGAGAGAGTGCGGAGGATTTTTATCGGTGAGTTGAACCGAACCGGAGTAGGTTCCGGAAACAGCGGCAAGACCAAACTTGATGACTGCTTTGTAGCGGTCGGGACCGTCCGCGTCGAGCCGCTCGCATCCCGGCAACAACTTGGCCAGCCGCTGCGGGTCGTTCAGCAGATCCCAGACTTGCTCCGGCGTTCCGGGCAAGAGCGCCGTTCCGGCAATCTTCACTTCCTCTTGCCCTTTTGTGTTTTCCCGGCGCGTGCCGGCGGCACATTCTTCGGAGCGCCTGCTCCCGAGGATTTCCCGCCCGAGCTTGCCGGACCGCTCGTCGCGCGGGAGAGCGCTTTTTCGAGCGCGCGGCGTGTGAAGACTATGGCCATTTCTCCGCGATATTCCGCCGAGGCGTGAATGTCCGAGAGCGGCTCGGTCTCGCTCTCGGCGTGATGCGCGGCTTCGGCCAAGAGCGCGGCGGTGGCCTTCTTGCCGCGCAAGGCCTTCTCGACGCCCTCGGCGCGAAACGCCTTGGGGCCCAGGCCGGTGATGCCGACGGCAACCTCCTCGATTTTTCCCTCGCGAACAGCCACGCGCGCCGCCACGCCGACAATCGCGAATCCCGACGCCGGCTGATGCAGCTTGCAATACGCCGTTCCAATGCGCGGCGCCTGCACGGGAATGCGCACCTGGCTCAACACCTCGCCCGGCCGCAACTGGGTGGTGAGCATGTCCACAAAGAAATCGCGCGCCGCGATGCTCCGCGCGCCGCTGGTGCTGGCCACAACAATCTCCGCATCGAGCGCCAAAATCGCCGCGGGATAATCCGCGGCGGGGTCGGCATGCGCGAGGCTTCCGCCAATCGTGCCGCGGTTGCGCACCTGCACGTCGCCAATCTCCGCCGCGGTCTCTGCCAGCAGCGGGCACTTCGCGCGGATCAGCTCCGACGCGGCGACTTCCGCATGCGTGGTCAGGGCGCCAATGGCGATTTTGCCGTTTTCCTCGCGGATGTAGCTCAGCCCGCGCAGCCGGCCGATGTCAATCAGGTAGCGCGGCTGCGCCAGGCGCAGCTTCATCAGCGGCAGGAGACTATGTCCGCCGGCCAGCAGCTTGGCTTCGTCGCCGTGGCGCTCGAGCAGGCGCACGGCCTCTTCCAGCGTCTTGGGAACAACGTATTCAAACGGCGCGGGAATCATCGCGTTCTCCTCGAAGCCGCGGGCGCGGATTTGTGCAGCAATTTCCAGATGCGCTCGCGCTTGAGCGGCAAATCAATATGGCGCACGCCGAGGTGCGCCAGCGCGTCCACCACGGCGTTGCACAGCGCCGGGGTCGCGCCAATCGTGCCGGCCTCGCCGACGCCCT